>ERZ772921.1340-NODE-1340-length-14337-cov-20.713345_pt1 | contig 14337 bp, 19 predicted proteins | sample MGYA00512117_ERZ772921 | MGnify/ENA primary metagenome ERZ772921 (study PRJEB29015, sample SAMEA2737944) | human oral metagenome | biome: human oral; feature: human-associated habitat; material: dental | place: China | collected 2150 ... | reverse complement strand
ACCAGGATCCGGCCCGGGCGCTCGCGGTGGGGCTGGGTCAGTGCTGCGGCGAGGGCGGCGGGGACCAGGGTGGTCTTGCCGGTTCCGGGGGGAGCGGTGATGACGGCGCAGGCGCCGGGGCGGGCGGCCCGGGTGATCGCGGGCAGCGAGGCCGCGACGGGCAGGTCGGGCGGGTCCGATACGAGGTCCTCAAGCGTGCGCACGCCACCATTATCGCCGCTGCGCCCCGAAGGCGCGGAGGCGGGGCGGTGGGGGTAGTGGTCGGGCACTGTCGCCGCGAGGCTGCGTCCGGATGGCGGGAAAACGGTAGGTGGAGGGCCTGGCCGGATACTCCTGCCGCACGGCTGCGTCCGACTGGTGCGGAAACGGTGGGCCTGGCCGCCGGGGCGGGCGAGGACGCAGGGACGGGTGCTCCGGGTCAGTCGTCTTCGAGGATGTCGTCGTAGTCGGTGAGTCCTATGGCCTCTTCTTCGCGGCGCAACTGGGTCATGTGCGGAGAACGAATGCGTACTGAAAGGGAACGATTCCAGACTGAAAGGTTGAGTTCAACATCATTGTCAAAACTCCAAGCTGTTGAGCGGTCTCTGGGGCTGCTGCTACGAATCATGTTCTCGTAATGGCAGTCGATCGCGTGACTGTACGCGGTGTACGCGGCGGCTATCGCAGCTGCCGACTCCTTTTCCTCGCCTGCGTCGCACGGGCGTGCGACTGCGATGTCAACCGTGCTGACGCGGTCTTTCACCGTGACGTAATACGAATCGGCTTTCCCTTTCGCGAACGGGGACGCGAACATTTCCGTATCCCCCGGATCCGCCGCGTAGCCCAGGCTTTCGTATACGCGCTGGGCTTCAGTCGCCGTGATGGGCCAGGAATGGCCGACCCAGGCTTTGACGACTTCAATGAACCGGTCAACGGGATAGGATTCGAATCTCGTGGGTTGCTGTGCCATGGGTCCTCCGTTCTGTTCAGTCGTCCTCGAGGATGTCGTCGTAGTCGGTGAGTCCCATAGCCTCTTCTTCTATGAGTAGTTGCGTCATGCGAGGAGACTCGACGTACAGCGTGATTATACTGCCTGGATTGCCGACCCATAGCAGGACTCCGTGACTCATGATCCACTCGGTTGCCCTGGGCTTCTTCCTCCTTCGGACTATTATGCCGTGAAACGCGCGATCAACGGCCTCGCAGTACTGCGCGTACCTGTCCGCGACCGACTTGGCGTCCACAGTGGCATCATCAGCGTCATAGTACTTTGTGACGTTGATGTCGACAGTGCCCACTGTGCCGTCCCGAGCTGTGAAGTACGAATCGGCTTCTCCGTTCGAGGCGAACTCTGAGAGGAACATCTCCGGATCTTCTGAATCGACTGCGTACCCAAGATCCTCGAACAGTCTCCTCCCCTCATCAGCAGAAATCGGCCAAGGGTGGTTGACCCAGGCTTTGACGACTTCGATGAAGCGGTCAACAGTGTAGGCTTCGAATGTCATGGGTTGCTGTGGCATGGGTTCTCCTTTCTGCTCAGTCGTCTTCGAGGATGTCGTCGTAGTTAGTGAGTCCCATCTCCATTTCTTCACGGCGCAGTTGGGTTATGCGGGGCGAGCGAATAGTAAAAGACAAAGCGAAGTCAATGTAATCGATCCTGATTCGTACATCGTTATCAAACGTCCATTCGGCCGCCTTGTCGTGAACCAGGTGCTCCGCTGTGCTTCCATCGAATACCGCGCTGAGCGCGGCGCAGTATTGTGTATAAGTGCTGTGGAGTGCTGAATCGTCGCTGACGTCCTTATCGGAAGGGACGAGCCTCGCCACCTCCATGTCGATGGTGCTGACTTCGTCCTGTGTAACGACATAGTATGAGTCGGGTTCGTCGTCCGTGGAGAAGTCAGACCAGAAGAAGTTCGAGCGCGGAGCGTACCCGCGCAGGCCGAGGCTCTCGTATATAACCCGCCCCTCGTCAGATGTGATCGGCCAAGGGTGGTCGACCCAGGCTTTGACGATCTCGATGAGGCGCTCGGGGGGTGTAGGCCTCGAGCGTCGTGGAATGCTGTGCCATGGGTTCTCCTTTCTACTCAGTCGTCTTCGAGGATGTCGTCGTAGCTGGTCAAGCCCATTTCCTCCTCCTCGCGGCGCAATTGGGTCATGCGCGGGGAATGAATGACGAATGTGATTGTAGTGCCTATATCGCCGATCCTGAATCGCACATCGTTGTCCAGGGTCCACTCATCCGACCGACTGCCGCGCACATGCTTAGTAACACGGCTGAAGGTACTATCAAACGCGGAGCGGTACTTTGCGTAGGTGCCGGAAACCAGGGCGGCGTATCTGGCCTCTTCCTCAAGAGGGCAACGCCGAGCTATTGCGGGTCTGATCGAATTAACATGATTGTCTATCGAAGTGTAGTAGGAGTCCGGTTCGCCGTCCGCAGATAAGTCGGATATGAAGAGGCTTGGGTCCGATGGGTTGGCACGGTATCCCAGGCTTTCGTATAATTCTCGCGCTTCTTCTGTGGTTATGGGCCAGGAGTGGTTGGCCCAGGCTTTGACGATCTCAATGAACCGGTCCGCCGGATAGGCTTCGAAAGTCTTGGTTTCCTCTACCATCGGTTGTCCCTTCTGCTCAGTCGTCTTCGAGGATCTCATCGTAGCAGGTCAAGCCCATTTCCTTTTCCTCGCGGAGCAGCTGTGTCATGCGTGGCGACGCAATTCTGAGTGAAATGTTCCTCGGTAGCTTTGCCAGTCGGATTTCGATATCGTTATCAAGGGTCCATCTAATGGAGCTTTCCTCCGTCTTGCGCTGGGAGATCGAGTCTCTGAGACTGCTGTCGATGATGGCACAGTACTCTGTGAATACATGTGAGATGCGGTTCTCATCCTGTTGTGTCCGTGCGGCGCATGGACGAGATACAGAGATCCGCACGTTCCCTACTCGGTTGTGCTGCGCTGTGAAGAAAGAATCGGGTTCTTCCTGAGCAAACTCTGAGAAGAATAGACTTGGTTTTGGGGTGTGAACACGGTACCCGAGACTTTCGTATAGCTCTTTGGCTTGTATTGGTGTCATCGGCCATGGATGCGTGATCCAGGCTTTGATGATTTCGATGAAGCGGTCTGCGGGGTAAACCTCGAAGCCGGCGGGGTGCTGTGGCATGCCTTCTCCGTTCTGCTCAGTCGTCCTCGAGGATGTCGTTGTAGTTGGTCAGGCCGTTTTCCTCCTCCTCGCGGAGCAGCTGCGTCATGGTGGGGGAGTCGATGAACAGAATGATCGAGTGGCTGAGGGGGCCGAGGCTGATTCCGACGTTGTTGTCCAGGATCCAGTCGATTGCTCCGTCGTCCTCTCGCCTGCGCATGAGCGTGCTCGGCCCGAATGCCTGTTCGATCGAACCGCAGTACGCGTTGAAGTACTGGGCGATAACGGGCCCGTTTTGCCCTTCGGTTCCGGGAGGGCACGGGCGACCGATCTGCATGCGGACCGTGTTGATGAGGCCCTCGTGTTCCGTGAAGTACGCGTCGGGCTCGCCGCCCACCGCGAAGTGGGACATGAAGAGGGTGGGATCGGCGGCGTGGGGCCTCATGCCGAGGGATTCGTACACCCGTTGGCCGTGTGCCGTGGTGATTGGCCATGCCTGGTGGACCCAGGCTTGAACGATGCTGATGAAGTGGTCCACGGGGTAGGACTGGAATGCGGTGCTGTTCATTGTGCTCTATTCGGTGTAGTCCGGGTGCTGCCTCACGAGGCCCTGGAGCGTGGAGGTGTAAGCCCGGTCGAGGGGGACGGGGATGGCACTCGGGTGGATGACGCTCGACATGTAAGGGTGCGGTGTGCGGTACACGTCGGCGATGACTTCGACGCTGCCGTCGAGTATGCCCCGGCGCAGAACGGGATCTTTGGCGAGGGCGGCGTGGAGGCACCGGTCTGTGAGCATGAGGTGGCGCGCGTACTCCGGGGAGCCCTGCGTGGCGTAGGCGCCGTCGACTGGCCGCGTCCTCAGCCTGTGCGAGTACCCCTTGGCCGCGACCACGTGGAGGGAACGGGGCATGGAGTCTTCGTCGTAGGCGACGGCGTAGATGTCGCCGCTGTGGTTCCCCTCGTTGGGGCCGTCGATGCCGGGGAGTATTACCATCCCCTCGCGCTCCAGGGAGGACTCGGCTCCCACGATGCCGACTTCCTCGCCGAGCCTGGTGTACTCGCCCTGCTCGTGGGCCAGGGCATCGGCGATGCGCTCGATGCGGCGCTGCTCCGTGATCGGGCTCCGGTTGTTCGCCATCTGCCTGAGTGTGCGCCTTATGCGCGTCCGTGTCACGTTGGTGGTGTCCACTTCCCGAATCCTCGTTTCTTCCGTAGTGGTGGTCTCAAGTCTGGAGCCCCGGTGTTCCTCTCAATCGTCCTCGAGGATCTCGTCGTAGCTGGTCAAGCCCATTTCCTCCTCTTCGCGGCGCAATTGGGTCATGCGAGGTGATCCGATGAAAACTGAGATATTCCTCGAAAGTTTCGCTAAACGAATATCAACACCGTTGCGTAGTGTCCATCTAATTGCGTTCCTTTCTATCCTGCGATGCGAAATCGTGTCCTTGAGCTTGTCTTCGATGGCGGCGCAGTAATCGCTGAACGTGCAAGAAATTGTGTCTGTGTTCTGTGGTGTAACAGTATCGAACGGCCGGGACACTGAAATGCGTGCGTCGCCTACGCGATCATTGTGTGTAGTGACGTAGGAGTCGGGCTCTATCTGCGAAAAGTCTGAAATAAATAGCTCCGGTTTCGATGTGTAGGCGCGGTATCCGAGGCTTTCGTACAATTCTCGAGCTTCTGCTGATGTCATGGGCCAAGGGTGGTTGGCCCAGGCTTTGATTATCTCGATGAAGCGATCTGTTGGGTAGGCTTCGAATCTGGCGGGGTTCTGCGTCATGGGCTGAACGTCCTCTTCAGTCGTCCTCGAGGATATCGTCGTAGCTGGTCAAGCCCATCGCTTCTTCTTCGAGGCGAAGTTTAGTCATGCGGGGCGAGCGGATGAACAGCGATACCGTTATGTCCGCATTGCCAACGCCCAGTTCAACATTGTTATTGAAACGCCATTCGGTGTTCTTTTTCTGGGTGCGAAGTCTTGCGGCAGCGGGTGTGAAAGACTCGTCAATCGCGTCGCAGTACTCGAGATATGTTCGCTCAATGATGTTACTGCTTCCGGGCATCGTCAATCTGTTTGCAACGGCGATGAGTACGTTGTCAATGATGTTATCCTGTGCTGTAAAGAAAGAGTCTGGCGTGCCGTTTGTGAAGGGAGAGGAGAACATGTCGGGATCGGATGGGTCTGCCCTGTACTCAAAGTCTTCGAATACCTGCCTACCTTCTTCTGGACTCATGGGCCAAGAGTGCCCTGTCCATGCCCTTACAATTTCGATAAAACGGTCCGTAGCGTAGGCTTCGAATCTGAAGGGGCGCTGCATCATGGACTAAATCTCCTCCTCAGTCGTCCTCGAGGATCTCATCGTAGCTGGCCAAGCCCATTTCCTGCTCCTCGCGACGCAACTGGGTCATGGCCGGCGAGGAGACGGAAAACGTTACCTTGTGTCCAGGGTTTCCGACTCTTATGTTCACATTATTGTCGATGAACCACTCAGTTGCGGAATCCTGTTGATGTCGTCGGGTAAGTCGTTTCGAAACAAGGGTGTCAATCGCGTTACAGTACTGTTTGTATATCTTCTCAATTTTGTCTGCATTATGTCTCTCAGTCCCTTTTTCTCCTTGTCTCGTAACTGTTATGTTAACCGTGTTTATGCAACCGTCACTTTGTGTGTAGTAAGAGTCCGGTTCGCCGTCTTTTGACAAATCTGATGCGAACAAACTCGGATCTGGGATGTAGGGGCGGTAGCCGATGCTTTCGTATATTTCTTTCGCCTCTTCTGTGGTTATGGGCCAAGGGTGGTTGACCCATGTTTCGACTATTTCAACGAAGCGATCTGTTGGGTAGGCTTCGAATCCGGCGAGGCGCTGCGTCACGGGCTGAATGTCCTCTTCAGTCGTCCTCGAGGATCTCGTCGTAGCTGGTCAGGCCCATTTCCTGCTCTTCGCGGAGCAGCTGGGTCATATAAGGTGAACAAATGAAGAAAGCTATCGTCACTCCTATGTTGCCAATACCAATGCGAACGTCATTGTCTAACGTCCACTCATCTGCCCGATTAGTCTGTAAGTGGTTCGTAATATTGCTGAAGGTCCTCTCGAACGCCGCGCAGTATGCGGCGTAAGTTTCTGAGACTAAAGAGGAGTACTTGCTCTTCTCTTCGGCGAGACAGCGCGTCGCGATCGTCGGTCTGATCGAATTAACATGATTGTCTATCGAAGTGTAGTAGGAGTCCGGTTCGCCGTCCGCAGATAAGTCGGATATGAAGAGGCTCGGGTCCGATGGGTTGGCACGGTATCCCAGGCTTTCGTATAATTCTCGCGCCTCTTCTGTGGTTATGGGCCAGGAGTGGTTGGCCCAGGCTTTGACGATTTCGATGAAACGCTCCGTAGGGTAGGCTTCGAATGTGGTGCTCATGATTGTATTCTACTCCGTGTTGGTGTTTTCTTCCAAGGTTGTTCTCAGGGGGTGGGTTTCGGCGGCGTCAAAGGTGTGTATGCGGGATGTCCCTTAAGGATCCCTTCCAGCTCCTTTATGAAGTCGTCGTCGAGGGGTACAGCCTTTGTCTGTTGCAGGGTGACGCAGGACATGTACGGGTGGCGGGTGCGGTACACGTCCGCGATCACCGGGATCTCTCTTTTGAGTATGGCCTCGCGGAGTGCGGAGTTCCTGGCTAGTGCGTCGTGCAGCTGCGTGTCGTTGAGCATGATGTCGCGCACGTATGTGGGGGATCCCTGTTCGAAGGGAGTTCCGTCGACCAGTCGCGTCCCCAGTTTGCTCTTGTATCCCTTGGCCTCCACCACGTGGAAGGCTTGGTGATTGCCCTCCTTGTCCAAGGCGGTCGCGTAGATGTCGCCGCTGCCGTTCCCCGCGCCAGTGCCCCCGGTGTTGGGGAGGAGTTCCATTCCCTGGCTTTCCAGTTTGGATTCTGCTCCAACGATTCCGACTTCTTCTCCTAACCGCGAGTACTCTCCGCGTGCGTGGGAAAGATCTTGAGCTAGCTGTTCAATTTCCTGCCTTTCGTGCATCGGTATTCCTTGGCCATTAAGTTTGTAAAGCGTGGCGGCGATAGTCTCTCGCGTTACCTCCTTGGGATCCACCCCGTGGGCGCGGAGTTCCGCCTCCAGGTCTTTGATGTGCTGCTTGGTCTCGACACGGGCTTTCCTCAGCGTGTTGAGCTGGGCCTGGTCGCGCCCCCCGCCCCATTTGGCGCCGTTGTGGGACTCGTCGGCTTTCTCCCTCTTCGTGTCCTTCCACGGCTTGCGCTCGGGGAAGACCAGGGGCTCGTCCTTCACGGGGTCTTTGGTGTGGAGTGGGGGAGCGGGCTGGGCCGAGGCGTGCGGGCCGTGAGCGCCGTGCGGGGCCCCGCCGCCGATTCCGATGGCCGCGGTCGTGCCCGCCACCGGGCCGTGGGGCGTCAGTGCGGCGGCCCCCCGGTGGAACATGGAGCTGATCGCCCCGGTGAGCGTGTTCCACAAGCGCCCCAGCTCCGACAGGAGCCCGTGGAAACTGGAGAACGCGGTCTTCAAATGGCCGATGGCCTCGAAGACGTGGGTCGACAACGCGGCGACCCGGGTGGTGATCTGCTCGACGACCAAGGCGGTGGCCAGGCCCAGGGTGCAGGCCTCCTCGATGGCCACCGAGCAGATCGTGCCGATCAGATCCGATATCGCCTGGCGCACCACGTCGTGCACCACCTGGACGATGCCCGACGCCATGCGCAGGCCGTCCGCCATGGCCTGCGCCCACTGGGAGGCCGCCCGCACGTGCTCCGCCACTCCGTCGGCCGAAGTCCGGATCGCCTCGACCCCGTCCCCGGCCATGTCAGACAGGCAGGTGGTCGTGTCCTCCTCCAACTGCGCGCCGGCGGCCCCCAGGGACATGGCCACGTTCTCCCACGTCTGCGCGTTCGCCTCCACCTGCGCCGCGTCCCCGGCCAGGGCGTTGAACAGCTCGTTGAAGGGCCACACCCACTCCAGCGCCCAGCCGAGGCCCATCGAGATGAGCGTGCCAATGGGATCCGAAACGGCGGACGCCACGTCCAACCCCGTGAACGCCGCCCCCAGCGCAGTGCCCATCCAGCTGCCGCCCTGGATGGCCTCCACCAGGGCGTGCCCGTCCTCGATGATGCCCAGGCCCTCGAAGCCGCTGCGCGCGTCCTGGCGCTCGGCCACCAGCGCACTGCCGGGATTCCCGCTGGCTCCGACCGCCCCGCCGGGGGAGTCGGCAGCGCTCAGCGCCTCCCCGCCGCTCACGGCAGGCGCTCCATGATCGCGCGCAGATCCTCGACGATCTGCGCCTCCACCACGTCATAGTCCTGGGCCGTGCTCCCCAGGAGCTCGTACATGCGCCCAAGGCCCTGGCCCGCCGCGTCGATGCACGAGCGCGCCCCCGCCTCGACGAAGCCGACCGCCGGCCCCAGGAGCGGCGCGCACAACACGCCCAGCGCCCCGACGGTGTTCAAGGAGCCCACCGCCCACTGGGCCTGCGACACCTGGTCGGCGGTCGCGTCCACGCGCGCCGCGTAGGAGCGCATCACGTCCGTGTCCACCCGCAGTTCCTCACTCACCGTCCCCGCCTCCCATCAGGGGGGCCAGGATCGGGTTGTCAGCCCCGAACGCCTCCACAGCGGCCCCGCGCACCCCGGCGAGAGCGTCCGCCCGTCGGCGCGGAGCCGACAAGTACTCGAAAACCGTGAGTCAGAGGCTTGTTCCCTGAGCCGGTAGGAGGTATATTCATCATGTGATTAATTCATCGAGTGATGAAGCTCGGGATGCCGCTCCGACGGTCCCGGAGCGCCCCGGCGCGGAGCCCCCTCCCGCGATCAGCGTCGAGCGCCTACGGGTGTCGCGCGGGCGCGCGCCCGTCCTCCACGACGTGTCCTTCTCGATACGGTGCGGCGAGATCGTCGGTCTGCTGGGCCCCTCGGGCTGCGGCAAGACCACCCTGATGCGCGCCCTGGTCGGGGTGCAGCGCATCGACGCCGGAACCGCCGCCGTGCTCGGCTGCCCCGCCGGGTCCAAGCGCCTGCGCGCCCGCATCGGCTACTCCACCCAGCAGGCGAGCGCCTACCCCGACCTCACTGTGCGGCGCAACGCCGTCTACTTCGCCGCCCTCGCCGGGGCCGGGCGCGGCGCCGCCGACGCCGCCATCCGCTCCGTCGGCCTGGCCGACCGGGCCGGGCAGGTCGTCTCCACACTGTCGGGAGGGCAGGCCTCGCGGGCCTCCATCGCCTGCGCCCTGGTCGGCGATCCCGAGGTCATGGTCCTGGACGAGCCGACCGTCGGCCTGGACCCCCTGACCCGCGAGTCCCTGTGGGACGTGTTCCGCGAACTGGCGGGGCAGGGCCGCACCCTGCTGGTCTCCAGCCACGTCATGGACGAGGCGATGCGCTGCGACCGCCTCATCCTCATGAGGAGGGGCCGCGTCCTGGGGGTCATGACGCCCGCGGAGCTCCTGGAGGCCACGGGGCAGGACACCCCGGATCGCGCCTTCCTGGCCCTGGTGAGGGAGGACGCCGACGACGACGCAGAAGGGAGCGTCCGATGAACCTGGCAACCTGGTGGGCCACCACCACCCGCGTCCTGCGCCAACTGGTCGCCGATCGCCGCACCATCGGCATCGTCCTCGTCGTCCCCACGGCGCTGCTGGTCCTGCTCCACTTCGTGTTCCTCGACGTCCCGGTCGCCCCCGGAGCGGAACCCGCCTTCCCGGTGCTGGCGGTCAACATGTACGGGATCTTCCCCATGGTCGCGATGTTCCTGGTCACCTCGATCACCATGCAGCGGGAGCGCGTGACCGGCGCGTTGGAGCGCCTGTGGACCACCCGCCTGCACCGCGCCGACCTGCTCTTCGGCTACGCCGCCGCCTTCACCGTGATCGGTGTCCTCCAATCCCTGGTCATGTGGTTCGTGGGCGCCTTCTTCCTGGGCGTGAGGACCGAGGCCGGCGCGCCCTGGGTGGTGGACGTGACGGGCGCAGGGGCCTTCGTCGGCATCGCACTGGGCCTGGTGGCCAGCGCCTTCGCGCGCAGCGAGTTCCAGGCCGTCCAGTTCATGCCCGTCTTCATCATCCCCCAGCTGTTCCTGTGCGGGTTCTTCGTGCCCACCGCGTACCTGCCCGGCCCCCTGGAGCAGATCGCCGCGGTGCTCCCCATGACCCACACCGTGGCCGCCCTGGAGGAGGTGCGCCTCCAATCCACGCCGGGCCAGGGGTACTGGAAGGCGCTCGCGGTCATGCTCGCGTGGGGGATCGGGGCGTTGGTCGTCGCCTCGCTCACCATGCCGAGGCGCACGAGGTGACAAGGCGGACCCCCGCTCCGCGCGGAGACGACGGAGAACGGAAAGGAAGGCCCCGCCAGAGGGCCAGTGCCGGCGCCCCCGCGGGCGCCAGGAGCACGGCGGGCAATGCCGGAGCCGCTGCGGACAGCAAGGGGAAGACGGCTCGTGCCGGAGCCGCCGCGGAGGGCGAGGGACGGGCCAGCAGCGCGGACGGCGCCAAGGGCGGCAAGGGGAGGGCGACCCGCGAGCGCATCCTCGCCGCCGCCCGGCAGGCGTTCGCGAGCGGCGGGTACGCCGCGGTCTCGGTGAGGTCGATAGCGTCCCAGGCGGGCGTCGACCAATCCCTGGTCCACCACTACTTCGGCACCAAGAAGGACCTGTTCCTGGCCGCCATGGACGTGCCCTTCGACCCCATGGAGCACATGGGCGGCGCCCTGGAGAAGCTGTCGGACGGGACCCTGGAGGACCTGGGGGAGGCCGTCGTGCGGGGGATCCTCGCGGTCTTCGCCTCGCCCCAAGGGCGCGACTACGTGGCTGTCATGCGCGCCCGCATGGCGCCCGGCGGCCCTGTCGAGTCCGTGGCGGGCTTCCTCACCGAGGAGGTCTACTCCCTGGCGGCCTGGCTGCTGGACGACCCCCCGGGCACGGGGGCGCTGCGGACGGACCTGGCCGCCTCGCAGGTCATCGGGCTCATCGTCGCCCGCTACGTGCTGCGGCTCCAGCCCTTGGCGGACCTGGACGACGAGCAGGTCGTCGCCCACTACGCGCCGGTGCTGCAGCGCTACATGACGGGCCCGCTGCCCCCGGGCGCCGGGTAAGGGCGGCTGCGGGCGGGGCGGGCACGCCGAGTGGCCCCCGCCCCGGCGGCGCCGATAGAATCGGGGCTGCACCACAAGCGGATCCGAAGGAGCGTGGACCTCCACCGCATGAGCGACCCCACCGTTGAAAGCACCCTCGTGCAGACCCGGCGCGCCATGATCCCCGCGCGCCTGGAGCCCATCATGGTCCTGGGGGTCGCCGACCAGGTGCTGCGCGCACTGGAGCGCGGCTTCCCCCACGTGCGCTTCCTGGTCACCGGGCGCGAGATCTCCATGACCGGCGTCCAAGCCGACATCGACCTGGCCGCGAACCTGGTCGAGGAGCTCATCGGCCTGGCCGGGCGGGGCCAGGCGCTCGACGCCGACGCCGTCGAACAGGCCATCTCACTGCTGGGGCGCGTCACGCGCGGCGAAGCGCCCTCCGAGGAGATCCTCTCCGCCCGCGGCCGCTCCATCCGCCCCAAGACGCCCGGGCAGAAGGCGTACACGGACGCCATCGACCGCTCCACCGTCGTCTTCGGCATCGGCCCCGCGGGCACGGGCAAGACCTACCTGGCCATGGCGCAGGCCGTGCGCCGCCTCCTGTCCGGGCAGGCCCGCCGCATCGTCCTGACCCGTCCGGCCGTCGAGGCGGGCGAGAACCTGGGGTTCCTGCCCGGGTCCCTCACCGACAAGATCGACCCCTACCTGCGGCCCCTCTACGACGCCCTGGGGGACATGCTGGACCCCGAGGCCCTGCCCAAGCTCATGGCCGCCGGGACCATCGAGGTGGCGCCCCTGGCGTACATGCGCGGGCGCACCCTCAACGACTCCTTCATCATCCTCGACGAGGCGCAGAACACCACTCTGGGCCAGATGAAGATGTTCCTCACCCGCCTGGGCTTCGGCTCCAAAGTGGTCGTCACCGGCGACGCCTCCCAGGTCGACCTGCCCGGCGGCCAGCCCAGCGGCCTCGCCGTCATCCAGACCATCTTGGAGGGCGTGGACGGCATCGAGTTCTGCCACCTCACCAGCGCGGACGTGGTCCGCCACGAACTGGTCGGCCATATCATCGACGCGTACCAGCGGTGGGAGGACGGCGCCGCGCGCCGGCGCTCCGCCCGCTCCCGCGCCAGACACCCCCGAGAGGACCGCTCATGACCGAGGTTCTGAACGAGACCGACTACGACATCGACTGCGCCGAGTTCGCGGCCCTGGCCGACTACGTGCTCACGCAGATGCACGTCGCCTCCGACGCCGAGCTCAACATCCTGTTCATCGGGGCAGGCCCCATGGAGGAGCTGCACGTCAAATGGCTGGACCTGCCCGGCCCCACCGACGTCATGAGCTTCCCCATGGACGAGCTCAAACCCGGCACCGCCGACAACCCCACGCCGCCGGGGATGCTCGGCGACATCTGCATCTGCCCCGAGGTGGCCACCCGCCAGGCCGCCGACTCCGGGCACACCGCCGCCGAGGAGATGCTGCTGCTGGCCACCCACGGCATCCTCCACCTGCTGGGCTACGACCACGCAGAGGACGCCGAGAGGGCGGAGATGTTCGCCCTGCAGCGCAAACTGCTCCTCACCTTCCTGGCGTCCCGATGACCCCGCCGCTGCCCGTCCAGGCGGCGGGCGCCTCGTCGATCGGGGCCGTGCCCGACCTGCCGCTCGCAGTGCTGGCCGCCTTCGCCCTGGTGGTGGCGTGCCTGGCGCAGAGCGTCGAACAGGGCGTGTCGCGCCTGAGCGCCGCCGCCGTGGAGGACCTGGCCGAGCAGGGCAGGGCGCGCGCCGGGGTGCTGGCGGGACTGGTCGCCCACCGCAGGCGCACCCTGCTGGTCCTGCGCTCGGCGCGCACCCTGTGGCAGGTGGTCTTCGCCGTGTCCGTCACGCTCATCCTGGTCGACAAGGGCATCGCCTGGTGGGCCGTGGCCCTCATCGCCGTCGCCTCCGTCTCCGCCCTGCAGTTCCTCTTCGTGTCCCTGGTCCCCAGCCAGTGGGCGGCGCGCCGCCCCGAGGGGATCGCCCTGGCGGGGGCTCCCACCGCCGCCCGCCTCGTGCGGCTCAGCCGCCTTGTGGACCCGCTGCTGGGGCGCGTGCGCGCCTCCCGCCCCGCGCCCGAGCCCACCGAGGCGCAGGCCCGCGCCGAACTGGTCTCCGACCTGCGCGAGATCGTCGACGAGGTGGGGGAGCCCGAGTCCATCGAGGAGGAGGACCGCGAGATGGTGCGCTCCGTCCTGGACCTGGGCCAGACCCTGGTGCGCGAGGTCATGGTCCCGCGCACGGACATGGTGACCGCCGACGCGGACCTGGGCGCCCGCAAGGCCCTGCGCCTCTTCGTGCGCTCCGGGTTCTCGCGCCTGCCCGTGGTGGGCGACGACGTCGACGACGTGCGCGGCGTCCTCTACTTCAAGGACGTGGTGGCCCGCCTGGAGGCCCACGGGCCCGACTTGGACCTCACCGCCGAGCAGATGATGCGGCCCGCCGAGTTCACCGTCGAGATGAAGCCCGCCGACGACCTGCTGCGCCAGATGCAGGCCGAGCACTCCCACATGGCGATCGTCATCGACGAGTACGGGGGAGTGGCGGGCCTGGTCACCCTGGAGGACATCATCGAGGAGGTCGTCGGCGAGGTCACCGACGAGCACGACCGGCACGTCATCGAGCCCGAGCCCCTGGGAGGGGGCGCGTGGCGCGTGCCCGCCCGCTACCCGATCTCCGAGCTCGGCGACCTGCTGGGCGTGGAGGTCGAGGACGAGGACGTGGACTCGGTGGGCGGCCTGCTGGCCAAGGCCATCGGCAGGGTCCCGCTGCCCGGGGCGCGCGGCGAACTGGCGGGGGTGCGCATGCGCGCCGAGGAGGCGCGGGGGCGCCGGCGCCAGGTGGGCACCATCGTGTGCTCTACAGTTGGGGGCAGTGGGGCGCCCGGCGCCCCGCCCCAGGCAGGAACACGGAAAGAGGACTGATGCGCTTCCCCAGTGACGACGAGCTCATGGCAGGCCCCAACGCCCTCGGGGACGCGCGCATCGAGGTGCCGCCCGGCGCCGACGACCCCGAAGCCGAGGCGCGCGCACAGATCGGCGCAGGCCCCGCAGAGGCGGCCGGGGCGAGAGCAACGACGAAATTGATTCACGTGTCAGAGTTTAGACCGATTT
>ERZ772921.1331-NODE-1331-length-14404-cov-11.613701_pt1 | contig 14404 bp, 11 predicted proteins | sample MGYA00512117_ERZ772921 | MGnify/ENA primary metagenome ERZ772921 (study PRJEB29015, sample SAMEA2737944) | human oral metagenome | biome: human oral; feature: human-associated habitat; material: dental | place: China | collected 2150 ... | reverse complement strand
GGCGTTTGCAACACCGTTGCAAGTCTCACGAAAAACTTTCTGGCGTTTGCAACACCGTTGCAAGTCCCGCGAAAAATTTTTTGGCGTTTGCAACACCGTTGCAAACGCTTCCGAACAATAGAATCGAATAACTCAAACAGTTTTACTCCATATAAATTTTATCGATATGCTACCAACCTTCCAAGAATGTATGCTGCCTACGCTGCAAGCGTTGGCTGATGGAACCCCCCGTTCGGCTAAAGAAATTCGTCCATTTATCATCAAGCGTTTTTCTGTTACGGAGAAAGAGATGCAAATCATGCTGCCCAGTAATCAAAGCCGCTTATCTAGCAACATCAATTGGGCGAGATCCTATTTGCGGTTTGCTGGCTTGATACAATCTCCCAAGCGAGGAGTGTATATTATTACTCCTGATGGAAAGTCTTTGCTCGCTTCTAAGCCCGAAGAAATCAATGTGAAAATGCTGATGGACTATCCTAAATTCCGTGCGTGGAAAGAAGGAACCATTAGGAACTATGATGAAAGAGAATTGCTTCAAGACCTCCCATCGGAAGATAAACCGTCAGAAAACATAGAGATAACTCCCGAGGAACAGATTGAAGGTGCCTACCGGCAGATGCGTAGCGCATTGGTGGAGGATCTACTGGAGCAGATCGCGCAACAAACACCGGAATTCTTCGAGCGCTTGGTGATTCGTTTGCTTGTGGCAATGGGTTACGGTGGATCGGAAGAAGAGATCTCAGAGATGGTGGTCGGCAAACCAGGAGATGGTGGTATTGATGGGGTTATTAAACAGGACAAACTGGGATTGGATCGTATTTACATACAAGCTAAACGATGGAAGAATAATGCTGTTGGGAGCTCCGAAATCCGAGATTTTGTCGGTGCACTTAGCATTAAGAATGCCACAAAAGGAATCTTTATTACCTCATCTCGATTCCCTCAAAATATCCACCAAGACATCCAACAGATTCATGACAAAAAAGTAGCTTTGATTGATGGCGCTTTACTCTGTCAATACATGCTCGATTACAATATCGGCGTATCGGTGCAGAATGTTTACGAGATCAAGCGCATTGACTCCGATTTTTTCTCTGAAGAATAATCCACCCCATGCCATCCGCTAATCCCATCCTTCAAAAGCTCGACGGCCTTACGGCGCGTTTCGAGGAGGTGTCGACGCTGATAACTGACCCCGAGGTCATCGCTGATCGCAACCGCTTCGTGCGGCTGACCAAAGAATACAAAGGCCTCGAAGAGTTGCTGGCCGCAAAACGCGACTACGAACAACTGTTGGCCAACCTCGACGAGGCGCGAAGCATCGTCATGAACGACGACGATCCAGACCTCAAGGAGATGGCCCGCGAAGAGATCGCGGCCGGTGAGGAGCGTCTGCCCGTCTTAGAGGAGCAGATCAAGCTTATGCTCGTACCTGCTGATCCGGAGGACGCTAAGAACGCCATCGTCGAGATTCGCGGCGGCACGGGCGGCGACGAGGCCGCACTCTTTGCCGGCGACCTCTATCGGATGTACGCCAAATACTGCGAGATAAAGGGCTGGGGAGTGGCCGTGTCGAGCGTCAGCGAGGGCACCTCGGGCGGATTCAAGGAGATCATCTTCACTGTCACGGGCGACAACGTGTACGGCACACTGAAATACGAGTCGGGCGTGCACCGCGTGCAGCGTGTGCCGCAGACCGAGACGCAGGGACGCGTCCACACGTCGGCGGCTACCGTGGCCGTCTTGCCCGAGGCCGACGAGTTCGACGTGGAGATCAACGAGGGCGAGATCCGTTGGGACACCTTTCGCAGTAGCGGTGCGGGCGGACAGAATGTGAACAAGGTGGAGTCGGGCGTCAGGCTAAACTATACGTGGCGCAACCCCGTCACGGGCGAGTCGGAAGAGATCCGCATCGAGTGTACCGAGACGCGCGACCAGCCGAAGAACAAGGAGCGCGCCCTCTCACGCCTCCGCTCTTTCATCTACGACCGCGAGCACAGCAAGTACATGGACGACATCGCCTCGCGTCGCAAGACCATGGTCTCCACCGGCGACCGTTCGGCCAAGATCCGCACCTACAACTTTCCCCAAGGTCGCATCACCGACCACCGCATCAATTACACCATTTACAACCTCCCCGCCTTCATGAACGGCGACATTCAGGACTGCATCGACCGCCTCGCGATCGCCGAAAACGCTGAACGTATCAAGGAGAGCGAGCTGTGATAGCTAAAAACGAAAAGGGAAAAACGAAAAACGACGAGTACCCGGCCGAGCTTCCCTGGCCTCGGCAGAGGCCTTGACTTTCTTTTCGTCTCCTTTTCTTGTGTCAAGACAAGAAAAGGAGAAATGAAGGGATCTTCTTTTCTTCCATCAAGGGAAGAAAAGAAGCAAAAGAAGATCAAGGCAGCAGAGGGCTGCCGGCCAATTATGCCGAAGCCCCGAAAGACTATCTCCCGAGAAAATTCAAAACGACATAGCCACATGAATAAGAACGAACTCATCCAGAACATCCGCCGCAAGAAATCCTTCCTCTGCGTCGGGCTTGACACGGATCTGAAGAAGATCCCGCCGCATTTGTTGAATGACGACGACCCGATCTTCGCTTTCAACCGAGCCATCATCGATGCCACGGCCGAATACGCCATTGCGTATAAACCCAACCTCGCCTTCTACGAGTGCGCCGGCGCATGCGGCTGGTTGGCCTTCGAGAAGACCGTTCGCTACCTCCGCGAGCATCACCCGGACACGTTCCTCATCGCCGACGCCAAACGCGGCGACATCGGCAATACATCTGCCCTCTACGCCCGCACCTTCTTCGAGGAGACCGACGTGGACGCTCTCACCGTCGCGCCCTACATGGGCGAAGACAGCGTCACGCCTTTTCTCGGTTACGACGGCAAGTGGGTCGTGCTGCTCGCCCTGACGTCAAATAAAGGCTCGGCGGACTTCCAGCTCACAGCTTCGACCGACGGCGAACGCCTCTTTGAGCGCGTCCTCAGGCAGTCGCAAGAGTGGGCCGACGACGAGCGGATGATGTACGTCGTCGGAGCCACGCAGGGACACATGTTTGAGGACATTCGTCGCATCGCCCCGCGTCACTTCCTGCTTGTGCCCGGCGTTGGCGCACAAGGCGGATCGCTCGACGAGGTTTGTCGCTATGGTATGAATGCGGACTGCGGACTGATCGTCAACTCCTCGCGCGCCATCCTCTATGCCGACCGCACCGAGGCCTTCGCCACGGCTGCCGCTCGCGAAGCTCGCGCCGTGCAGCAGCAAATGGCGGCCTACCTGTGAGATACTTGTCAATGGTAATCATGACCCAACGGCAACAGGTATCCGGCTAAGTTGGCTGGCGTACGTGACCAAACTTCCTTGCCCCTGCTGGGGACTTTTCTTTCATCAAGGGAAGAGAAGAAGATTTCATCAAGGAGAACTAAAACCGAAAAGTCCTGCCGAAAGGGGAGCAAAAGGCTCTCTGCGGGCAGGACTTTTTTCTGGGTGTGATACGCCATTTTCTCAGTCATGAAGCCTTTCGATGATATGAAAGTGATCTACAATCGCCTCGTGCCCTTTCGCGGCTTCACGGCCATCAATCTGATGGGCGTCGTGTTCGCGAGGGTGGAATATCGGCCACTCTCGACCGCCATCCTTAGGCACGAGGCCATCCACACGGCGCAGATGAAGGAGACGGCCTTCCTTGGCTTCTACCTGATCTATATCTCGGAATGGCTGTGGGGACTGTTGCGTAGGCAGAGCTCTCTCGCGGCCTATCGGGCTATTCGCTTCGAACGCGAGGCCTACCGCTACATGACCGATCCGAACTACCTCACCCGGCGGCGCCCCTATGCGTGGGCTTCAATGAGCCAATGATGACTAAAGGGGATAGCCCCTCGGTCATCGTGCAAGCTACCTTGCACGACGGCTGCAAGCCTGCTTAAGAGCGTCTCTTAAGTCTGTGTTGTGAGAGACGCAACAAAAAGGGTCCGCACATGCATACGCTCCCATCCTGTAGCCATCTGTTTTTAGCTTTTCGTTTTTAGATGATCTGTTGATCCGTTGATCAATGCGCCTCGAGCCAGTTGCGCCCGACGCCACAGTCGACGGTCAGCGGGACACTGAGCTTGGCAGCGCCTTCCATCTCTTCGCGGACAATCCGGCGGACAACATCCAGCTCCTCCTTCCGGACGTTGAAGTTGAGTTCGTCGTGCACCTGCAGGATCATGCGGCTGCGGAGGTGCTCCTGGCGGAAACGGCGCCGGATGCCGATCATGGCGATCTTGATGATGTCTGCGGCCGTACCCTGTATCGGGGCATTGATGGCGCCCCGCTCGGCGTAACCGCGGACGACGGCGTTGCGCGACCGGATGTCGGGCAGGAACATCCGGCGGCCGAAGAGCGTCTCCACGTAACCTTGCTCCGTGGCCGTTTGGATCGATGCGTCCATGTAAGCCTTGATGCGGGGGTAGGAGGCGAAGTAGCCGTCGATCAGCTCGCGAGCTTCGACGCGGGGAATGGCGAGGCGCTCGGCCAGGCCAAAGGCGGAGATGCCGTAGATGATGCCAAAGTTGGCCGTCTTGGCGCGGCGGCGCATGTCGGAGGTGACCTCCTCGGGGGCGACGCCGAAGATCTTGGCGGCCGTGGCGGCGTGGATGTCGGCGCCGTGACGGAAGGCGTCGGTCATGTGTTCGTCGCCGCTGAAGTGGGCCATGATGCGCAGCTCGATCTGCGAATAGTCGGCCGAAAAGAAGACGGATTCGGCGTCGTCGGCGGTGAAGGCTTTGCGGATCTCGCGGCCCAGTTCCTCGCGCACGGGGATGTTTTGCAGGTTAGGGTTTGACGAACTCAGTCGGCCGGTCGAGGTCACCGTCTGGTTGAACGAGGTGTGGATCTTACCCGTTGCCGGGTCTACGCGCTCGGGCAGGGCGTCGATGTAGGTGCTGAGCAGCTTTTTTACCCGTCGGTAGTCGAGCAACTTGTCCACGATTGGGTGTTTGCTGCGCAACTTCTCGAGCACCTCCTCGCCCGTGCTGTAGAGGCCGGTCTTCGTTTTCTTGACCTTCTCTTCGATACGCAAATGCTCGAAAAGCACGGTGCCAACTTGCCGCGAAGAGTTGATGTTGAACGGCATGCCAGCCAACGTGTGGATCTCTTCCTCCAAGTTGCGGAGGGTTGTGTTTAGCTCGTCGGACGACTGCCGGAGTGCCTCCGTGTCGAGCGTGACGCCGGCCTCTTCCATCTCTGCAAGGACGGGCACGAGGGGCATCTCAATGTCGTGAAAAAGTCGGTCGGCAGCGTGTTCCACGAGCAATGGGCGGAAATGTTCCATCAATTGCCACGTTACGTCCGCATCTTCGGCCGCGTACTCACAAACGTCCTTCACAGGCACTTCACGCATCGTGCGTTGCCCCTTACCGCGCGGCCCGATGAGCGACTCGATGGCGATGGGGCGGTAGCGGAGGTAGGTTTCGGAGAGGTAATCCATGTTGTGGGGCAGCTCGGGGTGGAGCAGGTAGTGGGCGATCATCGTGTCGAAGAGCGGGCCGTCGACTCGGATGCCGTATTTGATCAGCACCATGAGGTCGAACTTGATGTTCTGCCCCACCTTCTGGATCGCGGCGTTCTGAAGTGGCACGGCGAAGGGAGCGACCGTGGTGCGGGCCTCCTCTTCGTCGGCTGGCACGGGCACATACCACGCTTCGTGGGCACGAAGGGCGAACGACATGCCGACCAACCGCGTGTGGAGCGCGTCGACGCCCTCGGTCTCCGTATCGAAGGCGAAGGCTTCAGCTTGATTCAACTGCTCGGCGAGGGCACGCCGTGCCTCTTCGGTATCGACCAAGTGATACGTGTGCGGCGTCGTGGTGGCGTCGGTCGTATCGGCATCGTCGGGCGATGGTGGCGGGGCCGTCGGTTCGTTGGCGAAGAGCGAAAGCTGTTGACCCGGTGCGGGAGTATCGGTTGGCAGTGCATCGAGCTTCGTGAGGAAGCTGCGGAACTCGAGTTCGGTGTAGAGCTCACGCAGCGCATCGCGGTCGGGTTCGCTGATGGTACACGCGGCGGCGTCGAATCGGATCGGTGCGTCGGTGACGATCGTGGCGAGGAACTTGGAGAAGCGGATCTGCTCGGCGTGCGTCTCGATCTTCGTGCGGAGTGCACCCTTGAGTTGGTCGGTGGACTCGAGCAGTCGCTCGATGCTGCCAAACTCGGTAAGCAGCTTCTGCGCCGTCTTCTCGCCGACGCCCGGGCAGCCGGGGATATTGTCCGACGCGTCGCCCATCAGCCCGAGCAGATCGATCACCTGGCTGACGGATGTTAGGCCATACTTGGCGAGCACCTCGGTCGTGCCCATCGTCTCGTAATCGCCGCCGTGGCGCGGACGGAACTGGAAGATGCGGTCGGTGACGAGTTGCCCGTAGTCCTTGTCGGGCGTCATCATGTAGACGTCGAACTGCTCCTGCGCGGCCTGCGTGGCGATGGTGCCGATCACGTCGTCGGCCTCGTAGCGTGCGACCTCGAGCAGAGGGATGTGCCGCGCCTCGATGAATCGGCGGATGTAGGGTACGGATGCGTGGATGTCCTCAGGCGTCTTCTCGCGTTGCGCCTTGTATTCGGGAAAGGCTTCGTGGCGGAAGGTGGGCCCGGCGGGATCGAAAGCGATGGCGGCGTGGGTGGGCGTGAGTCGTCGGAGGGCATCGTCAAGCGAGTTGATGAAGCCGAAGATGGCCGAGGTGTTCATGCCCTTCGAGTTGACGCGAGGATTGCGTATGAAGGCGTAGTAGGAACGGTAGATCAGTGCGTAAGCATCGATGAGGAGGAGCTTCATTTGGGATGTATGAGTTTGGATTTGCGGGCGTAAAAGTAAGAGTAGATCCGGCGGGGGCCCCTGCCGGGGCAGGGAAGTTTGGCCGGGTACATGTGAGCATGCCCCCAACGAATCCCCCTTTCGGCAGAAGGGGGCGATTGTAACGGCGGATGGGGCCAGGATGAAAGGATAATTCCCACCACTATCTACTTTTGCCCGGCATTAAAGAACACCCAGAACATGATCAATAAACGAGATATAGAGCGGCCGGTGCAAGAGGCGCTTGCGCAATTTCGGAGCGAATACACCGAGGCGCTACACAGCGATGTGCGCACGATACGTGCAGCCATTGAGGCCGTATATCACTCCGGCGGCAAGCATGTCCGCCCACTGCTGCTGCTGCTCACGGCCGAGGCTGCGGGCGGCGTCCGCCCCGATTCGGTGCACTCGGCCGTCTTCATCGAATTGCTACACATGGCCTCGCTGATCCACGACGATGTGGTAGACGATACGCGTCAACGCCGTGGACAGCCCTCCATCAATGCGGTGTTCGACAACCGCATCGCCGTCTTGGTGGGCGATTTTGTGCTGTCCGAGGCGCTGATCCGTGCCGCCCGAACGGGGAGTGCGCTGATCGTATCCATCATCTCCACCCTCAGCCGACAGATGGCCGCGGGCGAGATCAAGCAGCTGGAGAACGCGCGCGAACAGCTCCTTACGGAAGAGGATTACTTCTCCGCGGTGGAGAAGAAGACGGCCATGCTGCTGGCTGTCTGTGCCGAGATCGGGGCGGTCACGGCGGGTGCGGACGCAGAGGTGCAGGCGCACTGCCGCGAGTATGGCCGGCTACTCGGCTACAGTTTCCAGATCCGCGACGACCTCTTCGACTACTTCGACATGCCCACCACGGGTAAGCCCGGCGGTAACGACATCCGTGAGGGCAAGGTGACGCTGCCGCTGCTCTACGCGCTCTCTGCGACGGCCGAGGCCGTGAAGGCGCCCTTCCTCAGCATGATCCGTGAGCAGTGCTTTACGCCGGAGAACGTGGCGGCGCTGATCCGTTTCGCCAAGGAGCACGGCGGCATAGCCTACGCTGAGCAGCGCATGAATGAGTTCCGCGACCGTGCCAAGGACGAGATTCGTTTCCTGCCCGACGGCCCAGCGCGTGAGAGTCTGCTGGCTTTGGCGGACTACATCGTGGGGCGCAACGTGTAAGAGGCGCAAGGGTTACACGCGAAACGTCCTGCCGGCGGAGGGGAAATCCCTTGTCGGCAGGACGTCTTGTTTTCATCTCGCACACATTTCCACCCGGAAATGTGCCGCAATTCGGAATTCCGCCCCGTTTCTTCTGGAGGAATATGCCGTAATCCGGAACGTGAGTTCGACGTAAGAAATCCATTTCCCTGTAACAGAGGGAGACACCTTCACATCTCAGTGAAGACATCTTTCACAACTCAGTGAAGACATCCTTCATACCTCAGTGAAGACATCCTTCATACCTCGGTGAAGACATTCTTCATACCTCAGTGAAGACATCTTTCATACCTCAGTGAAGACATCTTCCACAATGGCTCATAGACAAAGTATGCGTTGTGAGTAATGCAAAGCATGCTTGTAGGCATCCCGCTTTGACTGGAAGGAGCGGTACTCCGTCAAGCGACTTGCCGACGAATGAGAGACAGAGACTTTTTACGTCGAACCGACGTTCCGGAAATCCAGCGAGTTTCTTCCAAGCAACACGCCCAAATCGAGAAATCCAGCGAGTTTCTTCCAAGCAACACGCCTAAATCGGGAATTCTGCCGCGTTTCTTCCGAGCAACACGCCCAAATCGAGAAATCCAGCGAGTTTCTTCCAAGCAACGCGCCTAAATCGAGAATTTCAGCGTGTTTCTTCCAAGCAACGCGCCCAAATCGGGAAAAACAGCCTGTTTCTTCCAAGCAACACGCCCAAATCGAGAATTTCGGCCTGTTTCTTCTTAGCAACACGCCCAAATCGAGAATTACGGGGCTGTTTCGAGGCGGAAACGGGGCTCAATCGGGAATGGCGGGGCTGTTCTCTGTCTGCTTATCCCTCGCTCCAGCGCGGCTGGCCTTCGTAGCTGCTGACGATGCTGAAGCGGGCAGGGCTGCCGGGCTTGAAACGGAAGAGGGCGGGGCCGCTGAGGAGGACGAGGTCGTAGGTCTGGCCGCCATCGTGGGTGGTGAGGCGGAAGGAGCCGCTCGCGGTCGAGGGAGTGGTCTTTTCGACGATGTCCGGGTTGGTGTCGCCACTTTCAAAGGCGGTGTGCGAGCGCATGAGGTAGCGGAACTCGTACTGTCCGGACTTGGCGTCGGCCTTCGTCTGGAAGACTTGCCCAGCGTAGCACGCGATCGTGCCGCCCTCGCGCGATCCGTCGATGAACATCAACCTCCAATCGGGGTAAATGCGCAGTTCATACTCCTCGCCGTCGACATCGTGGAAGAGTGAGTGGTAAGGCTTGGGCAGGAGGTTGGGGCGGAGCGCGTGTTTGCCGCCCGACTTGTCGATGGCTTGGATCGCGTCGCCCTCTTGGCGGAAACCGGTGATGTCCTTCAGGTCGGGCAGGCGGCCGCTGGAGATGAAGTCCGCGCCGCTGTTCGGATTGAAGCCGCTGATGCTGGCCGGACAGAAGGCTTCCACGCCGCCGTCGTCCATGAGCAGGCAGAGGAAGAACAACTTGTCACGGCCGATCTCGCCCGCGAAGAGTCCGACGCAGCGGCCGGTGATGCCCTCCAGCACATAGGTGCGATTCTCAACGGCGCCAAAGGGCTTCTGCACGTCGAGGAAGACGCGCCCCTGAGCGATGCGGGCCGTGATGGGATCTTTGGGGCACTCGACGGACTGCGGCAGGCGGCTCGTGGGCAGCGGCTGCGTGATGTCGAGCACGGAGCCTTCGCCCTGGTTGACGATGCCGGGCGTGACAAGCGAGCCGTCGTCGGTGGAGAGCTGCGGGCGGTAGATGATCTGTCGGCCGTTGTTGTCCACGATGATCATTTCAAGGTTCATCATGCCGCCACTGCTCTGACAGCGGACGAAGAAGGGTGTGCCCGACTCGCTCTTGTAGAGGATCGGGCCGTAGACGTCGGCGTCGGGGTCGATGAGGCGTTCGACGGGCAGGTCGTTGACGGCTACGGAGGCGTTTGGATCGCGGGGGATGACGAGGTAGAGCTCATTGTCGGTGGTGCTCTCTTCGCCTTCTTCGTCCTTGCGGCTGATGCAACTGACGTCGTCGGGCAGGCCGTAGCGCTGCTTCAGATCGGCGAAGGCAGGCGTCTGTTTGAAGTCTTCGAACGAGGCGCCGTAGCCCACGAAGGCGACGGCCACGATGTCGGTTTCTCCCCAAGGGAGTTCAGAGACGTCCGCCGCTGCGGCGCTTTGGGCGTTGCTGCGGTTGCATCCGGTGGCGGTGAGGGCGAGTAGCCCGAGTAGGAGCGTAAAGAGGGATGTTTTCATATCTGTGAGGTGTGAGGGGGTTAGTCGGTTACGAGATTGGGGGCAGGAATATCGCTGCTGCGGACGCGTCTGTAACGTGCCGGGGAGCCCTTCTCGGTGGCGAAGGGAAGGGGGCCGCTGAGGACGACGAGGTCGTAGCTGCGGCTTCCGTCTTCGTAGGTGAGGCGGAAGGATCCGTGCTCGGTGGCGGGCTGAGGACGGGCGTTTTCGTACGCTTCCTCGTCGCCGACGGGCGGGTAGTCGAAGCGGGTGAGCATGGTGTAGCTGTATTCGTAGACTTCGTTTTCGTAATCCATTTTGATCGGGCGGAGGCGGCCGGTGTAGGTGTGGACGAGTTCGCTTTCGGCGATGCCGAGGGTAAACAGGAAGGTCCAATCGGGATAGATGACGAGTTGTTGCTCCAGGACGACGCCGGTGCCGCCTGAAGAGTAGCTGTAGAGCGCGGAGAAGGGTCGGATGCAGGGCTCGATCTCGTGCTCGCGGCCTTCACGATCGATGGCGAAGATGGTGCCGTAATCGGCGAAGCCATACTCGTTCATGACGGGGCCTTCGCGGAAGCGCGTGATGTCCTTCAGACCGGGCAAGCGGCCGGAGGAGGTGAAGCAGAGCGTACGCCCGTAGGCCTCGTGGCCGAGGCTGTAGTAGGAGAGGAGCTCCACGCCGCCGTCGTCCATGAGCATGCAGAGGTAGGGACAGGTGTCTTGGCCGATGTCGCCGACGAAGAGCCCGACGCAGCGGCCCGTGAGGCCTTCGACGAATTGGGTGCGCTCGGGCCAACCGAGCTCGTCTGTTTTGGCGATGAGGCGTACGCGTCCGTCTACGATCTCAGCGCGGACGAGGTCTTCCGGCCGGTCGACGGATTGAGCGACTTTCGGCGAGGCGCTGGCCGTTTCCTGCGCGTTGGCCGACTTCCGCGTGCAAGCAGGGGCGACAGTGAGTAGCCCGATCAATAAGGCAATACAGGGGCGAAGCGCATTCGCCCCAAAGAGATTCGTTTTCATATCGGTTTCAATTATCCATGATGAAGCGGGATCAGTATCCGCAATCGCTGTCCTAATCGTCCAGGAGATAGCGCGATTCTATCCAGCCGATGTAGTTGGTGGTGGCCATTTGCACCTTGACCCAGCCGTCGCGGGCTTCCAGGAGGTGAAATGCGAGCGCCACCTCGACGCTGTTTCGCATGTCCTCCACCGCATAGAGGCGGCGCGAGGCGAGTGTGAGCTCGGCGTAGAGGTGGAGCATCAGGTCGAAGGGCCCGTCTTTGTCGGCGATGTCGACGAAGAGGGCCGTGCGGGGCACCCAGGCGCGGCGGAAGCCGGTGTCGTAGTCGCGGCCTTGCCGGAGGCTACGGGTCAGATCTACCGGGTATCGATCGCCCGGCTGTATGTAGGCGATCTCGGCCCAGTCGCCGCGGACGCAGGTGAGCATGATGAGGTAGTCCTGCTGCTCCGCGGGGGTCAGGCGACGGGTGATGATGCCGTTCGGGGCGTCGTAGAGTGGGGCGTCCTTCATGGCCGAGAGGTCGGGCATGTGGGGCGTCTGATAGAAATATGCTCGGACAAAGAGAGCCACCTCGTTGCTTCTCGCGGGCTTCCGATATCGCTCGGCGGCGCCGTCGAAGATGAAGGCATCGCTTCCGTTCCAGCGGAGGGTAAGGGTGTCGGAGGGGTTATCCCAGATGGGCTTTATGTGGATGTCTTTGCCTTGGCGGGGCAGGTGGGCGTTCAGCATGGCGGGGTTGTCGTAGAAGTCCTTGATGGGGGGCTCGGGGAGGGGTGTCATGAGGCGGATATGGGGGTTGTAATCGTAGAAGAGGAGACAGCCGATGCCTCGGTCGCCCCAAGTGAGGCCCACGAGCCGATGGCCGTTGGCGGTGTGCCAATAGCACATCTCTAACGAGATGGTGCAGTCCGCACCGCAGCTGAAGGGGGTATCGACGGAGAGGTAGCCGTGGGGCACGTCGATGAGATAGCGGAACATGCCGTTGTCGGACTTCGGATGGAGACCGTCGAGCCGGGCGAGGATGGCGCGGCTGAAGGAGCTGCTGTATCGCTTCTGTTTCAGGAAGGCGCGGGCGAAGTCGGCGACCGTCGGCCCTTTGCTTGTGGAGGCGTGCACGGGGAGCGCCGGTTCGTGAGCCCAGCCTTCGATGCTTAAGGAGCGCATGATCTCCATCTCGTCGGCGTATTCGTCGCCGTAGTCAGTGTATTCGTCGTATTGGGCGTCGTCGTCTTGTGCGTGGGTGGCGGGGACGAGGAGAGTGAGTCCTAACAGGAGGAGGAAGAGGGGTTTCATAATGATCCATTGTGAATTGTCGATGATTATCCGGGTATCCGCGAAAAGAAGGGTATGCGGCCGAGTCAGCAGTCTACGCCCTCGGAGCCGCAGAGGATACGGGCCTCGATCCAGCCGGTGATGCCTAAGTGGGTGGTGCGGATTTTGACCCAGCCTTTACGGATTTCGAGGACTTTCCACCAGATATCGGAGCTATTGTCCTTGGCTTCGTCGAAGGTGGCGACGCGGCGTGAGGCGCGGGTGGGCTCGGCGTAAATGTAGTTGGTGTAGACGGGGCCGGCGGGGAGGACGTAGAGGGAGGTGCAGCGTACCCAGGCGCTACCCTCGGATGAGTCTGCTCCCAGCAAGTTATTGCTGTAGTCGACGTAAGCCCAGCCATTTTCTGCACGCTTGACCCGCAAGTCGTAATCGAGATCGTGGATGCCGAGATGGCGGACAACTTTGCCGTCGGGGGCGTCGTAGAGGTCGACGGGTTCGCCGCCGGTAGTTACCTCGGGTTTGAAGAGTGCGAGGAAGTCGCAGGTGGTGGGTTGGTTGGGTGCGGGCTGTCGGTAGCGCTCGGCGGCGCCGACAAGAGTGAATCCGTCGCGGCCATTCCAGCGGAGGGTGAGGGGGGCGGGACCGCCTGCCCACCAGCTTTTCATGTGGATGTCTTTGCCTTCGCGGGGAAGTTGGACGATGAGTTCCCCGAGGAGCTCGTGGAAATCTTCGAAGGGCAGCCGGGCGAGGGGCGTCATGAGTCCGGTGGCGGGATTGTAGTCATAGAAGATGAGGATGTAGGTGCCGATGTCGCTGCACCGGCAGACGGCGACGAGGCGGTGGTCGGTGTCGGTGCGCCAGTAGCAGACCTCTAAGGTTTGGTTGGGGTCTATGTTGCCTTCGGTGGTGTAGACGGCGCGGAGGTAGCCGTGGGGGCGGTCGATGAGGCAGGTGAACCGCTCGCCTTGAGGGAGCTTGGGTTGGCGGCCGTCGATCCGGGCGAGGGTGGTGCTGAAGAGCGGATCCTTCTCTTTGTCGGCACTGGCAAAGGCGCGTGCGAAGTCGGCGACCGTGGGCTGCTTGTCCGCGGCGGTTTGCACACGTAAGGGGCGGCGGAAGTAATCGGGAGAGTCGTCGTCTTGCGCCGGGGTGGCGGAGGAGAAGGCGAGTAGGGCGAGGAGTAGGGCGAGTGAGCGCGTCCAAAAGAGATTCGTTTTCATATCGGTTGAGGAGTCGTTAGAGAGAGATTTATTGCACGAAGTCGTCAGTGGCAAAGCGTGATTCGACCCATCCGGTGACGTGTGTGCGGAGGTGGCGCACTTTCAGCCATCCTTGGCGGGCTTCCAAGAGCTGCCAAGGGAATGGACGGATTTGGGAGTCGTCGACGTATTCGTTTTTGATGGTTTGGAGGGGGCGCGAGGTGCGGGTGGGCTCGGCGAAGAGGGTCACGGCGACGCTTTCGTGTCTGGAGTGTAATAAGACGTAGAGCGAGGAACAGTCGACCCAAGCGTAAGCGTATGAGGGTTCGTAAGCAGGATTCTCGGACATGGCCGCGTAATGGATGTACGCCCTGCCCGTCTGCACCTTTTTCACGGTGATGTCGTAACAGGAGTTGCCGGGTGTGATGGGATGGGTGGCGGAGCCGCTGGGCCCGTTATAGCGCGGAATGGCTTCGTCGGATTTCCCGAAGTGCACATTGAAAGGGGTCGGGTATTCGTCGGAGTCTCCGAAGCGGGTCTTGAAAGTGGCCGGGAATTGGCCGTTTCTCCAAAGACCGGCCGCGGGCTGCCGATAGCGCTCGGCGGCGCCGATCAGGGTGAATCCGCCCAGTCCGTCCCAGCGGAGGGTGAGGG
>ERZ772921.1330-NODE-1330-length-14406-cov-3.537314_pt1 | contig 14406 bp, 14 predicted proteins | sample MGYA00512117_ERZ772921 | MGnify/ENA primary metagenome ERZ772921 (study PRJEB29015, sample SAMEA2737944) | human oral metagenome | biome: human oral; feature: human-associated habitat; material: dental | place: China | collected 2150 ... | reverse complement strand
GTCGACGACGAGGAGCTGCTCGACCTGGTCGAGATGGAGGTGCGCGAGCTGCTGTTTGTTGTTTAAAGGCTATTGTTTATAAAAACCTATTCTTCTTTTATCTTCATAGGCATCTCCTAAAAACGCTCGCTGTGGTGCTTGCTCGGTTTTTTGTTTGTTTTTTTGTTCGCTTAAAAGCTCAAATCAATACTCCCTGAACTGCACAAAGGTGAACTGCGTTTCCTTTCGATTGTCGGGCAAGTCGGTTACGATGCGTTCTGTGGTAGATGCCACGCAGCGTATTCCTTGCGCCTTGAGCAACTCTACGATGCGGAAAGTGAGGGTCATCTCGCCCATTACGTGGGCAGTTATGCACGTTGGTGCACCCCTATTGATGATGTCTAGCGCATATTGGTTGGCTAGTTGGTCAACCCTTTCTGGCATACAAAGGGCATCAACGGCAGGGAAGTCGATGTCTATTATCTCTCCATATTGCTTGGCGGCTTCCAATTGTGCGGGTTGCCATGTGGAAGAAGGATGGTTGGAGAGGTTGATGAAGAGCGCGGATTGGGGTTGTGGTTGGGTGGGAGAGGTAGCAGCAGAGTTGGAAATCCCTAGATAGTCGAGGGTTATGTTTAGATATTTGTCAATCCCGCTGGTAATACTCTTTACTCCTCTTGCCCCTCCACGGTCTTCGCCAGCATGGTTAAAGTCGTTACGAATATTCGTAATCTCTTTAAACGTGTTGGCAAGTCCAATGATGACGGGGTGCTGTATCAAATGCTTGATCGTTTCTTTTTGTTTTTCGGAAGCCTCTGCACCATCTTCTGATAAAATCCATTTGCTTTCGGGTATCTTATCGCTAACTATCGTAAAGGCCTTATTAATGAGTATTCTCTGATTCTTATCTAACAGGTCAAGTCCATTTTCTTTGCACAAAAGCGATACGACAGTTTCTTGTAAGAGTGTTATTGCTTGCTGATGCAGTTGTTTGTTAAGGCACCATCGCGCAGCATGAAAGCCATTTAGGATATTGTCTGTGGGCGAGAAAGCTAGTAAAGGTTGGTGTATCTTGTTGAAGATGGGTACCATTGGTGGAATAATGATTTTCTCTATACGTTTTTCTTCGTTGTGAATCGTATAGATTTTTTTCCCTACTCTAATGTCTTTCCCTCTGCAATTAAGAACGAATCCGCTTAGTTCTGCTAGTGCATTGAAATAGTTGTTTAATGCGCTTGCATCTTTATCTGTCCCCTTAGCTTTTTTTAATATGGGCGATAGTTCTTTGCTTACCATGGCCTGAAGTTGCGTTGCCCTTCCGTTTTGCAAATAGTTTGCGGCGGCGAAGGTCCAATCTTGCAGGCTGGCAAGGGGCAGCAGACTGATGATGGGTGCTTCATTTTCGGCAATGTTGCGCGCCTCGTAGTTGCCGTAAACAATGTTCTCGATGGTGATGCCTTTAAGGAACTTGGCGTAATTGACCAGTACGAGGAGCAGCATGGGGAGGAAACGAAAGCTATGCGTGAGGTCCATATACACCTCATCACCCTCTTCCAGTGTGTCGTAGATGGTTTGGAACACCTCCCAAATCTCCGCTTCGTTCATCCCATCTCTTATGTCTTTGTCTTCGATGGTGGCTTTAAGACCCATCTCTTGCAACACGGTTTCAAGGCCTTTGTAAGGCACGGGTGTGTTTTTCCCGTACGGTGTGCGTTCTGTGATGCCCTTGTTCCAATTTAATTCTCTGGCTTTCTTAGTGAGGAAGATAATCACCCGGTCTTCCTCCGTCCAGCCATTTGCGCCAACAAGCTCTAACGAGGCCTGCTGAATAAAGCGTGTTGGGGTAGATGTGAACGGCTTTTGCTCTTTCCCTTCCTCTTCCTCTTTCTCTTTTGTATAGGCACATTCTTCGTAGAAGCCTGTCCCTAAAATGGATATGAATACTTTGCGTGGCATGGTGTTTCTTTACTTAGTGTTGATGTTAGACATTTCGTTATCTAGCAGTGCGAAGAGTGCTTTTTGAGGGTCGATAAGACCGCCAGACTGGATGCTGAAAGGGATAATGCGGTTTTCTCGGCACTTCTCTTCGGCCTTGTTGTCCATTCTTTCTTTGGTTACGAACAACATTTTTACCCCCATTCCGCTGTATTTTTTGGCAGCAGTGGTAAATTTATCAAGGTCTGTGAGTTGTTTGATCTGCGTTTTGCACTCCACAAACAATAGCTTGTTGCCCATGTTCACGATGATATCTATTTCGTTTTTGGGTGCATTGTTGTTGAATAAGAACTTTGCGTTGAGTATCACTTCTTGTGCTTTTTCCCATTGGGAGAGCATTTCGGCCACTTGAACTTCAAACCAACCACTATTAAACATGATGGGAATAACGTGTGGCGAAGAACACCTTAGTTTCTTATCGCTCCGTTTTGTTTTTAACACCATGTATGCAGTGTTTGCCTTTTTGTCCCACTCTACGTACGAACCTCTGAGGTTTTCTTTCCTTCCAGCTGGCGTGTAGTCCACCTCTTTGTTGGCAATGGTGAGATCGTTGAAAGCCCCAATGTTGAATTCTCTAATTTTTTCAACATCCTTTGCCGCTTTAAGATCAGCTGGGGTTAAATCTTTGAAGTTGATAAACGAACCCAAAGAGTAGTTGTTATATCGCAAAATGGTTTGCGTGTCGAGCTTAGAATCAATCGTCTTGCTTTCTGATGTGGTGAAGTTATATCCCACATTATTTTGGTCTACGTATATAATAGATGTGTTGGGGAATTGTTGTGCAAGCAGAACAAAGGCCACCGTCCACGGCTTTGTTCCGCCCGATATGTTGATAATGGTTTCTGATTGTCCCAATTCACCAAGCAACTTTTGGGTTGCTTGGTATATTTGGGGATAGTCAACAGAGTCGAACAGCCGTAGTTCACAGGGTAAGCCGACACGCTCTTGTATGCCTTCGGCCAATTCTTTGCTTTCTTTCGAATGGACCAGTATCAGCCTATCGGCCTTAAATTCCTCGATGCCAACATGTATGGGCATAGGTTGGCCGCCCACTAGGGCGATATGTATCTTGTTCATTAAGTGCGTTTACTGTTGGTTTGTGATGTTGTTGAATAGCTCTATCATTGGCGACATGTCTTTAATTAGCTTTTGGAAACCTGCGACAAACTTACCTTTCTTAGGAGTACAATCCTTTTTGTCGGTATCTTTGTACACCAATTTGATCTTCTCAATGATCAAATTTATTTCTGTATCATTGAGATACTTCCGGCCGTTATCGAACTTCTTAGTGCGTTGTATCCATTTCTGTGATAGGTAAAAGCATTCTTGCACGGTTGGGGCATTTTGAATAAAGGCCTCAAAACCGTTTAAATAACTTCGTTCTTGTTCGTCTTGTCCCGCTTTTTCTTTCTGTTCCTTTTTCTTCTTGTCAAGTTGATCAAGTCGAAATTTGATTTCTGTTACCATGTCCTTATCGGTTTGTTGCTCGCAGAATAGCTTTAATTCGTCTATCAGCGAGTCTAGCTTTTGGGGTTCAATTTCTGCGGGTGTTTTTGCTAATTCGATTGATACACGCTCTACCAAGCTGTTAAACATCTCCTCTTTTTGTCTTTTTTCGACTTCTTCCTCTTGTTTCACAATTGATTGAACATTGAAGTGTTTGTCTACTAAGACAGAGAAAGGTTGAAGGGTATTTCCGTTTTTTCGCGCTTTAGCAAATTCATTTTCTTCAGCATTGTTGCTCATCTTCATGTATCTGAAACCCACATCTTCTGTATCAATTGAATGAGCAGTAAGTGTAATTAGCTCCCTTATCTGTTGTTTATTGCACCAGTTCTTTATATACTTGTTTATTTCTTCCTCGAACTGCTTCATATAGAAAATGCAATCCTTGTCTTGTGGGTCACTTAATTCCACTTCATATTTTACCTTCCCAAAGCCATAGGGCTTTCCTTGTCCCAATTGATGTCGACATTCGGAGGTGTTGTGGAACGTTAAGGCAGATAATAGAGCACCCAGTTCAATGGGGCGTAGGTTGTGGAATGTGATGTCGCACGCAAAGATTGTACCTGCTTGAAGAGGCTTAATGAAGGTGTCGGTTTTGTCTGTCCCCGAACTTTCAGGGGCAGAGTTTGTCTTCATTACATAGCGTTTCCATCCCGAAAGGCGACCATTGTTGTATGTTTTGTATGTGTCTTTTGTACACTTAGCAGGGTCTTGCTGTATGTACAAAGGATAGTACGAAGCTTTGGGTGATCCTAGTGTGAGCCTAACTTCTCGGTCTTCTCTTGCATTTGAAGAGAAAGCATGCCCGAATTGCACGCGCCCTTTAAGCGAAAGCTTATTCTTGTGTGTGTTCTTGTCTTTACCGCTTGGCGATTTCTGGTTAATGTACCCGAAGATGCATTCGGCAAGGTCGGGTTCAACCTCTTCTTTTTGGTGTTTTGGTGGAAGACTTTCGTAAACACTTCTGTCGTAAGGCAATTTATACATAAAGGCAAGTCCCCAATCTCGCACTTTTGTACCATTAACGCGGAAGAAGATGGGGCAACCGCTTTTTGAGTCAAGACGTTTGCGAATGAATTTCCACTCTTTCTCATCGCGTGAGTAGATAAACTTGAAGTGTTCGAGCTCCTCCTTGGAGAAGTCTAGGGAGCCATTCTTAACATTGGGAAAAACAAACTCGTGTATCTTAGCATGGTTTTTATCTAAGTTGTTGTTCCATGAAGCCGATTGCCCTGTCATAACGATGGTGCCAACATTCTCTGAACCTTCACAATAGGCAACGCAGTTGGCGAATCCCGGAACGTCTGTCTCTTCTCTATTTGCGTAATGAAAGTTCTCAAGCATGCCTTCCAGCCCAGCTTCTCTTATCACACCATATTTATAGGCCATTGTTTTCTGCGAGTTGTCTTCTTCTTTTGTAGATTTACTCTTATTGAGCAATGGGTTTCCATTGGTAGAAAAGTTCTCTTCCATCACTTTCTTACCAAAATAAGCATCCATGTCTGTATGGTGAATGCGGCGTGGCTTGCCACAATCTTCAATTTCATAGCCCTCTTGATTGGACTTTCTGCGAAGCCAGCCGCAGTGAATTTCCTGTTGGTTGGCAACCTTTTGCAGCGGATATAACTCTCGTTGGTCCCACTCCCTATGGGCAAACTTCGCCCTCTCATCCACCATCATGCGCCCGAAACTCATTATTTCAAGCACATTTCTCACTTCGCCCTTAATGCTGGTGGCGGGTATATAGAAACGGCCATCGGGAGTTTTGCTGAATGTTTGGGCCTCCTTATTGATATTTTTTTTGTCTGTTTGGTCGTCTGCGGTGCTGTCTTTCTTATCTTTCTGTTTCTGTCCATTACGTATAAAGATGGGCGTTTCGGCCGTTATTCGCAGCTGTATCTTTCCGCTAACGCCATCCTTGAAGGGCACATCTTGTGATATACGGTCGGCCCAAGATGGGGTGTAAACCTCTTCGCTAAGCGGAACAAAGTTGTATGGCGACTTGATGATGTTATTTTTGCTCATGATTGCTTTACTTTTTAAATCCCACAAATACCATTTTATCTAACGTAAGCACAGGCATGTCGAGGCATGTCCCATCGGGTTTGGCCGTCCAATAGCGCAAAAACAGCAGGCGATTGCCGTCCATTCGGTGGGCGTGATATTCAACGTGCGTAACGTCCTCACTATGGAAATCGGCGGCATTCACCAAGAAACGGTGCGCGCACGGCCTACCATTGGGCGACTTAATGCTGATGGACACGCCCTGCTCCTTATTATATAGGTAACCTTCCGCCACGAAAGGGTTAAGCCCTTCAAGCAGCGTTCTGTCTATCACAGCAGCAGGAGCAAATATGCGGGGTTTGTTTTCGTTGCTCATCCAGAGGTAACCCTCATAGCAAAGTCCAAAGTCTATATCTTTAATTTCAATCTTACTCATAGATGCAGTTTCCGTCTTTATAAAGTTTTCCTTCAAATTGGCCGTAGCCTTTGTTTACGTTTCCGCCCAGGGGCAGCATGCCTTTGCACACGTCTTTAAGGGTTTCTTCAAAGGCTTGTATAATGCGTTGGTCTTCGTTTATCAGCTCGTCTACGTCTACGAGCAGCTCTAAGTCAAGTTCCTCCGGCTCATCAGGATGAACAATCAGTGCCTCCTCGTCGAACAATGCGCCATCGATGGCTCCGCCAGTAAAGCGGTCTATCTTTACGTGGTTGTGGATTTTCTTGTCTGTTTTCTCTTCTTTGTTCCTAATGATGTCGGCAAACAACACGTGTCCGCGTCGTTTCCCATCAGTTCTTTCTCCTGTTGGGGCTTCGGTGGGTTGGGTTTCGTCCTCGTTTCCCTCACTTCCAAAGAGGGCGAACACGGCTTTGTTGCGTTTGCCCACATACTTGTTGAAATCTTCTGGCGACAAGTTTTCGGCAAATATCTCACGCGCCTTATTATAATGAAAGGCAGTGCGATGTGCCAACGCCCCTTTCACCGACGATGCCGGCACAACAAGCGAATTGTCTTGGCTGTTCCATCGGCCGCTGTTGCCATCGCCATCCCATGTGATATACCGCTCTTTAATATAGCTGTGGTCTACATCTTCATTGCCGAAACCCGACCCGAAGAACATGAAATCTTTGGGATTTATTTTTAGTTCGTAGCGAGTGTAGCGGCTCTCTTGAGGCTCTTCTAAGTTAAAGTGCTCAAATCCACCCCACTCATCGGCCAGACTTGCACTCTTGTTGAGATATAAATCCAGGTCGGCAGGCAAGCTTAGGTCTAGCTCGCGATAAAGGCAAGCCTCGTCAACCACCTTTATCTTGCCAAACCCATTGCGGCTTTTTCCGCCAACCCTAAACCCGTCGGCTACAAGAACTCCAAGTAAATCCTTAAAATTTTGTTTATATTCAGCAAGTTCTTCTTCGTTCTTGGGATTGGCCATCAGCTCCATTTCAAAGTAGAAACGTGCGCCCTTAGGCACCACTTCCTCGTCGAACTTACCTTTATCTTCGGTTACGCCGCGGTGATTAATCTTGGCATGCTGCCTAATGGGGGCGTGTTTAAAGCCGTCTAAAAACGTTCTGTCCTCATCGTTGCATGCTGTTTCTAGGTTTAGCAGACCGTCTATGGCCTTCCCGTTGTGGTTCAGCAACTTGGCTTCGGTTATGATAAGTCGCGAACCCTCCACCTCGTACTCGCCGTTCTTGTCTTTTTTCTTTTTGATAAAGCCCATCAGGCGGTTAGCCAACTCTTCGTCGATGGCATGCCTGATAAGTCCGGCAAGCGTTGTTCCGGGTATGAATGGCAAGCCGTTGGCATCGCGATTGATGGCGGCATCGGTAAGAATCGACTTCTTGCCAGAGCCAATGGCCAACGGCGTTTCGGCCTCTATCGTTACGCGTGCGATGAGGCGATGGTTGTATTTGGTTGTTTGCATAGCGTTCATTGTTATTTCTTACATTCTTTGGCCATCTCTGAGGCGAGGTTAATCAGCAGGTCTTGAAGGCAGATGTTTGGCGTGCTCATCACCTCTTTCAAACGTTCTCTGCGGCCGTTCTCGTCCCATTGTTCTTTGGCAACGCCGTGGTCGAGAAAAGTCTCCACGCTGTTTTTCAAATTATCACTGTTGGGAATAACCATAGCCAAGCTCCGTATCGAACCCCATTGTGAGGCAAAGCGCTCGCCGTTAAAGTATTTAGCGTTATTCTTAACAAATTCGTTCACCACTTTTTGAACGTCAAACACGCGTTTGTCTTTCTCTTGCGCCCGTTTCAGGTAGGCCAGTAAGGGTGTTTCTTTCACCTCTTTGCGTGGTTCCTCGCTTCGGGTTTTCTTTTGTTCTTCAAACTTAAACATGGCTTTCCCCTCTTGGTCTGCCTTGTTTTTGCTGAGAATATCGGGGTTGTAAACCACACGGCCGAAGCCCTCTTGTTGGTAATCGCCAACATAGGCGTACTTTTTAGGCGCGGCGTTGGCCCTTACAACAAACACGCTACCTTTCTCAATGCCGCAGCGTTGGCTGTCGAATGCCTGCCGTTTAAAGTTCCAAGGCGCGTAACTGAATGTGCGCACTTGGCTCTTGTGCCACAAAATTTTGCCTTTGCCCTCGAAACCAAGCTGTTGAAGTGTGGGTTGGAAGGTGGGCAGTCCATGCTCGTCTAAGAATATTAGGCGGCCATCGGCATACACCAACACTTCTTCGCAGTCCACCACAGCATCGCTTTTCAGTTGCTCGAACGACGTCGCCGTTATCTCCACCAAGCCATATTGCGCCGTACGCGAACGTCCCAGGTGGCGTGTTCCGCAGAGGGCGGCAGCCAGTTCCTCGGCATATTGTGCAGCATCGTCGTCAAGTTCAACTTCAAAGTATAGGATAAGCCCCTTGTTCATGGCCTCGTAACCAAACAGCTGGTGGTCTTGCGAGCAGCGGTTTTCGCTGTCGTAGGCCGACTTTAAGGCGAAAGTCTTGTCCACCTTTACCTTTGTGGCTTGTTCTCCATCAAATACATAGAAACCCTCGCGGCATTGTTTCAGCTGTTTTTCACCCATTTCTTTGGATAGTTCTGTGGGCAAAAGGTGGTGGAAATAGTGTTCGTCTACTCCATCTTTAAGCTTAGGACGAAACACTACGGCCGGAATGCGAACGCCTCTAATACCAGCCAGTGAGGGATGAGCATCGCCAAAGCGCACTTTGCCACTATGGAAGAGCAGATGTGTTTTCTCGTTTTCCTCGTTGTAAAGCTTACTTGCGGCAATGCCAAGGAAGTTGTTGCCGGGAATGAAATCCAACGAATGACGGTTGCCCGTTGTAGCCGATGTTTCGCTGATTATCACGTCGGACAATAGCGTGCATTGTAGTTGTATTGTTTTCATTGTTTCTCCTCCATGCTTATTTTGCAACGTCCATAACCGCGGGTGCGCCCTGCGCCTAGTCGTTTAATCATCATCAGGGCCCGTTCCACCTCGTGTGCCTCGTCGTCTTCGAGGTTCATTATCTGTCCATAGAGCGTGCAAGGCACGGTTGTTTGCGTCTTGCGTAACGAGTTGTCTTTGGCAATTCCATCGTTGCAGATGGCTGTGGCCGACACCGACTGGTAAAGAAACCCAGCCAAGTTGTCTTTTACAATCACGTTTTTTTCGTCTTCATGTAGTGTGGCATCGGTGAAAAAGGCACTCCCCTTGGTGCAGTTGTCTTTGTCTTTAAACACACCGCAGATGCTGGTGAGCATGCCTTTCGATTTGTTTTCTTGCGAAAGGGTATAGGCAAGGGCCTCGCGCACCAGTCCTTTTATGGTTTTGCCAGGCACAAACGGCAGTCCTTGTGCGTCTTTAATCACCAGTGCATCTACATCGGCACCAGCTGCTTGCCCCGAGCCGCAATGCCAATTGGTATAAAATTGGATGCAGTATCTTATATCTTTCATAACTTAGTCGTTGGTTTGTTGATTGTTGATGGTGTAATAGGCCAATGCGTCGTAAGCCGCGTAGTGTTGCTCCTTTTCCTCTTTGCCCACATTGTTTAGGTGCATTCTGGTGGTAGGAGTGGTAAGGTTATGCAATAGTTCCTTGTTGCTGGTTAAGCTTTCTAGGCGTTGCAAGCGTTGGGCGGCGGCCTCTTCGTTCTCGTGCATTAGGCTTAGCCATTGCCTTACGCCTGTTTTCAGTCCTTCGTTTTCTGCCTTCCCTAGTTCGTTTACCATGTATTCCAATTCGCTTATGGTATGGTAACCCACTTGTTCATCCAGATAATACGGGCCAAAGCACAGCGTTTTCTTGATTTTGGCAGGTTCTTCCTGCCCGTTATTGGCCGTCTTGTCCTTATCGTCGTCTTTGGGTTTAAGTTCCAGTTCGCGCGCCTTGATGTCTTTGTACGATTGCACAAAGCTGTCTTGCACCTTATGGAACATCAGGCACGATGGCACGTCTTCCTTGTTTATAGCCTTTGCATCGGTCTTTGCAGCATGGCAAAGCTCCTCGGCCAGCTTGTAACCATAGTAAAAGGGGAACGAAGCTTTGATGTAGGCAATACCACCACAGGCCGTTAATTTGTCCATGTTAGCCTTGCTAAGCAAGTTTTTCATCTCTCCTTGGCTTGTTTCTCTTTCAAACTCGTTGATGAATTTCTTGGCGTATGGCAAGGCCAAGTCGCCGCGGATGATGGCCGTTAGGTCGTCGCCGCCAAGCACAACGGGGCAGATGGGCAGTTTGTCGTAGCTGAAACCATGTGCCTCTTCGATAGCTTTAAAAGCCTCGTTGGCCGCCTTTGTGGTGGCTTGGTCTAGCAAGGTGGAAAACTGATAGAACTTTTTGCGGTCTTTTCCTAGCTGCTGAACCACCTTGCCTAGTCCGTTCCCGTCGATATGCACAATGGCAATCCAGTCGTTTTTGCCCGTCAGGTCTTTAATGTCCAGTTCGTCTTCAAGCTTTAAGTCTTTGTCCGCGTCTTGCTTTTTGCCCCAAAAACTTTTGATGTGCAGCTTGTTTCCGCAGTCTTTCCTTGCCACCCGTTTGGCGTACGTGGCGGCGTCCAGCTCTTCTCCGTTCTCTATTTTCACAACGGGCATACCTGTTTTTGCAGCCCGTTTGCACCCCAGCATGCCCACTTCCAGAGGCGTTTGGGGTAGGTTGCGCTGTGTTTTTAGTTTCTTTTCCAGCTCATCAACGGCCTGGCCAAAGTTTTTCTCATCGTCAAATTTAACCACAGCTTGGCTGAACGTTATGCCGGGCGCGCACTCTTGCACCTTGCGCGGGAAGTTGCGCACCACGTTTTCGCACTGTTCTTGTGTGTCGAACACGTACTTCACGTTGCCCGCGGCCATGATAACCGCATTGTCTTTTTTGTTGAATCCTTCGCCAACAGCCTTTTCAAATGCCTTGGTACAGATGCTCTCCACCAGTTCGCTTGCTCCCGAAATATCGTCTAGCTGGTTGGTTTGGAAGATGAAACTTTGTATGCCTTGCACCGAAGCTCCATATAGAAATTTTTCCATAGCCTTATTGTGTTTGTTGTTAGTCGTTGTTAAATGTTGTAGTGAGCGTGCCAAAGCCCACGCTGGCGTGTTTTCCCAGGCCCACATGCTGGGGTAGGCGTACGTTAGATACGAAATCTACGTTGGCACAATACAGCTTTACGCCCTTGAAGGGCACGCACGGACGCTCTTTTACGCCAGTGATGCACACCTCTATGCGCTGTTCAACCCTTATGCCCACGCCTTTAAGCATCGAAAGGATGTTGCCCGTAAGTATGCGTTGCAGCATTTCCTGGCGTTGTTCGTCGTTGTCGGCTTGTGCAAAGGTGGTGTGGTTTTCTTCGTTCAGTGGCAGCCAGTCGGTAAGTTGGTAGGCATACACTTGCCCTTCTTCGCAAGCAATGTCCACTTGTTTGGCGTTCACTTCTTCTATTTGCAGGCAATGCCGTTTGTTGCCGATGCGTACGTTGAAGTTGTTCGAGGCGAAAAACACGCCGATGTTCTCAACACCTTGGCCAATGCAAAACAATGCGGCCTTGTTGTTCAGTCGCTTGTATTGTATCAGGGGGTAGGCATAGCGGTAGCCTTCCTTGGTGTGGTTATGAAACAGCACGTCTTTCTGGGGCAGCAATTTGATAATTGCCCCTCTAAATCGTTGTATGTCGGCTTGTAGAAGTTGTGTCTCAAATTGGATGGTCAGGGTTTTTAGCTTGTTCATCGGCAATTGATTGATTTTGGTGTAGTTTGCATCCCCCTCCTTGTGGCTGTTTGCACGCTGGTGTAGCTTGTTTGCGTTGCGTTGTGCCGCCATTGGGTTGGTGGGGTGGGGGCGTGTGGTGTGGCCCCATGTTGCTTGCAACATTGCAAACTTACACATTTTTCTTATGATTAAGAAATTTTATGGAGGTTTTTTGTTAGAAATGCCTTGTTAAAGACGAAAAGGCTTATATAAGGTGAAAAGGTGAAAGGGCTTTTAAAGGTGAAAAATTGAAAAGGTGAAAAGGTGAAAAAATGGCTGCGCCACTCAACCAGCCAACAACTCCTCTTGTAATCCCACCTACTTATAAGTTTGTCTACTCGTCAACTCGTCACCTTGTCCTCTTGTCACCTCTATATATAATAAGGTACGCGCGCGTGCGCGAAAAGACACAAACGGCATGGGTTTAAAACTTATTGCAATAGCAAATGCAAAACACCCGTGTACGTAACTTGGCGAAAAGTCGAAATGAGCCATAGCGTTCGTTTCTCCTTTCTTTCCGCACTATTGGCAGTGCTTTCGTTAAGTTTGCTTTTTAACGTGAAATGTTTGCCAGTTCCGTCAATTCTTTGTAATTTTGCACTCGCTTAAAAGGTACGTAATATTTGTTAAAAACATGTCTTACGATGCACAAACAAGTCTTACAATGCGCTTAAACAAAGCATAACCCAAATTTTGCTGTGCGAGTGCATCATCCATTACAACAAGGATTAAGACGACATCCGAAACGGTTTACGAGTCTTCCATCCATGGTGCGAGTGCATCATCCATTACAACAAGGATTAAGACTGGTCGTACTCGTCTGATGGGTACACATCATATTGTGCGAGTGCATCATCCATTACAACAAGGATTAAGACTCGTTTTTAATCAACTCCGAAAGCGACAAACTTATAACAGTGCGAGTGCATCATCCATTACAACAAGGATTAAGACACCTTTGAAACAAATAAAAACAGGACAAAGATGTTATGTGCGAGTGCATCATCCATTACAACAAGGATTAAGACCAAACAATGCTTATCTTTTGTGTCGTCTTTGTCGAGTGCGAGTGCATCATCCATTACAACAAGGATTAAGACCGTTATCACAACGCATTCGAACTAAATGTTAAACTGTGCGAGTGCATCATCCATTACAACAAGGATTAAGACATAAATCATTATTACCTTTCAGCTATATTTTTTCGGGTGCGAGTGCATCATCCATTACAACAAGGATTAAGACGTTGTAGAATTTTTCAGCCCTTACAAAGCTGTTAAACTGTGCGAGTGCATCATCCATTACAACAAGGATTAAGACAGTCACGTAAAGATTCTATCTAAACAAAATTTTATTATGTGCGAGTGCATCATCCATTACAACAAGGATTAAGACTACACAAGCATTTTCAGATACTCGAGCATTATCAGACAGTGCGAGTGCATCATCCATTACAACAAGGATTAAGACATCTCTATTGTATAGAGGTAATCGTCTGAACCGCTATCGTGCGAGTGCATCATCCATTACAACAAGGATTAAGACGAAATTTCAGCCACCATCACGGCATTCTCGGAATGGGTGCGAGTGCATCATCCATTACAACAAGGATTAAGACTATCCTGTATGTTCGCACACCTCCGTTTTTTGAGCGTGCGAGTGCATCATCCATTACAACAAGGATTAAGACTCCGCAGAGCATTCAAGTTCCTTGCAGATTATTTGCACGTGCGAGTGCATCATCCATTACAACAAGGATTAAGACACAAACTCCTGCACTAATTCGCTTTGTATGTGGTTGGTGCGAGTGCATCATCCATTACAACAAGGATTAAGACATTTCCTCGAAGGCTCTACAGTTTCTTCATGGACTGTGTGCGAGTGCATCATCCATTACAACAAGGATTAAGACCCTGTGCATGGTTTTTTCAACTCCGTCTTCAGTAGTGAGTGCGAGTGCATCATCCATTACAACAAGGATTAAGACATACCTGGTTTTCATCTTCAAATAAAGGTTTAAAGGTGCGAGTGCATCATCCATTACAACAAGGATTAAGACTGTCAGACTCACCTTCTTTTGATAATGTAAGCAACGTGCGAGTGCATCATCCATTACAACAAGGATTAAGACTATTGGGATGAAACAATTACAGCCTGCACAATGGTGCGAGTGCATCATCCATTACAACAAGGATTAAGACCCATTAAGTTTAGATACTCTTGAAGAATTCAACATCCTGTGCGAGTGCATCATCCATTACAACAAGGATTAAGACCGCGTAGGCAGCGTGAAGAAAAATCCGCCATAGTCGAAGTGCGAGTGCATCATCCATTACAACAAGGATTAAGACTCTAAAGTTACACTCTTGGACAACTCTGATACTTTAGTGCGAGTGCATCATCCATTACAACAAGGATTAAGACTTAGTCATATTGACCTGTTGCGAGGATGGTGTGCCGTGCGAGTGCATCATCCATTACAACAAGGATTAAGACTTCTAATCTTTTTCATCAGTGTTTATTTTAATCCACCTGTGCGAGTGCATCATCCATTACAACAAGGATTAAGACTCTAGGACTGCATCATAAAACTTTGTTTCCATAAGTGCGAGTGCATCATCCATTACAACAAGGATTAAGACTTACATGCTCTATCACCTTACTGAACACATCCTTGTGCGAGTGCATCATCCATTACAACAAGGATTAAGACTCTATTATTAAGG
>ERZ772921.1326-NODE-1326-length-14428-cov-2.364572_pt1 | contig 14428 bp, 10 predicted proteins | sample MGYA00512117_ERZ772921 | MGnify/ENA primary metagenome ERZ772921 (study PRJEB29015, sample SAMEA2737944) | human oral metagenome | biome: human oral; feature: human-associated habitat; material: dental | place: China | collected 2150 ... | reverse complement strand
GGCGGCTCGATCAGCAGGGAACTTGCTCCCGAAGCGGTTAAGCGCGGCTGTGTCGTCATCGATAATTCCAGTGCGTTCCGCATGGACCCGGACGTGCCCCTGGTCATTCCCGAAGTAAATCCGGAAGATATTGCCGGACATAAGGGGATTATTGCCAACCCGAACTGTTCTACCATTATCATGCTCATGGCGCTGAAACCGATTTACGACCTGTCGCCGATTACGAAGATCGTCGTCAGCACGTACCAGGCCGTGTCGGGCGCCGGCAAAGAAGGGATTGACGAACTGAAGAAGCAGGTCGAGGCGTATATGAACGGCGAAGAGCCGGTTGCCGAAGTCCTGCCGACGAAAAGCCTTGACAAACATTATCCCATTGCCTTCAACCTCTTGCCGCATATCGACGTCTTCCTCGATAACGACTATTCAAAAGAGGAAATGAAGCTGGTTAAGGAGACGCATAAAATCCTTCATAATGATACCGTTGCCGTATCGCCGACGACCGTTCGCGTGCCTGTCTTCCGCAGCCATGCCGAAGCCGTTTATGCGGAAACGGAACGGGAATTATCCGTTGATGAGATCCGCAAGGCCATCGCCGCGTTCCCGGGCGCGCAGGTACAGGATGACCTTGCCGCGATGGAATATCCCATGCCCTTATATACAGCGGAGAAATACGATGTATATGTAGGACGTATCCGTAAGGATTTGTTTAATCCCAGGGCCGTGAACCTTTGGGTATCGGGCGATCAGATCCGCAAGGGTGCGGCGCTCAACGCGCTGCAGATTGCCGAGTATATAATTGGACATGCTGGTTAAAAAGGAGTGATTTCATGTTAACGTTCGGAAATGTCATTACTGCTATGGTGACGCCCTTTTATGCAGACGGCAACATCAACTTCGAAGATTTTGATTCGTTGGCCGGGCACCTTCTCGCCAACGGTTCGGACGGCCTTCTTATCGGCGGCACGACCGGCGAAGGGGCTACGCTTACGGAAAAAGAAAAATTGAGGCTCTTCCGGTTTGCCGCCGAAGAATACGGGGACAGAGCTCTCATCATAGCCAACGTCGGCTCCAATAACACGGCGACGACTGTCGAATTCGCCAGACAGGCTGAAGAAACGGGCGTCGACTGCCTGCTCGCCATTGTGCCGTATTATAATAAGCCGAATCAGGACGGTTGCTATGCCCACTTTGCAGCTGTTGCCAAGGCGTGCAGGCTGCCTGTCATCATCTATAATGTGCCGGGCAGGACGGGCGGTAAGATCCTGCCCGAAACGGTAATTCGGCTGGCAAAAGAATTTCCACGTATCGTCGGTATCAAAGAAGCCGGCGGCGACCTTGAAGCGGCCGCCGTCATCGCCCGCGATACGGGTGAGAATTTCCATGTCTACAGCGGTGACGATTCCCTGACCCTGCCTATGACGGCCGTCGGCGGCACGGGCGTCATCAGTGTGGTTTCCCATCTTATCGGCAAAGAAATGAATGCCATCGTTCAGAACTGCAAGGACGGAAATATGAAAGAAGCGACGGCTCTGCATCAACAGTATATTGATGTCATGACCGGCATTTTTACGACCGTGAATCCGATACCGATAAAAGAATGCTGCAAGATGCTCGGCCTCATTTCCGACAATGTTTTCCGCCTGCCCATGGTAAACGCAAGCTATGAAGTCATGGCTTTTCTGGAAAAAATGATGAAAAATGCGGGTATTCTCGGAAAATAGAGCGTTAAACCCGGTAAAAAACACTTCCCCCGGCGGGAAGTGTTTTTTTTGTGGACGGAATGCTGCCGGTAAGATAATATTTTGCGCTTATTTATGGATATATAATGCATAATTCGTATAGCATATCGTTGATTTTTGTCTAAATGGATTATTTTCGGTCCGAATGGAGTGGAAAAGAAAACCGATGATTATTATTATTTAAATCAATAATAATAATCATAATATATAATATGTATATCTTTTATACACATATTATATATTTTATCAGGGAGGTAATATGAAAAAATATGTACATCGAGGCGGAATGCATGCGTTACTGGCCTGTGCCGTCGTTACTTGGCTGGGCATGCCGATTTGCGCGGCGGAAAGTCCGTCCGGAGGGGATAGTAGGGTTGAAACGGGAGATATTGTTGTTAAGGTCGATGCGGCCAAGGAAGCGGCTAAATCTGAAAGCCAGAGCACTACGGTTATCACTAAGGAGGATATTGCCAGAAAGCAGGCCAAGTCCGTCGAGGATATCATTTTCAGTGAAACGGGCATGGCGCGCAGCGTCGACGCCATGGGACGGGTTACTGTATCCATTCGCGGTGCCGAACCGCGGCATACACTGATCCTCGTGGACGGGCAGCCCGTTATGGGCGATTTTGCGAAATACAGCGGGCAGGCGGATGAGCTGCAGCGACTCGGCACGGAAAATATAGAGCGCATCGAGATCATCCGCGGTGCGGCAAGCGCAAAGTACGGTGCTGATGCCATCGGCGGCGTCATCAATGTTATTACGAGAAGAGCAGCGAGCGATTCCGCTCTTCGGCTCAATTTTGAAGGCCGCCGCATAAAGGATGATAAAACGATTCCGCCCTATAAGAATTTTTTTCTTCGCGCGGATAGCGGCAGGATCGGGAAATTTCAGGCGGCAATTTACGGTGGTAAGCGCGATATCATGCCGATTTACAGCGAAAAGCTTTTTTATCACGGAGTAAATACTGCCGGTGCGATTCGGAATTCTTTGCGCTATTTTGGTGATATTAAAAATATCGGCATCTTAGGTAGCTATGCGTTTGACGACAGGCATATGCTTGACTTTTCGCTGGATCGGGCCAATGAGGAAATGGATCGCTTTACCAAGCATTCCGAGGATGCGCCAGATCCGGTCATTCATTACAAACGGAATATAGATCGCGATACCTATCGCATGAGCTATCAGGGGATTGGCAAGTATACGGATTGGAAGATCGATTTCAATTACGCAAAGATGACAGAAGACGATGTTACGCTGTCATCCGTAGCCGCCTTTTCAAAATATGAAGGGAAGAATACACTTCGTTATTTAGATCATATTCTGTATAAGGAGTGGAGCATCAGGACGAGCGCGCATACGGTCATGAACGACCGTCACCTACTGACTTATGGACTTGGCTTCAGCAAGGAAACAGGAGAGGGCAGCCGTTTAAAAAGCGCAAAAAATATAAGGACCCGATACATTGATCCGTGGGACTATGATAAGAATCTTCATAGCGATGAAGACGGCACGCCGAGTTCAAGTATCAAAGATCGGCCGATGTATTTAAATGAGAACGGCATTCCGCAGTATGATAAAGCATATACACTCTATGGTTATAAAGACGCAAGCGGAAAGACACAAGTTCCGCCCTACACCTTTGAAGATTATGAGAATGGGACCAATGACGATAAAATTCCCCTCTTTGCAGACGAGCTGCGCAGAGAAAATCCGGCTGAGCTTTTCTTCGATGAGGACGGCGATCCTCTGGATGACGACACGATCATGCGCAGATATTACGGTGACTATAAGCGGACACTTACATGGCACGGTAAAAAATTCGAGCAAGAGGAGCAGGAGCGCAAAAATCGTCAGACAGTGGGGCAGGCGGCGATCAAAAAACAGTATTTCTTTTTGCAGGATTTTTGGCAGATGGGAGCTAATACGATTTTCATGCCGAGTGTAAGGTTTGATCACAGTGCGCTGTTCGGCTCGCATGCCAGCTTTAATATGGGGATTACGCATTCGATCGGCGGCCATGCAAATCGGCGATTGAAGGCGAATATCGGTACGGGATATACGGAGCCGGGGATGGGGGAGCTCTACTATCATTGGGAAATGTACGCCGGTATGCCCTATGACTTAGGTGTCGGTAAGCTGGGCTATTACTGGTTCGGCAATCCGAATCTGAGGCCGGAAAAATCTCTGAATTTTGACTTGGGTTTTGAAGCGGAGCAGGGAAAAAATCAGATTCGGGTCAATGTATTCCACAATCGGATTAAGGACTATATGACCACCTATTTTACAGGGGAACTTATGCACTTCCATCCGGAGGCGGATGCGAAAAAGGAAACATGGATCACGCCGCCCGATATGATTTACAGCTTTAAAAATATTGGAAGGGCTGAAATTACGGGATTTGAAACGGAAATCTCGCGGAAGTTCGGTAAACATTTTTCGGCAAAATTGGGGTATACTTATCTGCATGCAATCAACAAAAGTGACCCGAATATGCCGAGGCAGCTCCTCAATAAACCGAAGCATAAGATTGATATCGGGCTGACCTATGAGAATCAAAACACGGGCTGGCGCGCGTCTTTGTGGGGGGATTATTACCTGCACATGCTGGACAGCAATACTATCGCAAATGACGGCAATTACGTGCATAACGATCTCGGGGACGGCAGCACGCAGTATAATTTTGCCAAGGGGGGAGAGCAAACTTATCAGCGTAAAACCTTCGGCGTGTGGAACTTCCTGCTTCAGAAGAAGCTTGACAAGGATTCGGTTATCTATGTGGGTGTGGATAATCTCTTTAATCATCGGGACGATGATCAGGCGATGCAGGAGCGCGTCTATAAATTTGGCGTCAATCTGAAATTTGACGGCACCTCGCGGCATAGAACATCTTCCCGAGAAACGGATGACAAGAGGTCACGGTGGGGATCGATTTTGGAGGCAAGCCGGTTTATTGAGACGCCTTTCGATACGGAAAAACAGCCCGGAATAGAATTTTTCGGCGATTACAGATTACGTTACAATTCGTTTACCGGCAAGAATAAACCTGCAGAAGCACGCGTTACGACCCGGTCGAGTATTGGATCGGCGTATAAAAATTATTTGGAAAAGGCAGATCATGGATTTGAACAGAGAGTTCGCGTAGGCGCAGATATACGCATCGGAGGGTATACGAATTTTACACTGCTCGGCAGTGCGTCCGGTACGAAGGACGTCGATACGGCGCAGGACATCGGCAATTCGCGGGCCTTAAAGGAGGCACGCATCGAGAAGGCTGATCTGACACAACATGTGAAAGCATGGGATTTCAGTCTTGGCCGACTGACGGAACCTATGGGAACGAGCGGCTATTGGTTCGGAAAAGAGTACGATGGCGTACGCGCCGTCTGGACGAACAAAGGCAGTCAAATCCGTATAGGATTCGGTAATTTCAGCAGGAGTACGGGAATCTCGGATTCCGCCTATACCCATGCGGTGAACGAAGTGTTCCTGCGTCCGCCGACAAAGAAGGAGTGGCTCGGTTATGACCTCGATCTCTGCAATGACGAACAGTATACCGCGCCCCATGCGGAGACGGCCGGCTTTGAATCTCTCTATGATAAACTGACAAAGACGACCTCTTTGGAAGAAGAAAAAAGCGTCCTTGATGCGTACTTTGCGGTGATCGGGAAAGATGACCCCACGGCGTATGACAAAATTAAAAAGGCCGCTCAGTATGAAACGAATAGCCATCTCTGGAGAATTGTTACGGCAAAGGATTCGGCGGGCAATATCAAAGGGAAATTCCTGACGACGGACCTTTTTATGACTGTTCCTCAGGGGACGGATCCGTTTGATAAAAATAATCTGCGGGAGGCGGGCGAGACTTCGTGGAATACGGTCATGGCACGCAGCGGGCAAAATCCTGAAAGCTGGAAGGCCTATATTGAAAATGATTCCGGCCTCTTAAAACCTCTTCCGGACTATGAAAGATATACATTTACCTCGGAATTCTACGGGTACGGTGTTTATACCGGCGGTGAGACGCTGGAGGCTTTGGGTTCGGGGAGCAGTCATAAAGGAAAGGATTATGCGGGGATTCCTCTGGATAAGCTGAAGGCAGGTGATTTTAAGCCCCTTACGAAAGAAGAAGCGAAGGAGCGGGCAATCACTTCCTTGTACAATAAGGATACGGCTCTGCAGCGCGTATATAAGAAATTACCGAACGGAGAGCGCGCTCTTGGCTATCGGCCGGCGAAGCTTTCACCAATCGCTCAGAGAATTCTTGCGCTGGCAGCGTCGAATTCCTATTGGCGGCCGGAGGACAACAGCAGTCTGCCCCTGCATCTTTTGGAAGAAGCAGGCTACCTCTTCCCGCAGCTTGGCGCCGTTTTGCAGGCAGATAGTATTCCCTCCGTCAAGCGGGCGTTCTATGTGCAGGCGCGCCACGAACTTACACCGAATCTCGGCCTTGCCGCCTGGTACCTGCGCTCCGTCGGCAGCGATAAACACCGCTTCCTTGCGGAGAACGGGATGACAAACGACATCGATACATTTGACACGCTCGCCAACGTCATCGGCGTCGGCGCCAGGTACCGTTTCGGCAACAGGGCGTCCCTCTCCGTGGACTACGGGCAGAACCGTACGGACTTCGGGCGCTATATGAACGGTCACACGCGCTATGAGCATGCGGCGGGTACGTCCGATTTCACGCTCCGGGGCAGAGAGCGGGGCGGCACGCCGACCTTCTGGGTCGTGCGCTTTGATGTCGGCACGAGCGATACGGACGTGCCGCACTCGTGGAACGCCTTCATCGATTACAAGGCGTTCGAGCACGGCTCCTTCTTCGGCGGCAACGGCACGGAAGCGCTCCCAGATCGCTACCTGGACGGGATCAGGAGCTTCACCGTCGGTGCGGGCTACGTCCCGGCGAAGGACTTCCTCCTGGAGGCCTTCTACACCTTCGGGGCCAAGGGAATCGGCAAGCGCGATACCCTTTACGGGCCGGAGAACTTCAAGCTCGGTGATTACACGCGCGTCCAGGCGACGTATAAATTCTAAACCTGTTCGGAGGGTTTTCCGGAAAATGAAAAAAGGTGCCGTAACGGAATAAGACTTTTCTCTCATCCGTTACGGCACCTCCTTTTACAGGTGTTGTTTGTATCCGGCCGGAGCCTGACGGATTGCGCTTTCGGACGGCCGTATATCTTTTATTTCAACATGTTTTCGAGCCACTTGTCCATAGGCGATTTTTCTTTATGCTTTTCCTTTTCTATGGCCAGCTCCAGCTCTTTTTCCTTGATGCGGCTGTTATAGTGGTTTTCCACGATACTGTCCAGCAGGGAAAGCGTATAGTCCCGGCGGGTCGGCCGCCGCACCGTGTCGTAGGCGTATGTTTCCGACCGGTACAAGGGAAGACGGTCCGTATGGAAAAAGTCGTCTTTGTTGTATTCGCGGACCGTTTGATTATAGTCGCGTATTGCCTGCTGCCGCTTGGCATACAGTTTTTCGATTTCCCCGTCAATGTTCGCCACGTACGTGTCCACCTCGTTTTTATACGCCGCCATTTCTTTACGGGTTGCCATGTTCGGCATGATCGGTTTTTCCCGGCCCGCAAAATCGGGATATGTGCCGTATGCGCCGATAGCAAGAGGCTGCACGGCAAGCCATAAGGCAAAGATAAGATGTCGTTTTTTCATTCTCCGGTCTCCTCTGTGTAAAATAGAATCACTGCTATTTTATCAGAGATATCATGAATATGGGAAGAGGCCGGGGCGTGAATTTGTATAAACCGGGATCAGGGGCATTCAGCGCTGTTGAAACGCGATCTTCACGATTTTGTCGTTACAGTTCCGATTCCACCAGGGAATATGCGATAAAATACCCATGATGCCCCAGTATTTCCGGTATCCTTCATAGAGGGTCCGCTGTTCTTTATAAAGTATGGCGGGATTCATTGCTTCCAGCTCGCTGCCGTCTTTGACACCCCATTTGAAGGGGGCCGTTTCTTCCGATACGGAATCATGATGCTTCTGCTGGCTGATGATAAACGGCGGCATGACCTCTATCAGCATGGAAGCGCCGGGAAATCCCTCCGCCAGTATGGCAAATAGTGTTTTCATTTCGTCCGCCGAAAAGTACATGGCGGCCCCTTCCATAATAAGCAGCACGGGCCGGCCCGCCGCTTCGATCAGAGATACCCAAGACGGGTCGAGGATGGACCGGCTTATATTGTGTACTCTTTCCGGCTCTTCCGGCAGGAGCGCCCGGCGCAGTGCCGTAACGTCGGGCAGGTCGAGATTATACCAGTCCGCCCGGCCCGTATCCAACCGGTAATAGCGCGTGTCCAGCCCGCCGGCCAAATTGATGCACACCGGGTCGGGATGGCGCCGCAAAAATTCCTGTACGTCTTTGTCGAGTATATGTGTGCGGACGGCGGTCCCTATTTGAGACCATTTTGCTTTTGCGAATTTGCCGAAATCGTAGTCGAGCTTAGCCATCATCTCAACGGATACGGAATCATCAAACAGCCGGGAAGCGCCTTTTTCCGTTTCGCAGGCGCGTGCCCAAAGCGGAATCAAAGCAGTTTCTTTTACTCCTTGTAAGGTTACTTTCATTATGGTATCCCTCCTGACCGGGTTCCTGTTTTTCGGTGTATCAAGGATAGCATACTGCCCGTTAAATGACAAATACTTTCAGAAAGGAGACTTTGGGGAGCCGGGACATATTCTTTGCTTTCCCTTCCGGGCGGATATGGATTTTCGCCGCAGCGCCGTATTTTGATACGTATGTTGTGCGGACGCCGGCAGACGGTTATTTTTTCGGTTTATAGTCTTTTACCGCTTCAGTGATGCGTTTCAGCCCTTCTGCTAGAAGTGAACGGGGCATGGCCAGGTTAAGACGTGCAAAGCCTGCGGCATTGTCGACAAAGAGGCTGTCCCCGCCTTCGAGGAGAACGCCGGCGTTGCGGGCGAAAAAATCCGGCAGGTCTTCCGTGCAGTCTAAGTAAGGGCTGAAGTCGACCCAGGCAAGATACGTGGCCTGAGGCATCGTAAAGGGAATTTTCGGCAGTTCCCGGTGCAGCGTCTCTTCAAGCAGCCGGAAGTTGCCGTCCAGATATGCTCTCAGCTCTTTCAGCCAGGCGCCGCCCCGGCTGTATGTCGCCTCTGCCGCGGCCAGCGACAGGGGGTTTACGCTGAGGCCGTTTATATTACGGGCCGCAAAGGCCGCATGCAGCTTTCTGTCGGGAATGATGACATTGGAGAGCATGAGGCCGGCAATGTTAAAGGTTTTGCTGGCAGCCGTGCAGGTGACGATCTTTTTATAGCCGTCCATGACCTTGGCCAGGGGAAGGTGGCGGACGCCCGTACGCAAGAGATCGCAGTGTATCTCATCGCTGATGACCCAGAGGTCATTGCGGCGGATTATATCGGCCGTTTTCTGTAATTCTTCCGCCGTCCAGACACGGCCCGTCGGGTTATGGGGGCTGCACCAGATGAGGAGTTTTACGGACGGGTCCGCCGCTTTTCGGGCAAAATCGTCAAAGTCGACGGTGAAGCCACCGCTGCCGTCCCGCTGCAGCCGCGTGTACAGGGCCTTGCGGCCCGTGAATTTTTCCGCCTGCCTGAACATGCCGTATGCAGGCGTGTGGTAAAGGAATTTTTCGTCGTTTTTAAGCAAAATGGACAGGAGTTCGTAAACAGCCGGTACAACGCCGCTTGCCGTAGCGAGATGTTCGCGCGGGAATGACCAGTCGTACATGGTCTTGCACCAGTCGGCGAAGGCATCATAATAGGCCGAATCGAAAAGCTTCGTATAACCGAGAATGAGTCTGTCTACGCGGTCCTTAACGGCCTGTCTGATTTCCGGGGCTACGGCGAAGTCCATATCGGCAACCCACATGCGAATGAATTCGTCGTCGGCAAAGGGGAATTCTTTTTCCGGCCCCGCATGGAAAATATATCCCCTGACCCCGTCCGTATTTAACGCATTGGTTCCTTTACGGTCTATGATCTCGTCGAAATTATATGTCATGCTTTTTTCCGCCTTTCGTCAGGTACTGTACAGGTCAAGCATAGCAGAATGCGGGAAGAACGTCAAAATGGACATTACGGCCGGAGAACGGTACAATAACCGTATAATATCTTGAAGGGGGAAGGCTGTCGGATGAAAGCGATTATAAACGGTATGGTCGTCTTGCCGCATGAGATTGTCGGCGGCCATACGGTCCTTTATGATGAAGAAGGCATTTACGATGTTTTGCCGGAAAGGCTGTGCCGCATCGGCGACTGCACGGACCGTATCGACGCGGCAGGGTGTTTTGTCACGCCCGGGTTCATTAATGAACATATTCACGGTATCGGCGGGGCCGACACGATGGATGAAACCGGGGAGGCGTTAAAAATAATGGCCGCAAGGCTGCCGGAAACGGGTGTCACGTCTTTTCTGCCGACAACCATGACCTGTGAGCGCATGCGTATAGAAAACGCGCTGTGCCGTGTCAGGGCCGCGCAAAACGCCGCCCTGACGGGAGCACGGGTTTTAGGCGCCCATATGGAAGGGCCTTTTATCAATGCGGAATATAAAGGCGCGCAAGCGGCGAAGGATATTGAAAAAGCCGATTTTTCCTGGCTCAGACCGTATAAGGATGTTGTGAAAATTATTACGGTTGCGCCGGAAACGATTGAAGATCCCGCTTTTTTCACCGCTTGTCGCAAGGCGGGTATCATCATTTCTGTCGGGCACAGCAGGGCGACGTACGAAGAGGTGAAAGAGGCGACGGCCCATGTCGCGTCTTACCACATAACTCACCTTTATAACGCTATGCCGCCCTTGCATCACAGGCACCCGGGCATAGTCGGTGCGGCGTTGACCGACGAGCGGGCCAAATGTGAACTCATTTGTGATAATATCCATGTCCATCCGGCAGCACAGCTGCTGGTTTACAAAGCAAAGAGCAGAGACGGGATCATCCTTGTTACCGATTCTGTCCGTGCCTGCCTGAACGGGGAGGGCGAGTCCGAACTGGGCGGGCAACCGGTATTTGTACATGCCGGCGAGGCCCGCCTTGCCGACGGGACGCTTGCCGGCAGTGTTGTGCCCATGAACCTTGCGGTTTTAAACTTCCTGGTCAATACGGGCGCTCCTTTGCCGGATGCCGTGGCTATGGCGAGCCTCAATCCGGCCGCGGCTCTCGGTATGGCCGACCGGTTGGGCTCTCTGGAAAAAGGGAAGCAGGCGGATATGGTCGTTCTCGACGGTGAAGATTTTCGTGTCAAAAAAACGATTGTCGGCGGCAAGCTTGTCTATGACGGCGTATAAAAGAGGAAGGGAGCGTCTGCCGCTCCCTTCCTCTTTTATTTACGCCGCCTGTAATCGGCCCCTTTATGTTTTGTTTTATGCGCTTTTTTCCCGGTCGGACGGTAGGTGCTGGCCGGAGCCTTGTCCCTGTAGACGCGTTTTTTCTTCGGCGCCCTGTCGGCGGCCCTGACTTTTATGCCGCCGTTTGCCGTATATTTGATAATTGTCGCTTCAATGGCGTGTTCGATGCGGCGGATCCGATCTTCATCGGCGGCGGTGGCAAACATGACGGACAGGCCCTTCGCACCGGCCCTGCCGGTGCGGCCGATACGGTGCACATAGTAATCGACGTCGTGAGGTACGTCGTAATTATAGACATGCGTAATTCCTTCAATATCAATGCCTCTGGCGGCGATATCGGAAGCGACGAGGATTTGTGTCCTGGCTCTGGCGAAGTCGCGGATAACCTGATTGCGTCGGCCCTGAGACATATCTCCCTGCAGTTCGGCCGCATTGAAGCCGCGGGCGATCAGTTCCCCGGACAGCCGTTTCGTGCGTTCTTTCGTATTGCAGAAAACGACGGCCAGGTAGGGATTGTGTTCCTGCAGCATGGTACAGAGGCGATCCGTCTTTTTCTCTTCGCTTGTCATGTAGATGCGCTGTTCAATGTTTTCGAGAGTGACCGTTTTCCCTTCGCGCACAGTCAGGCTTAACAGCTGCTCCATGTGTTTTTTTGCGAGGCCCCGCACTTTTTGCGGGATCGTTGCGGAAAAGAAGAGAAGTTGTCTTTTTTTCGGCGTCATGCCGATGAGCTCGTCGACTTCTTCCAGAAAGCCTGCCGCCAGCATCTGGTCCGCTTCATCCACTACGACATAACGGGCGCCGCCGAGACGGAGGGAATTGCGCCGGCAATGATCCAGAAGCCGTCCCGGCGTGCCGATGACGACCTGCGGCCGGCGATGGAGCTTTTGCAGCTGGTTTTCTATGGTCTTACCGCCGATGAGGCTGAGTATGCCCGCTCCTGTAGCCGGTGTGAGCGAAGCCGCCACGGCGGCGATTTGCTCGGCCAGTTCGCGTGTCGGCGCGATGATCAGCGCCTGCTCTCCGGCCATGTCCTTTTTTATCCGCTGTAGCACGGGCAAGAGGAAAGCCAGTGTCTTGCCTGTGCCTGTCTGTGCCTGAACGAGCAGGTCGCGGCCTTTGAGTGCCGCCGGTATGGCCTGTTTCTGGACGGTTGTCGGCGTATTGATATGTTGTTCTTTTAAGGCATCGGACAGTTCTTTTGTAATGCCGAGCGATGTAAATGTTTCCTTCATGATTAAACTCCTGAGTTACATGGATATATGCCTGCCGTACCGGTGTTGCCGTTACTGCAGCCACCCGAATTTGAGGCACGCGCGGAAAATACCGCCCGCGTCGTTCCGGTCCGTTACGTAATCTGCAATTTTTTTCAACTCTTCCCGGCCGTTGCCCATGGCGATACGGAAGAAGGGTTCTGTGAACATGGAAATGTCGTTCATGCCGTCGCCGAAAACGACGACATCTTCGAGCGGCGCTTTTAAAATCCCCATGAGGTCTTTAATGCCTTTTTCCTTATGTACCGGTTCGATGAGTACGAGATCGTTCAGATAAGGGATGAGGGGCAGTCCGCCGAGGTCCGGCATTTTTTCTTCCGGCGGGCGCGTGAAGAAAATTTTAAATACCGACCTTATGCCGTCTATGGTACCGTCTTTACTGATTTGCCCGCTATATTGCGTAAACGCCGAATAGGCGGGATTGCGGAAGTAAGCGTATGTCGTGCGCAGGACAATACTGTTATCCGTTATGACAGCCCAGGGAATCCCGCTGTTTTCCAGTGCATGTAAAACGGATTTGCTTTTCTCCAGCGGCAACGGTTCGATTTTCAGCAGCTTCCCGTTCCATGTAAGGCTGTTGCCGCCGTCGGCGACAAAGGACGGGATGCCGTATTTCTCGGCTACGCGGGCCGCGTCCGCCTGACCGCGTCCTGTCGCCATAGCGACGAAATGGCCCCGGCGCATGAGCTGCTTTATGGTATAGCTCGTATCGGCAGGCATTTTCATGGTCAGTTTCAGGCCGAGCGTACCGTCTATATCGAAGAAAAAGTATTTCCGCTTCATCATTTCCTCCCTGTGCACAGGAGATATTATAGTATATTTCCCGCGTCTTGCATACAGCGGAACCCTACTCAGGGCCGTATTTTTTTGGTATACTTGGTGCAGGCGGGGGTGAACGGAGGGTTTGTTGTGTCACCTTATCAGGATATTTTTAAGCAGTCTCTCTATATGAGCTTTTTTACGGTGCTTATTCCTATCGGCGCTTATACTATACACAGCGGTTCCAGTGCCGTTGTGGCGCTGGTCAGTTATATTTTTTTATCCTTTTGGGTTCCCTGCGCTTATGTAGGCATGGAAGGCGCGGCCTTCGGCACTTCCGATCAACGTATTTCTCGTACCGCCTACAGTGTCGCCTGGCTCGTTGCGATGGCGGTTCTTGCAGGTCTGATCAAATACGGGAGCCTGTTCTGGCAGGGCTATGGCTTCTGGAATTGGCCGACAGTCGGCCGCGATCTCGTTTTCATGGCCCTTATGTATATCAATCTTTGCGTCAACCTTTCTTTGGCGTATTTATTTAGCCGCCTGTTCGGCCGTCGTCAAGGTCGGTGATACGTATGAACAGATCCATACTGAATACATTGCGCGCCGTCGTTTGGCTTGCCCTGTGGATTGTGCCGATTCCCTTCGGGGCTTTCGCGTCGGACCGGATTTTCTTTGTCAGTGTATCGACCGTTATTTTTCTTGTCGCTTCGGTTCTCATGCCGCCGCTGCTGCGTCGGCGTGACCTGCGCCTGCGCGGGGAAAGCGTTTTTCCGGCCGTGCCGTATCTTCTCTACGGCGGTATAACGGGCACTGTATCGGCAACGGCCGCCTTGGGCGGTATGAGGGCTTTCGCTTTCTGGCAATCCTATCCGGCCAGAACCGGCGCATACGCGGCCTGGCTTTTCGGGACGATTGCCTTACAGTACGGCCTGTCTCTTTTCTTTGCCCGTTGGCATACGCGTGTCCGTGAGCGCGCTTTGTCCGATTTTATTGACCCCGTGCTTTATGCGCTGCCTTTGCCGACCGCTTTCATGGCGCTGTTCTTCTTTCCGGCCGTGCGCATCGATGCGGCCGGGCAGGAGCAGTTTATTACCGGTCTTATCGGTCTGTTTTTCTTTGTCAATACGGGCCTGTATTTTACTTTTATCATCGGTACGTTTGCCTTTTATTTTTATCCGCGGCCGGAGGGCCGCTCCGGTGCGGGTGAACGGATTTGGGGACTTCTTCGCGTTATTCTTCTCGTCTGCGTTTTCTTTTACGTGCAGGCCTCTTTTAACAGTGTCACGGGACTGTAT
>ERZ772921.1325-NODE-1325-length-14429-cov-5.001878_pt1 | contig 14429 bp, 11 predicted proteins | sample MGYA00512117_ERZ772921 | MGnify/ENA primary metagenome ERZ772921 (study PRJEB29015, sample SAMEA2737944) | human oral metagenome | biome: human oral; feature: human-associated habitat; material: dental | place: China | collected 2150 ... | reverse complement strand
TTTAGGAATTTCATCACATCTTACATTTAAATTATCACAAAATTTCTGAAATTGTTCTCCATTTGCCCAACTATAGTCAGATGCTACTGCATAAACTTTTTCAAATTTATCATTGATACCTTCTTTGAAATCATTATAAAATCTATTAAAATATTTTTCTGATTTTGATGCTGTAGAATAAGACCTTGGGTAGTGATAACCATTATGCAGCCTAGCTTGATTTATATAAGAACCTCTATTGAATGGCTCTTTTTCTACTTCTATTATCAATATTTTTTCATTAGGATTTTTTTCTAAACTTCGTTTTGCAGCATACATACCATATATTCCTGCTCCTATTATAATTTTGTCATATTTTTTTTCTTCTTTCATAGTATCCCTCTTTTACTTTTAAAAGTTTTTCTGAAATTGTGACAGATAATTTTAAATTTGTTTTTCGTTCATTTTTTATAACTTCTTTAAATCTTTTAAGTGCCAAAATAATATTATTATTTTCATCAAAAAGTTTTTTCTTCTCTAGTAATATTTTATTACTTTCATTTTCAAATTTTTTTAATATAACAGTATTTTCTACATTTAAAGGATTAAAGTAAAATATTCCTTTTTTTCCATAGAATATTATATTTCTTATTTTTTCACAATTTAATAAATCAACATTAAAAGAAAATGGTATTTTGCAGATTTTACCTTTCATTATGCCTTTTAATATTAGACCATCTTTTTTAATTAAATTTTCTGCAGATAATGTTATGTCATTACTATTTAAAATATGCATTATACTTGACAATAAATGACACCCTATAGTAGAATAAACATCTGAATCTAAATAAAAATTTCCAAATTGTTTTATTTCACCTTCAATGTACTCAATTTCTCCAATTTCTTTTAGATTATTTTTTATATAATTCAAAGAAGGAGAATCTGTATAAATATAATTTGTTTCTATTAATTTATCTGAAAATTCTTTTTTTATATAATTTAATTCTTTTATCTTATTACTTAAAACTTTTTCACAAAAAACAAATTTATTATTTTCAATTCCTAATCTTATAAATTCAAAATGAGTAGATACTGGCGTTGCTATATAAATAGCTTTAATTTCTTCATCTTTCATTATTTCATCAATGTTATTTGTGAATATTCCAATTTTATTATTATGAATGTCAAAAACTTTTACTAATTCAAAAAAAACATCATTTTCTAAATATTTGAATATTATTTTTCCCCAATAACCATAACCAAATAAGGCAATTTTCATAATGTCTATCCTTTCGGATCATATTTTTTTCTAAATATATTCCATAAAATTTTTATTAAATCTAGATTTCCTTTTATAGGGCTAATCTTAGTTGGTATTTTCCCTTTTGCAGGGTATTGGCGTAAAACTGGTATTTCTGTTACTCTATAATTTAATCTTGGTACTCTTACTGTAAGATAATGAACTAACGCATAAGTTGGAAAAGTACCGTATCTAAATGGTTGTATCCTTTTATCTTTAAAGATTTTCATACTATGTGCCCTAAATCCATTAGTTGTATCAGTATATTTAAATCCTGAAAGCATATTAATAATAGGTACATGAATTAATTTAATTGCAAATTCACGAGATTTAGGAGTATTAATAGCAATTCCCCCTTTAACATATCTGGAACCTTGTATTAAATCATATCCCTCATCTAAGATTTTTGCCATATTAAAAATTCCATCAATTCCATCTTTTCCATTTCCATCAATTGTTATTGTACCCTCATATCCATTTTCCAATGCATAATAATAACCTAACATAAGTTGATCACTCATATGGCCAGGTGATTTTCTTATTACAAGTGCTGAAACTCCATATTTTTTAAGCATTTCTATATCTGCACTCCCATCTGTACTCCCCCCATCACACATAATGATATCAGCTACTGTATTTACTCTTAATTCTTGCATTTTTTTTAATTGATTTATAAATTTTTTCCCTTCATTTAATACTGGTATACATATTAAATATTTATTTTTTTTCTCTGTTATTCTGTAAAGTTCATGTTTAGGTAATATTATTCTTTTATCTTTTATTTCCATGTATTCTTTTTGCATACTTTACCTCTTTCTATTTAACAATTATCGTCATAGATTTTATATTAACATCTTCATTAGAGTTATTTTCTATAATAGTTTCAAAATCCTGAATAAAATCATTCACTTCAATTTCACCAATAAATTGATTAACTTCCTTTTTTATAACTTTATAACCCATTGCAATTTTTTTATTCTTTTTATTTTTATATGTTGTATATAAGGATACTGCATCTTTATCTAAATTTTCTCCTGTTATAATAATTTGATAATGATTAGGTCTTAATTCTATATACGGACCATACATTATACTGTGAGATTTTACAATTCCATTATTTAATTCTTTAGAATCACTTGTTGTAAATATATTATTTAAAGGAATGACATAAGTATTATGTTTTTTAGCTTTCACTTTCTTATTTTCTAAAATATTCTTTAATTCATCTCCTTTATAATATAAATCAAATTTATTATTCTTATTATTTTTTATATCTAATTTATAAATATTATTATCAAGCATAAATGATTCCTTACTTTCACTTACTAAACTTAATTCTTCTCTGTCCGAAAAAATGTTTTGCTCTACAAATTCTTCTGTATAATTTACATTATACCCATTTAAAATCATAAGATATATTGCTGGTGGAATTTGTCCATCTGTTATAAAATTTAAAGATATTTTTTCTTTCTTAGATTCTTTTATCATTTGCAATAATTGATATTTATTTTCTATTACTTCAAATGTTTTATCTGATTTTTCTATTCTTCTGTATCCTAAATTAATATCACAAATTGCATAAATTGATATACCCATTATCAAAGCTAAATATATTTTAGTATTTAATATAAATAACATATATACTGCTATTATAACCAGCAATAAAATAACCATATAAAACTTTTCAGGAGTATCAAATACATAATTAGGAGAAAATGACATTAAAGTTGTTATATTTACATCTACCATTTTAGAATTAACATCATTACTTTCTATCAATAAAAAGAAAACACTATGAACTAATGTAATTGTAATAGCTTGATATATATTACTCATATCTATTTTTTTCTTTATAATCAACACAATAATAAATAGTATAATCACTGAAGTAAAATGATCTGTATATCTTCCATAAATGTAAAAATTATCTGTACCTGTAAAATCCTTCGCAAAAAAAAGAGCTCCGATAATTGACGAAAATATAATCCCTATTACAGAAAATATTCCTACTATAGTATATTTTAGATTTTGAGTGTTATTTTCTTTCCATAATTTAATTAACAATACCAAAGCTAAAGCAAAAATTCCAAAACTCGTAATATTAATATAAAACAAATATGAAAATATAGCTCTTAGTATTGACATTATTGTATTTACATCTGTTATAACATTTAACCTATTATTTACTGTGTCTGAAAAAGTATTTATAAGTGAACCTTTTTGACTAACAAAAAACCATACTTGTAACTTTCCTTTTATAATCTTATCAATAAAAAATGTCAATAAAAATCCGATTAAATAAAAAGAAATACTTAAAATACTTCTTTTTTTAGATATAAAAAAATATAGATATATAATAATTATAACTGGAATTAGAACTATCATTCTACCATGTATAGTATAACTATAAGCCAACAATACTCCTAATAAAAAACTTTTTATTTTTCTATTTTTTTCTTCATAAATTAATTTTAATAATATAAATAATATAATCCAAGTTATTAATCTAATCCATGTTTCATTCCAACCATATTGAGCCATAGAAAAAGTGCCTGGATATATTCCAAGAAAAAAACTAATTAACAATTTTATTTTTCTATTATAAATTTCAAAAAAATCTTCTAGTATTATATATGAAATACATGGTATAAAAGATAATAATATCGAATTTACAAGAATTATACCTCTATAGATTGTAATAGGATTTTTAATTAATGCAAATAAAGGATAATAAAATATTGCTCCTCCCCAACCGTAATATAATTTACTTGCTAAATACCATTGATTCCCAGAAATTTTAGCTGGAATTGCCAAAACATTAATTTCATCAGGATTTATGGCTAATATTTTTACATTTAAAGAAATGATAAAGTTAAATACTAAAAATATTAATATAATTCCTATACAATCTTTTATTTTAGTATGTATAGATTTCATAACCTTTTTCTTCCTCTCTTTTTTTAAAATAATATATCACTTATTTTATTTTTATACTTTTCCCTATCAAAAATTTTATCATAATATTTTTTTATTTTTTCAGAAGTTTCATCATAAAAATATTTATCTTTAACTAATTTATTTATATATTCGGCAAATTCCTTTGGATCTTCTGTGACAAGACATCCACACTCCGTTTTATCTGGTAATCCATCTACTCCTCTTTCAGTACAAACAACTGGAATTCCTTTCTCCATAGATTCAACTACTTTTATCTTTATTCCAGTTCCTCTAAACATTGGACATATTGATACTTTAATATTTTCAAATACTTCCTCTAAATCAGGTACATATTGAATTATATCTACATTAGAATATGATCTGTTTATATTATTTGTAGCTGATCCAACTAATAAAATTTTCAAATTCTTATCAAGATAAGAATAAACTTCTTCTAAAAACCAATTTAGTCCTTCTACATTAAAAGGATTGTTAAAACCTATAAAAAATATATCCCATTTTTTCTCATTTGATAAATTTAAAGCATATCTTTTATTATTTGAAAAATGTGGAATAAAATACATTTTCTTTTCCAATAATTTTTCATAAAAAATTTTTTCATCATTCGAAACACAAAGAAATTCATCAAAATTCTTTAATCTTTCTAACTCTTCATCCATTAATTTTCCTAAAGTTAATTTCTTATTAACTTTCTTATCCCATAAATACTGTTGTAGAAACATACTATCTATCATGTAATAAATTTTTTTATAATTTACTCTATTTTTAGTTTTTATAATTAAATTAGCTAAATAAGAATAAGTTATAATAACAATATCATATTTATTCTCATAAGTAACTTTATCAAAAAAATCTTGTATTTCCTGATTAGTCCAATCTTGTAAATGATTTTCATTTTTAAATTTTATTTTATTTTTTATTTTTCTAACAATTGATAATCTAGAATTTTTTTTACTTTTTCCAAAATCATATAGGTATAATTTATTAACTAATCCTTCACTATTTTGTTCATTAAAATTAGAAAAGTTTGAATCAGGAGTGAAACCTTCGTATGCAAATACATCTACATCATAATTTATTTCTTTAAATATTTTTAATAATTGATATATATTCATATTAGTCCCATGTAATCCTTGTAAAAAATTATGAGGATATACTACTAATATTTTTTTATTATTCATTATAACATCTCCTCGTTTAATATTTTTCAATAATTCCGTCTTTTCTTATATTTGCATACCAATTTTCATTTTTTACTATCATGGAATAAACTTTATCAGATACTTCATTCCAAGTTAAAGACTTTATATTTTTAGATTTAGGTACTTTATCTGTATTTCTATTTTCTTCAAAAAATCGAATTTTATTTTCTAAATCTTCTTCATTTCTATTAAAGAAAATAGCATTTTCATTAGAAATTTCATGAAAAACAGGTATATTAGAACAAATTATTGGTAATTCATAGTATCCTGCTTCAATTAACGGTAAACCAAATCCTTCACCTGCTGAAGCTTGGATTAAAACATCTGAATTTTTATATGCAAAAGCGAGCTCTGAATCTGAAGCACCTTCAATAAATAAGAGCTTATTTTTAAATTCCTTGGACTTTTTTATCTCTTCAACAAATTCTTCCATTTTCCATCCTACATGGCCTATTATACATAATTTCCCTTCAAAATCATTTTCCCACATCTTTTTAAATGTATTGTAAACTAGCTTGTGTCCTTTTCTAGGTTCAATTGTACCAACCATCAGATAAATATTTCTATCATCTCCCATAAACTGAGATAACTCATATCCAATTTCTAAATTTTTATTTTCTTTAAAAGTATCTTGTCCTAAATGAAAATATCCTATTTTTAAATCTTCTTTTATTTTACCTGAACATTTTTTTTCATAATATTCTATAACATCATCTGCAACAGTTTTTGAGTCCGTTAAAATTCCTGTATAATTATTTAATAATTCATCTATATATTTTTTAAAATCATGACTTGTTTTATTTTCAAAATATTCAGGAAACTGTAACGGTAGTATATCGTATATTACTGCATAACAATTTATTCCCTTCTCCCTTAATCTGTTTGCATATGGATGTTCATTCGGAACCTGTAATCCTCTAATTTGGAATTCAGGCATAAAAAAAATATCATTTTCCATTAATATTACTTTTTCTTTAGTTTTTGTATAATCATCCATTGATATTAGTTCAAATTGTGTTTTTTCATCAGAATCTTGACTTACAACAACTGGTAGCACAATACACTTTTCTCTCATCGAATCAAATAATTTTTTACAAACCCTTCCTATTCCAGTACTATATTTATTTTTCAGCCATTCATGAACAACTGTCATATCATAAAGTATTCTCTTATTTCCTTGTATTACATTATCATTTTTGTTATCCTGTAATATTATTAAAGTATCTGTTATCTTCTGAATTTCTTTTTCATCAAATGAAAGTTTATTTTTAGCAAAAAGTAACGAAATATTTTCTAACATTTTTTCTGTAATAACTAATCTTTCATAATTATCTTTATTACTCTTTTTTCTATTAAATTTTGTTTCTATTGCATTTAAAGTCTTAATTGCAACTTTTTTCCAAGTATAACTTTTTGCATACTCAATTGAATTTTTTGCAATATCTAAAGTCTGAACTGGATTATCAAATACATATTTTATCCCTTTCATAATTTTTTTTGGAGATTTTACATCTACCAAAGTAGCATGATTTTTTGCAATTTCTACTAAACTTGAATTATCAGAAGTTACTACTCTCGTACCACACGCCATTGCCTCAAGCACTGGTAATCCAAATCCTTCATAAAGAGATGGAAATACTAGTAATTCTGTCATATTATATAATTGTATTAAATCTTCATTTGAAACATAACCTGTATAACAAATTTCATTTTCAACTCTGTATTTTTCAGATACTTTTATAAAATGTTTTTTTGTCTGTTCTGCCATTTTTCCAGTTACTACAAGTTGATATTTATTTCTTAAGTCCAATGGTAATAAAGAATATGCTTCTATTAATCCCTCTATATTCTTTTTAAAATCAATTCCTCCAGCAAATAAGATAAAAGGTTTCTTTATATTAAATTTTTCCTTTATTTTTTTGAATTCTATTTTCTCCAATTTTTTAAATTCCTGGTTAATTCCAGCATGTATTACAACTATTTTTTCCTCATCTATCCCCAAAAGTCTGACAGCATCATTCTTAGCAGACTCAGAAATCGCTAATAATAGATCTAATTTTTTTATAAATTCAATTGATTTTTCATAATTATCTTTATAAACTGGATCAAATAAACATTGTTCTGGAAAAATCATAGGTATTAAATCGTATAAAATCCCTACAGTGTACACATTCTTAAACCATTCTGCTTTATAAAAATTTCCATATTCATTTGGGCTAGTAAATAACATTATATCTATTTTACTCTGTTCTAAAAAGTGTTTTACTGATTTTTCTATAATTTCTTCTGTTAAATCATTATCAAAAAGTTGTTTTTCCCCTACATCTATAATTTTAGGCCCCGTATAATACTGATACAAAAAGCTGTGTTGATTTATAACAGGATCTCCAAGATAATCCCCATATAAATTTAGAAAGTGATATTTCATATCTTTCCCATTTTTTAAAATTTCAGAAATAAGTTCTCTAGAATACATTCCTATTCCTCTGTATTTTGAACCAGAAAAAAAGGGCTTTAAATCAATTCCTATGTTCACTTTAAAACTCCTTTCTATTATCTTCTTTTATCTATAAATATAGAATTAACTCCAGTAAAAGCATACTCTATATAATCATTCTCAAACATTAAATTTATAATATCATTTCTTTTATTTGTCACAGATATTTTTTCACGATATTCTATTGTTTCTATAATAAAAATATATGGTCTATATTTCTCAAAATTCGTAGATTTCAATATATCCATCTCTAAACCTTCAACATCTAATGAAACAATTGTAGGAACACTAGCAAAATATTTTTCATATATTTCATCTAATGTATAAACTGGTACTTCAATCTCATCAACAATTTCAATCCAAGGAGTTTGACGTTGAGCTTCTTTTATAGACTCTAAATCAAAAGAATCTAATCCTGGTGTATTAAGTATATAAAATTTCATTTTTTCTGAATTTTTAGCTCCAATTCCACAATTTAAAACAATATCTTCTGGTCTGTACATTTTTATTTCATCAATATAAATTGGATTGGCATCTATTAAAACACCTCTTACTCCTTTTTTGTATAACGCATAAGAATTACTTAAGCTTTTATAATCGTTACATCCAATATCCAAATATGAAAGCCCTACATTTTTTTCTCCTAAATAAGACAATATGAACTCAATAATTTTATCTTCTCCTGCTTGTGAATAACTTTCGTATTTAGAAAGTTCTTCTTGAACTTTATCTTTTTCTTTTATTATATTCCATAAAGTATTTTCAAAATTTGCTAAGTGATTATGAGTATCTGTAAATTTATTTCTCATTTCTTCATTTATTGCTACTATTTCTCTTTTTGAATTCTCTATTTCTCTTTTTGAATTCTCTATTTCTCTTTTTGAATATTTTAATATATTATTGCTATATTTAGCATACTCCGTAAGTGAACCTGTTATTTCACCATTTAATTCTTGAAATCTATACATTTTTTCTGCATAAGGTTGTAACATAAATCTTGTTGACTTTCTAATAGCTCTTTTTATAAAATTTTTTACTTTTTGAAGCGGTGTCCTTCCTTTACCAAAATCATAATCAAAAGTTGAAACAAAATGTTTTGAACTTTCAAATAATTTCGAACTTATTTCATGAAAAGTTTGTTCACTAAAATTATATTTATATTTCTCTAAATTTTCTTCATATTTCGTTTTTAAAATATTTGATATTTCTCTTCTTTCCATATATCATTCCTCCGATAGAATGTAATTGTCTAAAATAAATTTATGTTTCAATCGCAATAATCCTACATCATGTATATTACTATACATTTTGAATTGTGCAATACTTCTATAATGATCATAACTTGCTTTTTCTTCTAAATCAGCAACTGCGATACCAATATTATAATCTCCTGGCAATAAATTTAAATTTTCTAATTCAACTTCTATTATTCCTTCTTTTTGCAATTTAAGTTTTTTATACCCTTCCCTTGAAGTATTAGTTCCATATATATATGTTCCTTGAGTATTACTAATTTCAAATCCAATATTTACTTGTAAATCTTTTGGATCAACCTGACATAAATATTCAGCCTGTAATTTTATATTCTGTCCCGTATTAAAAGAGCGTCTATCTATACCTTTTTCATCTAATAATTTACAACTAGTAAAAATAATATCTCCATTTCCAAAATGTTCTCCTAAATGAGTTATTTTTATTTTTTTATCATCTAAAATTTTTATTTTTCCTGTATTGTTTTCTTTACTTTTAAGATTTTCCTCTTTTTGTCGCTCTTCTTGTTTTTCAGCCATAAATTTTAAATAAGCATTTTCAATTTCTTTAGGGCTTCCTTCTAATATTTTTTTACCTTTTTCTAACCACACAGCATAATCACATAATCTATCAATGGTTGACATATCATGAGTAACCAATATTATTGTAGTTCCTTTATTTTTCATTTCATAAATTTTATTAGCACATTTTGCTTGAAAATTTATATCTCCAACACCTAAAATCTCATCAACTAATAAAATATCAGCATCAACATGAATTGCTACTGAAAACGCTAATCTTGCATACATTCCAGAAGAATATGTTCTGAGAGTATTGTCAATAAAATCTTCTAGCTCAGAAAATGCAATAATTTCTGGTATTCTTTTATCAATTTCTTCTTTAGTAAAACCAAAGATAGTAGCATTATTATAAATATTTTCTCTACCAGACAATTCAGGATGAAATCCAGCTCCTAATTCTATCAAACTCGCTATTTTCCCTTTGATTTTTATTTTACCTTTATCAGGAAACATTGTTCTATTTATCATTTTTAATAATGTACTTTTTCCACTTCCGTTTTTACCTATCAACCCTATTGTACTTCCCTTTTTTACTTTAAAAGAAACATCTTTTAATGCATAAAATTCCTTGTATTCATTTTTTAATCCCTTTATTATTTTTTCCTTTAAAGACATAGGTCTATCGGAATACAATTTAAATTTTTTTGTAATATTTTCTATTTCTATAACTGTTTCCATTAAAACGCTCCTATTCTTATAATATTTCAGCAAATTTTTTCTGCAATTTTTGAAAAACAAAATATCCTGCAAAAAAAACAAAAAAAGAATATGCCAGCACATATATTAATAATAACGGTCTTTTCATTATCCCATAATACATAATATTTCTGTATAACACAATATATCCTGCCATTGGATTTACAAATAACAATATTTTTTGATATTTTTCAGGAAGTATAGTTATATTATACATAATAGGCGTCATAAAATATACTGCCATCAAACCAACATTTATCAAATACTCCAAATCTCTAAAAAATACATTAATACTTGAAACCAATAAAGAGAATCCCAAATTTAAAATAGTTTGACCTAATAATATTAATGGAAGCCATATCAAACTTATTGTTAATGGTATTTTAAATATCAATAACATCGGAAAAACTATCATATAACTGAATATTGTGTTACAAAGTCCACTTAATGTGTGTGTTATAGATAAAATTTCTCTTGGAAAATAAACTTTAGTTACTAAACTACTATTTCCTATAACTAAATTACATGCTCCTTGTACTGAATTTGTAAAAAACCCCCATGGAATAAGTGCTACAAATAGAAACATTGCATAATTTTTTTCACTTATTCTCAAAATAAATGGAAATATTAGCGAATAAACTAATAATTGTAACAAAGGATTAATAAAAGTCCAAAGAAAACCCAAAAAAGAACCTTTATATCTGGTTCTTAATTCCCTTATTGTGAAACTTTTTATCATTTCTTTAAATTTTAAAATTTCTTTTATTCTTTCAAACATAACAACTGAATAACTTCTATTGTTATTCTCTCCTTTCTATAATAACACTTCTCCAATATTCTAATACTTCTTCCAATGTATCATCAATAAGGAACTCCGGCTCCCATCCTGTATCTCTTTTTATTTTACTATTATCACACACTACAAGTGGTACATCTACAGGTCTAAATTTATTAGGATCAATTTCTATTTTTATTTCTTTTTTTGACATACTTATCAATTTTTTTAAAATTTCACTTACTTTAACTTCTTTTCCTGAACCTATATTATAAATTTCTCCAATTTTCCCTTTTTCTAAAAGCAGGGTATAACCTCTGACAATATCTCTAACATCTGTAAAATCTCTAAAAGTCTCTAAATTTCCCACTTTTAATATAGGCTCACTTCCTTTTTCAATTTGAGCAATTTTACTTGCAAAATCAGCTACAACGAAGTTTTTACTTTGTCCTGCTCCAATATGATTAAAGGCTCTTACCATTATTATATTCATATTATAAGCATTTACATAAAGTTTACACATTTCTTCCTGTGCCTTTTTACTTACACCATAAGGACTTTGTGGATTTTGAACTTTACCTTCTTTGATTGGACATTCTTCTGGTTTTATTGGACCGTATTGATCACTTGAACCAATGATTAATATTTTAGAATCTTTACTGTGATTTCTCACTGCCTCAAGTAAATTCAATGTTCCATTTACATTTATATTTACAGTCAAAACAGGTTTTTCCCATGAAAGTCCTACGGCACTTTGTCCTGCCAAATGAAATATTTTATCTGGTTTTACATCATTTATAATTTTATTAATCCGTTCTGTATCCAATAAATTCATTTTTTTTACATTAATTTTGTTATTTTTATAATTTTCTGATATTGTTGTTCCATATACTTCATAACCTTGTTCTAAAAGATATTCAGATAAATATTTCCCTACAAAACCATCAACACCTGTTATTAATGCCTTCATCAATTCTCCTTAAAGTGATTCTGATTTAATTTCCTTCTGAACTTTTTCCATATCATTTTCAACCATTCTCTCAACTAGTTCTGTAAATGATATTTCTCTTTTCCATCCTAATACTTTTTCAGCTTTTGAAGGATCTCCAATCAAAATGTCAACCTCTGCAGGTCTAAAAAATTCAGGGTTTACTTTAACAACTATTTTTCCAGTTTTCGAATCTTTACCTACTTCGTTAACTTCCTTCCCTTCCCAAACTATGTCTATTCCCACATAGTTAAATGCTTTTTCAACAAACTCTCTGACTGTTCTTGTTTCGTTAGTTGCAATTACATAGTCATCTGCTTTATCTTGCTGCAACATTAACCACACTGCTTTAACATAATCTTTTGCATGTCCCCAATCACGTTTTGCATCCAAATTTCCTAATTCCAAAACATCTTGAACACCTAATTTTATTCTTGCCACCGCATCTGTTATCTTTCTTGTTACAAATTCTTTTCCACGTCTTTCCGATTCATGATTAAATAAAATTCCTGAGCATGCATACATGTCATAACTTTCCCTATAATTTTTTGTTATCCAATGTCCATATAATTTTGCTACTCCATACGGACTTCTAGGATAAAAAGGAGTCTCTTCATTTTGAGGAATTGCTTGAACTAGCCCAAACATTTCGCTTGTAGAAGCTTGATAAAATTTTGCTTCAGGCTTTACTGTTTTTATAGCTTCCAACATATTCAAAGCTCCAATTCCATCAATTTCTGCAGTTGTAACAGGTTGTTCCCAAGATGTTCCTACAAATGACTGAGCTGCTAGATTGTAAACCTCATCAGCTTGGGAAATTTGCATTGCATTTATTAATGAAACTAGATCTGTCATATCAGCATATATAAATTTTATTTCGTCTTTTTTATGTTCTATATTTCCAAAAGTAGTTACACTTTTTCTTCTCATCAATCCATAAACTTCGTATCCTTTTTCCAATAACAATTCTGCCAGATATGAACCGTCCTGACCATTTATTCCAGTAATTAAAGCTTTTTTCATTTATATTCTCCAATTCTCATTTTATAAATATTCATTTCTATTACAAATTTTTAAGTTATTAATAACTTCTTTAACTTCTTGCGTATTATCTTTGTGACAAATCAGTGTTACATCTTCAGTATCAACAATTACTATATCCTCTAAACCAATAGTTGCGATAAGTTTTTCATTACCTTGTATTATTGAATTTTTTGTTTTTATGCTTATAACATTTCCACTTATAACATTTCCATCTTGATTTGTCTTATTAATTCTTTCAAGTGAAAGCCAACTTCCTACATCATCCCATCCAAAGTTTCCTGGAATCACATAAATATTTTTAGCTTTTTCCATTATTCCGTAATCTATAGATTCTGATGGAAGATTTGGAAATTCTTTTCTTAACACTTCTTCATATTTTTCTGTATTTATTGACTCTCCTATTTTTTGCAGTCCTTCATAAATTTCTGGCAAATATTCTTTAAAATTTTTCAAAATAGTTGATGCTTTCCATACAAACATTCCACTATTCCATAAATATTGTCCACTTGTTAAGTATTCTTTAGCTTTTTCTAAATTTGGTTTTTCCACGAAACGTAAAACTTCATAAATATTTGTACTATCTTTAAAGTTTTGACCTTTTGTAAAGTTAATATACCCATATCCTGTTTCAGGGTAATTTGGAGTAATTCCTATTGTTGCTAGATTATCATCTTTTTCAACAACATCTAATGCTATTTTCAATGTATCAATAAAAATTTCATTAAATTTAATTAGATGATCCGAAGGTAAAATTATCATTTTTGAATTTATATCCTTTTTTGCAATATGCATTGCAGCAAGTCCAATGCAAGGTGCTGTATTTTTAGCAACTGGTTCAATGATTATATTCTCTTTTGGTATATCTGGGATATTCTCTAAAACCAAATTTTTATACATTTCGTTTGTTACCACGTAAACATTTTCAATATCTACTAAACTTTTTACCCTTTCGACTGTATGTTGTATCATAGATTTCCCATCATCTGTTAAAGATAAAAATTGCTTTGGTAAATTTATTCGGCTTTTAGGCCAAAACCTTTCACCTTTTCCACCAGCCATTATTACTATTGAAGTCAATGTAGCTCCTCCTTTTTTATTTGAAATTTTATTAGTGTGTTTTCAGAATTATAGAAAACAACAACTATTATTATAAATTAT
>ERZ772921.1324-NODE-1324-length-14430-cov-2.885287_pt1 | contig 14430 bp, 10 predicted proteins | sample MGYA00512117_ERZ772921 | MGnify/ENA primary metagenome ERZ772921 (study PRJEB29015, sample SAMEA2737944) | human oral metagenome | biome: human oral; feature: human-associated habitat; material: dental | place: China | collected 2150 ... | reverse complement strand
CCCCGGCGAGCCTCGTCAGCTGCCCCCGCAGCTCCTCCGACTGCGCCTCCCAGACCGCCCGGCCGCCTGGGGAGTGGACGACATCGGCGAGGATCGGCCCCTCGGGCCGGGTGGCCTCGGCGTCCGCGTTGCTCAGCCAGGCGACGTCGTCCAGGATCAGCTGGGCCAGCTGCTGCGCCGGTGAGAACCGCGGGTCCAGGGCCAGCACCGCCGAGTCCTCCAGCGTGAACTGCGCCACCCCGGGCAGCTGCGGCCAGCGGATCCCACCGGGGGTGATCATCGCGACCCGCGCCTCCCGCACCTCCCGGGCCACCGCGGCCGCGACGACAGGGGTCAGCATCTCGTCGGCGCAGGCGACGATCACCGCCGGCCCAGTGGGGGTGCCGCGTTTGGGGGGAGGAGCGTCCCAGCCGGCCAGCAGCTCTCCGATCCGCCGCAGCACCGGTTCCGGACGCAGCGACCCCTGCGACCACGAGATCCGCGCCGCCCCGCCCGCCCAGTCGGCCACGTCGCGGGCCCAGCTCTCGTCGCGACCCACGCAGTGCACGATCATCGGCTGGCCCGGTTCGGACCAGCCCGCCACCAGTTCCTCGGCGATGGTGGCGTTCAGCGGTCCGTCGCCGACGATCACCGGTGGCGGGGCCGCCCGGTCCGGCGTCGACGGCGACACGGCCGCCAGAACAATCCGCGCCAGCCGCCTCCCGTAGGCGGCGACCCGCACCCGCGGATGCCCCTCCCACAGCGCCGCGACCGCCTCGTCGCGGAAGACAACCTCGATCGCCGCGTCCCCCGGGGCGGACAGCCGCTTAGTGAGCAGCCGCGCCGTGATGTCGTCGTGGACATCGGGGCCGATCCGCCGCGGCCCGGGTGTTGCAATGGCATCCTGAGGCATGGGACAAGTCTGGCATCCGCGTGGAAAGGCGTGACGTGGAGGAAGCGGGAAGGCGCGGCCGGGTGGTGCAGATCGTCGGCGACGGCGTGGACGGAGATTGGCTGACGTGGCGCTGGAACGACCCCGCCCGCCCGGTCGGGGTGCATCGCGTGGAGGGGCTCCGGGAATCGGTCGCGGCGTTCCGCTCCGCCCTGCCCCAGGAACCGGACTCGGATAAGGGGAAGAGCCCCTGCGACCTGGAGTGGCTCGTGGCCTTCAAAACCGTGAGCCGGCAGGACGAACTGAAGAGGCTGGGGTTGTACGGCCCTCTGACCCGCCGCGACGACGAACTGGAGTTGATGCGGGCGTTGTCGCGGGCGCTGCTGCCCGGCGACCTGCGCCGCCAGCTGATCGAAGCGGCCGCTGACGGGGAACGCGTGGAGGGGCGGGTGGCGCCCAGCCCGCCCGCCGCCGTCGTGCCGTGGGGACTGCTGGTACTTGACGACGATGACATGCGGCTGCTGGATGTCGCCGACGTTTCCTGGATCGCCCCGATCCTGCCCCGCGACATCGACCCGGACGTGCCCTGCGCCACCCCCGCGACGGGCGGTCGGGCGCTGCACGTCGTCGATCCGAAAACCAGCAAAGGAAGGGTGCTGCCGGGGACGTTCGAGTCCTGCGGCTGCCACGGGCACGGCGCGGAACAGTTTTCCGCCGGGTACAACGGCCTTGAAAAGCTCCGGGCCCGCCTCGAAACGGGGGCCGGGAAGATCGCGCGACTGCTCATGATCGGGCACTGCGCCACAGGGACGAGGGACGCCGCCGACACCGTTTTCTTCATGGGCGACGGCGAGGCGAACAAGCTGCGGGCCTCGCGGCTGGTGCGGGAGGCCGGGAGATGGCGAATACCGCCCAGGGTCGGGGTGGTGGCGTGCGCGTCGGGCACCGACCTGGTCCAGCACGAACCCTTCGGACTCGGTACCGCGCTGCTGATCAACGGCGCCGAGGTGGTGCACGCGACCCTGTGGACGCTGCCCACCGATCACGCCATCAGGTTGGTGGACACCAAGGCGGTGGGGGCCTTCGAATGGTTGGCTCAGGCCGTCGACCACGCCCAGTCCGACGCCGACCCGGTGGCGTCGCTGTGCGACCTGCAACGCAGGAAACTCGCCGCCTGGCGAGAGAAACCCGGCCTGGGATCCTCCCCGCTGCTGTGGGGCGCGTTGATCACCATGACGGCCCCCGCCGGGCGTCGTCGGAATCCCGGTTTCGCCCGGACCACGTAGTCCGTGGCCTATGAGATTCACCCTCGTGGACGAGTCGCCCGCCTTCAGCGCATAATCTGGGGCTTATGGAACAGCAGGATCAGCAGCCGGTGCCCGAACCGGAGAAGAAGCGCAAACGCGCGTCGAAACGCCCGAAGTCCCGCGCCCGGAAGATTCTGGCGAGGACCGGGCTGGCGATGCTCGTGTTGTTCCTCGTCGCGAGTCTGGCGGGGGTGGGCGCCTTTTTGTACTTGTATGCGACAACGAAGCTACCGGACCCGAACAGCGACTTCACCACCAACACCACCTTCATTTATTACAACGACGGGCAGGAGCAGCTTGGCTCTCTCGCCGTGCAGAACCGCATCACCCTCGACTACGACAAGATGCCGCAGGTGATGAAGAACGCGGTGGTGGCGGCCGAGAACTCCACCTTCTTCAGCGACCCGGGGTTCTCCATGCCGGGCATGCTCCGCGGCCTGTGGACCATCGCCCGCGGCGGTGACGTGCAGGGCGGTTCCACCATCACCCAGCAATACATCAAGATTCTCTACCTGAGTTCCGAACGCACCGCGGGCCGCAAGGTCCGGGAGCTGATCCTGGCCATGAAGATGGGCCGGGAGGTGCCGAAGGAGAAGATCCTGGAGGGCTACCTCAACACCATCTACTTCGGCCGGGGCGCCTACGGCATCGAGGCGGCCGCCAAGTCGTACTTCCTGAAGTCGGCCTCCGAACTCAGCCTGTCCGAGGCCGCGACCCTCGCCGCCATCCTCAACAACCCGGCAGGTCTCAACCCGTCCGCGGGCGAGAAGAGCAGGGAACGGCTCCTGGGCCGCTACCAGTACGTGCTCGACCAGATGCTGGAGAACAAATACATCAGCCAGGCCGAGCACGACGCGGCCTATCCTGCTCTTCCCGAGTTCCCCGAGGTGCCGGTCTCCGACCGCTACGGCGGGCCGAAGGGATTCCTCGTGTCCCAGGTGGAGCAGGAGCTGTCGAACCTCGGTTTCAGCGACGCCGAGGTGCAGGGCGGCGGCCTGAAGGTGACCACCACCCTCGACAAGAACATGCAGGACGCCGCCGTCGCCACCGCGCAGAAGTACACGGAGGAGGCCGCGACCAAGGCGAAACCCCAGCAGGACGCGTCCCAGCTGCACGTCGCGATCTCGTCGGTCGACACCGCCACCGGTGGTGTCCTGGCGATGTACGGTGGCCCCGACTACACGAAGGACTCCCGCAACTGGTCGACGACGCCGCGTCCCGCCGCTTCCACGTTCAAGTCGTTCGCGACGGTCGCGGGGCTGCGCAACGGCTACTCCCTGGACAGCACCCTCAAGGGCGACACGTTCACCCCGCGCGGCGACGGCGTCCCGATCCGCAACGAGTTCAACGAACAGTACGGTGACGTGACGCTGCGCAAGGCCGTCGCGGAATCCATCAACACGGCGTTCGTGGACATGACCGAGTCCATGAACAACGGGGCCGGCGCCGTCATCCAGGCCGCCAACGACGCGGGCGCGCCGACCGGGGCCGGCTGGGACGCCAACAACCGCATCGCCCTGGGGGCCGCCGAGGTGAGCCCGCTGAACATGGCGAACGCCTACGCCACCCTCGCCGACTCCGGGAAACGCAAGGACGTCCACTTCGTGGCGAAGGTGGTGGATCGCAACGGCAACACCGTCTACGAGGCGAAGAAAGAGGGCACCCAGGCCATCGAGGAGAACGTCGCGGCCAACGTCACCGACGCCCTGACCTCCGTCGTCGAGGAGGGCACCGGCACGAAGGCGTCGCAGCTGAACCGGCCCGTCGCGGGCAAGACCGGAACCAACGGCGTCGAGGACACCATCACGTCCGCGTGGTTCGTCGGCTACACCCGGCAGATCTCCACGGCCGTCATGTACGTCGCGGGCGACTCCGGCAACGAGGACCTCGACGCCTACAAGAAACCCGGGGACAAGACCTTCTTCGGCTCCACCTATCCGTTGACGACGTGGGTGGAGTACATGCAGACCGCCACCAAGGGGCAGGAGGTCAAGCAGTTCGACAAGGCCAAACCGATCCAGGGGAAGTCGTCCGCGCCGTCGCAGGCCCCCACGCGGAGCGCGCAACCCACCAGCGCGCAACCCACCCAGAGCGCACAGCCCACCCAGGAACCGTCGTACGGGGGCAGGCGGCCCACCTCCGATCCCACGGACGCGGGCCGTTCCACGCCCTCCACGCAGCCGACCCGGACCAAGTCGCAGGCCCCCACCTCCCAGCCGACCGGCGGCGGCAAGAGCACGCAGCAACCGACGGGCGGCGGGGACAAACCGACCAACCCTGGTGACGGCGAACGAGGCCCCGGCGGTGGCCGGCAGAGCAACGGTGGGGGACTCGGGCAGCGGCGACTGACGCACCCCGTGGAAACCTTCCGCTTCCTCGCCCGGGGCCCTGGCCGCGGAGCCTTTAAGGTGTTCGCATGAAAAATGCGCTGCTGGAGGGGCTCGGCGGGCCGGCCGGGCGTTACGCCCGGCGTTCGGGCCTCTGGTTCGATCCGTTGCCGTGGTCGTTGTTGGTTGCCACGGTGCTGTTCGTGGTCTGTTCACTGCGGCAGATACCGTGCGTCCAGACCACCGAGGGGGCCCGGGTCAACGCGTTCATCATGCTCTGCTACTCGGATGTGCCGCTGGCGTGGGCGAGCAGCGGTTTCGCGCTCGGCTCCCATCCCCTCGACGGCGGAAGAATGCTCTACCCGCCGCTGCTCGGTTTGCTGCTTTTCGTCGTGATCGGGATCTCCGGTCTGCTCGGGGCCCCCGTCGGCAAGTCGCTGGGGGTGCAGGCCCAGCTCGACGGGTCGCAGGTGTTCTACGCCGTCTGCATGGTGCTGCTGTTCGCGTGTTTTCTGCTGTGGGTGCTGTGCCAGACCTTCATGGGCCGCGACTCGCGGGGCGGCCGGTACCGCTCCTGGGACGGCATGTGGCTGGCGGCCTCGCCCGTGGTCCTGGCCTCCGGGCTGGTGTCGTGGGATCTGTTCGCGGTTTCACTGGCCGCCCTCGGGTTGCTGTTGTTCTCCAAGGGGCGGCTGGTGTTGTCGGGGGTCGTGCTCGGGCTCGCGGTCTGCGCGGGTCTGATGGCGATCGCGGTGGTGCTGGCCGTCGCCCTGGCCGTTGTGCTTCGGGGCCGGGCCGGGCAGGTGGGGAAATTCCTCGGAGCCGCGGCGGCCACCGTCGCGCTGCTGCATCTGCCGTTGCTGATTCTGAACTGGGAGGCCGTCGCCGGGTACTACCAGGGCGAGGCGACGAAGGCCCTGTCCTACGGGTCGCTGTTCTACCTCGGGCGTCTGTTCGGCTGGGATGTGCGGGCCGCGGGGTCGCTGGGGCTGATGCTGACGGCACTGCTGTTGCTGGTCATGGTGGCCTGGCTCTACCTGCGGGGACACCGGCCGCGCGTCGGCACCCTGGTGGTGTTGTTCGTGTTCCCGACGGTGCTGTTCGGCGCCACCTACGCCCCCCAGACCGCGCTGTGGCTGCTGCTGGCGCTGCTGGTGGGGCGTCCCTGCCGCCCGGAATGGGTGGCCTTCACCCTCACCCAGGTGATCTACTGGGCCGCGATCTGGGGATACCTGGCCGGGCATCTCAACTCGAACCCGAACATCTACTTCGCCACCATCATCCTGCGGATCGTCGTGGAGGTATGGATCTTCGTCTCCTGCCTGCGTGACGCCGCCGATCCGGACCGCGATCCGCTGCGCACCCCGCAGGTCGCCGACCCGATCGGCGGTGTGCTGAACGAGCTCGCAGACTCGGCCGCTACCCGTTCCTTGGCTCGTACCGGTGGTCGTGGATCCCCTTGTTCAGGATGACGTTTCGAAGGACCTTGGCCTGAGAGGCCGTCAGTCTCGCATGGTCAAGGGCCGAGGCCCAGTTGTCCTCAACGGCGGACACGCACTGATCGACGATTTCCGAGGCCTCGGTGGCTGACAGACGGTAGGTCGGCGCGCAACCGATGAGCCCTTTCAACGTCGAGGCTCGTTGACCTTCGCGTCCGTAGGCCATGGCCTGGTTGCTGTCCCAGCCCGGGGAACGGCAGGGATCGATGTCAAAAGCCGGCGAAAGCCTCAAGTGCCTGCCGTCCCAGAGGGCAGCGTGGTTGCGTGCGTGGTCGTCACTGTTTCCGAGCACGATGTTGGCGGCAATCCTGCGGAAGAGATCTCGTCCAACGCGGGCCGGATCATTTCCGTGGCTTGTCAGGACGTCCAGCAGATCGGGATAGGTGGCGTAGCGGCCGAACATCTCATCCAGGTTGAGCATGGTCAGTCCGGATACCGTCATGAACCGCAGCCCGCCCTCGGCGCGATCAAAACGTCGCACCAGCAGAACATCACGACCCCGGACCTCGGTGAGCTTGAAGTCGACCGTGTCGACACCCATTCGCCGGGCCAGGAACAGGGCAAGTGCTTCGTGCCGCATGGCGGGACGCCGAGCGGTGGTCGAGGAGAACTTCGCAATCCAGTGGAGGTTGCCCTCGGTCAAGGTGGCCTTGGGACGTGCTCCTCCGATGCTGGTGCCGTGGGCAAAGGCGGCTTCCAGGGTCCGCGGTAGCGTGTCTCCTCGCTGGAGACGTTCAGTGGCCTCGTCCAGATCTGCCAGGCTCGCCGAATCACTGCGATCGACATAGACCGTCGGTGACTCCTGGAAGTCGAGCGCCCCGAAGCGATCGGAACTTGACTCCCTCATGTAGGTCATCATCGACAGCTCTGCCGGGTCGCCGGACGTGCCGGATCGCCCGGTGAGCCGCTGCAGGATGACGTGTTGCCCCCACGCATCCGGCAGGGCGTCCCGCAAGGCCCCGTGGAGGGTCAAGCCGTTCGGCAGAGGCGCGGCCCCCTGCCTCAGGGGTATCCCGTACAGGGGAATCGCATCAGGGTTTTCCAAATAACTGCGACCGTAGTTGAAGCGGTGATGGCCACGTTGCTCCTCCACCACGCCGCACACGATCGGTGTGCTGGCGCCCGGCAGCCAGGCCCAGACGTACAGGCGTTCAGAAGTCATCGTCAACCTCGGTGTCGGGGATCACCCTGCCCGGCAGAAGCGCAACGAGGTCTTGGCTGAGTTTGTTCAGGCGGGAGAGTTCGACGGGGTCGGGGGTGAACAGCGGGAGCCGGAGCGCTGCGTAGACATTGAAAAGGTTTCCCACCGACACGCTGGGCGAGCCGCGCTCGATCGCGGCGACGGTGTATCGCGTGCATCCCGCCCGCGCGCCCAGCTCCTCGAGGGTCCATCCCATGGCGGCGCGTTTTCGCCGCACGTTGGCCCCCATCAGTTCGGCGGCCTCGCGCGCGTACGGAGTGAAATCGACAGCCCTGCGACCCATGTTGAATACTTTACTCCCAGCCCGGGGCAAGGAGCATTGTATTCAACAATCCCTGGTGTTTGTGGGTGGCCTTCACCGCCGGCCTGATCGGTGGTGGTGCCTCTCAGTTCCAGACGAGTTCGTCGCAGGTGGTGGTGGTCTGGCGGGTGGTGACGGGGATTTCGTCGCCGACCTCGACCCCGGCGCTCGTGCCCCCGACGAACACCATGGAGGCGTGCATGTGCGGGGGTTCCGCGAAGGGGCGTTTGCGACCCTCGATGCTGAACGGTGAGCGCGAAACCCCGGCGGCGTCCAGGACTCCCTGCGCCAGGCTCACGCCGCGCTGCCGCAGCGACCGGGCCGGCGACGGCGCCGACAGCGCGATCCCGTGGGAGGTGCCGCCGCTGACGATCACCAGCCAGCCGTCCCGGGGAGCACGCGACTGGTTGTAGCCGTAGCGGGAGCCGCGGGTGACGCGGTGCACGTCGAGGACGGTGGCGGTGGTCCTCAGCGCCTGCGGGGCCCCCAGCCACAGCCGGGTTCCCATCCGCATCCGGGTCTGCACGCCCAGCTGGGTGCGGAGCCTGCGGTAGTCGTTCACGCCCAGGTGTGAAACCCACACCGCGCCCCGCTGATGGGCCACGGCCTCCGATGCGAGCTGCTTGGCCTCCGACAGCTGCCCCTTCAGCGGCAGGTGCATGGTCCAGCCCTCGAAACCGAGCTGTCCGGTGTCCACCGTGGTGATTTCCTGTGGCGTGATGCCGTGCCGGCGCATCGAGGTCATGAGTTCCACCGCCACCCGGGTCCGTGGGTGTGTGGTGCGCAGCTCGTCGAGGTCGGTGAGGCGGGAGACGACGGTGATGACGCGGGGATCGTCGAGCAGGGCCGTGGCCGCGTCGTCGAAGGGCCGCCACGGGTTCAGGACGATCACGTCGCGCGACCATCCCGCCTCCCTGACCGTCGCGACCTCGTGGGCGGTGCCGACCGCCAGGCAGTCGCTGTTGAGACGTTCGGCCTCGCGGGCCAGGACGTCCAGTCCGAGGCCGTAGCCGTTGCCCTTGGCGACGGGCACCAGCCCCGGGAACTCCTCGTGGACGTGCTTGACGTGGTCGCGCCAGGCGCGGGTGTCGATGGTCAGTGTGAGGGTCATGTCACCGTCGCTTCAGGTACTGCTGGAAGGCGAAGTGGAGGAACGAGCTGATGGGTTTGTCCCATTCCCCGAGGTAGGCGACGGCCTCGCCTCCCGTGCCCACCTTGAACTGGATGAGCCCCAACTCCGGGTCGTCGGCCGCCAGGCCCTCGGTGATGCCGCGCAGGTCGTAGATGTCTGCCCCGGCGTCGCGGGCGTCGCGCATCATGCGCCACTGGATGGCGTTGGAGCCGCGGACCTCGCGTTTCGCGGTGGTGGAGGCGCCGTAGGAGTACCAGGCGTGGGTGCCGACGCGGATGAAGGTGGTGGCCGCCACCAGGTCGCCCTCGTGCTCGGCGAGGTAGACGCGCATCCTGTCGGGTTCCTCGGCGTTGAGGGCGTCCCACATCGTCTCGAAGTAGTGCAGCCCGCGGCCGGTGAAGTGGTCGCGTTCGGCGGTTTCCAGGTAGATGTGGTGGAACCGGGCCAGGTCGGCGCGTTCCCCCCGGGTGACCGTCACGCCCAGCTTGTCGGCCTTCTTGATGTTGCGGCGCCACAGCTGATTCATGCCCTTCAGCAGCTGCTCGTCGGTCAGTGCCGCGCCTTCGGCGTCGGTCAGGCGCAGCTGGTAGTTGAACTTCGGCTGTCCGGCGGCGAAGCCGTGTCCCTCACCCTGGGGCTGCCAACCGAGATGGTCCAGGGTTCGCGCCACCCGGGTGCCGACCAGGGTGGTCTCGTCGGGGGTGGCCTGCGACAGGGCGGTGATCCCGGGATCGGCGATGGCGGCCTTCACGGTGGGCGCCAGCCAGCGGTGGTGCACCACGGTCGGGCCGATCCGCACGGCGAACGCCTTGTTGCGGCGGGCGTGGGCGACGAGCGCCTCCAGGTGGGCGTCGATGTCGGGGCGGTCCCAGTCGAGGACGGGGCCCTCCGGCAGGTAGGCCAGGTAGCGGGGCAGCTTCGGCAGTTGTCGGTACAGGACGAGTCCCACTCCGGTGAGGGTGTCGCCGTCGAAGAACCCAACGGACTCGGAACGCCACTCCGGTTTCACCTTCCCCCAAGCGGGAAGCTGTAGGAAACTCGCCTGACCACGAGCCGCCACGAAGGCCAGGTGCTCGTCGGCGCTGATCGTCTTGACGGTGATGCTCACGACTACAACCTACCGGCTGCGGCGGGTCCGCTGGCGGGCTTCTCGGGGATGGCCGGGTGATGAAGGTTGGACCGGGCTGAGTCTCTGTCGTGTGTGGCCCGGCCCAACCGGCTCATCAGTCGGGCTCGCCGGCAACGGCCCGATACGTCTCCAGTATCACACGGATGACGGCCATCGTGGTGAGAAACCCGAGAACAGCCAGAAATGGTGTGACGACCATGAGCAGTGTGTTCTGGCTGGTGAGGCCCACGGCGAGGATCGCGACCGCCAGCAGGGCCGCCGTGACGGTGCCGAGCAGATGGGTCATCCTGAGGGCCGCGGTGCTCATGCGACGTGTGAAACCGAGGTCGAACAGCGCGGCGAAGAAGTTGTTCGGGCGGGGCTGGACCTGCGGTGGCTGCTGCTGGGGTGGGGGCGCCGACTGACCCATGGGCCCGCCCGGGGGAGGGGAGGGCGGCAGTCCGTGCGGGGAATCACTGGAAACCGCCTGCTGGCCCCAGGCGTCCGTCGCCTGTGGGTCCCAGACGTTCCCGGTGGGTTGCGACTGCTCCCACACGTTTCCCTGCTGGTCGCCGCCGTACGGGTCGTGGGGGTACTGCGGACTGCTCATGATGGTTCCTCTCCACACGGGCGCACTCAATCACCGACCACTCTTGCACATTCCCGCCCCGGAACGGACGGAGGGTGGGGCCGGGGTGTCGTCCCGGCCCCACCCGTCGCGGACCCTCAGGCCTTGATGTCCTCGATCCTCTCGCCGATCCGCATGCCGTAGAAGGAGCGGTAGCAGAAGAAGGCGGAGACGAGCAGGAACACCGCGGCCAGGACGTGGGCCAGCGTGCCCAGGCCCTGGGCGGTGATCGCGGTGGCCAGTTCGACGGCCAGCAGCCCGAACAGCGTCGAGAACTTGATCACCGGGTTGAGCGCCACCGAGGAGGTGTCCTTGTAGGGATCGCCGACGGTGTCACCCACGACGGTGGCGTCGTGCAGCGGCGTGTTCTTCGCGTCGAGATCCACCTCGACGAGTTTCTTCGCGTTGTCCCAGGCGCCGCCGGCGTTCGCCATGAAGATGGCCTGGTAGAGCCCGAACAGCGCCATCGCGACGAGGAACCCGATGAACAGGAACGGTTCGGCGAAGGCGAACGCCAGGGTGGCGAAGAACACGCCCAGGAAAATGTTGAACATGCCCTTCTGGGCGTACTGGGTGCAGATCTCGACCACCTTGTTGGAATCCTGGGCGGAGGCCTTCGTCTCGCCGTCGAGGTGCAGGTTCTGTTTGATGAACTCCACTGCCCGGTAGGCGCCCGTGGTGACGGCCTGCATGGAGGCGCCCGTGAACCAGTAGATCACCGCGCCGCCCAGCAGCAGGCCCAGCAGGAACGGGGCGTGCAGCAGCGACAGGTTCTCCAGGTTCTCGGTGAGCTTGTTGGTCAGGCCCATCATGATGGAGAAGATCATGGTGGTGGCCCCCACCACGGCGGTGCCGATCAGCACCGGTTTCGCCGTCGCCTTGAAGGTGTTGCCGGCGCCGTCGTTGGCCTCGAGGAAGTGCTTGGCGCGTTCGAAGTCGGGGCGGACGCCCAGGTCGCGTTCCAGCTCCTCCTCGATGCCGGGGATCTCCTCGATGGTGGACAGCTCGAACACCGACTGGGCGTTGTCGGTGACGGGACCGTAGGAGTCGACGGCGATCGTCACGGGCCCCATGCCCAGGAAACCGAACGCGACCAGACCGAACGCGAACACCGCGGGGGCGATCATGATCTGGGCCAGCCCCATGGTCGAGATGATGAAGCTGAGCCCCATCAGCCCGGTGATCGCCAGCCCGATCCAGTAGCCGGAGAAGTTGCCCGCAACCAGGCCGGAGAGGATGTTCAGCGACGCCCCGCCCTGGTTGGAGGAGACCACGACCTCGCGGGTGTGGCGGGCATTGGTGGAGGTGAACACCTTCACCAGCTCCGGGATCAGCGCCCCGGCCAGGGTGCCGCAGCTGACGATCAGCGACAGCTTCCACCACATCCCGTCGGGCAGGCCACCGATCAGCGCCGCGGAGGTGCCGAAGGTGCACGCGATGCACAGCACCGAGGTCAGCCACACCAGCGACGTCAGGGGCGCCTCGAAGTCCATCTCGGCGGCATCGCGGTAGCGGGCGCGGGTGATGGCGGCGTTGACGAAGTACGAGATCCCGGAGGCCACCACCATCACGGCGCGGATCACGAAGATCCACACCAGCAGCTGCACCTGCACCATCTGGTCCTGGACCCCGAGGAGGATGAAGGTGATCAGCGCCACACCGGTCACGCCGTAGGTTTCGAAACCGTCCGCCGAGGGGCCGACGGAGTCTCCGGCGTTGTCGCCCGTGCAGTCGGCGATCACGCCGGGGTTGCGGGCGTCGTCCTCCTTGATGTGGAAGACGATCTTCATCAGGTCGGCACCGATGTCGGCGATCTTGGTGAAGATCCCGCCTGCGATGCGCAGCGCCGACGCGCCCAGCGATTCACCGATCGCGAAGCCGATGAAACACGAACCCGCGATCTCGCCGGGCAGGAACACCATGATGACCAGCATCATCGCCAGCTCGACGGAGATCAGCACCATGCCGATGCTCATCCCGGAGCGCAGCGGGATGTCGTGGCAGGGGTAGGGGCGCCCGGACATCGCGGCGTGCGCGGTGCGGGAGTTGGCCAGGGTGTTGACGCGGATGCCGTACCAGGCCACCGCGTAGCTGCCGCCCATGCCGATCAGCGAGAACAGGATCACCACGGCCGTCCTGCCCACCCCGAAATTGACGAGGAACAGGTAGTAGATGACGATGATGGCGGCGATGAAGGCCCACAGCAGCATCAGGAACCGGCCCTGCTGTTTCAGGTAGGTCTTGCAGGTGGTGTAGATCAGCTCGGAGACGTCCCGCATCGCCGTGTGCACAGGCATGCGGTTCAGCTGCGAATAGGTGATGATCCCGAACACCAGGCCGAGGGCGCACACGATCAGTCCGAGACCGAGCAGCACGCTGCCCGGCAGGCCGAGGAAGGAAACGGAATCGAGCTTGGGCAGCTGGAGGTTCGCCTCCCCGCCGATGTGGCTACCCGACTGGCCGCCACCGGAATCGCACGAGGTGAGACAGAGTACGCCGACCGCGGCTCCGAGCAGCCCGATGCCCTTCGTGGGATTGCGCCGGGCGGGCCGTGGGTCCGTCGCGGCGCGGAGGGCTTTCTCTTCTGGTGCTGTCACCGCTTCTCGCGGTAGCTCGGTCATGATGCTCCCTAGCGATCATTTGTGTACTGGCTACGTCGCCAGTCTGTCCCGGCACACTTTACGCCTGCGGTTTGCGGCCCGGAAGTGTGGCGGGAGGGATTTCGAGGGGAATGGGTGTCGCGAAAACATGGGCGGCCCGGCCGGCGGAAAACCGCAGGCCGGGCCGCCTGACAGGTCCTTCGGGTCCCGGATGGTTCCGTTGCCGTCAGGAAGCGGTGATCAGGGCTTCGAGGGTCGTCTCCCAGCGGGCGCGGAGAGCCTCGAGGTCGGCGTCCTCGGGAAGGTTGCCGTGGACGATCGTCAGTTCCGTTCCGCCGTCGACGGCACGCATCCTGAGGTCGACGAGGGTGGCCGGCGCCCCCTCGGACGCGTGCCACGAGAATCGGATCTGTTCCTTCGGGTGGAAGCTTCGGGTGATGCCGTAGGTGCCGTCATCGGCTTTCCACGACTCACCCTTGTTGCCGAGCTGCCCGCCTGCGCCGAGCAGTGCCTGCGCGCCGGCGGGGGCCATGAGGGCCCTCCACACGGCCTCCAGCTGGGTAGGGGCCACCCGGGTGACCGCTACGCTTCTGGTTTCGCTTACTGCCTCCGTGGTCTCCATGATGATGCCTTTCATCTCTTCGGGCGTCGCCTGTGGCGTCCGGTGCATCAAGCCTAGTAGCCCCCGGGGCTGGACGGGAGGGGGATCGGGGAAAAGGCGACTTTTGGCCAGCGGGAGGGGCGGTTCGGCAAGCCCTTGACGTCGGCGGGCGGGCCCCGAGGGCCGGCGCGGTTCGCGTCGAAACGACGCCCGGTCCCCGGGAGATTTGATTTTTCCGGAAAAGTTTTCCACAAGCACTTGTGGGAAAGTGTATTTTCTGTGGATTGTTCACTTTCGTTCAGGAAACGCAGTGGGGGCGGGTTCTGGTGGCGGTGTGGGCGGTGGGAAGGGTTTCCGGTTGGCCGGGATGGGATGATGAGAATCCTTGAAAGTGGTGTTGAGGAGGTGCGATGACCGGTTGGCGCGAATTCGATCCCGCCCTCACGCAGGTGCTCGTCGAACTGCCCGACGAGGCCGTTCTCGTCGTCAGCGGCAGGGGACGGCTGGTGCAGTTCCTCAGGGGCGGGGACCGGATGGCGGTGGAGGTCAGCAACGACTCCCCGGGTGACGAACCCCGCCTCAGGGACCGGCAGTGGCGGCTCGCCGACGAATGGGCCGGGCTGTGGCGCCGTGACTTCCCCCGCCCCGCGGGGCGGCGGGAGGCGGACGTGATCGTCGCGGAGACCGGGCACGTGCTGCGCAACGTGTGGGGCTGGACCGGTCTCGACGGGTTCCGCTACGAGTCGTGGGTGGAGATCACGCGGAAGGTGTTCGGGTTCTTCCCGAGGAGCGAGGAACGGCGCATCCGGTGGCCGGGGCTGGGGTTGCCGGAACGCCTCCACCCCGACCGCATGG
>ERZ772921.1318-NODE-1318-length-14452-cov-19.732028_pt1 | contig 14452 bp, 14 predicted proteins | sample MGYA00512117_ERZ772921 | MGnify/ENA primary metagenome ERZ772921 (study PRJEB29015, sample SAMEA2737944) | human oral metagenome | biome: human oral; feature: human-associated habitat; material: dental | place: China | collected 2150 ... | reverse complement strand
TAACCGCCCCGTTTAGGCCATCCGGCTGAGAGTTATTGTAGTTTTTGTATGTTGTTGAACCTGAGACGGCATATGATTGACCGTCTATATTGTAGCCAAGGGGCTTTTTTCTCTTGATCCACACTCTAAGTTCTTGAGGATAGCAACTGCCAGCTTTCACATCGGGCTGTACCCCGTAGCACCTATTGATAGAGAGCGGCTTTGTATGCCATCCCCCGTCGGCTGGAACGTCTCCGACATATAACTTGAATGTCCTCTGCCCTCCTTCTGTCGACCATTCTTCCTCAACTCCAGGAACTATGCCTCGGTAAAGCGATCCTGATAGACCGTACGCCTGACCCTTGTGGACAGATAAGTGGACTGCATAACTGGGTCGAGCTACTCCGGTAGCTTGTTGGCATGTATACACACTACCTCTTAAATATACATCTGTGTAGCCACTAGAATCTATGTCTGAGTCAGATATGTTAACTTCATTGTTATAATAAGACGGACCACCATTGCTTACCCATAGCGACCCCCTATGCCACCCCGAGCATAGGCTTTTTGCAAGTTCCTCTTGCTCGTTGTATGGTTGGTTGTAGGGCCATCTTTTTACTGCGTGTGCTTCTATGCTGAAAAGGGTACTAGTGAGAAACAAAGTCACAAAAAATGCAATAAGTATAAAATAATGGTGTCGATATTTAATTAAATAGGATGACAATTTTGTTGTCTTGGTAACATTAAGTTTAGCCCTCCCCATAGAGATGCGCTTTCTCTGTTTCGTTTGAATTTATGACCGATTTAAGGCTAGACATATCTACCATTCCTTGTAGATTTGAGTTTATAAACTGACCCTTTCCTATGAGCTCTTCAAGTTTTAGGTAGGTTTTTTTCGCTTCGTCCTTCTTTAGCTCCATTACTTCACTGTAAAGTTTTATATACATGCAGGTCGGGTCGTTTTCGTAGCCTGCTCTTTTTATTACCTCATCTTTTACGCTGGCTATTGCTTTCGCTGTATCGTTAAATTTATCTGAACTTTTCATCGTATTAAACTTGTTAACAATAGTTTGGTTACATATGATCTGTTGTTTTAATATCTGTTCGTTTGGTTGTTTAATGCCTACGTAAAGGCGTCCTGTAGTAAACGCCGCTCCGATGCCGCCGGCTATAATAACAAATGCGATTATTCCTATAATCAGTCTTTTCTTCTTGCTCATGTTTTTAGTATATCGTAAGACAAAGCTGCCGGCAATAATAAAACAACCACCATGCAGATGTGTTAAAGCTATTGCAGTACTTTTTTGTTCTCGGCGGTTCAAATATCCCTGTAAGTTAGGCTAATTATACCCATATTTTAGCGGATTGGTTCTTTTCTGTTGCGGTTTACGATGGCAATTTATCGCGTCAAGAAAAGGTAATGTCGTAAACTCTCTTTTAAAAGTGCCTCAATCTTAATTATTATAGCGGCCTTTCTCTTCCTTATTCTTAATAGCTGTTTTTTCATGGATAGGTTCTTTTACAATGTTTCCAATAAGTTTTGACATAGTTGCTGCATTCTTTGGAGTAACAACAGACCTTCCGGATCTTTGTTCTATCTCTTTTCTTGCATTGCCTGCTACGCTTCCTCCCTCTTTCGCAACTTTCCTGTTTTCTTCTAGGCCTTGAGGATTGGCTATTTTGGTAAGTTCTGTTGTTGTAGCTTCTGCAAGCATGTTCAGAACGATCTCAAGGGTAGTCATGTTATCTCTTAGATTTTCCTTTTTTAAGCCTTTCAGATTTTTGTATCCTCGTGTTGTCATTCCTGACCATGCTTTTGTTATTTCATCGGTAAGGATTGCGTATTCTATTCCTTTTTCTACTCCGTGATCATCCCAGGCGTCTGTAAGCTCTTTTCTTACGTGAATTGCTTGTAGTCTCTGATGTATCCACTCTCGGGTATAGCCTTTTTTCAAATAAGTTTCCAGAGCTCTATCAATTGTAAGCTCTGGATCAATGGTTTCGTCAATTCGTTCTTTTCCTACCTGAGCTAACCATTGTTTAAATGGTTCCGCTTTGGGGGATGGGATGGATTGGATAATACGAAGGATATCCTTCATATTCCCTGCTAATATTTTTCTTTTTTTACTATTTGAGGACTTCATTGCTACCTGGGGACAATTTGTCCCTATGTATAAAGCTAGTTGCTCGTCACGTTTTCTCATCTTCTTGAGATAATCCGTAGGATTTTTACTCTCTGAGAGCACACCTACTACGTCCACTACTGAAAAATACCACTCCTCTTGCTCTTCATCCCAAATAGAACGTACTTCTTTGTTTTCGTATAATCTTATTTCATCCATTATAGCGCTCGCCCCTTACGCATCATTTTATTAAAGACCTCTTTACCTTAGTATAACCTAGATCGTTAAAAGTTAAGCTGTAAGCACAATAGGGCATTAAGATCTTTTGCAGCTGCTTATCAAAGAGCGTACTCCCTCCTCTAATACTTGCTCAACGCCGACCGTGTGCTCTATCGTATAGATCGCATAGCGTGTGTAAATATTATTACTGATTATTATGTAACGATTCGTGTATGCATGGTTGTTCACGCCGTTGTTTTTTATATTGTTATTCATTATGTTCGGGTTGAGCGGCTTTCTCTTGTTTTGCAGCGAATGCCGCTCGGGAGTTGTTAATAACCGCTTTTGCTACCGCGTCGCTTCCTTCATCTTCCAGCAGTATTGTTTGCCCGGACAGCGGTTCTTGTGCATGAACAGCTGATAATTTAGCGTAAAAATTAAAGGCTGGTAAGTTGCTTATTTCGCCTTGCTCTATGAATGGACTAAATAGCGGCAGTAATATACGTTCATCTTGCGGACTGCCTGTTCTGAAGCAGATAACTGTACCGACGTTCGCCATGATAATATTAATCATCTGCTGACTATCTTGCTGGCTGGTGGATTGTTCGGCGATCGTAAGGAATAAGCGATATTTACGCGCTTCGCTTAGGAGCTGTACGAACGATGGCGTTGCGAAGTTCTGAAACTCATCAACATAGAGGTAGAACGGCCGGCGCTCTAACTGATTCAGCCGGGCGCGCCGCAGGCTTGCAAGCTGAAGCTTCGCGAGAATGGCGATACCGAACAGCTCAGATACGTCTTCGCCAAGTAGACCTTTCGAGAAGTTGCAGATTAATATTTTGCTATTATTCATGATGGCTTCGAAATCTATCGTAGACGTTATTTGACCCAAAACGAGTCGCGCTGAAGCGTTAGCTCTGAAGCGCCCAATCTTTGCCGTGATACCGGCTGCCATTTTAACTCGCTGCATATCGCCTGCCTTACCAAGCTCATTTTTCCAGAAGTCTATTAAGTCTTCATCGTCGAGTTTCTTGATAACTTCCTTGCAGAATTTATTATTTTGTAAAAGTTTAAGAATAGTAAATAACGTTGCACCTTCAACGGTTAACGCAGTGTGAACGGCATTTCTTAGCACATACTCAACACGATGTCCGCCCGAATTGTCCTCTGAGAATATCTTACGGAATATTGACACGATGCTCTCAGTGATTATATCTTTTTCGCGCAGCAGTTCATTTCCTTCAAGACCGGGCGTAAGCTCAAGGAGGTTTAGTCCGATTGGATATTCGAGGTCATCGGGGTTGAAGTAGATAACATCTTTAATACGTTCTGGCGGTACGTAACGCAATAACGTTTCCGCCATATCGCCATGAGGATCAATAACCGCGACACCCTTGTCATTCTTCATGTCTTGCACGATTTGATATTGCAGCATGGTTGTTTTACCGTTGCCTGTGCCGCCAATAATATACTGATGCCGCTCCCGCTCTAATGCAGTTAAGCCTATAGGAGTTTTGGTATTGTGATGCACGTTCATACCGATGGTAACGTCAAATGTATCAGTTTGCTTGAGCGATACCGGCGCCGGCAGCGTGCGGCTCAGCGAAGTTATTAGATTGTCGGTTCTGCTATAGTGGCTTGAGGGAACATGATAGAGGCTGGCAAGTTCCGAGGCGGCTAGAATGATTGCTGAACGTCGTAGCAGAGATGGCATACGACGAATAGCCGCCTTTTGGCGCGCGGCGCTAATGACCGGTACGGTTATTTTAGCCTTCAGCGCTTGATATGGCGGCACGCTATAGCCGTCGAGGGCTGACTTTATTGCTGTAATATGGCTGTTAGCTTGGCGGCTTTTTATTAGTATGCGTAGATTAACCTGAAAGAGCGGTTGCGTTACTTTTCGATGCATTGTTTCCATGAGCTCGCGTTCAAATGAGCTCAGTACGCGCGATGGACGATCGTGTGCTGTGCTATGTGCCTGTTGTGCAGCTCTCTCAGATGGCTCCCTGTGCCGCCGGGTGCTCATATAGACATCGCCGGCAGCATCAATGATATTTGCGGCGATTGAGTTTGTCATGCTTGTAAACATGCCAAGTAGCGAGAATCGTTTATTGCTAACCTGCTGCAAAATATTCTCATTGCTAAGAATTTTATGCGAAAGTATATGGGCTTCATGAAGTTTTATCGGCGTTACTATGAGCTGCAGAGTTAGTTCTTCGTTATCTGCTAGCTGCGTCATCGCGCCGGTTATATAGCTTAGCGGATCGTGCTGTTTGAACATTGAAGCGAGCATAAGGGGCAGTATGTAATGGTTGGTTTCCCGGAACTCTATTGCCTTGTCGATGCCCATATCCTGATGTGTAATTTTTGTGACTTTTGACTCTGGAATATACGAAGTTATAGCTTTCTGTACAGTTTTTGAGTATTTTTTCTCAACTTGAATGATATATCGAATACCATCTTTGCGGGTTGATGTAATTTCAAAACTCATTGTTGGCGAGTACCCAAGGAGTTTCTCTCTCAAACTTCGCGCCGCATGCATGCCATGAAGCACTGAGAACAACTGCTCGGTCGCCTGTGGCGTTTTGGCGACATTAGACGGCGGTGTAATTTCTAGCCATACCATATCACGGTGTAATAAATGATGGCGGTTGAATGCGAGTTTTATTATCAGTAACAGCCCTATTATACTAGCGGTAGCGATGATAAATATTACAGCCGCAGGCCAGTATTGTATGGCGGTAGCGAAGTAATTGGGTTGGGTGTCCATGGCTGTTCTCCTATTTTGTTATGGATAAACGTATACGATTTAGCCGCTGCTTTAGAAAATGTACGCTGCGATACGACATTTAGCGTCGGTGCATTCATTTCTGAAATTGTCCATTCACCGGTTAGATTATTAACAGCAATAACGTAGGCGACGTGTCCATAGTCACCGGCATCGGTTTGGTAAATAGCGCCAATGGCTGGCGTGTGGTTAACGATATAGCCTTGCCTGCGGGAGTTATCGTCCCAGGTATTAGCATTACCCCAGTTGTTTGGAATTGGGCTGCCAGCCCATTTTCGCATAGCATATGCCCACCATGTGCAATTACCCCACGCGTAGGTATTGTCGGGCATGATTGGCCCGGAATAGAATCCGTGCGTTTCGGCGGTTTTTGCATCAGGCTTTTTAGCGAGCCAATCTAACGTTGGTGTTCCGATCGATAGCATGACAGCAATAGGCATAAGTAGCAGGGCGAATAGTAGAATAGCCAATAGCGCCATTAGTTTCTTAATGCTGCACCTGGGGATACTTAGAAAGAGTATTGCCGGACTCATGGCGCGTATATCTCTGCCGGGTTTGTCGTAATAAGTGGATGCTCTTTGTCGCTTGCAACGATGCTCGCTGCTACGTGATTTTGATCGGCAATTAGCAGCGCATCACCGCGTCCACAGGTTAATAGGAAGGTGCGTTCATACTCAGACAAGCCAAACTCAGCCGCTACTTGTTTGACAGTTGTCGTATCCTGCTTGAGAAGAATGCGCAGTGCGCTTTGCGATGCGATAACACGGCCATATTCGCTTTTGAGAAAGTCATCGACATCCTGTGAAATGATTGATACGCCGAGATAGTACTTCCGTGCTCGGCGTACTAGGCTAGTGACGAAACGCGCTGATTCGTCATGTTGGAGCAGTAGCCATGCTTCGTCAATTACCAGCAGGCGTTTTTGCGGATCAACCATGACCTGATTCTTGACGAAATTAGAAATAATCATCATCATGATGGGTCGTAGAGACTTTGCCATATCTCTAATGTCAAATACAACAAGTCGGCTATCAAGTTTGATGTTTGTATATGAATTAAAGACGCCAGCCAGTGATCCGGAGATGTATTTTTCAAGTCGTTCGCAAAGCTGCAGCTGCCCAAGTTTGTGCAGCTCGGCATATAAATCTTGCAACCGCGGCTGCATGCTTTCTTTAGTTTCTTTGTATATCTGGAGAATGGCGCGGTCTACTGCTGCCTCTTCGGATTTATCAAGATCTTTTGCCATAAGCCTGATGACGTCAGTGAGGTCTTGGACGTGTTCTGATAGCGTGTCGTTGTCGTGCAAAGTTGCGGCGAGATCAAAAGGATTTATTTTATCGCGGCTATTTGTAGATAATTTAATGTACGTGCCATCAACTGACTGCGCAAGATTCTTGTACTCGCGTTCCGGGTCAATAACAATCACTTTCGTGCCCTGCATAAGCTGGCGTAGTATCTCAACCTTTGTCGTATAGCTTTTACCGGCACCTGACTGCGCAAATGTGATTGAGTTAGCATTATGCAGACTGAAGCGATCAAGAATAACGAGTGAGTTATTTGATTTATTGACGCCGTATAGAATGCCGGATTCTTGCACAAGCTCAGATGACACGAACGGAAATGTTAGCGCCGCCGAGGAGCTGTCCAGGTTGCGCATTTGTTTTAACTGGTCTTTGCCGCGAGGTAAAATAGATTGCAGTGCTTCTAGTTGTTGGTAGCGTGCGACTTTTGTGTAAAACAAACGCGCTGAAAAAGAAGCCTCCAATAACTTCGTTATTTTGTTAAGCCCCTCAAGGCTCGTGGCGCGAACGCAAACGTAAATTGAAACTTGGAACAGTTTTTCCTGACCGCGTTGGATCTTATCGCGTAGCTCAATTGCCGATTCAAGCGGGTCGGTAATCTCTGAGCTGACGATTTTACCCTCGCTGATCATCGCACGCTTAGTGCTTTCAAGTTCGGTAATCTTGCGGTTAAGTTTTGGCAGTGCCGACAGCGCGCTCATTTCATGGAGATGTATGCTAATGTCGTTATTGTAATTAAAGTTGATAAGATTATCTAGCCATCCAGAATGAGCAACGAATGGGTAACCGGATACATGAAGTGTGCGGATGTACTCACCGTCAATACAGAGGTAGTCGGCATTCTCCTCTAACCCGGCATATGACAAAGTATCGATTGCGTCTTGCTCGCCAAACAAAATCTCTAATTCGTTCGCTTGTTCAACGCGCATTTGTTGCCGTTTGCGAATCGGAGCGACTATCTTTTCGGTAAATTTATGCTTTGCGCGTATAACCTTTTGCAACTGGTTTTTCATGCTCTCTTCCTTTCTGTACGAGCGTTGTGTGAACTTTCTGCAGGACATGCTCAGTTAACGGCTGTATCTTAGCTTGCGCTGGACTGTAAAAACTATAAAATAGATCAAGTATTTTAAGGTTATCGAGCCGAAAGGCGTGCATGCCGAGTCTTGCTATGCCTTTTGAAACAATATCTACGCGTAATCTTAACTGCTCTATAATAAACTCAAAATCGCCCCGCCCCTCCCTGTCGGTTGGATGGTATGGCACAACAATATAGAAATGTCTCGTTAGGATTTTGTTATCTGTGATAAGAGAGCGGATGAACGTATCGTAATCTTTGAGCTGTTTCCGATAAGCTTCATTGTTTTCTCCTTTTGATCGTTGCTGTATATCGTTAAGGTACTTATTCATGTCAATTTCGCGTGTTCGTATTAAGATTTGCAATGGTATGCCGATTGAATTTAGGACACTCTCGTAGGTGTCGATAATTGCGTCTTGCTCTTCGTCGCTTCGCAGCTCAAAGTTGAGCGCTGTTACCTCTAAAATGGCGCGATATTCATCATGCGGCAGTATGAGGATATCGCTATGTACGCCTCTTATAGCAATTTGGTTGCGTGCGCTACTTTTATTTTTTAATTTCAATGAACCGAACACGAAAACCTCCTTTCTTTCTGGTTTCAAAACGGAATTTGGCCTCAGGGTTTTCTATTATTGCCAGAACTTTGACGGCAGCAGGAACACTTTAAAGGCTGTTCGGGGATTTTTACCTCTTCTTTCTGCTCTGAATGTATCACTCTCTTGACTATGTGCGTGTTTCGTAGTGTTGTTACATTTTTGTCGTATACATAATATTTTGGTCGCAAACTATACGTCATAATGACCGCTAACCATAATCCGATAATCGTACCTTTTACTCGGATTGCCAGAATACCGCAAATTGCCCCGATAATTGCTATGATGCTGTATTTATAGAATGCGCCCTCCATTGCTGGCTCGGCAAATAAAAACACGCCGCCAGATACGAAAATGACGATAAATAAAAGGATAACTTGCGACAGAGAGAGGTTGGCAAAGATTCGGTCTTCGACGGTTGTAACTTGAGCTGGTACAATGGTTGTTCTCATCTCTTTCTGTCCTTACTTGGTGCGCGGCTTGGCGTACGAATTATTTGTATCGTTGGTTCCTTGCTCTTTGGAGCTGTCTTTCTCTTGTTGTCATAGGTGGTATTTTGTATTTTGCTAGCGCGAACGGCTTGTGTCCTCGTGTTTGTTGGCATGTGAGTTTTCTTAATAGCATCGGTTCTTGAGCGGATAGTGTTTACAGCGCTGCGTGTGTTTGCCGTAAGGTGGCTGACGCCGTTAATGAATGTGCCGCTGAGCTTCTTAATGTTGCGAGATCCAATGCTGACATAGCTAAACTGCATCATCGTGCTTTGCGCTTTGAGGATCATAACAATCGTTGCGATACCTGTTACCATCGCCATGAGTGTGTCTGGTTTATTGCCGCCGGAAACAACTGCCATGCCGGCAAATAACGATGCCGATAATTGAAGTATGACAACATGAACGAATAACACGAAAATCGTCGTTAAATAGGTTTTGAACGATGTCTCGGCAAAATCGCGAAAACCGGGCAGTAGCCATAATAATATAACGACCGGCGATAGCACTGCGCCAAGATAAAGCGTAACAAGGCGCATAACGTAATATACGAGCAATACTACCGCGAAGAAAACAAACGTGATCATAATAACAAGCGCGGCCAGTCCTAACCCGGAGGTATTCTCAACCACACCGGTTAGTGTCATCCAAACAGAATCAGTTCCGGATATTTGCCCAACAGCCTTAACGAGTACGTTAGAAAGTGCGATAATACCGTCGATTAAAAATATCGACGAGTTCATAAGGGCGAATATTAGGAGAAGGCGTGGTGATATAGTTTTAAGATTGATTTCGGCAAATCCAAGTGCTGATGCGCTCATGATATGAAAACCAATCAGTGCAAGTATGAGAATAAATAACACATCAGCGATGCCTATAATTGCTAACCAGAAATTGAAAACACTTTTGTTGTTTGCCATGGTTGGTGTCGACCTTGTAAAGAAATCAAGTGCGCCGAGAAATGGCGACGCTAAGTCATTAACGATCTTCAGCAAAAATCCCGTAACTGTCGTTATTACTATTTCGATCAAACCGTTATTCGCATTCTTTTGTTTGATAGCCTGCAATTTCGGCATTGCCGCATCGGCCGGGTTCTGTGGTGCGCTGTAGGCATTTGAAATGAGAGAAGCGAGCGTTATCGCAGAAAGTATAATTACGAGTCCAATCGCTGCCTTTTTTGCAATATTCTTAGCTAATTCAATACGTTTAGGGTTTCCAGTGCTCGTCATGTAAATATAGCCTGCGTAGGTAAGTATCAAGACAGCAGCGATAGATGCAAGGCTCGCAATACTCTGTACGGTTGGAATGACCCACTCCCGCACTGTTTTGATTGCGTCGGATGTGTCTGCGAATATCATTAAATTTGCGCCTAGAGCGCCTAGTGTATCTCTCATGCTAGTGCCATTTAACTTCCGAATGATTGCTTGGAGATTGATACGATGATATTAGCGAGTGCGATTGCGCCAATGACGATTACCATACCGAATGCCGCCCATTTCATAGTGTTCTTTGCTTTGTCAAGTTTTTCGGGGCTGCCTGAAGCTGTCATATACATATAACCGCCGATGATTAAAATGATAACGCCGACTGATCCGACGAAGCTGGCGAGCGTTCCGGATACGTTTTTAAAAAAGTTTTCAACTTGTGCAATTCCGGAAGATGCTGCGAATGCTGTTTCAGGCAACAAGAAGGGCAACTCAACTGCGATAAGTCCTGTCGCAAAATAGTATATCTTTTTCATGCTATGCTATTCTCCCAGAATTATTAAAAAGTGTTATGTTTGCATGTGGTGGTAGAAATGATGTACCGAGCAACATCTCCACATTCACTTACTACAAACTATTTACGATACATAAAGAAAATACAAGAACCGAAAATTGATATACTTATGACACTCTTTGTAGGTAACTATACAAAAGTACCGTGCTGTTACTAGAGGTCAGTGCTGCATGAATGCTTAGCATACGCGTATATTTTGAAACTTAAAAAATAAAAAAATAAGTGCCTGAAAAGATGCCTTTGCTATCAAGCGGTATATCGCTCATTGTGATCCGTGCCGCTTCCCTGTACTATTCGCTCAACTAGTGTCGACTATTCAAGAGGTTCCATGTTTCCTATAAGCAGAACGAATGCACGTCCTGCCTATAGTCCTGGGGCGATACGCATAGTGCTAGTGCTAAGTCACTTGCGTACGGTTTTAGTGTAGTTTCCGTGATTTCGTGATAGACATTTAGCAATTTGGAATACGATATTCCAACGATATATAACTGGATGTTAAAAAACTTTGAGGTAAGTTTTTTGAGAGGAATAGTGCCAACGAGTGCAACGGCATAGTATCATAAGGAGCGACAGGTTGTCCTTGCCTTGCTGGAGATATTCTAGAAGATTGCCGGTTATCTTATTTTGCGATTGACCTTATTGCGACGATCGTACAATCTTTGTGCGCGTTTAATTTCTTGCTTATGCGTATCTGCCCATTCTAATATAGCCGCTGATAATTCTAAAAAATCAAGTCCAAGCGGAGTCAGCTTATATTCTACTTGTGGCGGTATAACTGGGTGGACATGGCGGTAGATAAAGCCATCTCGCTCAAGCCTTCTCAATGTTAACGTCAATGCTCTTTGTGTGATGGAAGGTAATGCTTTTTCAATTGCGCTATAGCGTAGTATGTTGTTTTGAAGCGCATTCACAACCGGCAACGTCCACTTATGAGCCAAAAGGCTTACTATGTCGCTTTCCAAGCTTAGTCTTATATATTCGGGTGTGCGCATAAGGCTTTCTCTTCAGAAAGATAGCTTAGGCTATTATGCTCGTAGTGATTAATTGCCTACTATCGAAAACACTCCAAGGATTACCCTCGGAGTGTCTGTAGCTGACTCTAAACAGCTCCCTCTGGGCGGAATAATAGCATGAATTACATGGATAGTCAATGTTATGTATGTTTCCATAACATTCTGACTTATTTATCAAGACGTATCGCTCCTAGTTGTCGTGATGAAACAGCGAGATGAATACAACTATAATTGCATAAGGTAGTGCACTGCTTATCGCCGATGCGCTACCCATGTGGTATGGTATGCCGAAGGGTGCGGATAGGTATATACACGTAACGTGTTCTCCAAAGAAAGTACCCCGCACTGGTTGTGCGGGGTTGTAGGGCAAGAATATTTAATCCTTGCCAGAGGAGGCCTCCTCCCTTTCTTTCTGCCTTAGTGCCTCCATTTCCTCATGCAGGTTTGAAGCGGCTCGTAGCGTAACGATGATGTACACTACGACTACAAGAATACTGAGGATATCCAAGTCCTCCTCCTTCTTCTTTTGAGCCTCAAGACGCCAACTCTTGACGTCTTGATCTCTCGGGAGCATCTGACACTCAACCGAAAGAAGTCTTATGCGGGTAGCTGAACTACTTCTCAGACTGTTTGTATATTACCATACCTGTCTAAAGGAGCAAATGGGATCATATTTACGGTTCAGTCACCCAACCTAAAACAGTCCTAACCCGTAGATATGTTAATAAATCTTTAAATAACTCTGAATGGATGGCTGGGAGCCAACCATTCTGAACTATTCAAAGGCCCGCTAACATACCTAAAGTTTACGCTCGTTCCATTTTAGCTGACTGTACCGAATGTCGTTTGTCATTGCGATTAAAGTCAACATATGCTAACGCTGATAGATTTAGATACTCTATGTCCTTCATCAGTCTTACCCCCCTACCTGTCTGTTAAGTCTTTATTCTTTATACACACATATATATCATCAATATTCGTCATCTTTATCTCCGTAGAGCTGCAATATCCACCCCACTTTGACCCATCCTTTCTTACTTCTGCGTAATAGATCATCATATCCCCCATCCCTCTCTCACGCGCTAACGTAACAAGATGAAAGGCTTCTTCTGCTACTGCTCTCATGTCTTTCTGTTCGCCATCGTAGGAGATGTAGATATAGTACTTTAGGTCTTGCGGGCGATTGTTGTAGAAATCAAGGTAGCTGTCTGGGGTTGGCTGTGCAGCGGAATATGCTTTATCGTCGGGAGTGGCTCTGACATGTACTGCTCCAACGGAATGGTTCTGAACCATTGGCTGGATTTGTTTAGTTGCAGCTTTAGACCAGACAATAGTAATGTAGTTATCGTACGGCTTTGAGTCTTCAGAGTCACCTTTCTCTACGGTGATGGCGTATTCCTTGTTTTTCGTAGGGTAAGCAGTAGCTTCCCATACGCCACGCGTATCTATGCTTGCTCCTTTTAGTTTCGGTTTCTCGACAATGAACTCTTCATGATAACGTTCCTGCAGAGACTGTACCATTTGTTCTTGTACGCCTTTTGATTGGCTTTGTTCGGTTATATTAAAGATGACGCTCAGGGTTAATGGTATTCCTACCCAGGGTATAATGATTATTAATAAGCCTATAAGGATAACTTTAACAAGAGCAGCGATGAATGGATGTTTCTTCGCTGTTGTCTTTTTCTGCTGCGGTTGCTTGGCGGGTGATTTCTTGGCGTTGTTTTGTTTTGCTCTGCTTGCAGATTGTTTAGATACCATCTGCCTATCCCCCCGATTATGGTTGTTATGGTTAGTTTACTGTATTTGGCGTATGATAGCAACCCCCCAAATAATACCAGCAATTCTTAGGTGTTAGCTTAACAAACATATGAGAATGTCTCGTATAAAATGAATAGACGTAAAAATGTCCCCTGTATAGTTAAAGTTGTAAAATCAATTAACAAAAGGGGGCATTTTTTTGAGTATAACTCTAGGAAATGCGTTATCGCTTGTCGGCGGTTAGATGCGCCGAGCGTTTTGGCGTGCAAAGAGCGGCAGCTAATTGTCATGTTTCTCCTTCTAGCATCTATCGTTAGCGGAAAGCATATATAGAAAGTAATGGAGATATTAGAGCTTTAGGCAGTAAAGCTAGACGTCCTAAATCCCATCCAAACTCTCATATGCAAGAAGAGATAAAGCTAATAAGAGATATGAGAAGAAGAAACCCTAATTCTAGAGTCTACAGGACCTCTGGATTAGACTCTGAGAGTCGAGGCTATACTCGTACTCAACCAACCCTCCTCAAGGTTCTAAAGGCCTTAAAGCATAAAAGATACCTACAAATCCAAGTTCAATTCAAACCCAAACCCTAAAGCTTCTCCGATGTTTGTAAGAGAAATTAAGCCGTATGAAAAAGTATGAGAGCATGGACTATCCAGGCTGAGCAGGTTCGAGATAGACGTCAAGTATGTACCAAAGGAATACTTATCTCCAGAGTCTATAGTAAAGTATCAAAGAACCGAGTTACCGAGTTGTATCAATATTACAGTTGTGTATGCAGCCATAATATATACAGCCATAGATGAATACTCACGGTACCGCATATTATGCGGTTACCGTGAGCATAATACCTATACATCAAGCTTATTCTTATGCCAGGTAGTCTCCCGGGTTTAAAGCGCTGGGAATAGAGATAAAATGCGTCCAAACCGACAACGGTACAGAATTTACTAAAGGATTTATTGCCGGCAAGAAAGATAACCACAGCATGTTCGAAATAACTGCTCGGCGCCTAAACGTAAAGCTAAAACGCATCAAGCCGCACACCCCAAAACACAACGGCAAAGCCGAAAGATCACACCGCGAAGACCAGAAACTCTTCTACTCTGAAATCATCAGACTAAACCGCCTCATAACAGATGAAGAAAGCCTCAGAAAGCGACTCAAAAGACACCAGGACAAAACCAACAACCGAGCTATGAGACCACTTAATTATCTATCTCCTAAGCAATACTTGAAGCAATATCTAAAGCAATACAGTATTAAGAATATGGTTCAAGACTACTTTAACCCCATCATCTATACTAAATAACAGATGAGGAATAGGTATCTAAAA
>ERZ772921.1316-NODE-1316-length-14474-cov-6.070532_pt1 | contig 14474 bp, 14 predicted proteins | sample MGYA00512117_ERZ772921 | MGnify/ENA primary metagenome ERZ772921 (study PRJEB29015, sample SAMEA2737944) | human oral metagenome | biome: human oral; feature: human-associated habitat; material: dental | place: China | collected 2150 ... | reverse complement strand
ATAGCCGACTTCTATGTAAGGCTTTCCGTTTAGGCCGTTTAACGCTCCATTTGCGTTGAATCTTTCCTCCAAATCTCCTATAAGATAATTGAAAGTCAGATGATTTCTCCAATTTAATTTTTTAATCAAAGGTAACCTATTGGTAATCAGTCCTTCCAAATATTGGGTGTATTGCAGGGAAACAAATCTATTACTTGTAAATTCGAAGAAACGCATCATGTTAAACGAATTTCTGTTGTAAAAAACAAACTCATTTCCTAAATGGTTTTCCAAAAGAGGAAAAGGAACTCGGTCTGGGATAATCCCTGCTGTGAGGGAATAGTTCCCTTGTCCTAAAATACCCATAGGGATTTTTTGCTGGACATTTAGATAAATTTTATTGTATTCAAAATTACTTCCCATAATTCCCTTAAAGGCATGTGTAAACCTGAAAGTAACCGTAGGAGTAAAATTGTTATCTACTATTACCTGCTTGTTTTTCTCGGATTGAATGGTTTTTCTTCCCATTTTCCACTGAGTTTCAGAAATCATTTCAGTGGTTTTGAAATTATTAAAAACAATTCCATGCTCGTCCGTGTAGTTGGTATAAGCTAAATCAAACAATGGGTTAAAGGTAGAATGTCTAAAGGTAAACCTCTGAGTAATAGAGTTTACAAAATCCCTTTGAAAATAGATTTCATAATTATTCTTCCAGAAAGGTTTTCTTATCAGCATGTCACCATTTTTAGAAAACGCATCAAAAATCGCATTTTTCTTAAGTAAAAAGTTACCATACTGCAGGGCTACTTGGTCTAAATCATGCAGGGCAGAAATTCCCACCTGTGTCCATGGGTCTCGCGAAATAATGTAATCTATACCACCGCCGTATTTGAACTCTCTGTCCTTAAATCCATAAGACAAATATCCGCTGAAAATCCATTTCTTGCTGAATTTATGATTGGTTCTAAATCCTGCTCTCAGCCTGAAACCTTCCACATCGTTATATCCAGCCGTGTAGAGTATAGGTCCTAAATCAAATTTTCCTGCCTCATAATAGCCTCTCAGGATAATTTCCAAAACATCTATGTAAGACTTCACCGAAGGGAGATTTTTGACTTCGTCTATCATTGCATAGACTTTCTGCTCTCTTTCCGTTATCGGTTCGTGTCTATTCTTTTCCCAATACTGCTCATCTTTGTCATTTGCATTAGGCAGGACAGTAATAGGTTTGCTGAATATTTTTTGGTCAAAATCTTGGTTGATTTTTATTTTTTTGCTCGAAACATGATATTTTAAAATCCCAGCCATTCCGTTTTTGCCCAGTTTCGCCGTTTCCAGCGTAACGAGCGATTTTACAGGCATATGTATTTCAGAATCGCCCACTTCTTCAAGTTCTTGGTCTACTGTGATATTGTTGATAAAGTTCAGGTTCGCCGCAGAACTTATTTTCGCTGTAATTCTGAAAAGTGAGTAGTTGCTGTGCGAAATCAATAAAGTCCCTTCAAAAGCCAAGTCAGAGGCTCTTTTAGGTTTAAAATTGATTTTATAATATCCATTTTCATTCACTTGAAAATCTCTGTCCACCAGCTCAAAATCATAGTTTGAAGTAAAATTATCATTCAGTGGCGAAATGAAGTTTTTGTCTAAAATATGAATATAATTATTGTAGAAATTATATTTGATAAAAGTAGAACTCATCAGCTGGGAAAACATGGCATTGTCCTCTATTCCGACTCCGTCTACTTTGGTTTTTTTGATGATTTCGGCGCGCTTTTCAGGGCTTTTTTGATAATAAAAATCCGAAATATTTTCTGAGATAAAAACAGGCAGCGCCACATCATTCCCAAGGCTGTCTTTGGAGGCTTCCATTACCTTTTTCAAATCCTTATAAACCTTCGTATTCTGAAACTTATCCCCGAGGCTGCTGAATGCTATCTCCATACGGGACTGATTTTCAGAGAAATATGATTTTAGATTGTCAGGATTATTGATGTGTTTTTTTGCAACCAGTTTTGCTAAAATCTCATGGGCTGGATTTTTATACTTTTTTTTCTTCTTTTTAGAGATGACCACGGCTTCTATTTTTTTAGAACCATCTGTATTGTCTTCATCTTCTTGTGCATAAGAGAACAGCCCTATAAATAGAGCTCCTGTAAGCAATAATTTTTTAGAATTCAGCATTAAAAAAAAATGATTAAGAAGCAAAAGTATTAAAAAATATTTGAAAAGGTTAAAATCTATTTTTAGAATTAAAAATATTGATTAGATTTACCAAATAAATTAAACTTTTCATGAAACTAAAATCTAAAATAATTTTAATTTTTATTCTTCAAATTTCGGCTTTGTTTTTTGCACAAAAACCAAAAATCAGAATTATAGCCACAGGCGGAACCATTGCAGGAGTGAGCAAATCCTCTACCGAAAGCAGCTATAAAGCAGGAGCAAAGGGCATCGATGAACTGTTACAAGCCGTTCCAGAAATTCACCAAGTAGCCCAAGTAAGCGGCGAGCAGTTAGTGAAAATAGGCTCTCAGGATATGAATGATGAGATTTGGCTCAAATTAGCAAAAAGAATAAATGAAATCCTAAATAAGGAAGGCTATGATGGAGTAGTGGTTACCCACGGAACAGACACGATGGAGGAAACGGCGTATTTCCTGAATCTTACGGTTCATAGCTTTAAACCAGTGGTGATGGTAGGTGCTATGCGCCCTTCCACAGGAATCAGTGCGGATGGGCCGCTTAATTTGTATAACGCTGTAGTTGCGGCATCTGATAAAAACACAGGAAATAAAGGTGTGGTCGTGGTGATGAATGAAAATATCCTCGATGCGAAAGATGTGATAAAACACCATACGACCGCTTTGGAAACCTTTACAGGAGCGAATTCTGGCAAAATAGGCTATATTCATAATGGGAAAGTTTATTTTAACAAAACGCCTCAAAATCTGCATACTACAAAATCAGTTTTTGATGTGGCTTCGCTGACTTCCCTGCCGAAAGTAGGAATAGTCTATGGCTATGCCAATGCTTCGGAACTTCCAATGAAAGCCTTTATTGATGCGAAATATGACGGAATTATTTACGCTGGTGTAGGGAATGGGAATTTGTATCATTCTAATTTTGATTTGGCTGTAAAAGCTCAAAAGCAAGGCATTCAGATTGTCCGTTCTTCACGGGTTCCTACAGGCGCTACGACACCAGATGCAGAAGTGGAGGATGCGAAATATCACTTTGTGGCTTCGCAATCGCTCAATCCGCAGAAATCCAGAGTTCTGCTAATGCTGGCGCTTACCAAAACCAAAGACTGGAAGCAGATTCAAAAGTATTTTAATGAATATTAATCAAAAATAAAAATGAAAAAAAGTATTTTTTTAGTCCTTGCATTTCTTGTTTTCTCGTGTCATCAGCCAGCCAAAAAATATACACAGGAAGAGGCTGAAGCCCAAGTTTTAGCCCTGCCGATGGTGCAGGAGGCATCTAAACATATCGATAAAATAACTAATGGGAAGCATGGAATTTCGTTTATTGTAGAAGATTATCTTATCGAGAAAAAGCCGTTTTATCAGATAACGGTGGGTTACAACTCGGATGTTCGTTTTGAAACTTATCATATTTTTTATGTGAATAAAGAAAACAAAGAGGATGTTCGTATTTTAGAGCCTGTTTCTGGAGAAATTATTCCTGTTTCTGAATACAAAAAATAGTTTTTTGGAAAAGCATAAGAATATAAAAAATGCAAAAAATAATTATTAAAATACCACTTATTACATTGTTATTAGGTTGTAATCCAAGTGAGAATTACTTAAAAAACCATGAGGTTTTTCCATATTCTGAGGAAATTGTCCAAGAAAAGAAATATAAAATTAGTGTCAAAGAAGCTAATGATTTATATGTCAAATATTTATATGATAGAAAAAAATAAGGATTTAAATTATGATGAATTTTAACAGCAAACAGAAATCTCTAATTTTTATATTTTTATTGTTTATTGTTATTTATAGTATTGTAAATTGGAAACCAATTCAAAACCCAGTAATATATAAAAAAGCTCAAGCTATTAATATTTCCAATAAAGATAATATTTTAGATATAAATATTACTATAGACAAAGAAGCATTTTATATACTATACCTTATATATCCATATAATATAGGAAAAATTGAAGAAGATAATGTGAATATAGGGCATAATAACAACATAACCTTGGGGCTTACAATAACCCCATTTAATATGAAACAAACGGATTGGAGATATTTTAAAGAAAGCGATAAAAATATATATCCTGATAATGCTAGAATTTTAGAACATAAAGATAATTTTAATACTATTTTCAGTTTTTCCAAAGATGTTTATGATTTTATTGCTACTGCTCCGAATGGTACGAACGGCAAGTATAAAAGGATAGCTACAGTAAAACTACAAAAAGGTAAATATAATATAAAGTTAGAATTTTTAAATAGCATGGCATTAGAGGCCAAGGATATAATATATTTAGAAATAGAAGAAATGCAAAAAGAACGATTTTTTAGATTTTAATTTATAAGGGAGATAAAATGCCAAGTATAAATAAAGTGGAAAAAGTAACAAATACAGCACACAATCTTTGCCTGCTTGAAATTTTAAAATTTAGCGCAGCGAAAGGCTTAAATTTTGATGATAAATTACGACAAAGTGTTTTTAAAGGCGCCGAAATGAAACGCGATATAAAAGCCGAATTGATCTTAAAAGCTATAAATTAGGGGCTAGGGTGATAAAAGAGTTCATTAAAAAATGTTTTGAGCTAAAAGGGGTAAGGATTTTATTCTGGATCGCCTTGCTCTTTTTTACTATAGACTGCTTGGGCGTTATATTTGCCGGCATAGATGCAGTTTTTTTGGCGGAGCATAGCGGTTACGATATTGCGCATCCGTTTTCTATCGTTTTAAAAGCTTTTGAACTAACGTGGCACGAAGAAGCGAGCGATAGCGAAAGCGATATTTTCGGCGCTATGGTATTGTATCTATTTTGCGCGACGGTAATTTTGCCTCTAATCATCTGCTGCTTCGTATTTTCAAAGATAAAGGCTTTTATTCTGCTGGATAAAATATCCGCCGCATCCGCATTTTTTATAAGTTTATTTTATACTTATTCGCTAGCCGTGATAATCCTAGCAAGAGCCGATTTGACCTTATTGGGTCATCTGTTTGATCGCTCAAATTTTAATTTTAATATAATGATGATAAGCGTTTTATCGTCGCTAATAATCGCATCTGTAACGGTTTTTATTCTAAAAAGAAGAGATAAAATTTAATGCAGATAAGTTTATGAGGCCATCTTTTTTCGGCTAAATTTTACGTAAATTAATACGTAAAATTTTATGAATAGAGCTCGAGAAATGGAAATTAAAAAGGGCAAATTTTGAAATGATCTTGAAATTTGTCTCTGCTTCAGATTTGAAATTTCAAGTTGCGCAGTTTGGAATTTTGATCATTGACTTCAAATTTTAAAATTTTAATCCCGCCTACTTTCTTAAATTTTATAATCTAAAATTCTCGTGTTTCAAACCATGCAGCTTGAAGTCGCTGCTTCTTAAATTTAAAATTCTAAGCTCTGGGATACGAAACCCTACTCGATAAATTTTAAAATCTAAGTCGGAATTTTGTTTGGTAAAAATTTTATCGAGCAGGATTAGGCTCAGTAAATTCTTAAATTCTATAGAATGCTACTATGTGAGAGGGAAATGAGATTTTAAATAGAGCATTTTAATTCCCAATGGGATGGATTTACTAGATAGAGGCTTGATCGGCGTAGCGCTTGAAGCTCTCGTTTTAATTCCCGACGGGATGGAATTCTACCTCTCCAAGCTCCAGCGCGCGCCTGATTTCGGCGGGTTTCAATTCCCAACGGGATGGAATTCTACGTGCTGTAGAGGGCTATGCAGCAATATGCGATGAGTCGTTTCAATTCCCAACGGGATGGAATTCTACGCGCTTTGTCTAGCCCTCTCCCTTTCCTTTGCATCGGTTTCAATTCCCAAGGGGATAGATTACCCGCTCAATTTATATTAATTAATAAAGTATTAGATTTACTTTACCAAATTTACTCCACCAAAGCACGGAATTTACCCTGCAGGATAAATTCCGCCCGATTTTACTTCACCTTCTTTATCTCGATCTCGCCGTCACGCGCGCCGATTTCGATCCGATCGCCCGTTTTGATCTCGTCGCTTAGGATCATATCGGCGATCTTATCCTCCACCAGATCGTAGAGCGCCCTTCGTAGCGGTCTTGCGCCGTATTCGATATCAAAGCCCGCCGAGGCGATGAGCTTTTTGGCATTTTCGCTTAGGCTTGCGTTAATGCCGCGATTTGCTAGCGTTTTTTGCAGGCTTTTAAACATAATGCCCACGATTTTTATAAGATCGTCCTCGCTTAGGGCGTTGAAGATCACGATATCGTCCAGGCGGTTGATAAATTCGGGCTTGAAATAATTCTTCAGCTCGCTTTTTACGGCTTCCTCTCGCTCGGCAAGTGCGATCTCGCGCGGCTTGCCCGCATTTTTGGCGTCAAGCTCCATAATCTTAGCCGAGCCGATATTGCTCGTTAGGATGATGATCGTGTTTTTGAAATCGACCGTAACGCCCTTGTTATCGGTCGCGCGCCCGTCGTCTAAAATTCCAAGCAGGATATTAAAAACGTCCTTGTGCGCCTTTTCGATCTCATCAAAAAGCAGCACGGAGTAGGGTTTTCTGCGCACCGCTTCGGTAAGCTGCCCGCCCTCGTCGTAGCCCACGTATCCCGGAGGCGCGCCGAGTAGGCGGCTGACGCTGTGTTTTTCCATATACTCGCTCATATCAAAGCGGATCATCGCCCGCTCATCGTCGAATAAAAACCTCGCTAAGCTCTTTGCGCTCTCGGTCTTGCCGACGCCGGTAGGACCTAAAAACAAAAAGCTTCCGATAGGGCGGTTTTCGTTAACGAGACCGGCTTTGTTGCGCTTGACGGCGCGAGCGATGGCGTGCAGCGCCTCGTCCTGCCCCACGACACTTTCTTTTAAATGCTCCTCGATGTGAAGGAATTTCTCCTTTTCGGAGGAGAGCATTTTGCTTACCGAGATACCCGTCCATTTACTTAAAATTTCAGCCACGCTCTCCTCATCCACGCGGTTTCGCAAAAGCACGCCGTTTTCTTTCATCACGTCCCATTTCGCCTCAAGCTCCTTGACTTTCGCCTGCGCAGCGGGGATCTTGCCGTATTCGATCTCGGCGGCCTTGCTAAGATCGCCGTTGCGTCTTGCTAAGCTCGCTTCGTTTTTGAGGCTATCGATCGCTTTTTTCGCCTCGCTGATGCCGCCGAATACGGACTTTTCGTTTTCAAATTTAGCCTGAAGCGCGTTTTTCTGCTCGGTTAAATTTTCGATCTCTTTGTCGATCTGCGCGAGCCTCTCGTCGTTTTTGCCGTCATCCTCCATCTTAAGGGCTTCCTTTTCGACCTGAAGCGTGAGGATGTCGCGCTTAGCCTTGGCGAGCTCGTTTGGCTCGCTTTCGATCTGCATTTTAAGCTCCGCCGCCGCTTCGTCAATGAGATCGATCGCCTTATCCGGCAGAAATCGATCGCTGATGTAGCGATCGCTTAGCCTTGCAGCCGCCACAAGCGCGCTATCGGTGATGGTGACGTTGTGATGCACCTCCAGCCGCTCCTTTATGCCGCGCAGGATCGCCGTAGCCTCGCTCACGCTAGGTTCCGCGACCGTTACGGGCTGGAAGCGGCGCTGAAGCGCGGCGTCTTTTTCAAAATACTTTCGGTACTCTTTCAGCGTCGTAGCGCCGATCGCATGTAGCTCGCCGCGCGCAAGAGCGGGTTTTAGGATATTTGCGGCGTCCATCGAGCCTTCGCTTGCGCCCGCACCTACGATGGTGTGAATTTCGTCGATGAAAAGCACGACGTTTGCGGCTTTTACGACCTCGTTGATGACGGCTTTTAGCCTATCTTCAAACTCGCCGCGGTACTTCGCGCCCGCAATCAGCGCGCTCATATCAAGCGCTATGACGCGTTTGTTTTGCAAGCTAAGCGGAACCTCTTTTTTGGCGATCAGCTGCGCAAGACCCTCGACGACCGCGGTTTTTCCAACGCCCGGCTCGCCGAGTAGGATAGGGTTGTTTTTCGTTTTGCGGATTAAAATTTGCATCATTCGCGAGATCACCTCGTCGCGACCGATGACAGGATCGAGCTCGCCTGCAATTGCCTTGGCGGTGAGATCGACGCCGAATTTACTAAGCGCCTCAAGCGTCTCGTCGGCGGTTTGCGAATCGATGCTTTTACCGCCGCGAAGCGCCTCTAGCTCCTTTTTGATCTCGCTAAGATCTGCAAATTTAGATAGAATTTTCTTTAGCGGATCGGCGTTTAAATTTGCGATCAGCCAGGTGTCTACGGCGATAAATTTATCGCCCGAGCTCGTCATCAGCCCTTTTGCGACCTCTAGCGAGTTCATCAGCTCGCGCGAAATACGCACGTTTTCCTTCGTGACGTTTGAGCTCGTAGGCAAATTTGAAATTTCGCTTTTGATCTCAAGCTCGACCGCGGTCTTTTCAATACTAAATTTATTAAAAATTTGATTTAACACCGAGCCGCTGTCGGCTACCAAAGCCCAAAGCATGTGCAATACGCCCACTTCGCTATTTTTGGAATGGATCGCTAAAGAAACGCTGCTTTCGAGCAAAGAGCGCATTTTGTCGGTTAAAATTTCAATAGTTTCGTTCATAAATTTTCTCCTAAAGTTGAAGTTGATTGCATTATATAACTTTAGTCTGTTTATGTCAAGGTTTTTTAGTGAGATTTTAAAATTTTCGCTTTAAATTTATCTGTAAACGCGCAAATTTCGTATGAAATTTACCTTATTTTTAGCCAATTTTCTATAAAATTCACTCCATTTTACTTTCAAGGATAAACTTTGCGACAAAAACACCTCTTCTTCGGCTTGGGATTCATATTTTCTCTATTTTTAGGCGTCAGTTTTTTTACCGGAAATTTACAAGCCAGAGAGGTCAACGCGACCAAGAAGCCAGACAGCGAAAAAACGCGTCTGGAGGCGCTAGCCAAGCTTACCAAGACGCTTGCGATCGTCGAAAACAATTATGTCGATGAGATGACCTTCTCGGAGCTCGTGGATAAGACGATCTCGGGGCTTATGAATAACCTCGACGCGCACTCAAGCTATATGGACGAAAAGGCGTTTAACGACACGAAAGTCCAGACCGAGGGCGAGTTCGGCGGGCTTGGAATTCAAGTGGGTATGAAAGACGGCGCTCTGACCGTCATCTCGCCTATCGAGGGTACTCCTGCCGACAAGAAAGGTATTCAGGCTAACGACGTGATCTTGCGTATCGACGGCAACGCGACCTTCGGCATCACGATCGACGATGCGGTCTCAAAAATGCGCGGCAAGCCGAAAACCAAAATCACTCTAACAATCGTGCGCAAGGGTGTTAGCAAGCCTTTCGACGTCGAGATTATCCGCGACATAATCAAAGTGGAATCGGTCTATGCCAAGATGATCGAGGATGATAAAATTTTATATCTGCGCGTTACAAATTTCGATCAGCACGTGGTTCCTGACGCGAGCAAATTTATAAAAGAGCATAGAGACGCCAAGGGCATTATTTTGGATCTGCGAAACAATCCGGGCGGGCTTTTGGATCAGGCGATCGGACTCGTAAATTTATTCGTCAGCAAAGGGCTTATCGTCTCTCAAAAAGGGCGCGCGAAAAACGAAACCGAAGCACATAACGCCGATCCTAAAAAGAAGATCACCGACCTGCCACTGGTAGTGCTAGTAAACGGCGGTAGCGCGAGCGCAAGCGAGATCGTAAGCGGCTCGCTTCAGGATCTAAAGCGTGCCGTGTTGGTTGGTGAAAAAACTTTTGGTAAGGGAAGCGTGCAGGTGATCCTACCGATCGAGGATAAAGAAGCCTTGCGACTAACCATAGCGCGTTACTATCTCTCAAGCGGTCGCACCATCCAAGCGGTGGGCGTGACGCCTGATCTCATAGTGGCGCCGGGCAAGGTGCCGAGCCGTGACGAGGATGAATTCTCGCTAAAAGAAGCCGATCTCAAAAAGCACCTGCAAGGCGAGTTAGCCAAGGTCGAGACCAAGAAAAAAGATGCTCAGAAAAAGGATGAGAAAAATTTCATCACCGCAGAGCAGATTAATAACGATATCCAGTTAAAAACCGCAATAGACGCGATAAAAATTCTAAACATCAAGTAAGGAGAATGTGATGCAAGCTACCAAAAAAGAGCTCATCTACGAAGGCAAGGGCAAAAAGATGTGGTCGGTTAACGAAAGTGACGATCTTTTGATCTCGGAATTTAAAGATTCGCTGACGGCATTTAATGGCGTCAAAAAAGCCGAAGAGAGCGGCAAAGGCGCGCTGAATTGTAAAATTTCGACGCTGATTTTTGATCTGCTTAAAAAGCACGGCATCGCCACCGCGCTTGTTGAGACGATCAGCCCGACTGAGCAGCTAGTGAAAAAATGCAAGATTTTCCCTCTTGAGATCATCGCTCGCAATATCGCCACCGGCTCGCTTACAAAGCGCCTGGGCATCAAAGAGGGCACAAAGCTTCCGTTTACGCTGGTGGAGTTTTGCTATAAAGACGACGAGCTGGGCGATCCGATACTAAATGATGAGCATTGCTTGCTGCTTGGCGCCGTAAAGAGCCAAAGCGAGCTTGATGAGCTCAAAAAGATCGCGCGCAAGATCAATGAAATCTTGATTAAATTTTTCGATGAGCGAAATTTAAAGCTCGTAGACTTCAAAATCGAGCTTGGCAGAGATAAGGACGGCAATATCCTGCTTGCAGATGAGATCAGCCCCGATAGCTGCCGCTTTTGGGACAAACAGACCGACAAAAAGCTCGATAAGGACGTATTCAGGCAGGATCTTGGTAGCGTAAAAGTGGCCTACGAAGAGGTCTTGCGTAGAATTTTAGGATAAGCGATGAAGGTAATTGTAAACGTAAGGCTTAAGCAGGGCGTGCTCGATCCGCAGGGCAAGGCGGTTTTGCACGCCCTCGCTGCGCTTGGATTTAGCGGCGTGCGAGATGTGCGCGTAGCCAAACAGATCGTCCTTGATATAGATGGCGAGGATAGGGATAAAATTTATGCCGACGTCGCTAGGATGTGTGATGAAATTTTGGCAAACACCGTCATCGAAGACTATGAGATCGTGATATGAAGGTAGCGATCGTCAATTTCCCAGGCACCAACTGCGAGCGCGACAGCAAATACGCCTTTGATAAGCTCGGTTGTGAAACGCAGATAATCTGGCATAAAGAAACCGACATAAACGCCGATCTGATCGTGCTTCCCGGTGGCTTTAGCCACGGAGATTATCTGCGGACGGCTGCTATTGCCAAATTTAGCCCGGTGATGAAGGCGGTTCTCGCTCATGCTGCGCGCGGCGGCTATATCCTAGGCATCTGTAATGGCTTTCAGATGCTTTTGGAGCTAGGCTTGCTCGCAGGCGCGATGAATAAAAATATAAATTTAAGCTTTATCTCAAAATTTCACCATCTGCGTGTCGTTTCAAACGACAATAAATTTCTGCACTATTGCGATAAGGGCGAAATTTTAAATATCCCGATTGCGCATGGCGAGGGCAACTACTATGCGCCTGCGGATACGCTAAAGTCGCTATACGACGAGAATTGCGTGCTTTTGAAATATTGCGACGAAAACGGCGCGGATCTAAATCCGAACGGCTCAGTGGACGCAATTGCCGGGATTTGCGATAAAAACAAAAAGATTTTCGGCCTGATGCCGCATCCTGAGCGCGCGATAGAGCCTATTTTGGGCGGCACGGACGGAGAGAAAATGCTAAAAGGCTTAATTTGCTAAAAAGAATTCTTACTATTTTAGGTGTCTGCACGCTTGCGTTTGCTGCGCCGGAGATTGAGATCGATTCGCTTGATGATCTAAGTAAATACGCGCCGAAAAAAGCTGAGGATAAGCCGGACGAGCCGCAGACGCGCGATAATTCCAAGGTTATGCTGAAATACAATAAAAAAGAGGTTATGTCGATGGATAATCTAAGCATCGACGATCTTAAGGCTTTGGCGCCTACTAACGAAGTCGATCTTGATGTATCCGACGATAAGGTCTATCAGGACATTAAGCCTAAGGAGCTTACGCTAAAAGCTAGCGGGATGCCTAGGAAGGTGTATTGCAATCAAATTTTTAAGATTGATTTCGCCGTGTATTTAGGGCAGAAAATCACCGTCAAGCCAAAGCTAGAGATCAGCCGCACCAATGGTATGAAGTGGCTTAATGCTGACAATCTTACGTGGATTGAGGGTGACGAGATGTTTGAGACGACGCTGTGGTTTGCGGCAAGCGATAAGAGCGATAAGATAAATGAGCTCGTTTTGACCTTGCAGCGCAATGGAGAATTCTTTGAAAAAAGCTCTATTAAGCCTGATAATCCGGAATTTATGAAGCTTGACACGAAGCCTAATTTTTCGCATATCGTAGCTGACGAGCTGAAACTTAAAAACTACAAAACTACTAAATTTGACGACGCTTCAAATTTACTCACGCTTGATCTTGGTATCCGAAACGGCGCAATCAGCGCTTTTAGCATAGATAATCCCGCCATTATCAAGCAGGGGGTGGACTCAGTGCGCGGCACATACGCGAGCCAAAGCGGATATTATTTCGCCGTCGTAGATAAAAATATCACAAATTTAGACTTCAGCTATTTCAATCTTAATACTAAAAAATTTGAAAATTTCGGGCTTGAGCTTAATCCGCGCGCCGAGGATCTTAGCACGCAGATCGGTCTAAATCCGAAAGAGAGCAAGTTCGAAGCCTACAAGCAGATCGCGATCTACACGCTAGCTGCCGTGCTTTTGGTGATGTTTCTGCTTAGCAAAAATATCACGCCGCTTATCTTTGCGGTGCTGATTTTGGCGGTAAATTTCTACGCGCAAAGGCCTTACGGCACGGGCAGTATTGCGCAAAATTCCCCGGTTAGAATTTTGCCTATGCAAAGCTCCACCGTGTTTTACGTGACTAAAAATCCCGAAAAGGTTGAAATTTTGGGTACGAATAAGGAATTTTATAAAATCATGCTAGGCGGCAACAAGATCGGCTGGGTTAAAAAAGATGAGCTTAGCAAGGATTAGAGCGCTATTTTACGCGATTTGGTTTATTTTTACCGTCGTTTGCGTCGTGATCGCTATGGCGGTGAAAAACTCCTCTCATCGCCGCTTTCGTCGCATTTGGGGGCGCTTCCAGCGCTACGGCATCGGGTACGATATCCAGATCATAGGTACCCCCGATCCGCGCGCGCAGCTAGTAATCGCCAACCACCAAAGTATAATGGATATCGTCGTGCTCGAAGAAACCCATCCCGGCGATATCTGCTGGATCGCTAAAAAGGAGATCGCAGACATCCCTATCATCGGCAAAATCATCACGCTTCCGAAGATGATCCAGGTCGATCGCTCAAATCCGCGCGATCTGGTGCGGATCGTGCACGAAGTGCAGCAGCGCGTGAGCGAAGGGCGCGTCATCACGATGTTTCCCGAAGGCACTAGGCATCGCGGCACGCAGCTTTTGCAATTCCAAAGCGGCGCCAAAGCGATCGTTAGCAAGCTCGGTCTGCGCGTCCAGCCCGTGGTGCTCATCGGCACGCAGCACATCGCAAACTCTCACGATTTCACCGTCCACAGCGGACACGTCAAAATCATCTACCTAGACCTGCTCGACACGAGCGATAAAGATTGGCTACAGCACGCCAGAGATACGATGCAAGCCGTAATCGACGAAAACGAAACCGCCGAAGCGTAGGCGGAATTTATAAATTTACCGATGAAATTCAAACGTGACTTTTGTTAATCCGCGCGATTTTTGCGCAACAGCGCCTTTGTTTGTCGCTTTGATTTGCGACGGCAAAATTTTGTAAAATTTCGTCCGCTTGTGCAGACGATGGAATTTAAAAATTTTATCCATGCGCAAGCCCGCGCGATTTTGAGCGGCCGCAAATGGAATTTGGCGGCGAATTATGGAGTTTTCATACGCGGTGGGTGCGCGGCGAACAGCTAAATTTTAAAATTTCACCCAAGCAGACGCGAGTTAGTGGCAAGAGATAGGCAAGAAAACAGCGCCTGTAAGAAGCAAAATTTTAAAATTTTACGCGGTGCGGCAAGATGTGGAATTTAGCGTATATTTAGCCATTTGCGCAAATGGCTAAACGATCTGTCGCAAGAGCAAAAGACGGCGGCAACCCGCAAGCAGTCTAAAATTTTAAATTCTTAAGGAGGATAGAATGGCGTTTGTTACAGAGCGTATTTCAAAAGAGGATATCGAGAAATACGACTTGCTAAAACCGTGCAATGAGATATGTGAAAAGTATCATCAAGTTAAGCTGGAATGGGCTATTCTAAATTCAAGAAGCTGGTGCATAGATCGAGAAAGAGGTATTTGGCTTTTTTCAGTGTGCAGTATCACTA
>ERZ772921.1314-NODE-1314-length-14517-cov-25.289448_pt1 | contig 14517 bp, 11 predicted proteins | sample MGYA00512117_ERZ772921 | MGnify/ENA primary metagenome ERZ772921 (study PRJEB29015, sample SAMEA2737944) | human oral metagenome | biome: human oral; feature: human-associated habitat; material: dental | place: China | collected 2150 ... | reverse complement strand
GGCCGTGGGCGAGGACGGGCACGACCGCCGCCCCCGACGCCCCGGCCCCGGCCAGCCAGGCGAGCCCCGCGACCTCGTAGGCGATCCTGCCGGGGCGGCCGTCCGTTTTCCTGAAGGCGCTCACCCGTGCGCCCCCGCCGACCCGGCGGCCCCCGGTCCGGAGCGGACGGGCGCCGCACAGTCCCCCGCCACCGTGGCGGGCGTTTCCGCGCCGCCCCTCACTTGCTGAAACGGCGGCGGTAGGTGTCCCACAGCTCCCGCATCTTCTTGCCGTCCGATTCGCGGACGAACACGTCGAAGGCGGCCGCCGAGGTGCCGGTCAGCGCGCGGACGGCGGCCGACGGCGAGGCCACCGAAGTGCCGTCGGAGAGCTCGAGCCCGCCCGAGTCGGTCACGGTGACGGAGTACTCGTCGCCGATATTGGGACGGCGCCACACGAACACGTCCCCGGGGGCGATGATCCCCGAGTCCACCACGTCGGCCAGGCGCACCAGCTTGGTGCGGCCTCCGGACTTCCCCTCCAGGTTGCGGCCCAGCTCCTCCTCGGTCATCCGCGTCAAGTCGACGTGGTCGGAGTCGCGGCGGATGTCCCAGTAGTCGGCGACGAGCTCCACGAGCCTGCCGTGGCGGTCCTGGAGCGCCTGGTCGTCCAGGGTGTCGGCCCCGGGGAACGAGGCGACGACCGTCTTCCCGATGCCCCGCGTGCTGCGCAACTTGTCGTTGATGGCGGACCAGTTGCCCGCCGCCCTCACGTCGCGGGGCTTCATGGCGCTCAGCGCGAGTCCGCCCAGGCGCATCGACCACGCCTCGAGCGGCGTCTTCGGGTCGATGCCGTCGATGGGGGCGGGCGGCAGCGCCTGGATGGCCGTGGTCGCACGGGGGAGGGCGGGGATCCTGCCGTCGAGCGCCATGAGGGCGCGGTAGAGCAGGATCTTCCCGTCGGCCTTCTTCGCCAAGGAGGACTTGAGGCGGGCGACCACGCGCAGGCGCACGTCGTCGTCGACGGAGAAGATGCGGTCGGCGTGCTCCACGGGGCGCACGTCGTCGTCGAGGGCCCTCATCGCCCGCACGAGCCGCTTCTCACGTTTGCCGGGCGAGACCTTGGCCATGTAGTTGGCGCCGTACATGCGCTCCAGGCGTTTGAGCAGGTCCGCTTTGCCCTCCTGCGGAACGTCCAGGCGCAGGACGCTCATCGCCGCGGGCTTCCAGTCGGAGGCCGGGTACTGGCGGAGCAGCTCGAGCCACACGCCCCCGGGCATGGTGGCATCGGTGGCCGAGGCGATCTCCCGGTACGCCCTGGCCGTGGGGACCAGCAGGTCGTCGATGAACTCCTTGCCGGTGTGCTCGCGCAGGTAGGGGGACAGCACTTTCGCCTCGAACTCGTCGATGAGGGCCCTGCTGGCGAAGTCGTGGGTGTAGAGGACCAGCAGGTGCGAGAAGAACTGGTCCGCGCTGTCGGGGCTGGCCTCGTCGAGGGTGCGGTCCCACAGGTCGCCGTAGGAGTCGCGGCTGGAGGGGCTCACGGCGGCCAGGACCCTCGCTTTGAAGATGTCGGCGGCCGTCAGCGAGACACCGCGGGTGTTGAGGACCCCGAAGATCCTGTGGGCGCTCTGGTAGGTGTCGGTCTTGACCTTGACGATGGACACGCGCTCACTGAGGAACTGGAGGAAGGACCAGAGGTTGTCCTCGTTGATCACGTCCTCGAGCGCGTCGAGGATGACGAGGGTGTTGGCGTGCATGTTGCGCTGGCCCTTTGTGGCCAGGGCGGTGGGGTCGCAGTCCCGCAGGGAGTCGATGTCCCCGTCGATGATGTAGCCTTCGAAGAAGTCGACGTCGCGGTTGCGCATCTTCAGGCGGGGGCGCTCCTCCAGGCCCCTGATGAGCCTTCGCGGGATCTTGAGGAGCTCCGTGATCTCCCCGCGCTGGGTCTCGTCGAGGATGAGGTAGCGGATGACGGCGAGCAGGAGGCAAATAGTGGTGAGCCGCTGCTGGCCGTCGATGATGTCCTCGTCGATGGAGCCCGGGGAGGAGACGACGACGATGGATCCCAGGAAGTAGTCCTCCTCACCTTCGCGGCGCCACGCCTCCAGGAGGTCCGCCATGAGGGTCTCGACCTGCTCCGACTCCCACACGTAGGGCCGCTGGAAGTCCGGGATGCGGTACTGGCGGTCCCCGCTGAGCAGGCCGCGCTCCCCCAGCTTGCCGCCAATCGTCGTCTGCTCAACCTCGATCGACACTGCTGCGTCCTCCTGTGTTCCGCGCCCCCGCCGCGCCAACGGGAGCTGTGCTCTCATGGGGGGGCGCCGCGGCCCCGCTTCCATACTAGGGCGAATCGCAGTGGCGGCGCAGCCCCTCTTCGACGGACGGGATCCGGCGCCGCGCGGGAGGGCCGCTGGCCGACGGGCGGATCGGGGGCCGCGCCGTCGACCAGCTGGGGCAACGTCTCCCGACCGGAGCAGCGCCCTGCCCTGTTCACGAGGCGCGGGCCGGGTTAGTGCTGGGCGTAAAGGCTCTGGGCACGATGGTGATAGTCCATCGGCAGCCTGCAGCGCCGCAGGGACCGCGATCGCTGCCATACTATAGTTGAACCATGGAAGGCAGCCTGGTCGTCCCCGCAGGGCAGAAATCACTGGAACCACCCGTTCGGACGGCGACTGCGGACGCTACGAGCGCTGAGGCCGCAAGCGCGCTGCCCAGAATCGTTAGTCTTTTCTCAGGTGCTGGCGGGCTGGATCTTGGGTTCCAACAAGCGGGCTTCCCACTGAGTTTCGCGGTGGATCTCTCGCCTGCGGCTATCGAGACCCACCGCCGCAACTTCCAAAACACTGTCGCGGTGGAGGCAGACCTTACAGAACTCGGTTCCGATGGCGTTCTCGAGCACTTGGCCCCCATCCTGGAACCGGGCGAATCGATCGGTGTGATCGGCGGGCCGCCCTGCCAGGGATTTTCGCGAGCAAACACCCGGTCTGCGGCGAATGACCCCCGCAATAGGCTCCCTCTGTTGTATTTGCAGATTGTTGAGGCGCTCCAAACGAAATACAGAGTCGAGTTCGTGCTGTTTGAGAACGTGCTCGGCATCCGCGACGCTAAGCACCTGACCACATTCAACGGCATCCTTGATAAGTTCAACAACATCGGACTGGTCGCAACCGCCGAAGTCTACTCAGCACTCGACTACGGAGTCGCCCAGAGACGTTATCGCGTCATCGTCTCCGGATTTAGGGACCGCGAAGTTTCCCGAGCTTTCAAACCCAAGAAAGTCGAAACAGGCAATCTCACGGTTCGTTCGGTTATCGAGGGCCTTCCAGATCCCGTGTTTTTCACACACGGACTCCAGAGGACGGCCATTCCCCACCACGAGAACCATTGGACGATGCGCCCTATGTCCAAACGATTCCTCCAACCGGAAGAATCAGACCAAACGGGGCGCAGCTTCCGGCGACTGAAGTGGGATCAACCCAGCCCCACGGTCGCCTACGGCCACCGTGAAATCCACGTGCATCCCTCTGGACGGCGGCGCCTCAGCATTTACGAGGCGATGCTTCTCCAGGGCTTCCCGGACGAGTTCGTTCTGGAAGGAAACCTGTCCGCACAAGTCGAACAGGTCTCCAACGCGGTCCCGCCTCCCCTAGCCCGCTCTCTAGCCACAGCTATCAAGGAGGCACTGCAGGAACTAGGAGAACGTTGAGAAGTATCCCAACGTAGGATCCGTGAAGGTTCCGATGACCAGTCCGCGATCCAGGAAGCGGTTGAACTCCTCGCAGCTGGTCTCCGGCAGTAACGCGCAGCCGTGGCAGGCGGCCAGGTTGCAGGAGTCCGGTCCTTGCCCCTGCTCGCCCGCTTCCATGCAGACGGGGTCGGTGGAGCACCAGCGGGCACCGGAGACGGCGGAGACGAACACCGCTCGTAGATTGTCGGGCCGTGCCATGCGCACGAGGCCACCCATGGTGCCCTCGGAGTCGCCAGCCGCGGTGTAGATGAGGAGTCCCGCCATCTCGCGCTCGGCATTAGTCGAAACGTAGAGGCGTTCACGGAGCGACGCGGAACTGTACCCGCAGGTGAAAACAAGCTCATTGATAAGCAGGTGCCCCAGTGTGTGCAGCAGCACGAAACGGGGGGTGAGCGCACGGCCCTGGCCACCACGCCGAGCGGTGAACTTCCCGTACTGGTCAGTGATCCTCTGGGCCCGCGCTTGAACCTCGCGCCGGCTCTCCCAAGCAGCCAGCTGCGCCGGATCGAGCTCGAGGTAAATCCCCTCGCCTTTCACGACGTAGGCGGGCAGCCAGTCTTGGCTGGACGGCAGCGGTTCCCGCCGCAGGAGGGCCTTGCCCGCACTGAGTTTCAGAACATCGTCGTAGACCCGGGTGAAACCCCTCAGTGCTCTGGTCTCACGGAGCACATCGACCGAGCGCACCCGTTCCAAGTGGGAGCTGAGATCGGTGTGGAGACCGGGATCGGTTGCGGTCAAGTAGTCATCGATCGGGGTCTCTCGAATGAGTTGAAATTCCGGATAGCGCCATTCGTCGTTTCCGGTGAGGAATTCGGCATCGGATTCCTCATCTGATTCGTTCCCTTCGTCCCCACTGCCAACGAGGTCGCGATAACCCGCGATGAGTTCTTCGTCTGGAATTGGACCGAAGAGTTCCGGAGGCACATTCTCGCGAAGCTGGCTACGCAGAATCCCAGCCTCAAGGTCTACGCCGAATATGTTGTGCAGGGTGCGCATCGTGGCACTGACCGCCGGGTGGCGCATCAGGTCGTGCATTTCGGCACTGACAGAACCTTCCTTCCAGGGAAGATAGATAGACGACTCGACCTTTGGAAAGTAGATATTGCCGGCACCGCGTAGAGCACCGCGCATTGGCAGACCGCAGGCTCCTTCGTCTTCGGCAAGCCAGGGGCGGGCACCAGAGCAGAGGTAGGGGTCGTCGGGTGACGACAGATTGTCACTGAAGAACGTATGCTGCTCCTTATTCTTGTCATGTGCTTCAGTGATACGACCGAGGCTCCGCTTCTTGCCACACCGATCGCACACGACTTGCTGGCCTTCGAGGCCATCGCCGCCAATAGACCTAAGGCGCAATGGCCCCTTGCAGGAAGGGTTGGCGGTTCGGTGCACCCACGCATCGAAAGGAAAGTCGTCAAGGTGGCCTGCGGCGCAGATGGTGACGAACGGGACCTGGGACATACGCGGTTTGGAGTTGCCGTGCTCCTTGTTCTCACACCGCACGGCTTCCCGCATAGTGAGCGTCGATCGTTCAAGGCGCTTGCAGTACATACAGAAGTGCCAGCGCGGGAAGCGCAGCGCTGGGACGGTCAGCTTGACATTTCGCTGGTCGTCCCCATGCCCCTGATACCGGTAGTCGGGCGGCAATCTCAACTCGTTGACCCGCAAGCGCGCTTCAAGCCGCCAATCATGCTCCTGGTATTCCTCCATAGCGGGGTCGTCACGGCCTTCAGGCTCATACCAGTGGTCTAACCCGGCAGTGATGACCGACGTCCCGTCGACGAGAACACTCATCGCACCTACCCCAAACGGGGTAACGAGTTGGGCACGCCTCATTGCTCCGGTGTTCATAGCTCCTCCTCCACTTCAGCATCGGCATGGGCATAGGCAAGCGAGATCTCCAGGCGGCACTCGGCATCGACGTTCCGCATGCTCGTTGGCACATCCCAGATCGCGGCTTTGCTGTCGAGGTCGGGCAGCGTCCCCGCGAAGCGCATCAACCCCTGCTTGGGGTCGCCCCAAGGAGCGGGGTTCGCTTCCCAAATCGTGCGCTCCCAGCCATCCCACTGCCGGGCACGTTTGTAAGCCATCCGTTCCATCGCCGGCATTTCGTCAGGATCAGCGATGCGCGCTCGTTCACGGAGCAGTGCGAACGCCTTGTGGTACTCGACTGAGGGGAACGGGTACGGTAACAGGTCTTCTGGCGTGGTCTGCCGGATGTAAGCCACGATGGCCGCATGCAGCGCGCGTCGGAGCACAGGGGTGGCGAATGGCGTCACCGAAGTGGGCTCAACCTGGGCGTAGAGCTGTTGGTGGTAGGTCAGAAACCTCTCGTAGTGGCTCCGATCACGGGGCTTCGCCGCACCGTAGATCGTGATCACCAAACCCGGGCTGATGTCAACGCGACGCCCAACGCGGCCGGACACCTGGATGTACTGCGCCGTGGATTTAGGCTGTCCGACGATGGTCATCAGACCGAGGCGGTCGATGTCGATGCCGACTTCAATGATGTTCGAGGCGAGGCAGATGTCGATGGCGTCTTGGTGGTCCTTCCCAGGGCTGTAGCGGGTTTGAAGTTGTTCGATCGCCTTCGGGATCTCATCAGAGCGACGGCGCGAGGTGAGTTCCATCGGGCGGCTCGGCCACCGGGGGATGACGCCATCGCGCCGCCTCAGCCGGGTTAGGTAGTCGGGCACGTCGGACTGCAAAAGCGACACGGTGTTACCGAGTTCTCGCAGTGAATTGAAGAAATTCAGATTCGTCCAATAACCATCGCGGTTCGCTTCGGGCACTTTGGCGGCTGCCTGTAAGGTTGCTGCCGCGACACGGGTCTGCACTGTCTGCGTGGAGCCGAAGGAGGCGCTCATGACTCCGATGTACCGTCGACCGGGCCCACGCGATCCGTCCTCCAACAGCACGGGTTGAGCGAAGAAGGACTGCCCCTCCTCCAGTCCGTGCGGTGGGAACAGCGCGACATCAGTACGGCCGAATAACCCTTTGATCTGGTCCTCGTACCGCCGAATGGTGGCAGTGGACGCGATGATCTTCGGCGGGACCGCTTCCCCGTTCCGGCGGTCGGTGCACAGCTCGTCGATGACGGCCTCGTACAGGCCGGCCATCGAGCCGAGTGGCCCGGAGATGAGGTGCAGTTCGTCTTGGATGATCAGATTGGGCGGTGAGGAAACACGCTCACCCTGATCGTTGAAACCGAATAGGCTCCGGGCCTCAGGGCGCCAAGCCATCATGGCGAACTTATCGACGGTGCCGATCACGATCGAGGGACGCACCTCGTAGATATCCTCATCCACCACGTGCACTGGCAGGCCTGAACGCCGAGAGTAGCGGCACTCACGATCGACGCAACGCAGCACGACCCGTTTGCCGCCGTGAGCCATGGCGTAGCCGACGACGTCTTGCCCTCTTCCACAATGTTTGCCCCTGGGTTTGGGCCCCATCTCAGCCCCGCACCAGGGACAACGCAGTAACAGGAAGAGGTTCTCTTGTTGAACGTTGCTTTGGAGTCTCTCGAGCCCCTTGACGGCCTGCTTCCATGTGTTCGGAGTTGATGAGCCACCAAGCCAGATTCCTATGCTGAAAGGCTCGCTTCCCAGCGCATTAGAATGACGGTCGCGGATATCTTCCAGCACGCAGACGAGCGAGGCGGCCCGTAGGAACTGCTGGGCGGTGAGGAGTCTCAGCGTATAGCGCATCAGGGTATCAGTACCCGTGTCGTCGGGATCGCGCAGGCGGCGGGCGAGTAGGCTGATCGCGCAAGCCCCGAGGTACGCCTCGGTCTTACCGCCACCAGTTGGGAAGAAGATGAGGTCCACCAGGGAGCGGTTTGGGTGGGAGGGGGTGACCAATTCGGGCAGACTGGCGAGGATGAACGCGATCTGGAATGGCCGCCACATTCCCTTGCCCTGCTGAATGCGCGGCTCCGGATGGGTGCCTTTGGGGCGAAGCCCGCCGCCCTTGCGAGGTTCGGCTTCGCGCAGTGGGAAGGTGGAGCGGACCTGTTGGTACAGCATGGCCTTGTTGGCCCATCGGAACGCCCGCTCGGCCGTCTGATCCGAGCAGACCAGGTCCCATCCCGTCTCCATTCGTTCGAGAGCGGTTTCCGCTGCCCTCATATGTCGATTAGCAGCTTGGCGGAAGCGCTCAGGCAGATCACTGATTTCCGCTTTGCGTGCGGCGATCCACTCCGAGTACAGGCGCAGCACGGTCTCGACCTGTTCACGCCCTTGAGGAGTCCCGTCGGCAAGCTCTTCCATGCTGACCGTGACCGCTTGGCGCCGTCCTTCGTGATCGAGGAGATATTTTCCCTTGTCGTCGGTCAAGTAGATGTTCGGGGTCAAACTGACAACCTCGTAAGCCGGCAAGGCGACGGCACGCACCTGGCATACTGCTTCCCCTGGGCCCTCGTCCCATTCGGCGGCGCAGCCGTGCCCGATGGCGTAGGTGCGTTTGTTGCGGTAGAGCAGGTCGATCGACTGCTCCTCTTCGTCGCGTCCGGAGCGCGCGACCTCCGGGTAGGGTTCGATAGTCAGACCGTCCACGGCGGTGACGGTGAACCCCATCTGGAACAGGGCACTGTCCGCCCCCTTACGCGTTGTTTGATTCACTGCCACTACCGTCACCAGTCGAAGTTCTGAGTCTTCGACTCCGGGTACTGGGCGGGTGAACACCTGAGTCGTCGGCGAGATCACTGGCTGCGCGCCTTCGGGTGCAGTATTAACGGTCGTCAACTGGTTGGTCTGCGAGAGGAGGACGTCTCCGGGGACCGATCCGTTGAGCGTGAAGGGGCGGCGGCACCACCAGTCAACTGGCCCCGATCGCCCCGGGACGTGGACCGCGATCTTCTCGTAGTGGGCACCGGTAACCCTGATGGCGAGGGAACCACTGGTTGGAGTGCGGCATTGAAAGGAAACCGCCATCGCGGACGGTTTGAAGCTGTTGGCGTCGGTCAGGTCGAAATCGTCTGCGTCAGCCGCGTCATGTCGCAGCGCCCCCTGGATCTCGATGGGCGGCCCATCAGGGGAATCCTCATGATGGGCGAGACCAGGAACTCCCGTGAGATCGATGTCCTTGATCCCTGCCCCTCGCCCACTGGCCACAACACCGCTGTGAAGCACACCGATGCCATAACGGGAAAGCGGCGATCCTGTGTTCAGGATCTCCTGCATTGTCGCACTGTCGTAGAACTGTCCGCGGCTCTCCTCAACTGTCTTGAATCGGATAGAGCCGCTCGAGCAGTCAACTGGTTTCCCTGCTGGATGATCCGAATCAATGGGGCCGAATAGTTCGCGCCGGAGTTCGGCTTCTACAATGTCTCGGGCTTCGAGTCCACTCATATTCTACCTCCTACTGTGCGGCAGCCCGTGCTACCGGATTCGGTGAGTGTAAGAAACTGCTCGCGGAACGGACGAGTCCGTGGCGAGTCAACGAAACGAAGGCGCTTGACGTTACGGTCTCGACAAGGCCGGTAACCCCGCGCTACGGCGCCTCGAGCCCCATCTACGGCGGCGTGGACTATAACTTCGCCCAGCGGATCGCTGGTCGACCAGTTGGAAGGAGTCATTCGAGCCACCGACCTCCCGAGTCGACGAACGGCACTCGCGCATCATGTCGGGAGATGATTTGCTTGAAAGGCGAAACAGCCAAGACCTTGGTCGCGAGAATGCCCCGGAACCCTTCAGTGCGGGCATCTAAGACGATGTGCCCGACACGCTCCAGCTCAGCGAGGTCGGCAGATGACACTATTTCCTCGAGTTGCTTCCGATATTGTGCAATCTTATGGTAGAGCTTACTACGGAGTTCAGAAGCGTGGTCCAAGGTCGGATGGACCGCGATGTCCAGCCATCTGAGAAGTATTTCGAAATCTTGTTTACGCTTCGGTCGGACCAAGATTGGATCGATCCACGCCCGCACCTGGTCGACAGCCTGAACACCCGCATTGCGCAGATCCCTTTCGACACAATGGTGGCCATGGTGTCGTAGCCGCAGGGCTAAGAGACGCTTCCATTGCTCTTGCGTGGCCGTAATTTCTGCTTCCTTCGGCCCCAGGCCATCGAGCGCCGCTCGGTACAACGCGCTCCGCTCAGTGGCGCCCTCCCGGAGGAGGAGGTAGGTTCCCACCCGGACTGCTGGCACTTCTGTGTACGTGACACGTTCACCGCAGGGCTGGCTTGGGTCGAGGGAGCGAATGCGACTGCCGTCGTCGAGCCACATCGCATAGCCACCACTCAGGTACAGCTTACGCGCCGTCACTTCGTCATTCTTCGGTTCACGACCACCACTTGGACGCTCACCCCAGATGGGTTGTGGCAGATATTCAGTCTCGCCAGCACTTTCGTTCGAGGACTCGCCTTCGACACCTTCGATGGCTTCCCCACCGAACACACGCGCCTCCACTAGGATAGCCCCTTCTGCGTATGCGGCAATCCTCGAACGCGGAATGTCGCGATTCCTGAACCACTCCGGTATTAAGAAACTCACATCGTCCGTTATGGGAGCCGTCACCAGCGATGCGGGGAAGAAGACCGGGGGGCCGATAACGTACATCCACTCACGCCCGGGTCGTGCGCGCACCGCCTCGCTAGCAGTGACGACAAGGAGACCGTCAATGTCAAGCCACGATATCAGTCCGTCTGCCGCTATTCTACTCGCGGCAACGATAATGCAATTGCCGACGCCAACCTCGTTGAACAGAGTCATAAGTTCAGAGCCGATCCCTGAGTCAGTTCGAGCGATTCCGCTCGCGCAATCGACTAGTTCGTCGAGCAAATCTTGGTTCCGAATCGCCCCCTTCAGCCTCCGGGCTTGCTCGGAGATCGCTTCAACGAGTTCGTGAAGGCCTGGGTTGAGGCTGACCGGTTGAGCTTGAGTGATCCGTCGCCACCGCAACGCCTTCGCTGGGCAGACAATGTCGTCGAGGAAGGAACCGTCCTCGCTCTTCGCCAGTGCGATGAGTCGGCGGACGGCCGCGTCGAAACGCGCACCGGCGGGATCTTCAACGGCATTAATCTCAATGCCGCCTTTCTGATACCGAGCAATCCTATCGGCGGCCTCATAGAAGCGATTCAGTGCGTCAATGCGGTTCATAGCGCCACCGTGAATCCCAATGCTTCGACTCCCCCTGGCGGTGTCCATCCCAGATCCTTCGAGAGCGACAAGGGCTCGCCACAGGTGTTCCTCAGTTGGAGTACGACTTCTTCGGTCGCTTCGTCCGCCCGGGAGCGGTCCAGGACGCAGATCACAACCGGGGCTTCAATGTCCGGCAGCCACTTGATTGCTCCGTTGCCGTCCAGGATGACAGCCTTCAGGGCCGCTAGGAGCGGAAGACGGTCGGGGAGACTCATCGCGGACAGGATGCGCGTGCACCAGGTTGCCACCTTCGGTGTCCTGGGCAGCAGCACCGACCCGATAGAGCTGCGCTCCAGATCTTCGTCATCCTCTTTTGTCAAACATGCGCTGGAGTCTTCCTTCAACCACTCCGCGGTGCCGACGATCGCCAGGTCAGCCGCAGGACGCGCTAACCACGCATCCCATACTGAGTCCAGACCAGCCATACGCGCCATACTTCCCGGCTCTGGACGGTCCTGACTGCATGTACCGCGGTTCGGCTCCCAGTCCTCGATTTCACTCAGCGCTTGGACCTTATCAACAGTCCATTCCCTTCCGGCAAACCTCGCCCTGGGCGGCTCCACACTTTCGTCAAGGGAAAGAAAGGCCCCAGCTAACACCTTGCGCTTGTTGACGGCTCGCACCCATTTGCCTCGTTCAAGCTTCCGCAGAGTATCCAAAGGGGTGGGCAGTTCTGGCTTCTCACTTGCGAGCACCCAGCCACAGCCAATCAGAACGGCCGCAAAATCCCGTCTCGGAACAGAAACCGCGATGACCAGCTGACGACCACCGTTCTTCCTGTGGTGCCGCGCCGCCCGGCACCCCAACGCAACCATCGGCCCGATCCAATCTGCGGGCCCGCCAGGTTCGTCATCGCTCTGCGAGAGTACGAGACGGAACTTTGCACTTGCAGAAGACATAACTGCGGGCACTTTCACTCAATCCCAGCTCTGCCCGTCAGCACCGAACCGGCACAGAGCATGGGCATCCGCCAAGCGTTGGCAACTTGCCGCAGCACGCCAGTTGATGTCCGCTCGCAGGGCAACCACCATTTCTCACTCCTCAGTGCCTCACCTACGGCCACGACCGCGATGTCGTCTATAGGTGTTGAGTATATCACTCACCCATCTTCCAGGCCACGACCGCCGTACCCAAGCTCCAGCTCCCATTGGGCAGACGAACTAGTGACCGAGGCCATACTGACACCCCGCCCCCAAAGACTTTCCAAAGCGGAAAGTTTCATATACGCTTTCCATCATGGAAACACACTTCGAGGGCGGCCGGGACGAGGCCGCAGGAATGCTCACCGCACTGTCCGCGGACCGCCAGAGGCTCGCCCAACAGGTCGCCGTGCCATGGGCGCTGATGGCGGCGTTCGGCGCACTGGGCGCCTGGTGGGTCGGCTCGGCCGCTTCCGCCGCGCCCGGAGCGCACTACGAACCGCCGCAGTCGGGCTGGATGGCGCTCCTCGGCGCACTGGTCGTCAGCCACCTGGTGCAGCGCGAGACGGGGATCCGGTTCCGCTCACTCGGCGCGCGCGCGAATTGGATGGTCGCGGCGATCGTCGTGGCCTGCCTCGCGCTGTTCAGCGTCTCACTGGGCCTCGTGTCGCTCCAGCTCCCGTGGGCCGTCGTCGCGACCAGCCTCGCAGCGTTCGCCCTCACGACCTGCCTGTCCGGCCTCGCCCTGCGCAGCGCCGTGGAGAGCGCCCGCCGTGGCTGAGGCGCGCTTCGACGAGCTCGTCCACGCCCCGCTGCGCCTGCGCATCTGCGGATTGCTGCGCCACGTCGCGGGCCTGAGCTTCGCGCGCCTGCGCGATTCCCTCGGGGTCTCGGACGCCACCTTGTCCAAGCACGTCAAAGCACTCGTCGGCGCGGGCTACCTCGAATCGCGCAAGAGCGCGTCCCCGGTGCGCGACGACTCGCGGCGCGTCGTGTGGCTCTCGCTGACCGGGGAGGGGCGGAGGGCCTTCGACGGCCACGTGCGCGCCCTCGAGGAGATCGTCGGTGCCGCACCGTGACCCAGCCCCCTGCCGGGGCGGGGCCGACGGACAAGCCGTTATCCGCACGCCGTCACGAACGCGCCGCAAGGGCCGGCGCCCCCAGCACGGATGGTCAACGCGGGCGCTTGTCCGCGGTCCGTGAGCGCGAGAACCTGGTCCCGAGCCATAGGCACCCGCCGCACAGGACGAGCCCGACCGCTGCGGGAAGGAGGACCTTGGCCCCGGCCTCGCCCGCGAAGACCACGCTCCACAGGGACTTCGCAACGGCGATCAACGCCAGCACCGCCACGCCGAGCCAGACGTTCCTGCGCCACAGGGCTGCGGCCAACGCGGCCAGCGAAAGGGGGACGAGCAGCGTGAGGAGGACTTTTCCCGGCGTCCAGTCCCCCTGCAGGTACTGCTGCTCGAACTGCAGGAACTGCTGCACTTGTGGGCTAGCCTCCGTTGGCGGGGCGAACCACCCCATACTCGTGAGGAGCAATAAGACCGTCGCCATCACCCCCGCCCAGCTGCGTTTGTAGGAGAACCAGCAGAAGGGCACCAGGAACAGCGGTCGGATGTACCAGCTGAGTTGATTATGGTGCCGCTGCCACAACCAGTCCCAGAACTCCGGCACGGCGAACGCCGCGACGATGAACACGATGATCAACGCGGCGAACACAACGGCGAGGACCTTATCGCACTTTCTCAGCACTGCAAGCATCCCCACAGGCTAGCACCCCCACCGGGTGGCGGCGCCCCCCTACGATCCGGCCCCCTGCCCCGGACATGCGGAAACTCCCCCGGCGCGCCGGGGGAGCCCTATCAGTATTCACCTCGAGACCGGGCCTGGAAGGCCCTGGTGGTGGAGCTAGGGGGATTCGAACCCCCGACCTTCTCATTGCGAACGAGACGCGCTACCAACTGCGCCATAGCCCCAAGGACGGGGACCAGCATAGCACCTCCGCCCACTGAGCGCGAACCGGGATGGCCGCGCCCCGTCCTGCCGAGCCCTGTGCCAGCGATGGAGCTGATCCGGTCACCGCCAGGACCGGCAGGCGCCCCCATCACCGCCAGGACCTCCAGGCGCCGCACCGCCCGCGGGATGGGCCGGGCCCTCCCTGACCCCCGTCGCGCGCGGGGTAACCCGCCAACCCACGACGACGGTGACAGGCACCGCCGCCCCGGGCGCGCAACCCACGCGACCCCGGGGCGGCTTCGTCACTCAGCAGTCCGCCGCGTCACTGGGCGCGCTTGGAGTCCAGGACGGCCTCCAGGTTGAGGGCGACCGCCTGGTCGGCGACGACCTCCTCGGTGGAGCGCTTGCCGCCCTCGTAGGTGGCGGCGACGGGGCGCGCGGGCACGGAGGCCGCGACCTTGGGGATACCGCGCAGGTCGGTGTCGGCGTGGACCATGCGGCCCGAGATGCGCCCGCGCATCACGTAGGTGGGGGCGGGGACGGGGACGACCGTCCACGTGCGCGACTGGGCGAGGGAGCGCGCGGCGCGCGCGGTCTCCTCCTCGGAGACGGGCACGACCTCCGCGTCGTCGACGTCCGTGTTGAAGACGAGGCCGGGGGCGCCCCCACCGGCGACGGCCCCGGCCCTTGCTGCGGGAACCACAGCGTCGGATCCGCCGGGAACCGCGGCACCCGAACCGGCGCCGACTGCCGCGCCGGCCCCGGCGG
>ERZ772921.1312-NODE-1312-length-14526-cov-28.149540_pt1 | contig 14526 bp, 6 predicted proteins | sample MGYA00512117_ERZ772921 | MGnify/ENA primary metagenome ERZ772921 (study PRJEB29015, sample SAMEA2737944) | human oral metagenome | biome: human oral; feature: human-associated habitat; material: dental | place: China | collected 2150 ... | reverse complement strand
CGGGGTGCGGGGCCCCTCCGCGTCAGCGGACGCCGCCGGGTCCCGGCCGGTCTGCTCCTGGGGGCGCGCCCGCTCGGCCTCCTCCCGCCTGCGCTGGGCGCGGGCCAGGGCGGGGGAGACCAGGACCGTGTGCCCGGTGACCTGCGGGGTCTCGTCCTCCAGAGGGATGCGCAGGTCCGTGAAGTCGCCGTGCTCGGGGTCGTACCCGCCGGCCAGGGCGAACCCGAGCCCCGTGGTCTCCCAGCCTATGTCGTCCATGACGCTCGACACCGCGGCGAGGAAGACCCTCTCGTCACGCAGGCGGGGCATGTAGGGGTAGCGGGTGAAGATGCTCCACAGCTCGGCGGCGGTGATCCTCCCCTCGTTCCACCTCGCCCGCAGGTTGGGGCCGTTGAGCTGGAGGGCGACGGTCGTAGCCGTGGCCGAGGTGAGGACGACGTCCTCCTTACCGAGCCTGGTCCCGGCGCGCACGGCCGCACGCGGCTCGGAGCCGTCCACGCGCGTCCCCTCAATGGTGAAGGGGCGGGAGCCGTCGGGCTGGACGGGGTAGAGGGCCCAGAGCCACGCGGCGGAGACGGCCCGCTCCGCGGCGGCACGCGCCTCGTCAGCCTTGCCGCGGGCCTGCGCCGCCTGGCTCTGGGTGAGGTCGTGCGCGCGCACGGAGTCGGGGCCGGCCATCTCCGACCACGCCAGGTAGAGGCGCAGGGCGTGGTCGGCGTCGTTCCAGCGCTCCTTGTCCGGGGCGAGCAGGACGAGGGCGTTCGTGTTCACCCTGGGGGCTGAGGCCCGCTGGCTGAGGAGCTCGCGGGCGAACTCCGTGCCGGGGCCGGTCAGGGCGGTCGCCCTCCCGCCGACCGTGTGCCGCGGGTGGAGGAGGACGAGCCTGGTGCTGGGCGAGTCGGGCACGTCCCCGGTGGAGGTGGGGGCGACGTCCACGGCGCTGAACTCCGGGGCGGTCCCGGCCAGGCCCCGGAGCACCTCGACCCCGGCCTGGGCGACGTCCTCCGCCTCGAGGGCGTCGGCGCGGTCAATGACCATGCGGTTGATCGACGGTTGCCGGTCGTACCAGCTGCGGCTCCCCTCGGTGTAGACGTAGGTCGCCCGGTCGGTGAGGAGCTGGAGCGAGGAGCCGAAGTTCCCCAGCGTGTCACCCGGCATGGCCACGCCGAGGAAGAGCTGCTCCCGCTCGATCCCCTTGTGGGCGGAGTCGAGCGTGGCCGCCGAGCCGAGGAACAGCGCCCGGGCGATACGGCGGGTCAGGGCCCGCCTGCCGAAGAGCGGGCGGTCGCGGTCGATCTGCAGCGGCGTGGCCCTCTCCCCGTCGACGTCCTTCTCGATAATAGTGCGCCAGGCGTCGTCCAGGTAGCTGGCGATCTCGTCGCGGACCGCGGCGTCGTCGAGGGGCACGGAGCCGGGCATAATGAGCGGGGAGTCGTCGCCGGACCGGACCAGGGAGTGGACGACGGCGCTCATGAGGCGCAGGACGCCGCGGGTGCGCTGGAAACGCTCCAGGGAGGACCAGTCCCCGTAGAGCCTGTCGAAGAGCTCGGGGTGGATCGGGTAGGCGGCGCGCAGGCGCCTCTCGTAGTCGACATCGAAGGTCTCCCGGGGCAGCTCGCCACGCTGGTGCCTGTAGTAGGTCATAAAGTGCTTGACGGTGGCGTCGCGCCTGCGGGTGGCCTCGGCGTCGAGGTCCGCGAAGAGCCGGCGGCGGACGATCTCAAAGCTCTCCCCGGAGGTGGCCGGGCTCCAGTTGTGGGCGACGCGGGCGACGACGTGCTGGAGGCGCTGGAGCGCCTCGCGCCCGCCCTCCCCGCCGATCTCCAGCTCGGAGGCCCGGGTCATGCTGCCGTCGGCGCGGACGTCAGAGGCGGGTATGGACACCAGCAGGAGGGCCCCGGGCGTCCCCTGGACGGCGGCGGTGAGCTCCTGGGCGAAGGTGAACTGGGTGTCGAAGCTCCCCCCGACGAGGTCGTCACGCCGGTACAGGCCCCGCGCGTAGGCGACCCACTCGTCAATGAGGACGAGGACGGGGGCGTAGCGGGCCAGGAGGGTCCGCAGGGCGCGACCCGGGTTGGTGCCGGTGCGGTCGGCCTGGGCGAGGGTCTCGTACGCCTCGGCGCCGCCGAGCTGCCAGGCGAGCTCGCCCCACAGGGTGCTGACGACCGTCCCGTCGGGCTTGGTGGAGGGCTGGCCGGGGGAGATCTCGCTGCCGACCACGGCGACCCGGTTGACGTGGTCGGGCAGCGGGTGGTCCTCAAGGAGGTCCTGCACCTCCTGAGGGAGCTCCCTCAGCGGTGTGCCGCCCGCCAGGTGCCAGGCGGCGAGCATGGAGTGGGTCTTGCCGCCCCCGAAGGTCGTCTGCAGGTTGATGACCGCCTGGGCGTTGCGGTCCCCGCCCAGGCGCCTGGCGCTCATCCGCAGGAGGGTCTTGAGGCCCTCGGTGAGGTAGGTGCGCTCGTAGAAGCGGGTCGGGGACACGTACTCCTCAGCGCCCTCGCCCTGGGCGACCTGGTGGAGGTCGGCGGCGAACTCGGCCTGCCCAAAGTCCCCGGACACGATGTCGCTGTGGGGGCGGACCACCTCACGCCAGGGGGCGAGCCCGTCCTCCCCGAGGCCGGGCATGGCGACGGCGGCGGCGCGCGTGTCACGGCGCGCGGCCGCCTCGTAGGTGCTGCGCTGGACGTCGAGGCGCAGCTGGCGGACGCGGGCGGCAGCCTGCGGAGCGCTGACGGCCTTGAGGAGCCGCTCGGCGGTGTCCAGGGCGCGGTAGGCGTCGTCGGCGCTGAACTGGGCGGAGTGCGCCCAGGTGTTGCGGACCTCGCGCAGCTCCCCGGCCAGGTTCTGCTCGCCGCGGGAGAGGATCCCGCTGAAGAGGAAGCCGAGGCCGCCGACGCGCTCGGTGATGATCCGCAGCTGGCACTGCAGGTCGCCCGCGCTGTACCGCCTGCCGGAGGGGTAGCCGTCCTTGGCCTCCAGGAGCTCCGGCCACGTCGTGTTCGCCGGGATCCGGCCCTGGAGGACCTGGGTGATCCAGGGGCCGAGCACCTTGGCCAGGATCACAATGGCCTCGCCGACGCGGGCGTGGTTGGAGGGCGCGGGCATGTCAGTACTCCTCGAGGGCGCCGAGGTCGATGGCGGTCTGGCCGCCGGGGGCTGTCGTGGTGGGGCGGGCGGCCGCCTCGATCTCCGGCCAGGAGCTGCCGAGCGCGTTGAACAGGACGCCGGACTCCGTCCTGCCTCCCTGCTCCGCCAGGGAGTAGAGGCGGTAGGCCAGTGAGCGCAGCACCTCGCCGTCCAGGCCGCGCTCGCGGGCCGCCGCGAGCAGCCTCCCGGCCCCGTCGAGGCCGGTGGACTCCAGGGCCCGGGCGAGGTGGAGGACGACCTCCCAGCAGGAGACGCGGTCGTCGGTCCGGGGGTCGTAGTCCGTGGGGAGGGAGTGGGGGTCGATGAGGTGGACGCGGCCGCCGCCCGCGGTGAGGACGCCGGCGCGGCGCAGGCCGTCGATGGAGGCGTTGCGCGCCGAGGCGAGGGTCTCGGCCTCTCCGTAGGGGCCCGCGTCGAAGCCGTGGTCCTCGTACCAGGCGAGGCACCAGCGGGTGTCGGGGTCGAGGTCGTCGTCCTGGTCGGTGAGGACCTCGTCGAGGACGGCGTTGATCTGGGCGAGGGCGTCGTCGACGCTCATGTCGGTCCCGTCCGGGCTGATGACGCGCGTGTACCCGGAGAAGACGCTCATGCCGGGGCCGATGGCCGCCTGGGCGAGGTCCACGGGGGCGATGCCGCCCGAGCGCAGCGTCTCCACGGCCCCGGGGAGGGTGGAGCGCAGCTCGCGCACCAGGGCGCGCCGGTCGGTGGCCGGGGCGTCCTCGGGGCGGGGCCGCAGGACGAGGACTATGGAGGAGGCCAGGGCATTGGTGCCAGACGCCACCATCCGGTTACCCATCTCGGAGCGCATGGGCCAGGTGGCGGTAATGGTCCACCCGGAGCGGATAATGGCGCCGAGGATGGTGGCCCAGCCGGTGGAGGTTCGACCCGCCTTCGAGGTCTCGGACTGCTTGAAGGCGTAGTAGACGGTGACGGGGTAGTCCGGGTTCGCACCCTGGCGCGCACGGGCGAAGACGTCCTCGAAGCCGTGCTCGAAGAACTCGCGGGCGCCCTCCTTGCCGCCGTGGCGGTACGGGTTGGCGACGAGTTCCTCCTCCTTGGGCACGAGCACCGTGGAGAGCAGGTGCGGGTAGATATTGCGCAGGGAGCGGCGGAGCCACACGTAGAAGAAGTCAGACAGGTCCGAGTAGCCAATATTGTCGTAGTAGGGAGGGTCCGTCGATATAACGGCGTTCGAGTAGTCGCAGGAGGAGGCGTCGATCTGGCGAACAGATGCGCACACAATAGCTGGTAGCCGTATCACCGCCTGGGCGACCCAGTTTATCTGCCCAAGAAAATTACCTGTTGATCCGGAAAATGGATTCGCCTCAGCACAGTCCCACGTCATAGGAATCGCCTGGCGAGCAAAGACATTACGGATCGTCTGCCTTCCGGAATGCCAAGAACAGATTGAACTGTTGTAGTCGGTCATCCGAGAAACTGCGAGCGTCACATACATTGCAACCGCGTCCGCGTAGGCGGCGGCGCCCGACCCGCCCTCCTCCAGGCGCTCCCCCTCGGGGAGCCCGGCGGCGAGCGCGTCGGCGAGCACCCGCTCACGCGCCTCCCCCACCAGGTCGGAGAAGGTGGTGAGCGCCGTCAGCTGACGGGCGGTGAAGGCATCGCTCCACCGCCTCATACCGTACATGGGCAGTCGGTCGACGTCGTGGTTCCTTGTCGGAACCAGTTGGGTGGGGGCGTCAGCAGGACGTTCGATTCTCGTAGCGGCGTGGCTGTGCTCGTCCGTCGGCGGTAGGTAGACGCGCCGGCGTCCTCCCTCCGCGACAATAGCGATAAGGGTTGATCCGAGTCCACATGAAGTAGCCTGACCGCGTATGTATCGATTCTCGATTATTGATCCGCATGCCAAGCAGGTCCCTTTGCCGCCCACGATCGTTCCGGCCGTCGGCGCCTCCTTGGGGTCGTGCCCTATGGAGTACTCAATGTGGTCGCCCACGACCGTCGGGACAATGTAGGCCTCCTTGCCCTTCTTCTTCCCCAGCCACCAGGAGCGCACGAGCGGCATCTCAATAGCGCAGGCCGGGTTCGGGCAGGTCACCGTCCGGGCCCAGATCCACGCGATAACGGTCGCCTCGCTGCCGTCGGGAAGCTGGGCCCTGGGGTAGAGGTGGCCAATGCGGCGGTGGGCCTCCTGGCGCATCCACTCCCCGTAGCGGCGCACGTCCTCGGCCAGGCCGTGGGCGCCCGGCCAGGGACGGGTGCCGTCGTCGGCGCCGGGGAACACGGGCGGGCGCCCGGCGAAGCGCGGCGGGATCTCAATGAGCGCCTTGTTAATGAGGACGGCCACGGGGTTGAGGTCAGAGGCCCGGGCCTCGAGGCCGAGGCGCTGCGCCTCCAGGGGGATCGATCCGCCTCCCGCGAAGGGGTCGAGGATCGCCGGGGGCTCGCCGTCCGTCGAACGGAGGATCTCCTCCCGGGCCTCCCGCAGCAGGTGCTCGTCCCCGATGCTGTCCCAGTCCACCAGGCGGGTGATGAGGGTGAACAGCCGCTGCCGCTCGGAGAGCACCGTGCTCCGGGCCGCCGCGTCCGGGTCGGCCTCGCCGCGGGCGGCCGCCGCCTCGCGGAACTCCTCGTAGCGCTCCGAGGGGTCGTCCACCAGCTGGGAGAAGAGGACCGCCCGCGCCGTGGCCAGGGGTCGCCTCGCCCACCACAGGTGGAGTGTTGACGGGTGGCCCTTGCGGATCGACTTCTCGCGGGCGGACTGCGCATTAATGGCGTCGAGGGGGAGCGCGACCTCAATGAGCTTCCTCTTCGACACGGGCGTCCTTCCGAGCAGGGTGCGAGCTGGCGGGCCGGGCGTCGGCGCCGTCGTGGTCGGCAGTCTACTCACCGCTGCGTGCCCGACGCACGAGCTCCGCCGCCTGGCGCACCCCCGCTCAGCTCCCACGGCACCCCCGGCTCGGTCCCGGCCGCGGTCCCCACATGCCCTCCGCCCGGGGAGCTGCCCGGCTCGTCAACCCACGCCACCACGTGGCGACCACATGCCCTCCACCAGGGGAGCCGCCAGGGGCCACCGTCCCTGTGCACCGTCCCCGCCGTCCCCACCACCTTCCGTCCGGGGAGCCACCTCCCTCCTCGCGCCCCGCGGCGTCCATGGCCTGTAGCTGTGCACCCTCCGCCCGGGGAGCTGCCGCCCGGGAGACTCTTCTCCCCACCGGATCCTGTCTCCTGTCGGCGGTGCCAGCTAATCTAGGGGCATGAGTAGCCAGCCCATCCGCGTCCTCGACCTCTTCGCTGGGGCCGGTGGGCTGACTGCGGGCTTTCACCAGGCGTCCGACCGCTTCCGCAGCGTCGCCGCGGTCGAGATAGACCCCCAGGCCGCCGCCTCCTACGCCGAGACCTTCGCGGAGGCGGACGTCTTTGCGGGTCCCATCCAGGAGTGGATCGAGTGTGCGGAGATGCCCACCGACATCGATATTGTCGTCGGCGGGCCGCCGTGCCAGGGCTTCAGCAACCTGGGCAAGCGCGACGCGGAGGATAAACGCAATCTCCTGTGGAGACAGTACGCCGAGGTGCTCAGACGGGTTCAACCCAGGTACTTTGTGGTCGAGAACGTCCCCGCGTTCGTCAGGTCCCAGCAATATGAGGCCTTCTTTGCGGCGACCTTGCCAAAAGGATTCCTCCAGGAATACACTTTCACGTACAAGGTCCTCAATTCTGCGGACTACGGGGCGGCCCAGGCGCGCAAGCGCACCGTCATTATCGGGCACCACCGGGACCTAGAGGCTCCAGGCTTTCCCGAGGTGACGCACGGGCCGGAGGAGTCCGGCAGCCTGCTCCCGTACAGGACCGTCCGCGAGGCGCTGCTGGGCGTCCCTCTCAAGCCCGACATGGACGAACGCTTTAACGAGGTCCGCACGCTGGTCGGGAACCGTGCGGTGCCGGGCGCCTTCTGCATCCGGGAGCTCCACTGGAGTAGAAACTACAGAAGGATATCAGTGGAGCGCTTCAAGAATATCCCCGCGGGCGGCAACCGAACCAATCTTCCCGACAACCTCAAGGCGCCCTGCTGGCTCAAACACACGACCGGATCCATGGACGTCATGGGGCGTCTTTACTGGGACCGCCCGTCCGTGACCATCCGCACCGAGTTCTTCAAGCCGGAGAAGGGCCGCTACCTGCACCCGAGCGAGAATCGGGCCATCACCCACTACGAGGCCGCCCTGCTCCAGGGCTTCTCCGAGGACCACCGCTTCGTCGGCTCCCGTACCGCGATTGCCAGGCAGATCGGCAACGCCGTCCCCATCCCACTGGCCAGAGCAGTCGCCAAGCAGCTACTGACAGCTTTCTGACGGTGGTGACAAACGCGTATTGCACTCACGATAACCCGAATCAACCTTCATGTCGATAATCAACAGGAAGTCACTTATGTCAGATAATGATACCCATTTCCTCAGAGACGTAAATCTGAGCTATGCCCAGATGTCACAAATAGCATCATCAGAACTAAAATCGGTTATAGATTCATCAGATAGCATGCGGCAAACGATTGCAGCAATCGCAAATAACGTGCGGCTTACAGACGAAGCGCAAAAGAGTATAATTGAAGCCATGTCACGACTTGCTTCGATCATGAGGTACACGTCACGAACAGACAAAAAAGACTATCTGCATCTAGACACTCCGAGATCTCCGTACTCACCCACCTTCACCTCTCCAGGCGATTATTTTAAAAAACACGAGAAGATAATCAGGTCTTTCGAGGACCTAAACTCGGCGATCGCACAACTGATCTCAAACGTCGGCATGTTGCAACTAGTTTGGCGTGGACACTCTAACTCTGAATGGGGTATTCACAGCGGACTCTACCGAGCCTTAATGGAAGTAAACAAGGTGGAAATAAATCCACGCAAAGCGAGAGGCGACCAACCTTTCCCTACCGAGGAGCAAGTGATCGCAGCCGAGAAGGAGATCCTCAAGGCAGCGCGCACTGACTGGAGACTCGACGGGCAGCCTGCTCTCGAAACATTTGCTCGAATTCAGCACGAAGGCGGCCTGACCCGCCTTCTTGACGTGACAAAAAATCCATATATAGCAGCCTGGTTCGCCGTTGAGTCAGGTCAAGATGAAGCAGATGGGCGCCTCATTGCATTTGCTAGGACCAGCATAAGACACCTCGACTCCAACAAGATCGCAGGCAGTGACGTTGAAGAAGGCATCGTGCTAGACGAGCTCTGGCGATCCTATCAGCCGCTATGGCACAATTGGAACGATAATACGTCACGCCAGAATATGGACTGGGGAACAGGCGGCAATCGACGCATATGGACACCTCCAGCTTACCACGCTAGGATTTCCACCCAGAATGCAGCATTCCTGGTGGACGGAGTACCGATAACTACTAACAGAGTCAGGCGCAGCTTGAACCGCCCAAGGACTGACAAGATATGGACGCGAGCAGATGTCTTGGCATCCAGCTCCATCCTCTCCAAAATCGTGAGCATAACAACACCTCCACGAGCCACCAAAGCCAATCTTGCACCCACATTCACTTTTCTGATCAAGGCTGACGCCAAGAAAGAAATCCACGACTTTCTTGAATCGCGATTTGGATACACTCGATCTTACATCTACCCTGACATGTCGGCATTTGCTCAATACACACGACATCTGCCACTACCTAGTCTGAACGATATTGAATCACAAGAGTAGTATTTCGACACGATTCTAGTGTACATAAAACAGATGTTGTCGCTACATATTTGCCCGGATTAATGTCGAAACGTCAAAACATATTTGGTTCACACGCGTGAGTCAACCGTTGTTCCGCTTGTAACTTGAACATCTCCGGCCTCTTACGAGAGCACTAAGACGCACCTCTTCCTCTATCTCGTCAAGACCTTTCTTCATCACCTAGCAGCCCGAACGAGTCTTCCAGCTCCCATGGACAGAACAGCAGCGCAACTCCACTCACAGTAGGTAAGGTCTTGTCATATATGTGCTATACTTGAGACATGACGTTCACCGCACTGCACCGCGCCCTCGGACTTGGCCCAGCACCCTTAACAGATGAGCTACTCGACGAGGCCGTGGCTAACGGGGTAACTGAGACGAGCGATCTCGACTGGAAGTCCGCGCTGCCTAAGGCCAAAGACTTGTCGCAGTCGGACTTTCCCAAGGACGTCGCCGCGATGGCAAACAGCGGTGGCGGTGTGATCATCTTCGGTGTGCGCGAATCACAGAAGGCCGCGGTTGAAAGGGTCAACGCTGGCGAGTTCAACGAAGGATACGAGCGGTCGCTACTCAGCGCGGCGATCACGGCCATCTCCCCGCCAGTGTTCGGCCTGACTGTGCACCAGCTAGGATCTGGAGACAAGCTTGCCATAGTAGTAGAGGTACCAGCAAGTCTCGACGGACCGCATCTGATCTACAGGAACCACTATTTTGGCGCGCCCATGCGCAACGGCTCCGATACCGTGTGGATGAAGGAACGTCAGATCGAGGCAATGTATCGGGCTCGATTCAACGAACAACGTCACGCGACCGAGGCGCTGGGCAATCTATTCAGTGAGGTTGCTGCGGGGCGTGACTGCAGTGAGCGCGCATGGTTGATCGCAGTCGCCCGCCCTCGCGTTCCAAGCTTCCGCGGTCGATTGACCCTTGACCAGGCACGCGTTATCCTCACGAATACTGTAAAGTTGGCAACAAGCTACACAAAATACACCGAGGCTAATAACCCATTCGCTCACTTTATTCACCCGTTGGATGCTGTTATCCACTATAATCCGCGGCCTGGTCTTCGGCGATGGATTGTCACGGACGCAACCGCAGGATCCTTTCAAGGGACATCACAATTCAGTATCCACCACAATGGTTCAGCAACTCTCGCAACCGTAGTCGGAGGTCTTCCGAGTGGCCGCAACGACTACAAGGGCTGGGAGATCAAGTCGTCAGCGATCGAAGTTAGCATCGCTGATGTCATGGCTCTTGTCCGCGCTACTGCCGAGGCGACAGGTAACGACGAGTACGATGTGCGCGTTGGCATTGAGTGGACCGGCCAGCAACCACTCAAAATCTTTACTGAGTATAATGGTGTCGACTATGACGGATTCTCAACACCACTGCATCGTTTCACCCCTGTCGAGGTGACCGTTAACGCCGCAGAGCCCAACATCGACTTCCACTGGGACATCCACGACCTCGCCCAGGACTGCATGAACCAGGGTGGCATCTCATACTTGCTGGCTATCAATCCTCCTGAGCGTAGCTAGTCGTTAGTAGAAGACGGAACGACGACCGACCTTAAGTAAAGGGCGAGGCGGGGACAGTTCTGATCCTCAGACTGCGACAGAACCGACCACCCACTACCGCCAGGACCATGCATAATCCCCCGCACCCGTCCCAGGGTATGTGCCCGCGCACCCTGCACTACTGGGGCAGCGCTGCACTACCTTAAGGCAGTGGACGACAGGACTCGAGAAATGTCTGGCCCTCGCCTCTCAAGGGATACGGGTACTGCACTCGTAACGTCCTGAGGACGGGCAGCCCGGCCTCACCCGGGCCTCACCCCGACGTCACCCTGACGTCACCCCGGTCTCACCGCCGCTCTAGCGGGCGTGGACGGCCACGAAGTTGCGCAGGACCGCCCAGGAGGAGCTCACGTCCTGGGTCAGCGCCCAGGCCTGGAGGCGCGCCAGCTCGTCGTCGGCGAAGTAGCCGTGCCCGGTGTAGAAGCTCAGGCGGTGCCCCAGGGAGGCGCCGTCGAGCTCAGGATGGAACTGGGTGGCGTACAGGTTGGTGCGCACGCGCAGCATCTGCACCGGGCAGCTGCTGCTCGTGGCCAGGACGACGACGCCGTCCGGGACGACGCTCATCGCCTCCTTGTGCGCCACGAAGGCGCGGAAGGGGTTGGCCATCCCGGCGCACACGGGGTCGGACCGGCCCGCGTCGGTCAGGGTGATCTCCGGGGCGCTGACCGGCTCGGCGTAGCGGGCGTCAATGACCGCGCCCTGGTGGTGGCCGAGCGCGCCCACCCCGTAGCAGGCGCCCATGAAGGGGAAGTCGGCCTCCACCAGGCGGTCGAGCAGGGCGCGGACCTCGGCCTCGACGCGGTGCTGGACCGCCGACTTGGCGTGCTCGGGCGTGATCATGTTGAACGGGGAGCCACCCACCATAATCCCGGACCAGTCCTCGAGGCGGATCTCGGGCAGGGGCTCCGCCTCGAGACGGTGGCGGACGAGCTCGCGCTCGGCCAGGCCGGTACAGGTGAGGAAGGACTCGTACTCGGCGTCGGCGGGTCCGTCGTCAGCACGGGTGGCCAGGAGCAGGAAGGGTCTCACAAGCGCGAGCCTAGAGGATCGGCCCCGCTGGCGGTGCGGACCAGGGAGTGCGGTCCAGGACATTCGACTGGCACTCCGCAGGGCGTTCAGGCGGGCACGGCCCGGTGCTACCAGGTGGGCGACGCGCCCCACACTCAAGAACGCCCCGCGTCCGGGGCACCGAGCACATACGGTGGCCGCGGGACGGGAGGGGTGCAACAGCATCCCCGCGCCCGGGGCACCGAGCAGGCCAGCGGTGACGGTATGCCGCCGCACTCAAGGGGCACCCGCGGCACGGGCTACCGCACCGCCTGCCGCGCTCCGCCCACGGGACCACACTCGGGCAGGACCGCCAGCGGGCGGCGCGCGCCACGGACTGTACCAATCCGCCGGTGGCAGCATCCACCGAGCTACTGCCCCCGCCCACGGGACCGCACCACGGGTCTGCGTACCATTCCCGGTATGGGTACCAGCAGCGCAGGGCAGGCCCCCGAGCCCGAGCGGGTGGCGCCGTCGGACGCGGCGGTGAGCCAGCGCTACGCGCGCCTGCCACGCCAGGACACGGGCCCGGAGGTGGCCCTGCGGCGCCGCCTGTTCGCGGCGGGGCTGCGCTACCGGGTGCAGTACAAGGTCCCCGGGCTGCCGCGGCGTCGGGTTGACATCGCCTTCACGCGCTGGAGGGTGGCGGTGGAGGTCGACGGCTGCTTCTGGCACGGCTGCCCGCAGCACGGTAGCCTCCCCAACCGCAACGGCGAGTGGTGGCGCTGGAAGATCGAGCGCAACCGGGCCCGCGACGCCGACACCGACGCGCGCCTGGCCGAGCTGGGCTGGAGCGTCGTGCGCGTCTGGGAGCACGAGGATCCCGCCGACGCCGCCGCCCGGGTCCTGGCTGAGCTCAGCCGACGCCGCGGGGCCGCTTCCTGAGCGACCACGCCGCCTCCCTCGCACGTCCAGGTACGGCCGACGGTAAGCACCAGCAGCTCAGGCAGGGCCACCCTCCCCCGTACGTCTAAGCGCAGACGCAGTCCGCTGGCGGCGCCCGGCACCACGCCGCCTCCCTATAGGCACCATCCCAGTCTGCGCGCCCCGTGCACCCGGTGCCAGACCCAACCGGTGCCGCGGTCAACGGCGGAGCGGAAGAGACGCGCCCAACACCCGGCACCGCACGAAGTGGACGGGCCCCTCCCGGGTGACTCTACGCAATCTGGTATCCGTGTCAGCACAGCAACGGAGGCAAGGCCGGCCACCCCAGACGACCGGTCCCGGCCGCCACCCCAGGTAATCGGCCCTGGTCGCAGCGCGACCACCCCCTTAGGAGACGACCGCACACACTGCCGTTCCCGTGAGGAACAGGTACTCGGAGGTTTATACACAAGCCTGCGTAGCACCAGGCAACCGTTCTGTCGCAATCTGAGGATCAGAGCCGGCCCCACCCCGCCCCCACCTTTGTACACTCAATGTCCACGCAGGTCAGAGGCCTGGGCTCTGGTACGGCCAAGGATGCCCTCCACCCTGATCCTCAGATTGCGACACGCACAGCGCACAGGACAGCAGACGCGCGATAGATTACATATAACACCACATAATCGCCCATAATTGCGCCAAAAGACCTCGCGCATCCTGATTATCCTCTGGCCTTACGACCAGCAACCCCTGGACCGTACCCCGCAAGAGGCCCCATCACCCACGGTCAGCAACCTCCGGCCCGACCGGAGGGCCAGGGCCCGCAGAAGCGGTCCGCCCTCAGAACCTGCAGGCGCCAGAAGGCCATCAGGACAGGGAATCCCGTCCGCGGCAAACAAGTACCGTTCTCGCGACGAACAAGTACCGTTCTCGCGGAGGAGACGGGCTACAGGAGACGGGCGACAGGGCCCGACACTCAGGACTCGACCAGGACGGCTGCGGTCCGGCCGGGCACCCTCACCGAGCCTGTCCCCATGTCGAAGGCGGTGGCCCGCACCAGGGGGTCGGCCCCGGCCGCCTGGACCGGGTGCAGGCGGAAGCTGCGCCCCACCAGGGCCTCCGCACCGACCTCCACCATGCGCGGCGTCGGGTTGAAGACCACCAGGACCCCGTCGAGCCGCGGGTCGATGTCCCCCGAGCCCGCCCCGTCGTCCACGAGCATGACAATGACCCCGGGCGGGCAGCCTGGCTGCCCTCCCGTGCGGGCGGGGAAGGAGACCCGCTCCTTAATGAGGTCGGCCGACCCCAGGGTGAGCAGCGGCGTCGAGCGGCGGATCCTCAGCAGGTCCAGGGCCATCTTCCGGGCCAGGGTAATGTGCTCGGGCCCGGGCCGTAGGTCCTCGCGTATGAGCAGGCCGGACTGCACCATCCACAAGTCCCGGTTGCAGGCCGCGGGCGGCAGACCCCGACCCCAGCCGTTGTCCCGGCCCGACCAGTCAATGGCGTTGAAGTGGTCCCCGGAGTCGTAGGAGTTGCGGTCCATGGACTTGGAGCGCAGGAGCTCGGTCCCCGCCAGCCACAGCACGGGCGACTGCCCCAGGGTCACGGCGGCCAGGCACAGGGTGCTCATGCGCGCCCGGTCGGCCAGACTGACCCCCTCGGGCAGCTTGGCCGCCAGGACGTCGTAGAGGGTCTCGTTGTCGTGGGACTCCACGTAGTTGACGCTCTCCACGGGCTCGACGCCGTAGGCGGCCGGGACCTGGCCGTAGACGATCTCGTCACCGCGCCGCCACACCCCGTCCTCCTCGGGCAGGACGAGGTCGCGCAGGTTGCCGCCCAGGGCCAGGCGCACAATGTCCGTACGCCAGGCCAGGTCCTCCTGCTGGCGGACCACGTCCAGGGCCTCGTACCGGTTGGGCTCCAGGTACTCCCCGGTGCCCAGCCCCTGGTGCGCCCGGGGATCCAGGTCGGCCACGCCCCCGCCGCGCAGGGCGTCACGCACCCTGTCGTTGAAGGTGCCGATCCCGGTCCCGGCGAGCTGGCCCTGGGTGGCCTGGATGAACAGCGCGTTGTCCTTGACCTCCCCGAAGTTCCAGCCCTCCCCGTACAGGAAGGCGCGCTGCCGGGGACGGGACGCGGGCCCCAGGGTCGCGGCGACGGCGTCGGTCCCGGGCGGGGCGGGGCGGGTGCGTGCGCCCTG
>ERZ772921.1306-NODE-1306-length-14599-cov-15.306106_pt1 | contig 14599 bp, 12 predicted proteins | sample MGYA00512117_ERZ772921 | MGnify/ENA primary metagenome ERZ772921 (study PRJEB29015, sample SAMEA2737944) | human oral metagenome | biome: human oral; feature: human-associated habitat; material: dental | place: China | collected 2150 ... | reverse complement strand
GGCTGAACGCGCTGCCCGCCGACCTGGCCCCGCTCGGCGGCCTCGGCGGCGCGCTGGGCGGCGACCGCGGGCAGGCGCGGGTCCGCCCCGCGCTCGAAGCGCTTGGACGCCTCCGAGTGCAGCCTGTGGCGCCGGGCGCTGCGCGCCACCGACACCGGGTCGAAGTGCGCCGCCTCGAGGAGCACGTCCGTGGTGGCGGGGCCGACCTCGGAGTACTGGCCGCCCATGACGCCGGCGATGCCGATGACGCGCGAGCCCTCGCCGTCGGGGGAGTCCGTGATCAGAAGATCCTCGGGGTCCAGGGCGCGCTCCTCGGAGTCCAGGGTCACCAGCGACTCCCCGTCGCGGGCCCGGCGCACCACGATGGGGGCCGCGAGGTCGCCCAGGTCGTAGGCGTGCATCGGCTGGCCCAGGTCCAGCATCACGTAGTTCGTGATGTCGACCGCCAAGGACAGCGAGCGCATGCCCGCCGCCTCGAGGCGCTCGACCATCCACCTCGGGGTCGGGGCCGCCGGATCCACGCCGCGCACCACGCGCGCCACGAAGCGGTCCACGCCCTTTTGCCCGCGCACGGGCGCGTCGTCGGCGAAGACCACGGGGAACCCGTCGGGGGTGGCCGAGGGGGGCTCGGCGGCGATCACGCCGGGCAGGCCGGGGTCGCGGAAGGCGGCGCCCGTGGAGTGCGAGTACTCGCGGGCGACCCCGCGCATCGAGAAGCAGTAGCCGCGGTCCGGGGTGACGTTGATCTCCAGGATCTCCTCGCCCAGGCCCAGCCAGCCCACGATGTCCGTGCCGGGGGCGGGGATCCGCCTGTCCGGGTAGCAGCGGTCGAGCACGATGATGCCGTCGTGGTCCTCGCCCAGCCCCAGTTCGCGGGCCGAGCAGATCATCCCGTCGGACACGTGCCCGTAGGTCTTGCGGGCCGCGATGCGGAAGTCCCCGGGCAGGACGGCGCCGGGCAGGGACACGACCACCAGGTCGCCCGCGTCGAAGTTGTGGGCGCCGCAGATGATGCCGCGGCTGGGCAGCTCCGACGGCTCCTTTCCCGTGCCGGGCGCGTCGTTGTGCTCCCCGACGTCGACGCGGCAGTAGTTGACGGTCTTGCCGTTCGAGGCGGTCTCCTCCACGCGGGTCAGCACCCGGCCGACCACCAGCGGGCCTTGCACGCGGGCCGGGTGGATCTGCTCCTCCTCGAGGCCGACCCTGACCAGGGCGGCCGCCAATTGCGCCGCGGTGGTGCCCTCGGCGACGTCCACGTGGTCGCCGAGCCAGCTGAGCGGAACCATGGGCATGTCAGTTTCCCCTTCCGGTGAGGCCGAACTGCTGGGAGAAGCGCACGTCCCCCTCAACGATGTCGTGCATGTCGGAGATGCCGTGGCGCAGCATGAGCGTGCGCTCCAGGCCCATGCCGAAGGCGAAGCCCGAGTAGACCCGGGGGTCGATGCCGCTGGCGCGCAGCACATTGGGGTTCACCATGCCGCAGCCGCCCCACTCGATCCAGCCGGGGCCGCCCTTCTTCTGGGGGAACCACAGGTCCATCTCGGCGCTGGGCTCGGTGAAGGGGAAGTAGGAGGGGCGCAGGCGCGCGCGGGCCTCGGGGCCGAACATCGCCTTCGCGAAGTGGTCGAGCACGCCCTTGAGGTGCGCCATCGTCAGGCCCTTGTCCACCGCGAGGCCCTCGACCTGGTGGAACACCGGGGTGTGGGTCGCGTCCAGGGCGTCGGAGCGGAAGACCTTGCCCGGGCAGGCGACGTACAGGGGCACGCCACGGGCGAGCATCGCGCGGGACTGCACCGGCGAGGTGTGGGTGCGCATGACGAGGTGCCCGTCCGACGGCTCCCGCCCGCCCGCGCTGGTGCCGTCGATGTACAGGGTGTCCTGCATCTGGCGGGCGGGGTGGTCGATGTCGAAGTTGAGGGAGTCGAAGTTGAACCACTCGTGCTCGATCTCGGGCCCCTCGGCGATCTCCCAACCCATCGCGACGAAGAAGTCGGAGATCTCCTCCATAAGGGTTTCCAGGGGGTGGCGGGCGCCGAGCCGCTCGCGCCTGGTGGGAAGCGTCACATCAACGGCCTCCTCGACGAGGGCGCGCGCCTCGTGGGCGGCGGCCAGGGCCTCATGGCGCTCCTGGAGGGCCTGCGTGAGCGCGCCGCGCGCCCGGCCGAGGTTCTTGCCCGCCGCGGCGCGCTGCGAGGGCTCGAGGCCGCCGATCGCGCGGTTCGCGGTGACCAGGGGGGCGCGCTCGCCCAGCAGTGCCGATCGCGCGGCCTTGAGCTCGTCGAGGGACTGCGCGGCCGCGATGGAGGCGAGTCCCGCGACGCGGACGGCGTCGACTGCGTCCGCGTCGAGGGGGTCGAGGTCTGGGGCGTTGCCAGCCATGTCCTGCTTCCTTGTTGGGGGTGTTGCCGACGTGCGCCCGGCGCGGACGGCCCCCGGGCACGGCCCTGCGGCCTCCTGGTCGGCGCTGTCCGCGCGGCGCACACCGATCCAATAGTAGTGCTCCGCCCACGGGGGCTCCTTGTGACGTCCACGGGCGCGTTAAGCTGTTCCCGTCCGCCCGCCGCAGAGCGGGCGCCGAACCCGCCGCCACCGTCCTCCAGGAGCCATTGATGTCCCGCATCACCCCACCCGACGCCCACTCCCCCGCCCCCGTCTCCAAGGGCAGGGTCCGCCTGCCGCACATCGCGGCGGCGAAACGGTCGGGCACCAGGCTCACCATGCTCACCGCATACGACGCCCTCACCGCCCCCCTGCTGGAGGCGGCCGGCGTCGACATGCTGCTGGTGGGCGACTCCCTGGGCAACGTCATGCTGGGGCACTCCTCGACGCTGCCCGTCACCGTGGGGGACATGGAGCGCGCGACCGCGTCGGTGGCCCGCTCCACCTCGAGGGCGCTGATCGTCGCGGATCTGCCCTTCGGCAGCTACGAGGACGGCCCCGCCCACGCCTTCGCCTCGGCGGCGCGCCTCATGAAGGCAGGGGCGCACGCGGTCAAGCTCGAGGGCGGGGCGCCGCGCGCCCACATCATCCGCTCCCTGGTGGACGCGGGCATCCCCGTGTGCGCCCACCTGGGCTACACGCCGCAGTCGGAGAACGCCCTGGGCGGACCCCGGATGCAGGGTCGCGGCGAGGCGGGCGAGGCGATGCGCGCCGACGCCCTGGCCGTGCAGGAGGCCGGGGCCTTCGCGCTCGTCCTCGAGATGGTGCCCTCCACGGTCGCGGCGCGCATCACGGCCGAACTCGGCATCCCGACCATCGGCATCGGCGCGGGCCCGGACACGGACGGCCAGGTGCTCGTGTGGTCGGACATGGCGGGGATGAGCGACTGGACGCCCTCCTTCGTGCGCCGTTTCGGCGAGCTCGGCAGCGCCCTGACCGCCGCGGCCGGCGACTACGTGGCGGCCGTGCGCGACGGCTCCTTCCCCGGAGAGGGCAACTTCAAGGAGCAGTAGGCAGCCACAGCGGGGCGGCCCCAGACGGAGGCCCCGTCCCGTCGCCACCGGGCGCGCGCCCCGCGTTCGCCGCCGGCGCACCCACGACCAACGGCGGCCCTGCAGGACGTAGGCTTGAGGCATGACTGAAGCCTCCGACCTCGCGCGCCGCGCCCCCCTGGGCACCCTGGCCCCCGGGCGCGTCTCCCCCGCCCGCCACGTGCCCGAGCGCATCGAGCGCCCCGAGTACATGTTCCACTCCGGCCCCGAGCGCGTCACCGCCTCGGACGTCAAGGACGCCGCGACGATCCGCCGGATCCGCGAGGCGGGGCGCATCGCCGCGGGCGCCCTGGAGGCCGTCGGCGCCGCTGTGGCCCCCGGAGTGACCACGGACGAGCTGGACCGCGTCGGCCACGACTTCCTCGTCGCCCACGGCGCCTACCCCTCGTGCCTGGGGTACATGGGCTTCCCCAAGTCCCTGTGCACCTCCATCAACGAGGTGATCTGCCACGGGATCCCCGACGACAGGCCCCTGCAGGAAGGGGACATCGTCAACGTGGACATCACCGCCTACAAGGACGGCGTCCACGGGGACACGTGCGCGATGTTCGAGGTGGGGGCAGTCGACGAGGAGTCGCACCTGCTGGTCGAGCGCACCCGCAACGCCATGATGCGCGGCATCAAGGCGGTGGGGCCGGGGCGCCAGATCAACGTGATCGGCAGGGTCATCGAGGCCTACGCCAAGCGCTTCCACTACGGCGTCGTGCGCGACTACACCGGCCACGGGGTCGGGGAGGCGTTCCACTCGGGCCTGGTCGTCCCCCACTACGACGCAGCGCCCCAGTACAACACGGTCATGGAACCCGGCATGGTCTTCACCATCGAGCCGATGCTCACCCTGGGGGGCGTCGAGTGGGAGCAGTGGGACGACGGCTGGACTGTGGTGACCGCGGACCGCTCCCGCACCGCCCAGTTCGAGCACACCATCGTGGTGACGGAGGACGGGGCGCAGATCCTGACCCTGCCGTAGGCGCGCCCTGATAGTGGACGGGCCCTTGCACAGGTGCGGGCGCCTCGCGGTAGAATTCGCAGTGTGAGGCCCCCAGCGTGGGAGGCCCCACCCGTGCACACCGCGTCCCAAGGAGGGGTTTTGGCTCATATCGCATGCGGAATCGACATCGGGGGTTCTGGCGTCAAAGCGGCGCTGGTCGATCTGGACACCGGCGAGTACATCGGCGACCAGATCCGCATCCCCACTCCGGCCCCGGCCACCCCCGACGCTGTGGCGCGGGTGTGCCGTGAACTGGTGGACCGCCTCGGCGTCGGCGCCGACGTCCCCATCGGCGTCACCTTCCCCGCCCCCGTCTTCGACGGGGTCATCCCCTTCATGGCGAACCTCGACCAGTCGTGGGTGGGCACCGACGTCAACGCACTCATGTCCGAGCACCTGGGCCGCCCCGTCGTCCCCCTCAACGACGCCGACGCCGCCGGGATCGCCGAGGTCGCCTACGGCGCCGCGAAGGACGCGAAGGGCGTCGTCGTGTTCACGACGCAGGGAACCGGCATCGGCTCGGCGATCATCGTCGATGGGCGCCTGATGACCAACACGGAGCTCGGGCACCTCGAACTGGACGGCCACGACGCCGAGAAGCGCGCCTCGAGCGGCCAGAAGACCCTGCAGGGCCTGGACTGGGCGCAGTGGGCGGAGCGGCTGCAGCGCTACTACTCGCACGTGGAGATGCTGCTCAGCCCCGACCTGTTCGTCGTGGGCGGCGGCGTGTCGGAGAACGCCGACAAGTTCATGCCGCTGCTGAAGCTGCGCACGCCGATGATCCCGGCGAAGCTGCTCAACACGGCGGGCATCGTGGGGGCCGCCTACTACGCGGCCAACCACCAGGGCTGATAGAGGGGCGCGGGAGGGGGACCGCTCCCCCTCCCGCGCGGCCGAGTCGGCCTGTACGCCGGGTTCTGTGCCGCGCCCCGTCACCGGGAGCGCGGCGGCGGCCATCCATCTAGGACCGCCGTTGCCGACGGCCTCGAGCGACCTACCCGCAGGCGAGGACGGGCCATCCGCCTGCTGCTCGGTCTTGCTCCGGGTGGGGTTTACCTAGCCGACGCGGTCGCCCGCGCCGCTGGTGGGCTCTTACCCCACCTTTTCACCCTTACCGCACTGGGCGGCGGTTTGTTTTCTGTGGCACTGTCCCGCGGGTCGCCCCGGGTGGCTGTTAGCCACCACCCTGCCCTGTGGAGCCCGGACGTTCCTCGGGCGCTGACGCGCACGCGGCCGCCCGGCCGACTCGACCGCCACCCAGTGTAGTGCCCCGCCGGCACGGGCGCCCGCCGACGGCGGGCGCGGCCACCCCATCCCCCTCGCCGTCGGCGGACGAGCGCCCTACACCATCGGCGGGCGCGGCCCCGCCTCGTCCCCGACCGCACAACGGAAACCGAACACCCATGCACCAACGACACGCCCCCCATTCCGAACCGGATCTGCACCAGCGCGCGTTGAGTGCCCTCGAGCGGGCGAATGAACTCAGCGACGCCGAGGACCACACGCAAGCCATCGCGTACTACGAGGAGGCTGCTGACGCCTACGCGCTCCTGAAGGAAGAGCGTTGGAACATGCTTATGTGCGTGTTCAACCTGGGCCTTTGCCTGCGGCAGGCAGATCGCCTGGACGCAGCGATCGGCGCGTTCGCGAGGGCACTGGCACTCGCCGAGGACCAGCGCACGCCCTTCGACACCGAGCGCGAACGAAAGACGGTTCAATGCAAGACCCATGACGAACTGGGGAAGGTGCTGGCCGACAAGCAGTCGTTCACCGAGTCCCTCCACCATTTCACAACTGCCCTGGACATCGCCAAGACGATGCGCGACTCCCTGGAGCTCCAGGGCATCATCCGCAGGCACATGGCGAACGTCCTGGAGGACAAAGGCGATACGGACCAGGCTCTCGCGGTGTGCGGACAAGCCTTGGAGGACCTGCAGACGGCGGGCAGCGAGCCGTACGAGATCCATCAAACTACGGTGGATCTGGCGACAGTGTATATCGTCAGGGACGAGCACGCCACGGCGGTCGACCTGCTGCACGAGGCCATTAACGGTTTCGAGTCCCTGCCCGGCACGGAGTTCGCGATCGCGCACGCGAGGGCGTCGCTGGCGAACGCCCTGAGATTCCTGGGGAGGTTCGCGGAGGCGGAAAGGCAGTACGCTCTGGCCGACACGGTGTTCAGAAGATCCGGACGCCAGTCATCCATCGCGTACAACCTGCAGAACAGTGCCCTGAACTACGCCGAACAGGGGAAGTGGGAGGCTGCGGACAGAACCTACTCCGAGGCGTTGTCCAAATTCGAGGAACTGGGCGTTTCCGACTACGAGACCGGTCGAACGCTCATGAACCACAGTGAGACCATACGGCTCACGGGGAACCCCGAACGCGCCGAGGAGGTGTGCCGACAGGCCATCGCGGCGCTCAACCGCGCCGAGGGGGCGGGCGGGCTCGTGGGAATGGCCCTCACGGTTCTGGGTTGCTGCCTCAAGGACCAGCAGCGCCTCCCCGAGGCGGAGGCGGCCCTCATGGAGTCGGTACGCCTCATCGCGCACAACGAGGGCAGCTCCTATAGCCGCGCTCACGCGGAAATGGACCTCGGTGTCGTCGTCGCCAAACGATTGCGTTTCGACGAAGCAGCAGCACACTTCGAAAGAGCGCGAGAGAACTTCCTGCGTTGCGGGATGCACTACGAGGCGAATTTGGTCAACCGGGAGGAGGCCGATGCACTCCAGCGCGAGTCCGAACGCGCCCACGACGCGGAGAAGAAGGATGCCCTGCTCGTTGAAGCGCTTTCGCTGGCGGTGCGGGCGGCGGTGGACGCGGACGAGCGGCGTTTCCAATTCCCGGCCTCGGATGCGCGGATGAGGTGGATCCAGCGCGTGGCGGAGCCCTCCCGCGAATTGGCGCTGTCACTGGCCGCCGATGCCCAGGACGCGGGACTGGTCTCCGAACTCGTCGCGTCGTGGCGGACCAGCGGTGTCGTCTCACCGTCATCCGGGCTGGAACGCGCGCGCGGCGGAGATCCGGGCCGTCCTCCGCACCATCCCGCCCAGGCGACCGTGCCGATCACCGGTGTGATGGCCACCGACGCCGAAAATGGAGTTGGAGGTGTTGGGAGCGTTGAGGGCCTTGGGGACCCGTCCGACGGGGTGCGGGGAAGCGCCAACGCCGCGGGCCGCAGCATCGGCCCGAATCTGGTCTTGCCCCACGGTTCCCGTTCTACGCTATCCGCCTACGCGCCCGACCTGGCTTTGCGCCGGAAGGTCAAGTACAGGTAGCGCCCACCGGCACGGGCGCCCACCGTCGTCGACGGACGAGCGCCCTACACCAGCGGCGGGCGCGGCCCCGCATTGGGGCAGGCAACAGTGCACTGGGGCAGGCAAAATGCCTACCCCAATGTGCGTTCTCCTGCCCCAGTGCCGCTCGCGGTGCTCGCGAGCGCACGCCCCCCGGGCGCGCGAGCATCTAGGGTGGGGACCGTGCTGATCTGGTTACCGCCCTCCGAGGGCAAGTCCGCGCCCGAGTCCGGGCCGCGCCTCGACGTCGAAGCCCTGTCGATCCCCGCCCTGGCGACCGCCAGGCGCGCCGTCATCGAGGCGCTGGAGGCCCTCGGCGACGGGGAGGAGGCCGCGCGCGCACTCGGAGTCGGCGCACGCGCGGCCGCGCAGCTGGGAGCGAACACTCGGCTGCGGACCTCCCCGTGCGCGCCCGCCTCCCGTGTTTTCACCGGCGTCCTCTACGACGCGGTCGCCGCCTCGGGCGCCGACCCGTGGGAGCGCTCTGAGGGGGTCACGGTCTTCTCGGCCCTCTTCGGGGCCCTGTCCCCCACGGACCCGATCCCCGACCACCGCCTCGCCATGGGAGTGTCGTTGCCGGGACTGGGCCCCATGGCGCGGTGGTGGGCGCCCCGCCTCGCCGACGCGCTGGAGCCCCTGGCAAAGGAGCGGATCGTGCTGGACTGCCGGTCGGGCCCGTACAGGGCGGCGTGCCGGGCGCCGTGGGCGCACACGTGGGAGCTACGCGTCGAACGGCAGAGCGCCACGGGCCGCCAGGTCGTTTCCCACGACGCGAAACGGTGGCGCGGCGCCGTCGCCGGGTCGTTGATGGTGGCGGGCGCCCTGGAGTCGGAGGGCGAGGACGAGTGCATGGCGGCCCTCACCGGCGCGGCCATGTCGATCCAGCTCGTGGACGCGCGCGGCGGCGCGCACCGGGTGGTCGGCGTCGAATGCTCCGAGCCCCGGCGCACCGCGGCGGGCGGATCGAGGCGCGAAGTGACCCTGGTCGTGTCATAGCTGTTATTCCCTTATACTGATGACTATCTGCTTGGCACCCAGTAATTTTGACAGGACTGCGGCCCCAGAACTTAACCAAACAGTTCAGTATTCCCCGGGCCTGAGACTCCTTCGGCGGGGATAGTGCAAACGCTCAGCAACTCACCCCGCAGGACCACCGGTCCAAAAGTGCCCTAACTCACCAAATCACTAAGTTGCGCCACTTATTCCAACTATTACAACTCCCAATAATTCCACGTCATCAAAACGAATACGCATCACCGCGTCATACTAATGACACTGACACCGTTGTGCGCTGGTAGCCTCAAAATCCACGACACGCGCAAACGGTTCTTTCTGACCGCCTCATTAATATCCGATTCATACCTTCCAATATACCGAACAAACTCATTCATATTGATCATATTAAGATCGATTGGAAGTTCCTCAGAAGCCATAGAAAGATCTTGAAGCGCACGCTTAACTATTTGCAGATACAGAATACTATGCTCCTTTAAACTCAGCTGACCGACATACCGAACACCCCTCTCAATGTAATGAACGCCTTCACACAAGGTATCAATTACAGTAAGATCTTCCTGTAAATCGTAAAAATTTGCACTCTTGCTAAGTATCGGCGTACAGTTCTCCGCATCCCGCACTTCCAGCGCAACACCTTTGGACAGGCGGTACACAATCGTTCCAGACTCTGATCGCTCACTTGGTGCGACAACCTTCCCATTATAATGAATAAATGAAGTAAGATTCTTAAAGCTGATCGGATCTACAATCAAACCGACCATCCCATCTTCTGATTCCACCCTCAGAGCGATGTTTACATCATCCTCATCAGTAGAAAAGGCCTCGCGCTCAAGCGCCGAGCCAAAAAAACCAAACCCCTTCATCACACTCCCCGACTTCCCAATTACCCCTCCAGAAGAAACAGGCACACCAGAGCGCCTGTCAAAGACTAGAATATCAATAAAAGTACGCAGCTGCTTAGGGTGGCAGGTCACTTCCGAGAGCTTTGTCGAAACGGTACTGTTTCCCTTTCCCGCCTTTTTCCGTAAGCTATTCAATTTCGACCTAGTAAGAGCTGCTGCATACACCTTACTGTCGGCCAATGTTGCCACCATGAGAAGAATTCCACTTAGATTATACCATTTTTCAACATCTACCACCTTGCAAGAGTAGCTAATACTCCCGTTCTTTCCAGTTTTTGCCCCATGGGATTTAATTTGCACCCACACCCGATCCGTAAGCACAGGCCTCTCATCGGCAGATACAACATCCAGATACCCGTCCGTCGCCTCTTCGGTATCTCCGTGCTTAATATTTGCAGTAACACCTTCGACATGCTGATCTATCAGCATCCCACACAGGTTAACACCACATTGTTCAATCTGCTTAGTGGTGAGGCTCTTATTTCCCATTGCAAACTACCCTCTCATTACAGACTACGACATTGTTAACGACGAATACACTCAATGTCGCGATAACAGCAGTCCCAGAATCAGCGCGGCGTGGACGCCGTCGTGCGCACGACGATCTGCTGGGTGTCCTCCGTGCGGTAGACCTCGTCGGCGGGGGTGCGCATGATGCGGTCGAGCTCCAGGGGGCTCAGGTCGGCGCCGACACCGACGCCGACGCCGTCGCGCACTTCGATGACCGCCAGGACCCCGTTGCGCCGCTTCGCGTCCTCGTACTCCTCGACCAGGTCCGCGTCCAGGCGCGCCACCAGCTCGCGGCGCGCCCTGATGACCTGGCGGAGTTCGTCGTCCGTGGCGGCCGTGTCGGCCAGGAACTGCGCCTTGTGCTCCTCGACGTCGGCCATGATCGCGGCCGACTCCTCCTCCATGGCGCGCTGGGCGGAGCGGGCGGACTCCACGCGCTCCTCCGCGGCCAGCTGGTCGTCCTCGAGCTCGCCCAGGCGCCGGTCCATCTGCGCGATCTCGTGCTGCATCGCGGAGATGTCGCGCAGGGGCACCTGGTTGGCGTCGATGCGGCCCTGCTGGCGCTGGCGGCGCTCGCGCACCCTGGCGATCTCGGCCTCGATGCGCGCCACCTCGCGGCCAGCGTCGGAGATGACGGCGCTCTGCTTGACCGCGGCGCGCTGCAGGTCCTGGGCGCGCCCAGCGAACTCACGGACGACGGCGTGGGCGGGGTGGGACTCGCGCTTGTGGCGCAGCACCGACTCGCGCTGGTCGTAGCCCAGCAGGGTGAGCAGCTCGAGTTGGTCGGTGTGCGGGGCCTTCATGCTGTTCCTCCCAGGGTGGCGCGGTGACTGGACCAGGGCTCGGTGACAATCGTAGAGACTTCCACGCGAAGTTCCACATCCTTCGCCGCCGCCGCGGCCGCGAGGCGCCCGGACCAGGTCAGGGGCGCCCTCGCGCCCGATCTCGACGTCGACGGCGTCGGCCATCCCGGCCAGCGAGGCGACGAGCGCGCAGTACTCCGAGTCGTCGAGGTGGGCTGCGCCCCCCTCCGAGGACGTGCGGACCGTCGCGATAAGGGGCAGGGCGCTCGCCCCGAGCAGCGCCCCGGCCGTCGCGGTGAGCTCGCCGACCAGGTCGGGGGCCGCCGCGAAGGAGCTGCCCGCCAGGGCGCGGACCATCGAGTCGGCACGCCACTCCACGAGGTCGACGGGCTCGTCGCCCACGGCGGCGGCCTCGTCGAGCAGGCCGCCCCTGGAGCCGCTGGTGAGGGGCGCGATGACGCGGGTGCGCAGGCCCAGCTCGACCCGCCCGCGCGGCGGGCGTCCGATGTCCACGGTCCCGCGGGCGCGCGAGCGCGCTCCGCCTGTGCTCATTGCCGCCTCCTCCATCGCTCCTGCCACTAGTATCCGATCTCCGCCAAGTGGAGGCGTCCGCGTTCCGAATCCGTGAGGTAGGGGTGGTCGAGCCACCCGTCGGGCAGGTGCGGGGGCCTCTCCCCTCCTGCGCGCCCCCGTGGGCCGCGCGCCGCCTCGGGGAAGGGCTGGTCGGGGTCGAGGCCGGCGAGCAGGTCGTGCAGCTCCTGCAGCGTGGAGACCATGGACAGGGCGTGGCGCTGGGCTCCGCCGACCGCGAATCCGCGCAGGTACCAGCCCAAGTGCTTGCGCATCTCCCGCATCGCGCGGGCCTCGTCCCCCTGGTCGGCGACCACCCATGCGGCGTGCCGCTCGATCACGGCGACCACCTCGGCCAGGGCGGGGCCGGCCGGGACGGGGGCGCCGTGGTAGGCGGCCACGATGTCGCGGAACAGCCAGGGCCGGCCCTGCGCGCCGCGCCCGACGCACACCCCGTCGCAGCCGGTCCGCTCCATCATCGCCATGGCGTCCCGCGCCTCGAAAACGTCCCCGTTGCCCAGGACGGGGATGGTGAGCGCATCCTTGAGGCGCGCGATCTCGTCCCAGTGGGCGCGGCCCGCGTAGTGCTGGGCCTGGGTGCGCGCGTGGAGGGTGAGAGCCGAGGCTCCGAGGCGCTGGGCGGCGAGCGCCGCGTCCGTGGCCGTCTCGTGTGCGGAGTCGATGCCGATGCGGATCTTGACGGTCACGGGGATCTGCCGCCCGGCGCGCTCCCCCGCCTTCTGGCAGGCGCGCACGACGGAACCGACGAGGTCGACGAAGAGATCCCTCTTCCATGGCAGGGCCGCTCCCCCGCCCTTGCGGGTGACTTTGGGCACCGGGCACCCGAAGTTCAGGTCGATGTGGTCGGCGAGGCCCCTTTCGACGAGGAGGCGCGCCGCCGCGCCCATGACGGCGGGGTCGACGCCGTACAGCTGGATGGAGCGCACCCGCTCGACGGGGTCGGGGCGCACCATGTCGAGGGTGCGCGCCCCTTCCTCGACCAGGGCGCGGCTGGTCACCATCTCGGTGACGTACAGGCCTGCGGGCGCGTCCACGCGCGGGATGGTGACGTGGCGCGGCTCGTTGGAGCTTTCGCCGGGTGCCTTCGGGGACGAGGCCGTGGCCCCCTCCCCCGACTCGGCCGCCCAGGAGGGGATGCCGACGGGTCGCAGGTGGTCGGGCAGGCCCGACTCGCCCATGATGCGGCACAGGCGTCGGAAGGGCACGTCCGTCACCCCGGCCATGGGGGCCAGGACGACGGGTGTCCACAGGCGCAGCGGCCCCACGCGAAGAGGGGCCGCTGCGGATGTTGAGGCTATCTGCAAGTCAGCAGCCCAGGCGTTCGATCAGGTACGACTTGACCTTGTCGAGCGGGATGCGCACCTGCTCCATCGTGTCACGCTCACGGATGGTGACGGCGTGGTCCTCGATCGAGTCGAAGTCGTAGGTGATGCAGAAGGGCGTGCCGATCTCGTCCTGGCGACGGTAGCGCCGCCCCACGGCGCCCGCGTCGTCATAGTCGACGTTCCACAGGCCGCGCAGCCCGTCGGCCAGCTCGGAGGCGGGGCCGGTCAGCTCGGGCTTGCGGGACAGGGGCTTCGAGATACTGCCCGCATTGCGGCCTCCGATCCGCGCCTGTGGACAGCGATTTTGGCCGGCAACGCCGGTCCGGTCGCAGACATCCTGCGGGAGCTACGCACCGACCTCGATGACTTGCTGACGCATCTCGACGCGGCTGCCGAACTTGGCTCCCTGCGCGGCGGTTCCGTGGGCGCGATCAATCGGGTCATGACCGCGGGTAATCAGGGTGTCGCGCGCATTCCCGGCAAGCACGGTGGTGCTCCTTCTCGGTATCGCGAGATCGAAGTGCTCATCCCCGACGAGCCGGGTGCGCTCGGTAGGCTGTTCAGCGAGCTCGGCGAGGCGGGTATCAACATCGAAGACTTGGTTCTGGAACACTCTGCGGGCGCACAGGCAGGCGTCGCCCGCGTCATGATTGACCCGGCGGTCGTTGACCGCGCTGTCGCCGACCTGCAACAGCGGGGTTGGCGACTCATCACCCACTAAACGACCTCGGTGAGGAGAACGTTTTGATGAACGATACGCAGCGTCGAGACGCGATTTCCCGCGTCGGCATCACGATTGCCATCGATGGGCCGGCCGGTTCGGGCAAGTCCACGGTCTCGAAGGCTCTGGCGACCCGCCTGGGCATTGGGTACTTGGACACGGGGGCCATGTACCGTGCGCTCACGTGGTATTGTCTGGATGAAGGCATCGATCTGGAGGATACGGCTGCTGTAGCAGCTGCTGCGGATCGTATGCCGCTGCGCCTCGTCTCGGATCCTTCGGATCCGCACGTGTGGATCGGTGATTCAGAGATCACCCTTGAGATTCGCGAGCCGCGTATCGCCCTCGCGATTAAGCACATCTCGACGAACCTTGACGTGCGCGCGTGGATGGCGACGGAGCAGCGTCGCCGAATGATGGAGGCCCGTGAACAAGGCTCCGGCATGATCGCCGAGGGGCGCGATATCACGACCGTTGTCTGCCCCGATGCGGATGTTCGTGTTCTGTTGCTCGCCGATCAAGAGGCCCGTCTGCGTCGTCGGACCCTCGAACTCTACGGGGATGCCACCGAGGAGCACATGGAGATCGTGCGGGCCCAGGTTGAGGGCCGTGACAAGGCCGATTCTCAGGTCTCTGAGTTCATGGTGGCCGCCCCAGGTGTCGAGACCGTTGATTCCACGGGCCTCGACATCGAAGGCGTCTGCGACGCGGTCCTCGCCTTTGTCGATCGTGATCTCGAGGTGCGCGACGCTTTGCGCTGAGGCAGCGTATCAATTCACGTGAGTGCCCCGTACCTATCGGTACGGGGCACTCACGGTGGAGGGCTCAGAATCCTGTTCCGTAGGGTCCCTGGACGCCCTGCTGATGACCGTAGGTACCTGTGCCGTATGCCGGGGAGCCCGGCTGTGCCGCGTCTCCCGCGGTGCCGTATCCGGTTCCCGCGGTGCCGTAT
>ERZ772921.1298-NODE-1298-length-14654-cov-26.586342_pt1 | contig 14654 bp, 9 predicted proteins | sample MGYA00512117_ERZ772921 | MGnify/ENA primary metagenome ERZ772921 (study PRJEB29015, sample SAMEA2737944) | human oral metagenome | biome: human oral; feature: human-associated habitat; material: dental | place: China | collected 2150 ... | reverse complement strand
CTGGCGGCCCTCGCCCCGGTCACCGCGGCGCGGTGGGCGCTCAGGCTGGTGGTCCTGCCTCCGCGGGGCCTGAGCGTGCTGGCCTGGGTCGGAGTCGGGGGGACGGGTGCCGGTGGCGTCCCGCGTCTTCGGGGCGGGGCCGGTGACGCCCGCGGCTGCTGGTGTGGTGGCGTCCTCGGTGCGCTGCGTCTGACTCTCCATAGGTGCCCCATTGTCCCCCACGGGCGGTGCGGCCCCCGAGCGTGGGCGCGTGCTTCGCCTGACAGTGGTAGGCGGCCACCAGCCCGACCTCAGGCGGGACGGTGGGCGGTGAGGACGAACTGGAGGGGCAGGCGCTCAGGGTTCTCGCGCAGCCGCCAGCCCTGCTCGTCGAGGACCATGAGGTCAGGCCACGGGCACCACGCCGCGTGCCGGGTCTCCTCAAAGGAGTCCAGGACCAGCCCGGCCCCCAGCAGCGAGGTGAGGATCTCGCCCACGGAGTGGTTCCACTGGTGGTTCACGCCGTGGGAGACCACCGGGCCGTCCTCGGGGCTAGTGACGTAGCTGCCGGCATCGTCCCAGGTCAGGGGCTCAGTCTGCTCGAAGTAGGGCTGCTCCACGCGCAGGCCGTCGGAGACGTCCTCGCCAATGGTCATGAACACGGGGTGGTCGTCGCGCAGCAGGAGGCGCCCGCCGGGGCGCAGCAGCGAGGCCACCACCCGCCCCCAGGCGGCGACGTCCGGCAGCCAGCACAGCACGCCCAGCGAGGTGTACACCAGGTCGAAGTCCCCGGTCACCGCCTGGCGGGCGTCGTAGACATTGGCCTCCACGTACTCGATGCCCGTGGCAGGCCCTGCGCAGCGGCGGGCGATGTCCCGGGCCCTGCGCAGCGATTCCCCGGACAGGTCGACGCCGACCACGCGCCGCGCCCCCAGCCGGGCCAGGCCCACCGTGTCGGTGCCCAGGTGGCACTGGAGGTGGATGACGTCCCTGCCGGCCAGGTCGCCCAGGCGCTCGCGGTCCTGGGCGAGCTCGTCGCTCATGGCCGCCGGGTCGGACACGAGGCGCTGGATGCCGTAGCCGGAGGCCTCGTGGAGGGCGGCCCGGTCGTCCCAGTTGGCGCGGTTGTCCGCGAACCAGGCGGCCGGGGTCGAGGGGCTGCTCATGGGCGCGAGTATATGGGCCCGGTGGCGGAAGGCCGGGTCTCGCACCAGCGGGGGAGTGACAGAGGCGGAAAATATGGGCCCGGTGGCGGAAGACCGGGGGCTGACGCGGTACTGACGTCCTGTCCCGTTGGGAGGTGGGGGTGCTCCCGGTGGGGGACGACGCCGGGGGCGGGCTGGAGGTAGCGCTATTACCTCCAGCGACGCTCCCCGCAGAGCCCGACGCCGGACAGAGGGAGCGCGACCGCGGACCCGTGCGTCAGCGCCCGGTCCCGGCCGGTCCAGCCCGGTCCAGTTCGTCCTGGGCGCCTCGGCGGGCGGTACGGCGGCAATCCGCTTCGCCCTGGACCACCCCGAGCGCACCCGGGGACTCATCACTCTACTCCTCCGCCATGCCGTGCCCGCAACGGCCCCGCAAGATCGCCGGTTACGTGGGACCGCCCAGACTCCTGCACAGCGACCTGGCGATGTTTCTGCTCAGTGAGGAGCAGGCCGTCGCCGCCCAGCAGGTGCACGCCCGCTGCGCGCCAGGATCTGGGAGGATCCGGGTATGCGAATCGTCATTGGCGCACCCGACAACGGAGCGGTCCTCAAGGACGCGCTCAAGGCCCACCTGGAGGACGACGCGCGCGTCAGCGCCGTCACCGACCTGTCCGAGGCTGGCATCACCTACCCACAGGTCTCCTTCCTCGCTGGCCAGGCCGTTACCGAGGGGCGGGCCGACCGCGGCATCCTGGTGTGCGGCACCGGCGTGGGCACCGCCATCGCCGCCAGCAAGGTCAGGGGCGTGCGTGCCGCCACCGCCCACGACCTGCTCACTCTCCGCGGCTCGGTAGAGAACTACGACGCCCAGATCCTGTGCATGGGACAGAACGTCATTGCCGCCCCCGCCGCCTGGGCCCTGGTCGACCTCTGGCTCGACCTGCGTCACGACCCCGCCAGCGCCTACGGCCCCAAGGTCGGTGAGATCGAGGCCTACGAGGCCGCCCACTGAACTGGCGTGCACCTGCTGAGCGACGACAGCCCGGTCTCCCCCTCCGCCTCAGGTCCCACTGGCCAGGCCCTGGCTCCCGTGCCCACCCGAGTGCACCCGCGCTACCGCTCGGTCAGGTCATTGAGCCTGCCGGGGCCGCCCCGGCGACCCCGGCGGGGCGGGGCCGCGGCCAGCTGCTTGTCGGCACCGGGCTCGTGGGCTACCGTGGAAGGTCCCCTGTCCTCTGCCCCTTCCCAGGAGTGGTGATGAGCGAGTCCCCCGACCCCGGCCCCGACCCGCAGGACGCCGGACGGCACCTGGGCAGCCTGTACGTCCTCGAGGAGCGTATCGGGGCCGGCGCCCAGGGCGAGGTCTGGAAGGGCCGCGCCCGGGGCTCCTCGGAGCCGCTGGCCTTCAAGATCCTGAGCTACGACCTGAGCCTGGAGCACACCGTGGTGGAGGCCTTCCTGCGGGAGCGCAAGGTCCTCCAGAAGGTGTCGAGCCCCCTGGTCGTGCGGTTCCGCGACCTGGTCGTCGAGGGCGCCCGCCTGGCCCTGGTCATGGACTACGTCGGCGGCGGGGACCTGCGCGGGCTCATGGGCACGCAGGGCCCCTTCGAGCCAGCCATGGCCGCCTGGATCGGCACCTGCGTCGCCACGGGCCTGGCCGCCATCCACCAGGCCGGGGTCATCCACCGGGACATTAAGCCCGCGAACATCCTCATTGACGCCTCGACGACCCCGGGCACGCCCCGGGTGGCGGACTTCGGTATCGCCCGGATCTGCGACGCGGCCGCCTCCACGCGCTCGACCCTGAGCGGCGGCACCCCGCTGTACATGGCCCCCGAGGTGTACGAGGGCGGCCCCCAGACGCCGGCCGTGGACGTCTACTCCCTGGGCGTGGTGCTCTACCAGATGTGCTGCGGGGTACCGCCCTTCGTCGGCAACCCGATGCAGGTGATGCGGGCGCAGGCCACCCAGGCGCCGGGCCGCCCGGAGGGCATCCCCGACCCCCTCTGGGAGCTGGTCGCCGCCATGCTCGCCCGGGCCCCCCAGGAGCGCCCCGGTGTCCTGGAGGTGCAGCGCCGTCTGAGCGAGATGGTGACCTCCCTGGCCGGCCTGCCAGCCGTCCCCGCGCTCACCCAGCCCCCACCGGGTCAGGCGCTGCCCCACAGCGGCCCCGCCGGGACCGCGGGTGCCGTGACGGGCCCGGTCTCACCCCCGGTGGCCGGTGTCCTGGGGCCGGTCGACGACGACGCCACGGATCCCTCGACGGCGCGCACGCTCGTTGGCACGCTCCCCAAGGGGGCGGAGGCGGTCCTGGCCGGGGTCACGCTCTCGCCCGGCGCAGGCGCCGCCCAGGCCCCCGACGCCCTGGCCTCCGGTGACCTGGCCTCCGGGGCCCTCCCGCCCGGGACGCCGCCAGAGCTCCTGCTCGTGCCCAGGCGGCGGCGCGTCGTGCTCCTCGTCGTCCTCGTCCTGCTGGTCCTGGGCTGCGGTGGTGGGGTAGTGGCCCTGTCCGTCCTCGGCCAGGACGACGACCCCGCCCCGACCCAGGCCGCGGGCAGCCCGTCCATGAGCCCGGCCACGAGCCCGGACGCCGGGCAGGCCACCTACGACCCCCAGGGCACTGCGAGCCCGGGCGGCGGCCAGACCCCCGCCACCGACGTCGCCAGCGACCAGGAGGCCACCGGCGTCGCGAACTCCCTGCTGACGGCCCTGGCCGCCAATGACGAGCAGGCCGTCTGGAACACCACGACCCAGCAGGCCCGGCTCCAGCTCGAGGACACGCTCCCCGGCTCCGGCACCGCGGTGCGCTCCTACCTGGTCAGCTCCACGTCCGCGTCCGTGCACTGCTCGCAGGCCGACGCCGACTCCCGTGTCCCCCTGGGTCCCGGGCAGGTGCCCTGCACGGTCCCCGTGACGTGCGCGGGCCCGGAGTCCACGACCTGCCCCCGTCCGGTGCTCGTGGTCGACGCCTCCTCGGGCACCGCCCGGGTCGCCCTCGTCGCCCTGCCCGCCAAGGGCGCGGTCCCCGCCGTCGCCTCCCCCGACCTGCCCCGCACGCAGGTGCCTGTGCAGGACGCCCCCGGTGTCCCCGACCTGGGCGACGCCACGCTGCCCCTGCCCGAGGGCTGCGCGGTGGCCGCCACGGCGTCGTTCCGCTCCGGCTCCGCCCTGGTGTCCAGCGGGAGCGAGGCCTCCTTGGTCTACCTGCGCCACCCGGTCACGACCATGTCCACCGCGCAGGGACAGGTCACCCTGGTACCCCTGGAGTGCCACCGGGGCGGCAACAGGGACCTCTTCCACACGCGCCTGGCGGTCTACTCCTCCGACCGCACCCTGCTCGGGGACTTCGCCCTCAGGGAGGCGCACAGCGGCGCCGAGGCCGGTATGGTCACCCGGGTCACGGTCTCCGGTAGCACCGTCCACCTGGAGTGGGTGAACCAGGAGACCGCGGGCGACCGCTCCTGCCACCTGTGCTCCACGGGCTCGGGCAGCATCGACCTGACCTGGACGGGCACGGGGTTCACGCCCAGCGGCCTGAGGACGGGCAACGGATCCTGAGACGGACTTGGCGTGGGAGCGTTCTGCGCAGGCTGCCTCCTGCGCTACGGTCGTGGTGGGGGTGGCGTGCGGGGACGTTTTGTGCACAGGGTGACATTTTGTGCGTAGGGTGACGTTTTGTGTAGAAAGTGACGAATCTAGGTCACTTTGTGCGCAATCGGTTACCTTCTGTACAAAATGTTCCGCTGTGTGCCGTGCAGTGCGGGTGGGGCGGGGCCTGGTTGCGGGGGTCGGGACGCCTGCTGGTGGTGCGGGGGTCGGGTGCCGGGTGGTGGTGTTGCACAGTCATGAGACCACCCCGTGTCTGGGGTCGGGAGTGATCGCGCCCGACGCCGACGGCGTCCAGACGCATGAGGCCGCCTGGCGTCTGGTGCCGGGTCTCTCCGAGTCCCTGACCGCGGGGTCGTCAATGTCGGGGCCGCCCCGCGTCCCGGGCCCCTCAGTCCAGCTCGATAATGACGGGCACGTGGTCCGAGGCCCCCTTGCCCTTGCGCTCGTCGCGGTCAATGGCTGCTCCTACCACCCGCGCGGCCAGGGCCGGTGAGGCGTAGGCAAAGTCAATGCGCATACCCTCGTTGCGGGGGAAGCGTAGGCGCTGGTAGTCCCAGAAGGTGTAGTTGGTCACGTGTGGGCGAGTCACCTCGCTCATGCCCACCGACTCAAAGGCGGCGAACGCCTCCCGTTCGGGCGCCGAGACGTGCGTGGCTCCCGCAAAGGCCGACACGTCCCACACGTCCTCGTCGCGGGGGGCCACGTTCCAGTCGCCCACGAGGGCCAGGGGCAGGTCCGGGTCGGCCTCCAGCCAGGAGCCGACGGCGTCGCGCAGCCGGGCCAGCCACTCCAGCTTGTAGGTGTAGTGGGGGTGGGTGAGTTCGCGCCCGTTGGGGACGTACAGGCTCCACAGCCGTACCGGTCGTGGGACGCCGGTCGCCGTGGCGTCCTTGGCGGTCCCGCTGTCCCCGCTGCCTGCGGTGGCCCTGCCGTCCCTGGCCGTGTCGGTGGGGGCCGTAGCGCTCTCGGACCCCTCGGCACTCCCGCCGCCACCATCCCTGGTGCCCGTGACTGGCCCGGTGTTCCTGGTGCCCCCGGCGCCCCTGGCGGTCCTGGTGCCTGTGGCGGTCCCGCTGTCCTCACCGGTCCTGGTGTCCCCGGCGGGCCTGGTGCCCCCGGCACCCCCACCGATTCTGGCGACCCCAGTGGTCCCGGTGCCTGATGCGCCCCCCACGGTGGCGCCTAGTGCGCGGGCCTCGACCACGGGCTCCTTCCCCTGGCCGGCGACCCAGGTGGGCTGTCCGGGGAAGGAGGTGACGACGTCGGACAGGCCGACGCGCGAGGCAATCGCCACCCCGTTCCACTGGTCCAGCCCGTGGACCGCCACCTCGTAGCCAGCGGCCTCAAAAGGTAGGTAGGGGAACTGCTCGGGGCGGCACTTGGTCTCCTGGATGGCCAGCACGTCTATGTCCTGGCGCTCCAGGAAGCGGATGACGCGCTCGGTGCGGGTGCGGACGGAGTTGACGTTCCAGGTTGCCAGGCGCATGGGGGCAGCCTAATGGTGTGGGACAGGTGTCGAGGACACGGCGCCCTGGAGGCAGGGGGCTGAGGCCCTAGGCTGCGTGAGGCCTCGCCCCTGGCTGCCCCCGGCAGCGAGCCCGGTGCGGTGAGGCCCTAGGCTGCGTAAGGCCTCGTCGGTGGGGGCGGCCCTGGAGACAGAGCTCGGTAACCTGGCCCGGTGCCGTCTTCCGGCCGCTCCTCGACGTCGCGCGGGCCGCCAGAAATCACGGTTTCGTCACGTGCGGGACGCCAGCACCCCCTGTGGCGTACCACACTGATGTGCTTTTGCCCAGGCAGGCGCGGTACGCGGCCAGATTCCCGGCAGGAGGTCAGACAACGCACTTGACGAGATGCCTGCCACTTCGTACTCTGTGCGTGGAGTCAAGCGCTTCACATGGCAATCGATCAAGACCGAGCACGGGAGCTCGGTCTTGCGTTTACAGAGAAGGGTTCCCATGAAGACCACCATGTACGCATCCCGCCGCCAGGTCCTGGCTGGCGGCATCGCTGCCGCCGCCCTGGCTACCCTGGCCGCCTGCGGCTCGGACAAGAAGGACACCTCCGCCACGGGCGGGTCTGACGCCGCGGGCAGCGGCGAGGTCGTGAAGATCACCTACTGGCACCGCCTGCCCGACAAGGAGGGCATGACCAAGGTCGACGACGTCGTCGCCCAGTGGAACCAGGCGAACCCCGGCATCCAGGTGACGGCCAAGAAGTTCGACGGCAAGGCCGACGAGTCCTACGCCAAGATCGCCCAGGCCGTGAAGTCCGGTGACGCCCCCGACCTGGCCCAGGTCGGCTACGGCGAGATCGCCGCCGAGTTCCTGGCCGGGGACCTGGAGGACGTGTCCGCCCAGTTCAAGGAGGGCGGCTACGAGAAGAACTACGCCGCCGGTCCCATGGCCCAGTGCAAGCTCGACTCGGTCGTCGTCGGCCTGCCCCAGGACACCGGCCCGCTGGTCTACATCTACGACAAGGCCGCCTTCGACGCCCTGGGCATCAAGGTCCCCACCACCTGGGCGGAGCTCAAGGAGGCGGCCAAGACCGCCAAGGCCTCGGGCAAGTACATCGCCTCCTGGCAGGGCGACGAGGTCGGCTACCTCATGTCCGGCCAGGCCGCCGCCGCCGGCGCCTCCTGGTACACCCCGGAGGGCGCCACCTGGAAGGTGGACTGCAACTCCGAGATCTCCAAGAAGGTCGCCACCGTCTACCAGGAGCTCCTTGACGAGGGCCTCATCTTCGTCCCCTCCGACGGCCGCTGGGGCGACGCCTTCGGTGCCGCCCTCAAGGACGGCAGTCTCATTGGCACCGTCGCCGCTGGCTGGGAGCCCGGCTTCATCCTCGGTGACCTCGGTGTGACGGAGACCAAGTGGCAGGTCGCCTACCTGCCCAAGTTCGACGGCGTCACCAAGGACGCCACCGGCGCCGACGGCGGCTCGGCCGTTGCCGTCATCAAGGGCTGCAAGCACCCCGCCGAGGCCCTCAAGTTCGCTGACTGGTTCAATCAGCAGATCCCGGCCCTCGTCTCCCAGGGCCTGGTGGTGGCCGCCACCACCGGCAAGCCCGAGACCCCCGAGGCCCTCAAGAAGCTCTGGGGCGGGCAGGACGTCTTCGGCTTCCTCGCCGAGGCCAACGCCACCATGAACCCGAACTTCCCCTACGCCCCGACATGGCCCAAGGTCACCAGCGCCATGGCGGAGGTCGGCGGCAACGTCACCCTCGGCAGCGCCAAGGTCGCCGACATCTTCTCCAAGGCCCAGGAGACCTCGCTGACCACCCTCAAGGCCCAGGGGATCTCCGTCAAGGAGTGACCCACCACGGTGAGGAGGTGGGGCTCCCGCCTCCCCACCGGCGGCGGTTCGGAGCGGCCAGGGCGTCGCCCCGGACGCCAGCTGCCAGCCGGGCCCGGTACCCGGGCCCAGGTCGTCCAGGACAGCCCCGCGTCGGCCGACGCGACGGGCGGCTCCGGCACCTGGGCCCAGGCCCGGCCCGCAGGCTGAGGGCCTCCCATCCCCGGTCCGCGGTCCGCGCGGCGACTCCATCCCCCAGCACATAAGGACCTTCATGAGCACAGCACCTGCAGCGGCAAACGCCGCGAACATCAGGGCGATCAGGGCGCGCAGATTCCGTAACACCGTCTACGGGTGGATCTTCGCGGCCCCGTTCACCCTGTTCTTCGCCGTCACCTTCGTGGTGCCGATTATTGTCTCCATCTACCAGGCCTTCTTTACCACGAAGTCCGTGGGCGGCGGCCTCTACGGGGGCGGGAAGCGTGTTACCTCCTTCTCCGGCCTGGACAACTTCGAGGCGGTGGTCACCAACGGGGACTTCTGGGTCGGGATGGGACGGGTCCTCCTGTTCGCGGCCTTCCAGATCCCGGTCATGATCATCTCCGCCCTGGTCCTGGCCCTGGTCCTGGACTCCTACCTGATTAGGCGGGTCACGGTCTTCCGCCTGGGCTACTTCCTCCCCTACGCCATCCCCGGCGTCGTCGCCGCAATGGTCTGGCTCTACATCTACTCCCCGCACCTGGGACCCCTGACCGGCCTGACCGGCATTAACTTCTTCGGGAAGAACATTATCCTGGCCTCAATGGCCAACATGACCACGTGGACCTTTACCGGCTACAACATGCTGGTCTTCCTGGCCGCTCTCCAGGCGATCCCCACCGACCTCTACGAGGCGGCCCGCCTGGACGGGGCGAGTGGTTTCCAGATCGCCACCCGTATTAAGATCCCGATGCTCTCCGGGGCGGCCCTGCTCACTGTGCTGCTGTCTATTATCGGCACTATCCAGCTCTTTAACGAGCCCACCATTATGGCCAGCTCCCAGGCCTGGATGGGGAAGAACTACACGCCGATGATGATGGCCTACAACACCATGATGACCTCTCCGGGCGACCCGCACATGGCCTCGGCGATCTCCATCGTCATGGCCCTGATTGCCGGGGGCCTGGCGGCTGTCTACGCCTTCGTCCAGACCCGTGTGGACAAGTGAGGACGACCATGAGCGACACCACTCAGAGTGACATTGTGACTGACGACGTGGAGGTGGATGCCACCGAGCTGGAGGAGGATGCCACCGACGACGAGGGCACCGACGCCACGCCACGCTACGACCGGCGCGCGACGGCCGTCCTCCCTGACGGTCGGCGGTACCGGCCCAGCAAGGCGGACCACGCCCGTTCCCTGGAGCCTTCCGACGGGGCCAAGCTGGTGACCTGGCTCGTCCTGGTCCTGGTCCTCCTGTACTTCCTCTTCCCGCTGTACTGGCTCATTGTCTCGGCGACGAAGACCAACGCCCAGCTGAGCGAGGGGAGCCTGGGCCTCAGCGATGACCCGCTGTCCACCATGAAGGCCAACTACAACGCCCTCATGGCCTGGACCGACGGCATGTTCTGGCGCTGAGTGGCCAACTCCGTGTTCTACTCCACCGTGGCCGGGGTGATCGGTACGCTGATCTCCGTCATGGCCGGCTACGGTATGAGCAAGTTCAAGTTCCGGGGGGCCAACGTCCTCCAGCTCGCGGTCCTGGGCGGACTGCTCCTGCCGATTGCGCTGCTGACGATCCCCCTGTACATTGTGATGCACTCCCTGGGTTTGACCGACACCATCTGGTCTATTATCATTCCCAGTTGCGTGAGCCCGTTCGGCGTCTTCCTGGGACGTATGTACGCTGCGACGTCAGTGCCTGACGAGCTGCTTGAGGCGGCCCGGATCGACGGCGCCGGGGAGTTCCGCATCTTCTTCACCATGGTGCTGCGGCTCCTGGCCCCCGCGATGGTGACGATCTTCCTGTTCATCTTCGTGGCGACCTGGAACAACTTCCTCCTGCCGCTCATGATGGTGACCAACAGCACCGAGCTCAAGCCGGTGACACTGGGTCTGTACGGCATGATGTCGTACTTCGACCCGACGTATGGCGCGGTTCTCCAGGGAGCCCTTCTCGGCGTGCTCCCGCTGGCCGTGATCTTTCTCTTCCTGCAGCGCTTCTGGCAGGCCGGCCTCGCAGCTGGCTCTGTCAAGGGCTGACAGGTTTGGGGTGGGGACCCCGACGGTGCCCGTCACCAGCAGTGGTGGCGGGCACCGTCATATCTACCGCCTGCTGCCCGCCCTGCCCCGCTTCCCTGTCCCACCCGCCCCTCTTCGCGAGAACGGTACTTGTTGCTCGTGAGAACGGTACTTGTTCGCCGCGAGAACGGTACTTGTTCGCCGCGAGAACGGTACTTGTTCGCTTCGGTGGGGGAGGGCGGCTGGGCTGTCACGGTCTGCGAACCCGGGCCTGGGGCTGCCGGACCACCCCCGTCCCGACCTCTGGTGACTGGTGTCCGTGCGGGTTGAGGTGGTCGTTCACGCACTGGTGGCGCATGCGAGTGGTGGCTGGTGCCGCGCAGGCCGGGGCTGACTGTTTTCGTCGTCCTCACGGAGGACGTCGGTGACCTGGTGCTTTGTGGGGCAGGTTAGCGGGTCAGGTGCCCGCCAACAGGCACGTCGTCGTCGGCCTGGTTGCCCGTGGGTAGGGGCTGCCGGGTGGCCGCAGCATTCGTCGAGAGCCAGACGACCTGGTGTCTGCGGGCCGGTGGCCCTGCTGCCGCTCCAGCAGGAGGCCGCAGCAATCGCCTGGTGCCCGCGGACCGGGGTCCTGGCCCCAGGGAGGTCCATAGCCTGCCCCGATCCATACCGCCGGGTACGTGGCAGGCGCCCCGACGCCACCCGTTCTCACGAGCAATAAGTACCGTTCTCGCGACGAACAAGTACCGTTCTCACGACGAATAAGTACCGTTCTCACGGAAAGGGGGTGCCCCCGCCGCGGTGGCGGGGGCACCCCCTTGGCTGCCGGGACGGCCCTCAGGCCCTCGACCACAGCCCGGGTGCCGGGATATTAGCCCAGGTGCCAGGTCTGGACCACAGCCCAGGTACCAGGTCTCACGGCCCGGGTACCCGGGATATTAGCCCGGCGTGGGCCCGCTGCTGAGGCTCCTCAGTCGCGGGTCGGGCGCAGGAAGACCGCGCCCATGGGGGGGACCCGCAGGCGCACCGAGGCCGGGCGGCCGTTCCACGGCAGCTCCTCGGCCTCCACGTGCCCGAGGTTGCCCACCCCGGAGCCGCCGTACTCCTCGGAGTCGGTGTTGAGGATCTCGTCCCAGCCACCGGCGAAGGGCAGGCCCACCCGGTAGCCCTCGTGCGGGGTCCCGGCGAAGTTCACCACGCAGACCAGCAGGTCGTTGTGGCCGTCGGCACCGGTGCCCTTACGCAGGTAGGAGATGACGTTGTGGTCGCCGTCGCCGGCCTCGATCCACTCGAACCCCCGGTGGGAGAAGTCGTCCGCCCACAGCGCGGGGGAGTCCTTGTACAGGGCGTTGAGGTCGCTCACCAGGTGCAGCAGGCCCTGGTGGCCCGGGTCGTCCAGGATCCACCAGTCCAGGGAGTTGTCGGAGTTCCACTCCGAGCCCTGGCCGAACTCCTGTCCCATGAACAGCAGCTGCTTGCCGGGGTGGGACCACTGGTAGGCGTACAGGGCGCGCAGGCCCGCCAGCTCCTGCCAGGCGTCGCCGGGCATCTTGGACAGCAGGGAACCCTTGCCGTGGACCACCTCGTCGTGGCTCAGCGGCAGGACGAACTGCTCGGAGAAGGCGTAGACCAGGGAGAACGTCAGCTCCCCGTGGTGGTAGCGCCGGTTGATCGGCTCCTCGGCCAGGTAGCGCAGGGTGTCGTTCATCCAGCCCATGTTCCACTTCAGGCCGAAGCCCAGCCCACCGTACTCGGTGGGGGCGGTGACGCCGGGCCAGGCCGTGGACTCCTCGGCGGCCATGACGATACCGGGGTTCTTCCGGTAGGCGGTGGCGGTGGCCTCCTGGAGGAAGCTGATCGCCTCCAGGTTCTCGCGCCCGCCGAACTGGTTGGGGTGCCACTGGCCCTCCTTGCGGGAGTAGTCCAGGTAGAGCATGGAGGCGACGGCGTCCACGCGCAGGCCGTCGGCGTGGAACTCGCTGAGCCAGTACAGGGCGTTGGCCACCAGGAAGTTGCGCACCTCGTTGCGACCGAAGTTGAACACGTAGGTGCCCCAGTCGGGGTGCTCGCCGCGCTGGGGGTCCGGGTCCTCGTACAGGGCGGTGCCGTCGAAGCGGGCCAGGGCCCACTCGTCCTTGGGGAAGTGGGCGGGCACCCAGTCCAGGATGACGCCGATGCCGGCCTGGTGGAGCTGGTCCACCAGGTACCTGAAGTCGTCCGGCGTGCCGAACCGCGCGGTGGGGGCGTAGTAGCCGCTGACCTGGTAGCCCCAGGAGCCCCCGAAGGGGTGCTCGGCCACCGGCAGGAACTCCACGTGGGTGAAGCCCGTCTCCTTGATGTAGGGCACCAGCTCCTCGGCCAGGCCCCGGTAGCCCAGGCCCTGGCGCCAGGAGCCCACGTGCACCTCGTAGATGCTCATGGGGCCCGAGTGCGGGTCACGGTGCTTGCGGGCCTCCATCCAGGCCTCGTCGCCCCACTTGTGGGTGGCCTCGGTGACCACCGAGGCGGTGGCCGGGGGGACCTCCGTGGCGCGCGCCATGGGGTCGGCCTTCTGGTGCCAGCTGCCGTCCTGGAAGCAGATCTCGAACTTGTAGCGGGCCCCCACCCCCACGCCGGGGACGAACAGCTCCCACACCCCGGAGGAGCCCAGGGAGCGCATGGCGGTGGCCGTGCCGTCCCAGTAGTTGAAGTCCCCGACCACGCGCACGGCCCGGGCGTTGGGCGCCCAGACGGCGAAGGCGGTGCCCTCCACCTCGCCCATGGGGCCCGGGTAGCGCTTGAGGTGCGCCCCCAGGACGTTCCACAGGTCCTCGTGGCGGCCCTCGGAGATGAGGTAGATGTCCATCTCGCCCAGGGTCGGCAGGTAGCGGTAGGGGTCGTCGACCGTGGTGGTGTCCTCGCCGTAGGTCACGGCCAGGCGGTAGTCCGGGATCTCGGTGCCCGGCAGGACCGCGACCCAGATGCCGTCCTGCTCGTGGGTGGCCGGGTAGCTGCCCTCGGTAGTGAGGACAGTCACGTTGTCGGCCAGGTGGCGCACGGTGCGGATGGTGATGCCGTCGGTGCCGACGTGGGCGCCGAGGACCTCGTGCGGGTTGTAGTAGCGCGCGTAGGCGACGTCCGCGAGAACCCAGGGGTCCACGTGGATGGGGGCCGGCGCGGTGCGGGCGGGGTCGGGGCTGGTGACGTCTGTCATGTTCTCACTCTCCCATGAGTGGGCTCTGGTTGGGGGGACTTTGTACTGGAAATCATCTTAAGGTGGTTATCCTCGCAGGCCAGCTCCTGTCAGGGCCTTCAGGCCCCGCCGGGGGATCGCGGACCAGTCCGGACGGTTGCGGGCCTCGTAGACCGCCTCGTACAGGGCCTTGTCCAGCTCCAGGGCGGCCAGGACGGTCTCGCCCTCCTCGCCCCCGGGCCCTTCGGAGGAGGACCGGTAGCCCGCCAGGAAGGCGGCGCGCACGGCGGGCAGCCAGGTGGGGTCGGGCGCCTTGCCGACGGCCGCGGCGTAGTCGAAGGAGCGCAGCATCCCGGCCACGTCCCGCAGGGGCTGGTCGGGCTCACGGCGCTGGGCCAGGGGGCGCAGGGGCTCGCCCTCGAAGTCCAGGACGTACCAGCGCCCCTGAGGCTCGCAGTAGAGCACCTGCCCCAGGTGGTCGTCGCCGTGCACCCGCGTGGAGGCCGGCAGGTGGTCCAGGGAGCCCAGGCGGGCGTAGAGGGCGTCCACAGCGGCCTGGAGGCCAGGTACCTCGGCGCCCAGGGAGGGGACCTCGGCCAGGGCCCACCGGGCCCGACGGCGCAGCTCCGCCTCCAGGGCGCGCGGGCTGACCGGCTCGTAGGTCCCCAGGGCCGACGCCAGGTGGGCGTGCATCTGGGCGGTGGTGGCACCCAGGTCCCGGGCCAGCGCCACGGCCCGCTCCCGCACCGGGGAGCCTGGGCCGTCGTCGCTCCCCGCCAGGGAGCAGAACAGGTTGAAGCCGTCAGTGGCCTGGTCCACCAGGACGCTGGCGACGGCGCCGTCCGCCGCCTCGGACGCCGCGTCCCTGGGCGCAGCGTCCTCGGACGCCGCGCCCCCGGGCTCAAGGGTCCCGGGGAGCTGGACGGTGGACCAGGCCACGGGCGCCGGGACACGGTCCCAGCCGTCGCGGGCCAGGGCGACGGAGACCTCGACGTCGGGGTTGCGCCCGGGCGCCAGGACGCGGAAGAGCTTGATGATCAGGCCCTCCGTGGCCGCGTCCTCGGCCCCGGCGGCGTCGGCGGCCCCGCTCGGCGCGGGCAGGATGACGCTCGTGTTCGACTGCTCCCCGGTGGTGACCCGCAGTCGTTCGGCGCGCTGGACGACGGCGGTGGTCGCCTCGGGGCGCAGCGTCGTCCCGGCGGCCAGCGCCGCCCGGGCCCAGGCCCGCCAGAAGGACGG
>ERZ772921.1296-NODE-1296-length-14689-cov-2.542094_pt1 | contig 14689 bp, 9 predicted proteins | sample MGYA00512117_ERZ772921 | MGnify/ENA primary metagenome ERZ772921 (study PRJEB29015, sample SAMEA2737944) | human oral metagenome | biome: human oral; feature: human-associated habitat; material: dental | place: China | collected 2150 ... | reverse complement strand
CGGGTCCTGGTCCTCGACGAGCCCGTCTCGGCCCTCGACCCGGAGGGGGCGGCGGCGGTGCGGCGCGTCGTGGCGGACCTCAGCGGCGAGGGACGCACCGTGGTCGTGGTGGATCACGACCCGGATGCCGTGGCCGCCTGGGCGGATCTGCTCCTGGTGCTGCAGGAGGGCAGACTCGCGTATTTCGGCGCGCCCGGCCCGTTCCTCGACGACGAACGGCGGGTCGCGGCGGCCGGAATCCGCCCCCGCCACCGGTGCCGCGGCGAGGTGCCGGAGCGACCCGAACCGGAGACTCCCCCCGTCCTGGAGGCCATCGACCTGACCCACCGCTACCCGTCGGGGGTGCTGGCCCTCGACGGGGTCGACGTCACCATCCACCGCGGCGAGTTCGTCGCGCTGCTGGGCGGCAACGGCGCGGGCAAGACCACCCTGGCGAAACATTTCGCCGGGCTGCTGGAACCGACCTCCGGGACACTCCGCAGCCACGCCGAGCGGGTGGGGTTCGTCTTCCAGAACCCCGACCACCAGATCTTCGCGAACACCGTCCTCGACGAGGTCGCCTTCGGGCCGCGTAATGCCGGACTGCCGGCGCCGGAGGTGGCGGCGCGGGCCGGCCGGGCCCTGGAGCGGGTGGGGCTGGGGGATTCCGCGGGGTCGCATCCGCTGCGGCTCGGACGCGGGGACCGCCAACGACTGGCGGTGGCCTCCGCCCTGGCGTTGAGCCCCGACGTCCTGATCCTCGACGAACCCACCACCGGCCTGGACTGGCGGGGCACCGAGGCGCTGATGGGGCTGCTGGCGGACCTGAACCGCGACGGCACCACGATCGTCATGATCACCCACGACCTTCCCCTGGCGGCCTGCCACGCCTCCCGCGCCGTGATCCTGACCGCCCCCGCCCCGGAACCCGCCGGGCCGGACCGTCCCGGGGATGCGACCAAGCGCGGGGACGGCTTCGACGTGCGCTCGAAGCTGGTGGCGCTGACCGCCGCCGTCGCCGCGACCTTCCTGACCTCCAACCCCCTGGCCCACCTCGGGCTGGCCGCGCTCACCGCCGGGGTCCTGGCGCGGGTGCGCGGGATGCGTGGACTCCGGGGTCTCCTGGCCCCGATGCTTCCGGTGCTGGTCCTGGTCTTCGGTTTCGCCGTCCTCACTCCGGGCGGGGTCGGGTACGCATCCACCCTGGTGCTGCGGCTGGTGACGATGCTGTGCTCGACGGCGGCGCTGCTGGCCACCACCCCCGCCGAACGCTTCACCACCCTGATGCGCACCCTCCGGCTGCCGAACCCGCTGGTGTTCGTGTGCACGACGGCGCTGCGTTTCATCCCCACCCTGCGGCGGCGTTCCCGCCAGATCACCGAGGCCCAGCGGGTCCGGGGAGCGCCCATCGACTCGCGCGGCCCGGTGCGCCGCGTCCTGGCCCCCGCCACCATCATGGTGCCGCTGCTGCCCAGCGGGATCCGCATGTCGGAGGACCTGGCGGCGGCGATGATCTCCCGCGGCTACGGCATCACCCGCCACCCGACCCGCCTGCACGACCTCCGCTGGACCTGGCGCGACACCCTCCTGACCTTGGCCTCCGCAGCCCTACTGCTCCTGACCATCACCTAACAATTTTCGTACTACACTGGTTGCAATACGAAAAGAACGGGCATGGGAACACCGGTGCGAGTACGCGTACATCCAAGGGTCGCAGACCGACACCCTGAGGTCACGACTGCGGATGTGATCGAAGCGTTCGAAAGCACCCTGCGATCCCGAGCACGTGACACTCACCCCGTGCAGTGGGTCGGAGTGGGAATGGACGCCGGCGGACGGCTGTTGGAATACATCGCGGTGGAGGATGAGCCTGATGGCTGGTTGATTTTCCACGCAATGCCGGCAACGAGGAAGGTTCTCATCGAGATTGGGCTCAGGAGGTAGGCACATGAGCACGCACACCGACGTGAACGGCACTTCGTTCACGGAGCAGGACATTGAGAGATGGGCCGCCGAGGCCGAATCCGAACAGGGCTACACCGGGAAGCATCTCGGTCCATCGATACCTGGACGTCCCATCAGCGTAGGCGCTCAAGCACGGCCTTTCACACTCCGTCTCGACGCTGCACGCCGGGCAAAGCTGGACGAGGTGGCGCGCAAACGTAACACGACACCATCACAGCTGATGCGCGAACTCATCGACGCGCTGTGACGGTGTTGAATCCGGGTTATTAGCCCCTGCCCGCCGTCGATCGAGCTGGCTTACAAGCCTTGGCGGCACTCGAGATCAGCTGCGCCTTCACACATGCGATATCATTCGCGACAAGATCAACAATACGTCACGGCTTCCGGCAGGAGGAAACATCCTCATGACACTCGAACGGAAGTGGCAAATGGGACTCTGCTCCCACTGCTTGATCCCTCTGGACCCGACTGAAATCGGTCGCAAGCATTTGGCCTTCTGTTCCGACCACTGCCGTCAACAGGCCATGCTCGTCAGATACCTGAGAAGTGTCATACGCGATGGGCGCTGCTTGAGACCTGATGTTCTGTTCACGATCTTGAGCAACCACATCCCCTTTCTCTCCTTGGACCTTGCCTACCTGCGCCCACACATCAGGGGCGGCCTGCGGCAAACAGTCCTTGAACGCAACGATGGGCTCTGTGTGGTCTGCAACGAGGCGGAGGCAACGGAGATCGACCACATTTCAGGAGGATCAGAGGATCCATCCAACCTGCGGGGCCTGTGCCGAGACTGCCACATGACCAAGGTCCGCGGCCCGATCCCGGCCGACCTGACACGCGGTGGTTCATTGGATTCGGTGGATTCATCCGTCGCCTCTGATGAGCTTCGTGCTTGCTGGAATGTCACATTGATGTCCGGCACCCTTCTGGGTGAGTCAGATGCGTGGGAGATGCTGGATCAGCTCGCCCATGAACACGCAGAAACTAGATTCGGCTGGATCACAATCCAAATCCTCGCAGATGAACCAACCTCACCCGCACATGACGAGAAAACATGGGCTGGAAACTGGCGCAACATCGGGCGCGAGTACAGAGAGTGGGCAACCAGAGCGATGCGAGGGCAGGAACAATGATTTGAAAACCCTTAGCTGTCTCCGGATGACCCCTGTTCGACGAGTTCGTGAACTCCCTCCACTATCTCGCTCGGACGGAAGGGGAACGTCCTCACCGATTCGCGGGTGGTGATCCCGGTCAGCACGAGGACGGTGTGGAGGCCGGCCTCCATTCCGGCGACGATGTCGGTGTCCATCCGGTCGCCGATCATTCCCGTGTGTTCGCTGTGCACGCCTATCCGGTTCAGCGCGGAACGGAACATCATCGGATTCGGTTTCCCCACCACATAGGGTTTCTTCTGCGTCGCCTCGCTCACGAGAGCGGCAATCGCACCGGTCGCGGGCAATACCCCGTCGGCGCTGGGGCCGGTGGCATCCGGATTGGTGACGATGAAACGCGACCCCGCGTCGATCAACCGGATTGCGCGAGTGATCGACTCGAACGAATAGGTCCGGGTTTCCCCGATGACCACGAAATCCGGATTGCGGTCGGTGAGCACGAAACCGGCCTCGTGAAGAGCGGTTATGGTGCCGGCCTCGCCGATCACGTACACCGACGCCCCCGGCTGCTGCTGCTCCAGGAAGGTGGCGGTGGCCAGGGCCGAGGTCCAGATGTGGTCCTCGGGAACCTCCAGCCCGGAGTCCCGCAGCCGCGCCGAGAGGTCGCGGGGGGTGAAGATCGAGTTGTTCGTCAGCACCAGGAACGGCGTTTCCGTGCGGGTCCACTGGGTGATCAGCTCCTGGGCCCCGGGCAGCGCCTGTTCCTCGTGCACCAGGACCCCGTCCATGTCGGTCAGCCAGGCACGCACGTCGCTTCGCAGTCGCATCATGGCATCACGCTACAGGTTCAGCTCGGCGCGGGCCCGTTCGAGAAACGCGCCGACCTCCTGGTCGCGCAGCCTGACCAGCAGCCCCTCCGGCATCCCAGCCGCCTCGTACAGGGCGGCACTGACCGCGCGCTCGTGGCTCCACGCGATTACCACCCGAACGGTGCCGGCCACCCTACCGACGGCATCCAGCAGCGCCCGCCGCTCCTCGTCGGGGATCCCGAAGGCAACCGACGCGTCCGCGACCAACTGCACCACGTGGTCCGAGGCCGCCAGCATCATCGGGTTCGTGACCCGTTTGGCGACGTGCATCAGCCCGACGAGAGCCATCCGGGCCAGATAGTCGTCGTCCCACGGCCCGGTCACTGTCCGCGCCCACCAGTATTCCAAGCTCTCCCGCGACGCCCCGGCTCCCTCGGGCAGCCTGCCGTACAGGACCTCCTCCAAGGCCCCCACCACCTCCGGCCCGAGGGCCAGCAGCCGGCCCCGGTGGCGCTGGATGACCTCGCGGTCCCCGTCTCGCAGCAACCGCTGCGGGGGAATCTGCCCGGCCGCGTCCCGCGCCATCGCGTGCATTGTCTCCATGTTCAGGCCGTCGTCAGCAGCTGCTTGATCTCGACAGCCGCGACGCGGGCCTCGATCCGCATCAGGCCGAGGTTCGACTCGATGGGTCCCTGCATCACCAGCACCGCGTCCTCACCCGCGCCGTAGACCACCAGGTAACCGTTCCTGCCGTGGATCACAGACTCCGCCAGATCACCCATGTTGGTGCGCTCGGAGATGCGTTTACCGAGCCCCAGCGCGGTGGCGGCCATCGCGGCTATGCGCTCCGCGTCCGCCTCCGGGAAGTCGTGGGCAATGGCCAAGCCGTCCTGCGAGGCGATCATGACACCATGGAGCTCCGGGATGGCCCGCCTGATGGCGCTGAGCACCAGCTTGAGGTCACTGTGCTTGCTGCTGCCGTATTTTCCGTCCATTGCGCTTCCTTCCGCCCTCGTTGGATATGTCACGCCCGGGCGCCTCGGAGCTGGGGCACCTTCCGAGGACACTCGCGGACATGTTATCCCCTTTTTGTAGGTCTTCCCCCAAGGTGGAATACTAGATGATTCAAGACGAAAGTTAGTACGTGAACGAAAAAACGTTCGACGAAACTGGGGTGGATACCCAGATGCAGCGAGTCGGGATATAAGGTCGGTTCGCAAGAGTATGGAGGTACCGTGAAGGGAACCGTGGTGGCCGGGGTCGCCGGGTTGGTCGCACTCGTGGCCGTCGGGGCAGCGGGTGGTGCGTTGCTCGTGGAACGGACACTCACCGAGGAGGCCAGCCGTTCACTCGTCGCCCAGGGCGTTGACGCCCGCGTCACCTTCTCCGGGCTGACCGCCACCGTCTCCGCCACCGACCCGGAGCAGCTGCCGACGGCGATGAAGCTCGTGCTGGACATCCCGGGCGTGATCCGCGCCGAGGCCGATCGCTCCTCGTTGCCCGCCGCATCGACCTCACAACCAGCGACACCCGCCCCGAGCCCCACTCCCACACCCAGCGCCTCCACGCCGCCTGCTTCCCCCACCCCCACACCCTCACCGGAAGCAACTCCAACGCCCCCACCCACCCCGTCCCCGGCCGAAGACCCCGGACCGGTGACCAAGGCCCCTTCCGCGGACGAGAACCCCGACCTGTCGGGTTACCTCGGCCCGATCGGGGGCCTGCTGGCGGCGGGGGTCATCACAGGCCTGTCGCTGCGCCGCAGGAACGCCCTGCACGCCCGTCCCCTCGGGCGCCGTTCCATTCCCGTCCCACCCCCTCTGGAACGTTTCTGGACTGCCCTGGGGCGCCGCGGCACACAACCCCGGACCGATGGCCCCGCCGACCTGTCCCCCACCTCCGTGCTGCTGGGCTGGCGCGGGGAGGAGGAGGTCTGGGTCACCCTGGAGGAGAGCCGCTGCCTGTGGCTCTCCGGGACCCAACCAGATGTCCTGGGAATGGCAGCCGGCACCTGGACCAGCCTGCTGTGTTCGCAGTGGTCGTCCGAGGTCGACGTGGTCGCGGCCCATCCCCGGGAAACCTGGGCGGAGGCCGTCGACGATCCCCGCCTCACGGTTCTCCCGTCCACCGATGAGGCGCTGGCGCAACTGGAGCGGCTCTGCGCCGGCCGCCGCGTGGCGCTCGGCTCGGACCCGCTCACGGCCGCGCGTTCGGATCCGGACCGGGCCACCGGGTTCGCCCCCACCGTGTTCATTTTCTGCGATTCCCTGACCCCCCAGCAGGTGGTCCGCGTCACCCGGGTGCTCGAACTCGGCCGGGTCGGGGTCAGTGTGATGGCCCCGGTCCGGCAACGTCCCCCCGCTCCGGGAAGTCGTCTGGAGTTGCGGAACGCGCAGGCCGCGACGCTGGACTCCGGGGAGGAGTTCGAACCGCAGCTCATCCCGGGACCGGCCCGCCATGCACTGGTCGAGTTGTTCGCATCCTCGATCGCACCGGACTCGGAGCCCGCCCCCTGGTGGCGCGACGATCCCCTTCCCCCCGATGAAAACCCGCTGCCCGGCAGCGGCCCCGTCAAGGATCCACCCATGGCCGCCGAACCTCATTCCCCGACGCTGCTTCTCCTGGGGGAGGTGGACCTGGTGGCCTGCGACGGGCCGCGCCCTTCCCGGGCCGCCGGGCGTTGCCTCGAATGCTGCGCCTGGCTGCTCTCCAATCCCGGGGCGACCCCCACCCAGATGCGGGAATCGCTGATGGTCGCCGAGAGCACCCGGCGTTCGAACATGTCCAGGTTGCGCAGCTGGTTGGGCAGGGGCCCGGAGGGGGAGCACCTCCCCGATGCCTATTCCGGGCACATCCAGTTGTCCGTCAGCGTCTCGAGTGACTGGGAGAGGTTCCAGTCGCTGCTCGCGGGCGGGGTCAACCGAGCCAGTGAAACATCGTTGGCCGAGGCGCTCGCGCTGGTCAGGGGAGCGCCCTTGGGAAGCTTCGAGTTCCAGTGGAGCTGGGCGGAACAGCTGCGCAGCGACATGGTGAGCATGATCGTCGACGCCGCGGCGGTGCTGGCGGATCGTTGCACGGCCCGCTGGGAACACGAGCTGGCCGACTGGGCCATCGCCCAAGGAGTCCGCGCCGCCGGGGAAGTGGAACCCCTGGTGGTGCGGCGGATCCGGTCTCTCGCCCAGCGCGGCGACCGGGCCGGAGTGGATCGGCAGGTGCTGCAGCTCACGCGATCGGCACGTGCGTCGGGACGCGACCTCGGGCCGGAGTCGGTGCGCATGATCCAGGAAGCCCTCCAGACCTGCCGTCAGGGACACCTCCCGGAACGATCCGGTGTCGCATGACCGCATACGCTGGGGTCAGATGACCACTCCGAGCAGATGGGGTAGAACCGCCAGCAAGGCGGCAATCACCACCAGCCCGGTATCCTCGCGTTTCCATGCGGCCTCCCCGAGCCATGTCCTGGGGCCCGGGGCCGAGTAGCCGCGCGAGTCCATGGCGATCGTCAACCTCCCGGCCTGCCTGACCGACTCCACCAGCAGCACGAGACACAGCGCCCCCCACTCGCGCGCCTTGCTGACCGGGGAACGGCCCGGACCGACACCGCGGACCCGCCGTGCCCGCGAGATCTCCTGCCACAGTTCCGCGAACCCGTCGAGCCGGCGGAGAGCCGCGACCACCGCCAGGACGGGACGCGACGGCATCCGCAGCAGCCCCCCGAGGTGATCCCCGAGGGCCGTGGGTTCCAGGAACGAGGCGGCCACCACACCGGGCAGCACGATGAACGCCACCCGCAGGGCGGCCACCACTGCGGGTTCGACGGCGCGGGGATCGGAGAGCAGCCAGTTGGACCAGGCGATGGATGCGATCGCGATCCCGGGGGCCACCAGCCGCCCGGGCGGGAACCGGAACCGCAGCAGCACCATTCCCGTGACCACCAGGGCGGCCACCCCGATCGCCAGGGGCAGCAGTCCCCCGGCGACGACCCCCGATGCGGTGAGCAGGACCGCCCCGAGCAGCAGGGACAGCGGCCCTGTTCTCCCCAGCAGGCTCCCGGGTGCTGGGTCTTCCCGGGGCTCCGGGGAGCGTTCCTCTACGTCCGTGGGTGGTGAGGGGAGGTGAATCCGTCGGTTTGCGAGGCGCGTCAGCGCGGCGTCGTGGGTGGCGACCATCACCCCGGTTCCGGCTTCCCGGGCCGAGATCAGGACCCCCGTCACCGCGGCCCAGGTCGCCCGGTCCAGTCCCACGGTGGGTTCGTCCGCCAGGACGACCCCGGGTGCGTGGAGCACCGAGGAGATGACGGCCAGGCGTCGCTGTTCCCCACCCGACAGGCTCAACGGTTGGCGGGTCTCCATGCCGTCGAGCCCCACCGCCGCCAGGAGCCGCCGGGCCCGGGCCTCCACGTCCCTCGGATCCCCTCCCAGCACCAGGGCCGTGGCGGTCAGGGAGGACAGCACGGTTTCCCCCACCACCAGGCCCTCCGCGAACTGCGGAACCCAGCCGGCTCTCGATGCGAGCTGCCGCGAGGTGAGGCGCGCCGGGTCGTCGCCGCCGATCCTCACATCTCCCGAGACCACGGGCAGTGTTCCCAGGAACGCGGCCAGCAGGGTGGACTTGCCCGCTCCGCTGTCGCCACCGAGGGCCACCAGTTCCCCCCGGCGAAGCGTCGCGTCGACGTCGTGCAGCACCCGCCGCGGCTCGTCATCCCGGGCGTTTCCCAGGGTGAGCGGCGTTTTCCGACAGACGGTGATTCCCCGGGCCCGGGCAACGACCTCCCCCGTTTCCCCGCACGTGTTCCCTCCGAGCTCGGCGACTGCGGCGGGTTCCGGGTCGGGCGCCCCCGGGACCCACAGCCCCAGCCCGAGGAGGCGGGCGCCCATGGTTCCCAGGACATCCCCGAAGGGACCGTCGGCGAGAACACGTCCCGAATCGATCACCACCAGCCGCTCCACGATCCCGTCCCAGCCGGCGATGTCGTGATCTGCGACGACCAGGGTGGCGCCGGTGCGGGTGACCACGTCGTTCACCGCCTCCCGCAGCCGGGCGGCCGAGGGGGTGTCGAGCATCGCCCCCGGCTCGTCGAGGAGGAGCACGCCGGGTTTCATGGCCAGCGCCCCCGCCAGCGCCAGTCGCTGGGCCTGCCCACCCGACAACGCCGCCGTCGGGTGTCCGGGGCGAAAGGGAAAATCAACCAGTTCCAGCGCCCCGGCAACCTGCTCACGGATCTCCGCGACCGGCAGGCCGAGGTTCTCCGGCCCGAAGGCGACGTCACGCCCCACGGTCTCGGCGACGATCGAGTCGAAAGGCTGCTGTCCCACCAGGCCGACGTCACCGCGACCCGCGGCCGCCGGGACTCCCCCAACCGTCACCTCGCCCGTGAGCTCCCCCGGGGTGTGATCCTCCAACACCCCGGCGAAGGCCCGCAGCAGGGTGGATTTCCCCGCCCCGCTGACCCCGGCCAACAGGACCCTCTCCCCCGCCCCGATCTCGAGGGTCACGCCGTCCAGGAGCGGGTGATCGGCGCCCAGGGGCTGCCAGGTGAGCGCGACCGCCCGCAGCTGGCCCCGCTCAGCCACGCCGGGCCAGGTGTTCCCGGCCGACGGGGAAGGCGTTCAGCGCCCCGGTCGCGGCCATCGCCCTGACCAGGGCCCAGCCTCCAAGACCGGAGATCGCGATGCAGGAAACGACGGCGCACCCGAGGGCCACCAGCTTCATGCCGAGGGTGTACTCGCCCTGGTAGACCCACCATTCCCAGCAGCACAGTTCAAGGGCGGCGGAGAGCGTACCGGCCAGCATCGCCACCCAGACGCGGAATCCCCGCCACAGGAAGACCGCGAGGATGATCTCGACCCCGAGCGCCTGCAGCGTTCCTGAGATCATCACGTTCAGCCCCCACTGGTTTCCCAGCAACGCCTCGACGGTGGCGGCCACGATCTCGCAGAGCAGGGCCGCTCCGGGGCGGCGCGCCACGAGCCCACCCACGACCGCGGGCAGCACCCACACCCCGAGGGTCAGGCTCGCCAGGGGCGGGAAGACCGTGTTGAGCGCCGCGGACACCGCGGGATACAGCAGCAGATCCCATCCCCAGAACGCGACGCCCAGTGCTACGCCGAGAACGGCGATGGTCACGAGATCCACGGAACGCCACGCGGCGGGTCCTCCCGTCGCGAGCCGTGTCCTCGTCCTCCTGCTGGTTTCAGCCATGTCAACTCCTGTGGTGCGCCGGTTTGTCCCGGTTTCCTCAGGGAGGCCGTGACGGGCACACCCGTCTCGGCCGGAGATTCCCGACTCCCTACGCCGGTGCTAACCGGTTCAGGTTCGAGGGTCTGCGGTTCCCCGCACTCTCAGCGCAACTGCGCTCCCCTGTCGTATCCAGCGAACATTACCGACTGCGGTTCGTCGGTGCATCTCGAGTACGACCTCCCGAATGGGTGGGACCTCCTATTACGATGGCCCGGTGATGAGAAGGCTGATGACCTGGATGCTGCTGCTGGCAGCCGTGGTCGTCGGCATCGTTGTGCCCCCCTCCCGGGCGGATGGAAACCTCGATGTGAACATCGAGTCGCTCTCCCCGCAGCTGCTGGACCGTTCGCAGCCGGATCAACGCATCACGATGACCGGGACGGTGCGCAACAACACCAACCAGGCCGTGGAAAACGCCAGCGTTCATTTCTGGCGATCGACCAGAGCGATCACGGAACATGACGAACTTGAGCAGGCGCTCACCTCCGAGCCCTCACAGTCTCCGGGGAGACGGGTCACGAACTCCAAGGAGAACTATCAGGAACTGGGTGAACTGGCCCCGGGCGCCTCGGTGAAGTTCACGGTGAGCGCGACCATCGGTGAACTCACCTTGTCGTCGAGGACGGATTCCGTCCACATGCTCGGTGTCCAGATCCGTTCCAACTCCCCCAAGCAGGATCCCGTGACGGTGGGCCGGGGCAGGGTGTTCGCCGTAGCCGCCAAGAAACCTTTACAGGTTTCAACCGTCGTGAAGCTCGCCACCCGGCCAACCCTGCTGGACGGCACGGACTTCCAGGACAACTCCCTCGAATCCGGGCTCGTGGGGGAACTGTCCGATTTGTTGACGGCCGCTGAGAAACCGGGGGTCTACACGCTGCTGGATCCGTCCCTGCTGGTCGAGGCCCAGGCGCTGGCCGGGGAACACACCGTCGCCGGTCAGGCTGCCCCCCCGAGCGAGACCGCGGGCAACTTCGTGAAACGAATCAACAATCTGATCAGCACGGGTAGGGTGATGCGGCTGCCGTTCGGGAACCCCAACCTGGCGCGGTTGCACGCCGCCGGGGACCTGAACGGTTTCGAGGCCGCCCTGGAATGGTCCGAAACCGCCTTGAAGGCCGCGGACCTGGGCGCCATCGCCGACGCGCCCCTAGCCGCTGACCTGGGCGGGAACGACTCCCAGGATTTGACGTTGACGCTGGCCCTCCACGGTTTCCGGAAGGTTTTCGGGAACAACTTCACATCCAGCGGGGAGATAACCACCACGGACCACAGCGTCAAGGCCCACGCCCTGCGCGTGTCCCCCCTGGACCTGCCCGGTATCGGCCCCGGAAGTACCTTGACGGATGCGCAGATCTCCGGGCGCCGGCTGGCCGAGGAGTTGCTGGGCGGGTCGCCGGCGATTCACATGGTTCGTGAGGCCGCGAACATCAGCCGCGCGGACCTCCTGGCCGGTTCCGAGACCACCGCTCCCCTCCCCGAACCCAGCGATCAGGCGCGTTATGAAACCCCGGCGGAACAGATCACCCCGTGGCCCGGGCTGCGTTCCCAGGTGCAGGGCATCTTCGACTCCACCCAGCTCCTGGAGGAACTGACGGGAACCGACCGCACCGCGCTGAACGCGGCCACTGCCGCGCGGGCCTTCAACAGCGCCTTCCATTCCGAGCAGGAAGCCATGGAATTCGTCAGCGCCACCCCCAGCGAGAAACTGGCCCCCTCCACAATCCGGTTGAGCGCCGCCAGCCAGTTCGTGATGGGCTCCGATACCAACAACTTCCCTGTGACGATCAGCAATCCGCTTCCCATCACCGTCAAGGTGCGGGTGCGGTTCGTCAGCGATTCCCCCAACCGGATCCGGGTCGCCCCCTCCGAGCTGGTGACCCTCGGCCCCGGCGAGCACCGAACGGTCAGCGTCTCCCCGTCGACCACGTCCAACGGGGTCGTGACGGTGCGGGCCCAGCTGACAACGGAGCAGGGAACCGCGTTCGGATCGGTGGTGCCGGTGGAGATCACGGCCACCGGCCTTGGGCGAGTCGGCTGGATCATCATCGTCATCTCGGGTGCAGTAGTGGTCGGGGGTACATTCCTGCGTATCAGGGCGGTGCAGAGGGAACGAGCCAGGGAGAGTCGTGAGCAGTAATGCCGGTAGCGGTGTGAGCAGCAGCCGCAAATTGCTTTCCGCAAGCGCCCTGATGGCGGCGGGAACGCTGGTTTCCCGAGGCCTCGGGATCCTGCGGACGATGCTGGTGGCCTTCATCCTGGGCAACGGCACCAGGCAGGCCGACATCCTGTCGCTGGCCAGCACGATCTCCAACGGCATGTACATCCTGTTCGTGGGTGGTGCGGTCAACACGGTCCTGGTGCCGCAGATCGTGCGCGCCATCCGTCACGACGAGGACGGCGGCGAGGCCTTCACGAACCGGGTCATGACCGCATTCATGCTGGCCATCAGCGTGGTGACCGTGGTCCTGACACTCGCAGCCCCCCTGATCACCTTCCTCTACTCGTCGGATTCCTGGCGCGCCCCAGACCTGGAGAGCCAGTACGCCTCGATGGTGGCGTTGACCTACTGCACCCTCCCCCAGATCTTCTTCTACGGCGTCTACACGATGCTGGGACAGGTGCTCAATGCCCGGGACCAGTTCGGCCCCATGATGTGGGCGCCGATCGCCAACAACATCATCTCGATCATCGTGCTGGGTTTCTACCTGGTGATCTGGGGCGCAGGAGGGGATCATTCGGGCGCTTTCACCACTGAGCAGATACTGCTGCTGGGCGTCGGTTTCACGCTCGGGATCGCCGCCCAGGCGTTGGTGCTGATCCCGTTCGTGAAGAAGGTGGGGTTCCGGTTCCGGCCGCGTTTCGACCTCCGGGGAGCGGGACTGGGCAAAACCTTCCAGCTGGCCAAGTGGACCCTTGGTTTCGTGCTCATCAACCAGGCCGTGCTGATGCTGGTGAACCGCCTGGCTACCTCCGCGACGGCCGCCGGGTCGGGCGGAGGTTCCAACGTGTACGGCAACGCCAGCCTGATCTGGATGATGCCGCACTCCCTGATCACGGTCTCTCTGGCAACCGCGATGCTTCCCAACGCATCCCGGCTGGCCGCCGAGGAAGACCTCGAGGGCGTCGCGGCCGAGGCCCGCAAGACCATGAGGCTGTCGTTGATGGCCCTGGTACCCGCCTCGATGGTTTTCCTGGCGCTCTCCGAGCCGATGGCGATCCTGCTGTTCGGTCATGGCCAGGGCAGCCGCGACGCCAACCTGATCGCCTGGGCGCTGAGCGCTTTCGCCCTGGGCACGGTGCCGTTCACCGTGCAGTTCATCTGCCTGCGCACCTTCTACGCGCTGGAGGACACCCGCACCCCGTTCCGGCTGCAGCTCGTGATAGGGGGCGTGAACGCGGGGGGCGCGTTGCTGCTGGTGTACCTGATCAACGATCCCTCCTGGACAGCGGCCGCGCTCGCAGGAGCCTATTCGCTGGCCTATCTGGTGGGGGTCCAGCTCAGCTGGCGCCAACTCAAACGGAAGATACCCCACCTGAACGGCCGGGATCTCCTGATGCACGTCGCCCGCCTGGGCATCGGTGCGGGCAGCGGCGCCCTGGTGGCGTGGCTCCTGTCCACCCTGATTCTGGACGCACTCCCCGGCGGGATCGTCGGCCCGCTGTTGGCGCTGTGTCTGGGGGGCGGCATCATCGGGACCGGTTTCCTGGCGGTGGGCAAGGTGCTGAAGGTTCGGGAACTCGCAAGTCTCGGAGACATGATCCGTTCCCGGCTCGGGCGGGGAAGACCCTCCACTCCCGCAGGCGAGGAGAAACCGCAGAAGGAGTCGTCCCTTCCGCACATCCCCACCATTGGTGCGGAACCCGCCACCGCGGCCGCCCTGGTGGACGACCTCATGCCGACGGGCCTGCACACGATCATCGCCGACGGAACCTTCAACGGCTGGAACGCGGCACGCATACCGGAGGAATCCATGGCCGCAGCCCTCGAGCTGCCAAGTCTGGTAGGAAAGCTCACCCCGGATCCCGCAGACCTCGATCCGAATTCCACCGACGATCTCCTGGCCACACGGATCACCCCTGCCGTACAGAGGACCCCGTCTCCCGAGACCTCCACCTCACCGATCGATGCGAGCATGCAGGCACAGGTCATCGGCCCGGACGAGCCCTCCACGTTCGACGGAATCGACGAGATCACCTCGGGTCAACGCCTGATGAGCACCGGTGACCTGCTCTCCACGCGATTCCGCATCGAGGAGCTGATCGCGGTGCGGGACGGCATCGAGACGTGGCGTTCCCACGATCTGGTGCTCTCCCGTGACGTCATGGCACACGTCATCCCGGAGGACAGCCCCTACACCGCCAATCTGCTGCAGGCGGCCCGCAAGGGCGCGATCGCCACCGATTCCCGTTTCCTGCGGGTGCTGGACGCGGTCAGCCTGGACAACGATCCACGCGGGATCGGTGGCTACATCGTCTGCGAGTACGCGCACGGCAGCTCGCTGGCCAACCTGCTGAGACACGGCCCGCTCAGCACACTGGAAGCGGCCTGGGTGGTCCGGGAACTGGCGGACGCCCTCACCTCGC
>ERZ772921.1293-NODE-1293-length-14700-cov-3.638443_pt1 | contig 14700 bp, 4 predicted proteins | sample MGYA00512117_ERZ772921 | MGnify/ENA primary metagenome ERZ772921 (study PRJEB29015, sample SAMEA2737944) | human oral metagenome | biome: human oral; feature: human-associated habitat; material: dental | place: China | collected 2150 ... | reverse complement strand
GAAGCACGGATACATTCCATATCATCCTCGCAATTACCTTTTCTGTTTCGTTCGAACGAAGTATCTGCGCCGATCTGACGGCCTCATTCTGCCGGTAATTTCTGAAAAGGAGGAGTACAATGAACCGCATCCTATTCGTCTGCCACGGCAATATCTGCCGCTCACCGATGGCAGAGTTCGTCATGAAGCACCTCGTTCGCGAGGCGGGACTGACGGACAGCATCAGCATCACATCCAAGGCACTCCATACCGATGAGATCGGCAGTGACACCCACCAGGGCACACGCGCCGTTTTGGACGCACACGGCATCCCGTACGAAACGCGGCACGCAGCGCTCATGACCCATGCCGACTACGATGCCTGCGATATGATCATCGGCATGGACGAGGAGAATATGCGCGATCTCTCACGACTCACAGGCGGCGATCCGAACGGCAAAGTACATAAACTGCTCTCGTATACGGGCACGACACGCGATGTCGCCGACCCGTGGTACACGGGCGACTTCAACGCTGCCTACCGCGATGTGGAGGCGGGATGCCGCGCACTCCTGCAGGTGCTGACGAAAAGGAAATAAATACAGCAGAGCGCCCCATCGACGATAGAGCCGTTGATGGGGCGCTCTGTTTTTCTTCTGCCCAAGTCTCAGCTGAATACATCATCGACGATGGTGTAGACCGTATCGTCAAGGACGTTGATATCGCTCCGCGTGATATCCTTTCCATCCCTCATCACATTGACGGCGGGCGGAACGGGATCAACCTGTGCCGTTGGCTTGCGGCTGTAGTGATTCGTGCGGTCGAGCGACGCATTCTCATACGCGTACTCGTCCGGCGTCATCTTGCTTACCTGCGTCATCGCCTTGTAGTACTCATAGTCGGGGATATAGGGGCCGATGTAGAGTGCCGTCTCGTTCGCAGGATCATTCACAAAGCGGTAGTTCCGCGACACATTGTCGCCGTCCGCACCACCTTGTGCTTTGTAGGTACCGTTCACGGCATAGTGTCCGACGCGCAGACGCGCATTCGGCGAACTATAGTCAATCGTGCCCGGAAGCTTTTCGTCCGGTACAATCTCCGGAACCTCATTATGACTAAGGTTTGTTCCCTGTGGCGTTCCCGTGTAGCTGGTGGGCAGTCCCTCATTGATCCAGCGTTCCTGCGGGTCAGCCTTCAGCACGATCTCCTTCGGCGTGATCTTGCCCTTGCCGACATACGGGTTCGCGAGGTTCACGGCATTGCCGTTCGCATCGACAATCTCATAGTTATTGGCGCCCGTGCCGCTGATCGCAAGGCTGTAGTTGACGTTCTTATCGCCGACCGTGCCGCGTCCCTGATTCCAGACGTTGCCCTGCCATTTGACATTGGGATCATCGTATACTGCCGTCGTGTCATTGCTGACATCGCCGTCCTTCCGGAACACGGTATCGAGGCCGCCGTCTGGATTTGTCGGTGTTCCGCTGTAGTGATGGAACTTGACGAGGTTATCCCCGCCCGCCGTAATGAGATCACCATGCCCATTGCGTGCCTTGCCGATAATGTCTGAAGTCCCGTCGTACTCCTTTGTCAGGTAGTTCGATGGATCGGCGATCAGCCTGCGCTTTGTGATCTGTCCTGCACCGTCCTTGTCCACGATGCCGTCCCACGAGCCGAGGTTAAAGTTCCGATTGTCGATTTTCACCCGATAGTCCACACGCGGATTGCCGGCATTCTTATCGCGATACGTGCCCGTCACCGACGCAACATTCTCATCAGGCAGTGTGTGTATGACTCTGCCGATGGTAACGGTGCTGGCGGGCAGGAGATTGCCCTTCGGATTGTCCACGGCTGTCGTGCCGTCATACTCCTTCTTCGCCAAGCCAAAGTGAAGATCGAAGTTGGCCGCCGTCACATTCGCCTTATCAATCGACCCCTTTCCGTAGTAGTTCTCCTTAAAGTCGTAGTTGCCCGCATTCGTGCCGAGCTGCGAACGAAGCGCCGCGCCGACATTGCGGTACTGCACATCTTTCTCGCCTGCGTTCGCATCTGCTCTAAAGGTCGCATCCGTGCTGTTGTACCCGTAGTCACTGTCGACATTCGTGGTCGTGAGGGTCGTAATGCGCCCGTTGATCACACCGACGCCATCGTTCAGGAGCGTGCGTCCCGCAGCGGCATCGACGCGTGCCGTGACATCGATATTCCTTGAATCTGTATCGTAGGTCTTCGAGACATCATCGAATTTGATATCCAGCAGACGCTTCTTAATTGTATTGTCATTGGTGCGCAGCGTGCCCGCAGGAATGACATTCCCAAGCGCATCCACCAGACGGTAGTTCGCGGCATCTGCCCCGGTAAGCTGCGGATTGTAGATCACGGTCTTGCCCGTGCCCGCATTCTTATCAGCATATTTTGCCGTCGACGCGTTCTGCACGTTGTCGCCCGTAATCAGGCCGCCGTTCTCCAGCTCAACGACGCTGTCCCCGTTCGTGACCTGCGTCCCATGACGTTTGGTCACAGTCTCGGGATGCGCCGCATCATAGACGTAGGACGTCCCGTCATACGTCTTGACAAGCTGACCAAGTCCGGCGACACGGACATCCTTCGGTGTAATCTCACCGACGTCATCCTTGGTAAAGTCGGTAATGTTGAAGTTATTGCCCGTGTACTTCAACCCATAGGTGACAGTCTTGCCCGTACCTGCATTCTTATTGTCATAGTGCGAAGCATTCGGGTCAATGGCAAGATCGTCCTTGATATTGACCGTCTGCGAGCCGACTTGAACTGTCGCGCTCGTGAGATAGTTCCTGAGCGCATCAGAGGTGTTCTTCCCGTTGTACTTGACCGCACGCGTACCATCATAGATTTTCCTGGCACCCGCCGTGTCAAATATCGTATTGATATTCCCCGGCGTGATCGTCAGCGGATTGATGCGGCCCTTCCCAGCGGCAGCGGTATAGTTCTTGGTGCCGCCGTCCACGCGATAGTTCGCGGCAGTCGTATCGCGCGTCGCAAGATCCGCGAGAGCGGCATCCAGCCCCGTGTAGCTGACCGCCTTATCCGTTACGTTGCGGTTCGCATCGCGGCTGACCGTCGGGTCTGCATTTCCTGCCGCGTCGAGATATTTCCCGTTGACCAGCGAGAGCGCTGTCGAATCAAGAGCAAGCGTATCCCCCGCCGCAACACCGCCGAAGACAATATCGCCCGCCGTCAGCCCGGTCACTGCCGCCGTGCCGTCGTAATCTTTTTCCTTGCGCGCGACATCGACCGAGAGCGTCTTCTTGTAGATATCTGCCGCAAGTGTCGTCGGCGAGGTCCCAATCGTGTAGTTGGCGGTTGCCGCAGCGGGCCCCGAGAGGGTCAGCGAGTAGGTGACCGTACGTCCTGCCGTCGCGGAGGTACGTGCCTCCGCATCCGCCTTTGTCTCTGCCGAGGCGTTTGGGCTGTTATACGTCCCCGTCACATTCAGTACGATCCCCTTGTTGCGGTCTGCGGCAACAATTCCCTCCAGATGCTCGCGCGCCATCGCATTGACAAAGTCGCGGTTCGTCTGATCGAATGTCGCCGTACCGTCGTATTCCTTGATGAGATGCTGCGGAAGCAGTGTCGCAAGGTCACGTCTGGTGATGGTGTCGCCCGTGTGATGGATGTTCTTGTTGCGCGTTCCCGAGAAATCGAAATTCGTCGTGTTGATGGTCACGTTGTAGTCAACGCTGTTCGCAAGCGCCACGTTCGCATCGTTGTACTGCGCACTGTTCAGGCTGATATCGTCAAGGTTGATCGGCACCCTATTCCCGCCGCCAAGATCCAAGGTACTGGTTTGGAAATGCTTCTTGACATGAGCCATATCCTTGTAGGACTTGCGGGTTACAGGGTCTGTCCATACGACATCTCGTGTGCCGTCGTACATCTTCCTAGCGGGGTCGATACTGAAGCTGAAGTCGTTCGCGGTGACCGTACGCTTGCGGATTGTCCCCTTACCGTAGGCGGTATCTGCCACTTCATAGTTGCCCGCATACAACTGAGCCGCAAGGGTATTGGCGAGATTCGAGTACTGCACATCCTTGCCGTTCGTGATGACGTTTCCGTTTGCATCCGTCACAACGTTGGGATTCTGCACGAATGTTCCGTCGGTATTGCCCGCACCGTAGAAACTCTGAACACCCGCCGTATTGAACGACGCGCTTGTGATGCCGTCCGCCGCAAGCGCTGCCGCACCGCGTCCGTCGCTGTTGCCCGCCGTCACGGAGGCAATGTTCTTCGTATTGTTGACTGCAGTCGTATCATACGGCTTCGACACATTGGCAAACCCGAGTGTGATCTTGCGCGGGGAAATCGTGCCCGCAGCGTCCAGATGGAGGCCATTCTCGGCATCCACTGCCGGATTGTTTCCGTCCGAGAGCCGATAGTTGCGCCCGCCGTTCGCGGCATCGATCTTGACATTGTAGGCAATATCCTTCGCTGTCACATTGCCGCCGCCGTCGCGCACGACGTTCTTGTCCGCCGTACGGTTCGTGAGATTATCGACGTAGTTCGCCGTGATCGTCATCTTTGCGCCGTCGTTCACCGCCGCGCCGTTCGACGTCCGCACGAGCTTGTTGTCGTTGGTCGTCCTCGCCGCATAGACGACATTGCCGCGCGCATCGTCATCGACAAATTTATCATAGTGACGCGATGCCGTATCGATGAGCTTCGCGTTCCCGTCATAGATCTTGTCGATGCCCGAATTCTGTGCAAGCCCCACATTCAGCACACGGCGGTCAATCGTGCCCTGTGCATCCTTGGTAAAGTCGTTCGTTCCATTGACCGTGATATTATTGTTGTTCAGATGGAACTTGTACGTCACCGCATCAGGCGTGCCGTTCGTCGCATTGGGGCTGGAGTAACGCGTTCCCCCAAGATCCATCACAACGTCGCTGCTGAGATCCACCCAGTTGCCGTTCAGCGTAACACCAATGCTTGTAATATAGTTTTTCACATCATTCGATGCCGCAGATCCGTTGTACTTCACGGCACGCGTGCCGTCGTAGACCTTCGAAGCATTCCCCGCCGTAAAGGTCACATCGCTTGCATTGATGATTGCCTTGCCGATCGATCCCTTGCCGTAGCCATCCGTATCAAAGACGTAGTTCGCCGCATCACTGCCGAGGGTTGTCCCCATCGCTGCAGCGAGGCCTGCGTACTGTACGTCCTTGTTCGTGCCCGCATTCGCATCGGGGGTAAACGTGCCGCCCGTCCGCCGTCCATAGTCGCTGACGATGCCGCCCAGATTGGTCAGCTTGTTCGAGCCGTTGACGAGTCCCGCGCTGTCGCGGTTCAGCACTGCTGCATCGGCAGCCGAAACAGACGGATCAATCGTCGTATTCGTCGATGTTCCGTCAAAGCTCTTGCTGACATTGCCGAAGGTGACGTTCACCCTGCGTGCCGTGATCGTATTGTTCGTTGTTGTAATCGGTGCTGTGATGGCTGCCCCCATCGCGTCGACGAGGCGGTAGTTCCCGGCATTCATCGGATCGATCTTCACATCGTAGGTGATGGACTTGCTGCCCGCGCCAACATTCTTATCATCATAGGAAGCCGTCGACTGATTCGTCGCACCGTCGCCTGCGATGAGTCCCGTGAGGGAAACCATGTCGTTCGCCGTGCGTATCGTCCCGAGCGAGTTGCGCGCCGCACCGATCACATCGGTCGTTCCATCATAGACCTTCGTCATCGGTCCCTGAATCGCCGCCTTGACATCCTTCGGCGTGATGGTGCCGTCGCCCAATGCGTCAAACGTCGATGCGCCGGGAGCAAGCGCAAAGTTCCCGCTCGTTCCCGTATAGCGCATGTGATAGGTCACGCGGCCGACCGAGGCACCACCTGCCACATTCTTCGTATCATATTCCGCCGACTGCAGGCTGACATCGCCCAGGACACTCAGCGTGTTCCCGCCCACCGTCACCTGCGCATCGGTAATGTAGTTCTTTACATCATTGACGGCCGCCGACCCGTTCGTCCACTTGACCGTCCTCGTGCCGTCATAGACCTTCGTCGCAGGTCCCGTTGTCAGGAGCGTCACCGTCGAGGGGTTCAGCTGAACCGGCGTGATCTCACCCAGCCCCTTTGCCGTCGCACTGATGGTATAGTTATCCGCATCCGCACCGCCGAGCGAGAGCCCTGAATAGTTGATCCAGTTTTTCTGCACCGCTCCGTCGATGACCGTCGTCGTCCCATCACCGCGCACATTCGGGCTCTGGAATGCCTCCGCATGCCCCGCAAGGCTGACCGAGTCTCCGCTCAGCACGGCGCCTGACGTGAATCCAACAGCGGTCGGATCAACATTTGTCGTGCCGTCATACACCTTCGTGATCTTTTTGAACGCACCCGAAAGATCCTTCGGCGTGATCTTTCCTTTCGCCGAAAGGTTGAGTCCGTTCTCCGCATTGATCGGTGTGCCGCCGTTGGCAAACGCATAGTTGCGCGCGTCGCCCGTCCCCGCGATGTGGATATCATACTGTATATCTTTGTCGATGACCGTGCCCGCCGACTTCGCGACATTCTTGTCATTCGCCGTGTTTGGGCTGTTGCGGTAGTTTGACTCAATATGGAAGGACGAGCCGTCATTGACGAGCTCCTTCGATCCCGCCGCGTACTTCACATTGCCGCGTGCATCCGTCTTCGTAAGCGCGTTCCAGTGCTTCGACGCCGTATCGATGAGTCCCGTCTGGCCGTCATAGACCTTGTCAATGCCCGTGTTCTGCACAAGGGCAAGATCGATGGTCCGGCGCGTGATCGTGCCGTCGCCGTAGACCTTCCCGCGGCCTTCTTCGAGTTTCTGCCCGCCGAGGGTATAGTTCTTGATCTTGATTGGGTCTCCGCTCGCCGCGACGTTGTACATGACCTTCGCCGCTTCGAATGCATTTGCCGTCGGGTTTTTCGCCGCCGTGGTGAACTTTGCGCCGCCGCTCGTAAGACTGAACGTCACATTGTCGCCCGCGACGACGCCCGTCCCGGAGCCGCCGCTCGGCCGAATCGACCAGCCCGACGGAACGTTATAGACGTTTGTCCCATCGTACTCCTTCGTCGCAGTCGCCACGGTTCCCGTGCCGTCGACGACATGGAAATTATTCGGATTGAGGTCGCGGCGGTTGATGGTTCCCTTGCCGTAGGCATCTGCATCCATGGTGTAGTTGCCTGCCGAGTATGTGCCGAACTCCGCATTGAACGCCTTCTTCATGTTCGTATACTGAACATCGTGCGGCGTGCCGTTGCTTGCATTGGGATTCGGGGTGAACGTCGTCCCCGTGAGGCGGCCGTAATCGCTGTGATAGCTGCCCGGTGCCGCCCCCATCATCGTGTTGTAGCGGGTCGTGAGGTACGATGCCGTCACATTGTCGTCGCCCAGGATGGCACCGATTACGGAGCTGTTCACCGTATCGGTGATCTCCGCTACGGTCGCGGACGTATTGCGCGTATCCCCGTCATAGGTCTTCGATACGTCTGCCATCTTGACCTTCAGCGCACGCGGCGTAATCGTCCCGGCATCGGCAACGGTCAGCGGCGCATTCAGCGTCACGGTGGTTCCTGCTCCTGTGCCCGTCGCCGAGCTGATGACGGTGCCCATCGCGTCGACGATCCGATAGTCGTCGGCATACTGCCCTGAGAGCTGTGCCGTATAGTTGACATCCTTTGTCCTGACGAGTTCCGTGAGCGCATCGTAGGCAACATCCTTGCCGTGGACACTGTAGCCGCCCAGATACTCTGCCGTCGAACTGTTTGTGCGCTTTTCCTGTCGGCCTGCGTCATTGTTCTTCCAACCCGCAAAGGTGACAAGCGTATCTCCCTTGACAATATTGCGATTGCCGTCCGTGTGCTCGGCCATAGCATCGTAGACCTTCGTGATATTGTGCGTCGTCATCGTCAGATCGGCAGGGGTAATAGTCCCCGACGCCGTAACATGGGCGGGGGTTGCATTCGTGATATTTTCGAGATTCTTCAGCGTCCCGGCGGCCTCTGCCGCCGCCGAACCGAAGGTATAGTTCGACAGCGGATTGGTCGTCCCGTTGCTTGTACGGGCGATGACATCATAGGCAACGTACTGTGCCTCGGAGACATGCGAGGTGAGGTTGTTCCCATCCGGGTCGCTTGCGAAATGCCCCGCCGATCCGCTCTTCAGATCAAAAGTGATCTTCCCGTAGTCGCGCGTGACAAGGCCCGTCGTTGGAGACGGTGCGACAGGTGTCGTCAGATAGGCACCCGAGGGGAGGGTATAGCGGTCATTGCCGTCGTAGACCTTCGTCGCATTGGCGACCGTTCCATCCGACTTGCGCACCTGAAAGCCCGTCGGATCGATGCGGCGGCGCGTGATCGTTCCTGTGCCGTACTGCGTATCGACAATCTTATAGTTATTGTTCGACAGGGTCCCCGCAAGCCCCGTATACTCCACCGTGCGGCTGCCTGCATTGACGTTCGAGGCAAACGATGCCCCCGTACCGCTGCCATAGCGGCTGGTCACGCCCGTCATATTGAAGTTCGTCGTGGTGATCCCGTCCGCCGTGACGACAGCGCCGCCGGCACCGTCGTTCAGCGTAGCGAGTTCCTTGTCCGTATTGGTATCCGTGCCGTCATAGATCTTCGTCACGGGGGTAAACGTCATCGTGAGGCTGCGCGGGGTGATGACGCCCGTATAGCTCCCCGCAATTGCCGCGCTGTTTGACACCGTCGTCCCCGTCGGATCGAGCGTATAGTTATCCGACTCCGCCCCCGCAGGGCGCACGAAGGACGCGGTGTAGTCCACCGCTTGTGTCGTGGGGCTGCCAAATGCGTCCAGGACAACATTCTTGGTCGCATACATCGCCGTCGACGTATTCGTACGCGACTCGCCCGTCACAAAGCCCGAGAGAGTGACCAGCGGATCCCCCTTGATGATATGGCGGTTGCCGTCGGTCTGCTCGCGCATGGCATCGTAGACCTTCGTAATATTGCTGTTCACGACAGTCGCTGTGAGAACCTTCGGCGTGATCTTGCCGTCGCCCGTTGCGTCAAACGCACTGCTGAGCGAATGCTTCGTCACACCATCTGCCCCAAGAACATAGTAATCGGACAGCTCGTGTCCGCCGTACGCATCCGTATGGGTATCTGTCACGCCTGTGACATTGTAGGCGAGCTTCGTCGCCTCGGCAACGTTCTTCGTATCATTTCCGCTGCCGTCCTGGAACCGTCCCCGTCCGCCCGTCAGGGCGAACGTGATGTGCCCATGATCGCGCGCAACGATGCCCGTCGTGCTGCTCGCCGGAGCATTGACCGAGAGATAGGTATTGGGATCCGGGGTATAGAACACGTTCCCGTCGTAGACCTTCTCCGCACTGACCTCAAGCCCTGTCGCGCGGTTGTAGACCTTGAAGCTGTCGCGCGTGATCTCACGCCGGACGATATCGCCGTCGAGATAGAGCTTGCTGTTTGTCACAGCAGTCTTTGTCCCGCTCAAAGGAAGTTTGTAGAACAGCTCATAGTTCCCCGCATCAGCACCCGTCAAGCCAACGTTGGTATATTCCAGCTTGTGGCTGCCGACATGAACCTGCTCATTGCCCGACGTATCGGTGTACTTCGGATCGGTGACGGACGTGAGATCAATATCGTCGATCGCATTGTTGTCATTGCGCATGATCTCACCGTCATGGTGGACGGGAGATGCCGCCGAAGACGGCGGTGCCGTATACGTCTTGTCGAGTGTGACATTCGGCGTAGCCCCCGTCTGCTTCATTGCGGCATCGAGCACATTTGATTCGCCGTTGTAGATCTTGTCGTCCGCCTTATACTTATTGATATGGAGATAGACCGGTGCCTTGGTGATGGTCGCACTGCCCGTCAGGTTGCTGAGCGACGTGTTGTCGAAGGTGTAGTTTACCGCATCTGTGCCGGTAAAACCGATCGATCCGCTGAACTTGACAGGCTTGTTCGTGCCGACGTTCTTGTCGAGATTCGCCCCTGTGGCAGCGAGTGCCGGATTGTACACCATCTGTGCCTTGAAGCCGCCCGTGGTGAAATCAAGATTGACCGTGCCTGCTTCAATATCCTCCGCCGTAAAGCCCGAGGAGGTGATACTTCCGCTCGTCAGCGCGGCGATAAATGCATCCGTGACATCGCTCTTGCCGTTATACATTCGGTTCGGGTTGATCGTCCCGTTGTCGAGGCTCACCTTGCGCGGCTTGACCGTGACATTGACCCCGCGCAGATTCGGCCCCTCCTGATCGTCCGTCCAGAGGATCGCCTTCGGCCGAATGTCCGGAATCTTCCCCACCACATTGCGGATGCCGTCCGTCGTATTCAGATCCTGCCCGCTCACGTAGCCCTTTACCTTCGCAGGATCAACATTTCCGCTGAACGTCACATTCGATACTCCGCCGACGGCATTCGGCGCGTTCTTGTCGACAATCTTCAGGTAGTAGCTGTTGTACTCGGGGCTGATGTCCGCCCCGCTGTGCGGAACAATATTCCCACCCACTAGGGTGCCGTTCGTCTTGACCGTATTCCCGGCTGCGGCAGAGGGCGTGCCGTCCGCCTTAAAGTAGCGGTAGTTGTAGGTCGCTGTTGCCGTGCCGTCCATAAACGCCGTCAGCATGGGGAGCGTACGTCCCTCATAGATGCGCCACTTCGCCCCGGGGGCACCGTCATTGTTGATGTTCCAGTTTGTATAGGTGGCAGAGGTCTTTGCCTTAGCTGCCGGAGGAGGCGTCGTCAGGCCGTAAAGCGTCGCCTCTCCTGTGTTCTTATTGATCGTATAAGTATCGTTGATCGGCGGAGCCGACGACGATGTAATAAACGGGTCCGCCGTCGAATAGGCTCTGTTCACCTTAAATCCCGGTGTAAATGCGGACGGATTATCGATACCGTAAACCAGCCCTGCTGCCGGAGAGAGCCCAACCGGTGTCACTTCGCTGTACACATCATTAAACACCGTACCATAATTACGTGCTGCACCAAGAATACCGCCGCTGTTGGTCGTCACCTTGCTGTACGACTCCGAGACTGTGGTGTTTTCCGCACCGCCGATGATGCCGCCGGCGTACCATTGTCTTCCGGTAACGGTGGAATCCGTTACCGACACGCCGCGCAGTACCGTATTGCCTGTCGTATACCCGACAAGTGCTCCTCCATAGTACGGCTTGTTCGTTGGCAGCGCAATATTTACGCCCTTGATCCCGATGTTGTCAAAGCGTGCGCCGCTCGCACGTCCAAAGAGACCATTATCAATCCGCCCGCTTACGCTGGGAATGGTATAATTCTTTACCTTATAGAAATTGCCGTCGATCTTCCCCGTAAACGGAACCGCGCCGTTGCCGCCAAGCGGCGTCACCGCTTTCGGCGCATGAGTCACAGGGTCTGTAAAGTCAATGTCGTTCGCGAGCATATAGTTGCCCGCGAGGTTGCTGCTGATGTTCTGGAACTCGGTCGTATTGTGGACGAGCTTATAGTAGTTGTCCGCCGCCGTTGCCGCCGTTCCGTTCACCGTATAGGCGGATGCCGCGGGGGGCGTCGCTGTCTGGTAGCCGATATGCGCATAGCCGTCGTTTGCCGCATCGGTGTGGAGGACGACAGGGCGTGTCGCTGCACTGACCGTGCCTGCGTCAAGAATACGGATGTTCTTGCCGTAGACCTCGACCTTATTCGCCGAAACGCTGCCCATATTGACGACATCCGCCTTGCCGACTGCCGTGGTGCTGAGCGGAGCAGTGCCGCTCGTCTCGAAGGTTCCCGCACCAACTGTCGACGTCTCCTGCGTGGAGACGTAGAGATTGCCGACGTTCACGGATGCCGTCTTGCCCATGAGTACGCCGTTCGGGTTGACAAGATAGATATCGCCGCCGCTGTTGTTGATCGTACCGTTGATGGCAGAGGAACTGCCGCCCGTCACGATGTTCAGGTAATTTTTTCCATCATAATTGACCGTCTCACCGGCCTTGACGGAGTAATCGTTCCATTTGATGACGTTGTTCAGTGTGGTGCCGGTGATGCTCGTCGTCAACGCATTCGGGCGTCCAACATTGACCCCTGCGGTCATATCGTGCTCGCCCATCGGCGCGGCGGATGCCATCTGTGGAATCAGGAAGGCTCCTGCCAGTCCTGCCGCCAGCGCATAGCACACACGCCATGACAGTTTACGTGTCCGATTCGTTCTCATGATTCCATGCTCCCATCTGATGCGATATTTCTTATCTATATTTATCGAAACTTATAGCTCATTTTATAATAGCATAGATGTGCGAAGAAGACAAGAAATCCCGTCGAATCGTCCTAGGACCATTCGACGGGATTGATCTGTTATGTGCTCATCAAAGCATCGCCTTGTAGCGTTCCTGGTTGATCTTTGGAATAGCAAGCATATCCATCGCCTTTTCCGCTGTGAGTTTGCAAGTAGTCATCACGGCGCGTATCGAAGATAGACGTTCCTGCTCGATCCCTTTTTCGATCCCCGCTTCTCTGCCCTGCTCATATTCTTCCTTCAGCAGCTGTTCCCATAACGCACTCACGTGGCTCACTCCTTCCTCGTTCTGCTTGAATGCTCTCGTCCGCTGTGCAAGAACATCGTAGTACATCTTCTCCGGCTGGGCGCAGCGAAAGTCGTGCATCAACCGCCCCAATGGTGTCGATGTGTCTGTCATCGCACTATTTACATAGATAATGTGCGAGCCGTCGTCAAACACATTACTGTATCCCTCTATCATACGACGAATCACGTAGAGGGGTTGTCCGAAGCCAAGGACATCGGTCTCCGTGATAAATATAACATACGACTCAGGCAGTTTCTCATAGTCTACCCCTGCCGGCAGTGCGTTCGCATCCATGATACTGCTGTGATAGCGTGCTCTGCGCGGATCTGCCCCGCTCTTTGCACGTTGGATTTCGATGTTAAACTCACGTCCGTCAGCAAATGCGTGCACATCGAGCCGTACATCATGCCCGCGTAGATTCTTCACCGTATCCTGCGTAATAACACGCTCTGCACGAAGATTGGGCTGATCGAGAATAATCTGCAAGACCAAATCTACGCACGGGAGACTGTCTTGAAAGACTGCGGTCATAAAGACATCATCAAGAAGTGTAAAACTCTGAATCACTTCTTGATAGCGCATGCGTCGTGCTTCATCCAAATCTCGTGCCATCAAATCGCCCCTATGACTATTTTAGCCGATTCTATTCCTGCGTGCAAGATCGAAAGAGAAAAGCCTCCCCCACTGTTGCGGGGGAGGTGAACCGCCTCAGCGGTAAGGGGCACAAACCCATGATATTTTACTTTAACAAGCTGAGTACCGTGCTCGAGTTCTGGTTCGCCTGCGCAAGCATCGCCTGCGCTGCCTGTGTGAGCACGTTATTCTTTGTATACGCCGTCATTTCCTTCGCCATATCCGCGTCGCGAATGGTCGACTCCGATGCCTGCACGTTCTCCGCCGCAACGATCAGATTATTGCTCGTATACTGGAGACGGTTCTGCACCGCGCCGATATTGACCGCCTCATCCGTCGCCTTGATCAGTGCATTGTCAAATACGTTGATCGCCGCATTTGCCGCCTCACGCGTCGTCAGCTGAACCTTCGGTCCCATACCGACAACCTGCGTATCCGTAAAGTTCGGCGGCAGCGGGATCAGCGGAGGCGGCAGCGGCTGATGATCCCAACCGTTTCCGCTCTGGGACTGAAGTCCGAGTGCCGCGGAGCGCATATCGGTAAAGCCGACCTTGATCTCCTGATTCGCACGCGTTCCCGTCTGGAGAACCAGGGAATTGTCCTCGGACGGGTTCTGCCCGCGGATCGTCTCCTTGAATGCATCGAGGGTGGCGTTGACATCGTTGCGCATCTTCCCCTCGCTGTCGGTCACACAGAAGGTAAGGCCCGCAATCTGTCCATCGACGCCCGGCTTATTTGCCTGCACCGTGATGCCGGGCTTGTTGTCCGGCGTATAGACCGGACGTCCATAGGCATCCATGCCGATCAGTTCATTCGTCGGACCAAGCCCTGCATGGGACTCTGTTACAAGACGAATCGCCGCAGCGATGTCCAACGTGTCCCCAATGGGGCTGACCGAGCGCGTATAGGTGACGCCGTCCTTTACCCACGACGCCGTGAGCGTATCGGACGGGAGGATGCCGAGATCATTTCCATCGCGGCGCTTCAGCTCCGTCAGGAAGGTCGAGCCTGTCGTATCCGTAGAGAGGCTCATATTCGTAAAGCAGGTAAACGTCCCCTGCCCCCCCGGGCCGCCGACGAAGCCGTTGCGCGAGCCGTCGATAAGGTACTTTCCGTTATATGTCGTCAGCGCATTCTCATCGATCTGGTCGATCAGCTTATCGACCTCTTTCTGGATGAGTCTGCGGTCCTCGTCCGTATTCGTATCGTTCGCGGCGTTGATCGCCTTTTCCTTCAGCGTCTTCAGAACTTCCACCGTGGACTGCACCGCACCCTCTGCCGTACGCAGGAGCGCCGTGCCATTCTTTGTATTCTTGTCGTCCTGATCGAGCGAACGCACCTGAACGCGCATCCGCTCGGAGATCGCCATCCCCGAGGCATCGTCTCCCGCGCTGTTGATCTTCATGCCCGAGGAGACCTTCTGCAGACTCTTCGAGAGTGCACTCTCATTCTTGTTGAGCGTGTTGAGCGTATTCACCGCCGGCATATTATTCTTGACCACCATCGCCATAAAGACTGCCTCCCTGACTGTAATCTATGGTGTTGTTACGAAAATAAT
>ERZ772921.1292-NODE-1292-length-14717-cov-10.049516_pt1 | contig 14717 bp, 9 predicted proteins | sample MGYA00512117_ERZ772921 | MGnify/ENA primary metagenome ERZ772921 (study PRJEB29015, sample SAMEA2737944) | human oral metagenome | biome: human oral; feature: human-associated habitat; material: dental | place: China | collected 2150 ... | reverse complement strand
TCATCCAGATCGCCATGGGCAGCGAGGTCGCCGCCATGAACAGGATCGTGCCGATGACGGAGTCCAGGAGTCGGAAGTTCACGAACAGCGTGTAGACCGGCACCATCATGGCTGTGATCGGCAGGCAGGCGCCGAACAGGATCGTGTACATGAAGCCCCGGTTGAAGCGCATGGAGAAGCGCGACAGGGGATATGCCGCCAGGACGGACACGCCCACGGTGATCGTCGCCGTGCCGAGGGAGATGAGCAAGGAGTTCCACAGCGGCAGGAGCGTCGCGTCCACGGTGGCGATACTGGTGAAGTTGTCCAGGGTCCAGGTCTTCGGCACGGCGATGGACACCGTGGCGGCCGGGTTGAAGGCGGACAGGACGATCCAGGCCAGCGGGGTCAGGAAGGCGATCCCGATGAGGATCATGACGGCGGACGACGCGATGCTCAGCCCGCGTCCGCGCGGGGAGGCCAGCGACAGACCCGCTGAGGACCATCCGCACCTTCTACTCGGCCCGCGCCCGCGCGGGGAGGCCGGACGGAGGGAGGCGGTCGGGGCGGTCGTATTGGTGGTGCTGGTCGTGCCGGTTCCACCGGTCCTGCCGGCGGCGTTGGTCGTGCCGGTCTCACCGGCCGCAGCCGTGCGTCCGTCGGCCCTGTTGCTCGGCTCGGGCATGTCAGTCGACCTCCGGTTTGAGGATTCGCATGTAGACGATGGAGAACAGGGCTCCGACGACGAGAGTCACGGTGGCGATGGCCGTGCCGTAGCCCACGTGGGAGTACTTGAACGCCTCCTGGTAGGCCAGGACGGGCAGGGTGGAGGAGGAGGTGCCCGGACCGCCCCCGGTCATGACCCAGATGAGGGTGAAGACGCCGAGCGTCTGGAGCGTGGTGAGCATGAGATTGGTGGCGATCGAGCGGCGGATCATGGGCAGTGTGATGCGCAGGAAGCACTGGAGCGTCGAGGCGCCGTCGATCTGCGCGGACTCCACGACCTCCGGGGGCACGTCGGACAGCGCCGCGTGGTACTGCATCATGGAGAACGCGGTGCCGCGCCAGACATTGGCGAGGATGACCGAGAGCATGGGGAGGACCAGGAGCCACTTGGGACCCTCCAGACCGATGAGGGCGAGCATCGAGTTCAGGGTGCCTTCCGAGGCGAAGAACGCGTAGCAGGCGAAGGCCGCCACGATCTCCGGGAGAGTCCAGGCCACGACCACGACCCCGCCCACGAGGGAGGAGATCGGGTGGGCGCAGTGGCGCATGAGGACGGCCAGGATCATGCCCAGGACGTTCTGCCCGATGATCGCCGAGGCGAGGACGAACACCCCGGTCAGGACGACCGACTTCAGGAAGGCCGAATCGGACAGCAGGGCGACGTAGTTGTCCAGGCCGACGAATCGGGGCCTGGCGGCCTTGTATCCACTCAGGGCGCGGTTCGTCAGTGAGCCGTACAGGGAGTAGACGATCGGACCGAGCAGGAAGAGGGAGAGCAGGACGACCGCCGGTAGCAGCGGGATCATCCGCCCCAGCCGCTTAACCCGTTGCCCGAGCGGTCGGTCGCGATGCGCGTTGAGGCGGGGAGGACGACGGGGCGCGGGAGCGGAGCACCCCGCCGTCGTCCCGGCCCGAGCCGGCCGGTCCATCAGGACGCGGCCTCCGTGGCGTCCTGGCCGACGATGCTGATGAGGCCGGCGTCATAGGCGGCCGCGGCCTCCTGCGGCGTGGTGGCGTCGGTGATGACGGACTCGCAGGCGACCTGGATGTTCCCGGAGATCTGCGAGTAGTCCGGGGTGGAGGGGCGGAAGCGGGTGACCGCCACCAGGCTCACGAAGAATTCGAAGCTGGAGTTGTAGGACAGGTACTCCTGGGACTGGGCGACGTCCTGACGCACGGCGACCTGGGCGTTCTCGGTGTCGTACTTCAGCGTGTTCTCGTAGTTCAGTGCGATCGAGATGAAGTTGAAGGCCGCGTCGGCGTTGGCCGTCTGCGAGCCGACGGCGAGGGTCCAGCCGCCCGACATCGAGGTGAACCCGTCGCCCTGGCCGTCCTTGGTGGGCATCTTGGCGAAGCCCATGGTCTCCTCCCACTCGGGCCAGGAGTTGTCCCCGGAGATCCAGGTGCCCGGCATCCATGAGCCGTCGATGGCCATCGCCAGTTTGCCCTGGGGGAGGAGCTCGGTGGATACGCGGTTGCCGACCGAGGCGTCCAGGGCGATGTCGAGCGACGGGCCCAGTCCCTCGGAGTAGACGGTATCCATGAAGGTCAGTGAGTCGGTGAAGCCTTTCGAACCCGTCACCCACTTGGCGGTCTCGGCGTCGTAGAGGAACGTCCCCTCGGTCCCGGAGAGCAGCATCTCGAACCCCTGCATGCTCGTGGCCTCGCCGGCGGCCTTGCCCGCGAAGACATTGAGCGGGATGACGTCGGGCACCTTGGTCCTGATGGTGCGGGCGGCGTCGAGGATCTCGGCCCAGGTCCTGGGCTGCCAGTCGGCGGGCAGGCCGGCCTGGGCGAAGATCGTCTTGTTGAAGTAGATGGCGCGGGTGTCGGTCCCCATGGAGACGCCGTAGAGCCTGCCGTCGTCTCCGATCCCGGCCTGCCTGGCCGAGTCGGCGAACTGGCTCCAGTCGTCCCACGACTCGACGTACTCGTCGATGGGCAGCAGGTACCCGGCAGCGGCGTCCGAGCGGACCTGGAAGGAGTCCTCGTAGATGATGTCGGGCGCGGTGGAGGGAGAGCCGTTCATGAGGGCGAGCTTGGTGAAGTACTGGTCCTGCTCGGCCTCGATGGGGATGAGCTCGATGGTGACGTCGGGGTGGGCGGCCTCGAACTCGCCCTTGGCCTTGGTCAGTAGGGAGTCGAGCTGGGTGAAGGCGGACGTCTTCTGGTAGGCCACCTTGAGGTTCGAGGCCGAGTGCCCGTCCTTCCCCCCGCCGCAGGCGGTGAGCGCGGTCGCGGCGGCGAGGGCGCCGGCTCCGGTGAGGAAGGCTCTCCGCGTGGGGGTGGGCGCCGGCACTGAGCCCGGCTCTCCTCCTCGGGCGAAGCCCCGCCGTGCAGGGGCGGGTGCGTGCGCTGAGCGCGTCGGGGTCGTGATGCGGGGCGAGGATGATGGGGACGACGGGGTCATGTGAGGGGCTCCTTTGCACCTGCGGCGCCCTCCATTGGACGCGCGGTATCATTAACTCCATCAAATGGGTAAAATGTCAATCGACGTTCTGTCCCGTTATCGAATCGTTATGCGGAGGTGCGGTGCGTGGGGTGGAGCGGGGAGAGCGCGGTCGCATCCGGCGCCGTACAGGTCGTACCTGTCCGCACCGGGTCGTACCTTGCGGCGCGCGGTCGTACCCGGGCCTGCGTGGTCGTATCCAGATGCGCGCGGTCGTACCTTAGAGCCCTTCTAAGGTACGACCGCGCGGGGGCGCGTACGACCGCGCGAGCACCGAGTGCATCGCCCGACGGATTCCCGACGTCGGTCCGGCGCCCACGGGCCCGATCCGGCGCTCAGGGATTGATCAGGAGTGTGGACGACTTGGGGGTGAAGACCTCGTCGAGGATGAGGCACGCGGCGCCGACCGCGCCGGCGCGCCATCCCAGCGGGTCGGCGTCCAGGGTGATGGGCCGGGCCGCTCCATGAACCCGGTGACCGTCCAGGACCGGGCGCATCGAGGGCTCGACCAGACGGCGCATGGGGTCCCAGCGCGGTCCGCCGATGATCACGGTGTCGGTCTCCAGGAGCTCGCCGACCATCGTGACCGCCATCGCCGCGGAACGACCCGCCTCGTCGAACAGTCCCGCCGCCGTCGGGTCCCCGTCGTCGGCCAGGCGCAGGAGCTCGAAGAACGCCGCGTCCACTTCGCGCGGATCGCGTGAGCCGGGGACGCCCGAGAGGGGGATCCCGGCGTCACGGGCGTGGCGGACCATCTCGAACTCGCCGATGCTCGCGCCCAGGCAGCCGCGCTTGCCGCAGCTGCACTCCGGTCCGGCGGGGTCCCCCGTCAGATGTCCGGCCTCGCCGGCGTTCCCGCTGCGGCCGCGGATGACCTCGCCGTCGATCACCGCGGCCATGGCCACGCCGGCGCCCACGTAGAGATAGAGGAAGTCCGGCGTCCGGCCCTCGCCCGCCTGCCAGACGCGTGCCTTCGCCGCGGCGGTCACGTCCTTGTCGAGCAGGACCACCGAGTGGCTCGAGGCCGTCAGGGCGTCGCGCAGGGGGATCCGGTCCCAGCCGGGCAGCAGCGGCGGGCTCACCGTGCCGGTCCCCTCCTCGAGCGGTCCCGGTGCCGCCAGACCGATGCCGAGCAGCTGTTCGGCCGGGATCGAGGCGCGCGTCACGAGGGCGTCGATCTGGGCCGACAGGTGGGAGGTGAGGGCGGCGGGACGGTCCGCGCCGGGCAACGGCTCGTAGGACTCGGCGATGAGCGCGCCCGCCAGGTTCAGGATGACGATGCCCAGGGAGGCCGGGTCGATGTGGACGCCGACGGCGTAGCGGCCGCTCGGATCGAGCTGCAGCACCCTGCCCGGTCGCCCGCGCCCCTCGCTGGGGGACTGCCCGGCCTCGACGACGAGGCCCCGGCCCAGGAGATCGCGAATGCTGTTCGAGATCGTTTGCGGGGCGAGACCCGTCATCCGGCTCAGGCTCGCCCGGGTGAGGCCGCCCGAGGAGTGGCGGATGGCCTCCAGGACGATCGCTCGGTTGAAGTCCCCGACTCGGGGGAGGTTGCTCCCGCTTCTCATGGCGCCCCCTCGCGCTTCCGGGTCCGTTCCGGTGATGGCACGCACATCGTAGGGCGGGCCCGGCAGGCGGGGCGACGATAAGCCGGGCACGACGGCGGGCCGCCTGCTAACGTTCGACGTGTTCGACCCGCTGTCGTGACGGCATGGCGCGGGCCGCTGAGGCATCAGCGAGAGCGCCGACCGAGTCGAGGAGGACTCATGGGACTGGGATGGTTTGGAGCACCGGAGCACAATCGCTGGCTCGCCGCTGAGACGCACGCGCTGCTCCGCTTCGCGCGGGCGGCCAGGGTCCCGGCGGGCTTCGGGTGGATCGGCGAGGACGGCCGGGTCGACACCTCCCACCCCGTCGAGCTGTGGATCACCGGCCGCATGACCTTCGCCTTCTCGCTGGGCACTCTCATGGGTATCCCCGGGTGCCGTCGCTACTCCGACCACGGCGTGCGCACCCTGAGCCGGGTCATGCGCGACACCGAGCACGGCGGCTGGCACTCCGCCGTCGGGCACGAGCTCGACGCCAAGGGCCGTGGCGTGCCCGTCGATCCCGACGGCCGCAAGGAGTGCTACCAGCACGCCTTCGTCCTGCTCGCAGCCGCCACCGCCACCGCCGCCGACCGCCCCGGCGCGCACGAGCTCCTGCGCGACGCCATGGCCGTGCAGAACCGCTACTGGTGGGATGAGGGCTACGGCCTGCCGATCGAGTCCTACGCCCACGACTTCACTGACCCCGAGGACTACCGCGGCATCAACGCCGCCATGCACACGGTCGAGGCCTACCTGGCCGTCGCCGACGTCACCGGCGACCTGACCTGGCTCACGCGCGCGGTCCAGATCATCGACTTCGCCGTCAACGTCCAGGCCCGGGCCAACGACTGGCACCTGCCGGAGCACTACGACACGCGCTGGCACCCCGATCTGGACTACAACAAGGACCAGCCGGCCCACCCCTTCCGGCCCTACGGCGTCACGCCGGGCCACGGCCTGGAGTGGTCGCGCCTGACCGTCCAGGCCCGTGCGGCCCTTGTGGCCCGCTCCCTGCCCGTGCCGGACTGGATGCTCGACGCCGCCGAGGAGCTCTTCGACCGCGCCCGCACCGACGGCTGGCGCGTGGACGGCGGCCCCGGCTTCGTCTACACCACGGACTTCGACGGCACGCCGATCGTCCACGAGCGCATGCACTGGGTGGTCTGCGAGGGCATCAGCGCCGCCGCCGCCCTGCGCCGCGCGCTGCTCGACGACGGCCGCGGCGAGATCGAGGTCGAGCACTACGAGCACTGCTACCGCTCCTGGGTCGACTACGCCGAGGAGTACCTCATCAAGACGCCGGGCGTGTGGATCCACGAGCTCGATCGGGACAACTGGCCGTCCACCCGCACGTGGAAGGGGCATCCGGACATCTACCACGCCTTGCAGGCGACCCTCATGGCGCGTCTGCCCGTGTGGCCCGCGATGGGACAGGCCCTGGCGGAGGGGCGCCTGGACCAGCCCGCGTCGCTGATCCCGCCCGCGGCGCAGCAGGGGCGCAGGCGAGGATTCTTCTCCCGGGGCTGAGTTCCCACTGTCCGGGACCAAGTTCCTATTGCCGGCCCCCCCGACGTCGGTCTTAGACTCCTGAATCGCGCAGGCGATTCTCTGAACTCCTATCCCTGAGCCGCATGAGCCTGCCCTGTCGCGGCGTCTAAGAGGTGAGACCCTCGTGGTGAATATCGAGTATCTCGAGTTCTGCCAGGGTGATCCTTATTTCTATGATCTGCCCAGGGTTCTCGATGAGGAGCCGTTCGATATCGGCCCGCTGCCCACGGGATGGTCGAGCAGTCTCACGGAGGGGTGGCGCCATGTGGAGCCCCCTTCGCTTCGCTTGCCGGTTCAAGGGTGGAAGATCCACGTGTCGACGACCCCTGAAAATGCGCAGGACGTTTTGTCCCGCATGGCGGGTATGTGCTTCAGGGCGGGCCTCGCCTTCAAGTTCAACCCCACTCGGCATAGCATGCTCTCCCGAAACGCGAAGTACGCCGACCGCAGCGGTTCGGGCAAGTTCATCACCATTTATCCGGGCGACGAGACCGTCTTGGAGAGGGTGGTCCGCGAGCTGGGCGAGATGCTGACGGGTTCAGCGGGGCCCTACATCCTTTCTGATCTGCGCTGGGGGGAGGGTCCGGTTCATGTCCGTTACGGCGGATTCAAGCCCATGTTCACCGAGGGGGAGGACGGGGAAACGATTCCTGCAATCATCGGGCCCGACGGCGAGCTCGTCCCCGATCGGCGTGAACCAATATTCCAGGTTCCCGAGTGGGTTGTCATCCCTGAATTCTTAAAAAATGCATACGAGTGCTACAATGATGATTCTCCGGAGTTGCCCTTCGTGGTCGAGGAGGCGATTCACTACTCCAACGGAGGCGGTGTTTATCTGGGGAGAGCGCCTCGGAGCGAGAGGCCGGTCATCATCAAGGAGGGGCGCAGGTACGCGGGACTCGACGGGCTGCACCGCAGCGGCTTCGAAAGGGTGGGGCACGAGGCGAGCATGATGAGCGCGCTGAAGGGGATTCCGGGCGTCCCCGAGATCATAGACGTGCTCGATGTGTGGGAGCATCGTTTTCTGATCATGAGCCAGGTCGATGGGCACGCCTTGTCCGCGGATGTCTCGTTGAACAATCCGGCGAGTTCGTTCTCGCCGCCGTCGGACGCGGTCGAGCGGTACGTGAAGCGGGTTGCTCGTATAGTGGGAATAGTCCGCTCGGTTCTGGACGAGGCGCATTCGCGAGGAATCTCGATAGGGGACGTTCAGCCCGATAACATTCTGGTGACCGAATCCGCCGACGTATCCGTGATAGATTTCGAGGCCGCCAGGGCGTCCGACACCGATCGGGCGCTCGGAACACCGGGATTCATCCCTCCGCGGGCGGGGGACCGATATGCGGAGGACTTCTTCTCCCTGTATCGAATCGCCCTGTATCTATTCGTGCCGTTGAACAACATCCTGCAACTGGCCCCGGGGGTGGCGCATGAGCATATCGCGTTCGCGGAAGAATTCTTCGGCCGGAACGCCGCCGGTCTGATAAAGGAAACCAGGGTGCTCTCGAATGAGCCCTCCCATGATCACTACGATGGGTTCGATGCGGCCCCGCGCGACCATTTCGATACGACTCGGGGCCGCGACGACCTGCGGCGGGGGATCATATCGACGGCGGGACGCTTCTCCGACCGCCTGTTTCCGGGCGATATTGCGCAGTTCAAAGGCGATGGCGCCGTAGACATATGGAGCGGTTCCGCGGGGGTCGTACTGGCTCTGCATCGTACCGGCGGGCTCTCATCCGAGGTCGCAGAGATGTTCTTGGACGGTTTGCCCGCGAGCTGCCGCCTGGAGAATGATTCTCTCTTCACAGGATCGTTGGGGGTCGCAACGGTGCTCGATGAGCTCGGGGAGACCGATCATCTCACCCGATGGTTGGAGGAATCCGTGGGCAGTGGTCTGCGGATTCCCGCGGGTGTTGGCCTGCGGGCGGGCGCCGCGGGAACCCTTATGGGGCTTCTGTCCCTGCGCCGCCGCGAACCGAGTCTGACCGGGCTCTGCTATGAGACTGTGGAGCGGCTACTGGATGGGGTGTCATCCGCAGTCGGCACGCATGACGTCTCCTCGTCGGCGCCCTCCTGGAAGGCGGGACTATTCCAAGGATGGAGCGGAGTGTCGCTGGCGCTGCTGCTGGCGGCCGAGCAGCTCGGTTGCGACGATGTCGTGGACGCGGCGGGCAGCGCCTTGAAACTCGACCTGGCGTGCTGCGTCGAAAATGACCAGGACGGCTCGTTCCAGTCAAGGATGGTAACCGCCTCCTCCCGTATCTTGCCCACGGTGGCGTCGGCATCGGCCTCGTGGCGCAGGCGTATCTGACTCGCCGTGATGACGAGGAATTGCGCGCCCTGCTGCCCAAGTTGATGCGTCCCGCGTTCAGTGCCATATACCTTTGCGCCGGTCTGACGCAAGGACGGGCCGGTATGATCGCGGCCCTCGCGCTGGCCGAGCAGAGGAATCTCGACGCCCCCGGGCGGGATGCGATCCGGTATCACATCGATCATCTCAACCTGTATTGCGCTCTGCGTGCGGAGGGCGCCTTCGTCGGTGGCGACCAGAATCTTCGTTTTTCAACAGACTACTCGACGGGCTCCGCCGGGCTTCTGCTGGCACTGGCCTCGACCGCTCTCGCGCCTGCGGACCGCGTGCCCTGGCTGCCCGGTTCCGTTCCGACGTGCCTATTCGGATCTGCTCCGAGTGGGCCCGATATGAACCATTCCGATTCGCGGAGGAGGTGAGATGAGTGCGTTCAATTCTTGATCTTCAGGTCATCAGTTCGTCCGGGGACTACAGTTCTCCGCAGGCGAGCTCGTTGAGCCAGAGCGATTGCTCTCGTAGCAGTTGGATCAGCTGGTCCCACTGCGGCTGATCGCGGCAGTTCTCTGGGGGCGAGTCCAGGGTCGGATCCGCCCCCAGAGGCGCGCGAGTATGAAGATTGGGTGCATGACGTTGTGGGGATTAATGAAGTGAGACGAGCATCGGTTGGCGCTTCGGATGATGAACGGAGGAAGCGTTCCCCAAGCACGATACGAGACATATGGCGGTACAGCATCGTCCAACGGAAGAGGCTCGTTGCGGCGATGGCGCTGGCTGCTGTCGCCGCGGGACTGTCATTCTGTCAACCGCTTCTGGTGAATCTAATCATTCGTTCCGTCACCGCGGGGCGGAATCCCATGACGTTCGTTGCGGATCTTGTCATCATGATGGTGGTGGCCGCCATGATCTCATGTGCGAGCGGCTACGTGCTCGCGCTCATTGCGGAAGACGGGACTTATCGTGTTCGGCGCCAGTACATCGGGTCGATCCTTCGTATGCCCATGTGGTGGTACACGTACCGACCTGTGGGTGATCTGGTGTCGCGGGCGACGTCCGATGTGAATGCCTTGAAGTACGCGCTGTCATCGGGGTTCGTGGACATAGTCGGCAACTCCCTGCTTGTCGTCGGCTCGGCTATCTCCTTGGTCGTCCTGGATCTACCGCTGACGATCATGGTCGTTCTCCTGTTGGCGGCGTCCATCCTACTGATCGCCGGGGCGAGCCCTCATGTTCGTAAGGCGAAGCGGGCGGCTCAGGACGCCACGGGTCTACTCGGATCCCGATTGCAGCAGTCCGTGACGGCCATGCGCATTCTACGGCCTTACGGGGGAACGTCCCACGCCGAGGAGAACGCGTGCGACGTTGCTTCGACCATATATGCTCATAATGTGACGGCGGCGCGTCTGCAGGCAATAGTGCTCCCTGTGAGCTCATTGCTGTCGCAGGGGGGCATGGTGGTCATCTTCCTGGTTGGCGGCTGGCGCGTCGCCTCTGGTACGATGCCGTTGTCGGATCTACTCACTTTCGCCCTGTTCGTCAATATGCTGACGACGCCCGCCTCGTCCGTGGTGACTGCCATCCTGTCCCTCCAGGAGGCGCTCGGTGCTCTTGATCGAATCAGAGAGATCGTCGATGCTCCGCATGAGCCGTTGGATGCGACCGCGAGGCTCCCCCTTGAGGGCCTGCCGCCGACCAGTCTGGAGATTCGTAATGTGTCGTATAGGTATCCGGGTAGTGAGGCCTGGGCGCTGACCGATGTTTCGCTCACTATCGAACCGGGCGAAAGGGTCGCGCTCATAGGTGCGTCGGGCGCCGGGAAGACGACGCTGTTTTCCCTTCTTCTGGGCTATGATGCGCCGTCCGGCGGGCGCATCATCGTCAACATACTGTTCTCGATGAAAGGAGTGTCTGGAAGACGAGAGGGCTCATCGGTCATGTGGATCAGGGTACTCACGTGGTGCCCGGTACGATTCGGGACAACATCACGGTCGGTGCCTCCTGGGCGTCCGATGATGACATAGCGGGCGTGCTGCGTCAGGTGGGTCTCGAGAAGGTTGTGGCAGATCTTCCCGAAGGACTCGATACTGATGTCGGCGAGGAGGGCGGAGCGCTTTCGGGCGGGGAGCGCCAACGGCTGGCCATTGCGCGTGCGTTGTTGTATCGACGTCCGGTCCTGCTGCTTGATGAGCCCAGCGCCAACTTGGATGCGGAGAGTGAGAAGCTGGTGATTGATGCGATTCGAACGATTCCTTCCGACATCACTGTTATCACGATAGCTCATCGCCTGTCAACTATTCGTGAGGTTGATCGCGTGGCTGTTCTTGATCGAGGTATGCTCGTGGCCGCGGGGAATCCGCGACAGGTGGCGTCCTCATCGTCCGCCTATAGAATGCTTATGATGGATGGAGGAGAAGAATGACCCCCCATGACCATGGGAGCACCGTGGACGGGACGGCCGAGCCGGTTCTGCGGCTGAACGGAGTAACCCATCGTTACGGAAGACGCGGTGCGGGCGCCGTGATCGGCCCCTGCGACTTCTCCGTCGCCACCGGTACCGTGACTGCTCTGGTGGGCCGCTCCGGCTCGGGGAAATCGACCATGATGAATTGTGCGGCGTGTCTTCTGCGCGTCACCTCCGGTACGGTTCTCTACCGGGGCGCGGATATCACTCGACTTCCGGAGAGCGGTCGCGCACGGCTTCGGAGGGACGAATTCGGATTCGTCTTCCAGGACTACAGCCTCATCGATGCGCTCACGGTGTCGGAGAATATGACCCTGCCGGCGCGGATATCGAGGCGCGTCGTCGCCGAAGATCATCTGCGGGAGGTGGCGGAGGGGCTCGGCATCGATTCGCTTCTGGGACGGCGGACCAGCGAGCTCTCTGGAGGTCAGCGTCAGCGAGTGGCGATCGGCAGGGCGGTCGTCAATAACGCACGGGTGCTGTTCGCCGATGAGCCCACGGGTGCTCTGGATCCCGTGACTCGGCAGGAGGTGCTGTCGGTTCTTCTGGACCCCGCTGTCCGCGAGGAGCGGGCGGTGCTCATCGCCACTCACGACGTGACGCTGGCCAGCAGCGCCGATCGGGTCCTTGTCATCGATGGCGGCGGGGTTGCGGCGGTTCTGGAGAAGCCGACTCCGGATGGTGTCCTGGACGCTCTGAAGGAGACTGGGGACGCGGTATGAGGGGCGGTTCTGCTTACGATCTGATTCGCATATCCTGGAGTGAGCGCGGCCTCATGAGGCCGGTGTTCGCCGTTCTCACCGTCGGAGGTCTGGTGATCTCCACCTTGGCCTCCTACGCCTTCGGACTGGCCGAAGGCGGTGACATCGGATCGCTCGTCACGATAGGGACCATCGCGGCCGCCTGCACGTTGGTGGTGCTGAGAGCGGTGACGCGGCATGCGGTCGCGGAGCGCTGGCCCACGGTTCGACGCCTGCGGATCGTCGGGATGAGCGCTCGGCGACTGCGAGTGGCCCTCCTGACCGAGACCGCGGCGATCGCTGTCGCAGCGGCTCTCGTCAGCGCAGTACTGGCCCGATACCTCGTGACGCCGCTGCTCACGCCCTACCTGGTATCGCTGGAGGTGGTCCCGGCGCATACGCCTGCTCGCTGGCGCTTGGGCGCCGTGGTCGTCACGGTCGTCGGAACGGGGCTCGTCGCCCTCGGGGGCACCTTCGGCGCGTCCTTGACGCTGACCCGCTTGGAGCCCGCCGATACGTCCCCACCCGGACCGGCGGCGGGATCGGGCGGAGCCTCGCGTACGGCTGTGTACGGGCTCGGCCTGGTGGCGATGGCGGTCTGCGCTTCATTTCTGCTGAAAGCGGTTCTGGCGACGCGTTCGGATGAGACGGCCTTCCTTCTCGGCGCGCTTCTGCTCATCTGCCTGATGGCACTGCTGTGCGGGACATGGAGAGGTGTCGTGAGAGGCTGCAGCGGAGTCGTGAACCGGCTCCGGCGCCTCCCGGCGTCGGCGCCGGCGCTGGTGTCACGACGGTGGCGCGAGCGGCAGCACCAGGTGACGGTCGTCAGCGCGACGGTCATCGCCACGATGATGGCTGTTTTTCTGGGCGGCTATCCGACTGCGACCGACGCCATGGCGCGCCATCGGCTTCAGGACATGATCGGAGAGCGCCTCGTGGCTCAGACGACGCTGACTGCGTCCGAGGCCGGCGCACAGGTGCTGGAGGGGGATGGGGTGGTCATGGCCAAGGGGCGGGCGGTTCTCGGGAACCGCAGTGCGTCGACGGCCGTCGACGGCGGGCAGTGGGGGCAGTCGGTGACCTTGCTCGGCGGAGACGGCGCCGACGACTGGCTCGCCGCTCTCGGCGCCACGGTGCGCTCTCCGGGTGCGGTGGTGACCCGGCAGGAGGCGCTGCGTTCGGGCGTCGTGCCGGGCGATGAGCTCGTCCTGTCCGGTCAGGACGGGAGTTCAGTCGAGACCACGATCACCGACGTCGTCGATATGCCGTCGACCTTCGGGGACTACCTCATTACCGATCCTACTGCCGTCGGGTTCGCCACTGGTCGGGTCACCGCACTCCTGGGGCATACTCAGGAGGCCCGCGAAGGGTGGACCGTGCAGCCGGCGTCCGTCTGGATACAGGCCCTGGCCCCCGGTTCGGCGGTCTCCGACTCGGGCGGGGCGGGCACACGGGAGACGCCACTCCTGGTGGGTGCTCCGCTGGCGTTGTGCCTGACGCTCGCGGCTGCGGCGACGGCCACAACCGTCGTCGCCCGGCGCCCGGACCTGCGCATGCTGGAGCGTCTCGGGATGCCCCAATGGCAACGCGCCGGGGCCCTGGCCCGGTCGGTCATGGTCGATACCCTGTGCGCCGGTGCGGTGGCCGCCGTCGTGAGCATGGGGCTCCTCGCCTTGACGATCCGTCCGTATGCGGCGCTGATCGGCATCGGCCCGGCCGTCCCGTGGTTGCAGTTGTCCTACTACGCCGCGGTCCCCATCGCGATCTGGCTCGTCTCCACGGCGTCGGCGCTCCGCTTTGCGGTGCGACGGACGCCCGTCGCGGCTTCTGAGGCGCGCGGGTGATCAGGCGGACCCGACCGCTCGTGGGGCGGGCGAGCTCGGTGGCGCTCGCCCCACGGACGGCGGCGTGCGACGGGGCCGGTGATGGTATGGTCGGGGGGCCCGCAGGGGCATGGAGAGGTGACAGAGCGGCCGAATGTGGCGGTCTTGAAAACCGCTGTGCGCCTAGCGCACCGGGGGTTCGAATCCCTCCCTCTCCGCTGCTCCTCCCCGGAGGCCCTCGACGGCACGGGGGCGGCCGGGGCCTGCTGGTTCTCGGCGTGCGCCGGGCTTCCGCAGGGTGGATGGCTCTGCGCTGCCGAGACTGCCGAGCACCTGCCCGTGATCCGGGTCCGACGACGGCGCCGTCGGAGCCGGGGCCAGCCCTCCTGCGGCTCCGGTGGCGCGCCATCACTTGTTCCCGGGCCCGGCACTCACCCCGCTTACGCAACAGGCCCTAAGCCTCGTCTCACCACCTGGTACACCCTTACCACGATGATCATCGCCTCTATCCGACAGAGCACCGCGCCAAGGGATTTGCCCCGCACCCCCGCGAGGGTCGCCCGCGCGGTCGTACCCGAGGTCGCGCGGTCGTACCCGAGGTCGCGCGGTCGTACCTTAGAGTCTTCCTAAGGTACGACCCGGGGCGAGAGGGTACGACCGCGTGGAGTTTCGTACGACCGCGCGGCACCCCGGGAGCACCGAGCCACCGGCACCCGCCCTTCCGGTGGGGCGCGTGGGGCTCCTGTGGTGCAACGGGACTCATCCGGGCGGATACGTGTCCGAATCTGCCGCAAAGAGCTCGTTCTGCACCATGCGGCGCGCTGCGGATCGTTGGAATCACGAGGATCTCCCACGTCCTCGAGTGGACAAGAATCGCCTTTGTGGCAGATGCAGGCATCTTCGGAGATCGAGGCCGCCGTGGGCGGCAGCGACAAGGCGCCATCGCGCCATCGAAGCGGGCGTCATCGAGACGGGAGCCATCGACGTCCGCGACGGGTCGTTCTCGCGTTCGGTCCAGGACCGCGCCGCTGGCCGGCACCGCCCCTGCGAGCGGTCCACTACTGCTCGATTTCCGCCCGGGGCCTGTCCGG
>ERZ772921.1289-NODE-1289-length-14745-cov-5.536351_pt1 | contig 14745 bp, 15 predicted proteins | sample MGYA00512117_ERZ772921 | MGnify/ENA primary metagenome ERZ772921 (study PRJEB29015, sample SAMEA2737944) | human oral metagenome | biome: human oral; feature: human-associated habitat; material: dental | place: China | collected 2150 ... | reverse complement strand
CCCCGCCAGGCCGTCCGCGGCCCGCTCCGGCTCCGAGCCCCCGACGGCGACCGGGGCGCAGCGCGCGATAGGGGCCACCCTGGGTCGTCCCCGGCCCCGGGGCCGGGTGGCCTGGGCCCTGGCCGTCGTCGTCGTCCTGGCGATCGTCGTGGTCCCGGTCTACCTGAGCCGCATGCTGACCGGCGGCCCGGCGCCGGGGGCCACCAACCTATCCGCCCCGACGGCCACCGTACCGGCCGACGCCCCCCTCCAGGACGTCCTGGAGGTAGCCGGTCGGCTCGGCTCGACGCCCATTATCTCCCTCAAGGGGCAGCTGGAGCCCGCCGGGGGCGTCGTCACCGACAGGCTCATTACCGGCCAGGGCCGTACCGTCAACGCCGGGGACGCCGTCCTGCTGTCGGTGTCCACCTTCTCGGGCCGCGACGGCGCCAACACCACCGGGACCAGGTCAGGCCACCGCCTGCACGCCGGGCGCGTGGAGCCCACCGGCCTCGGGGAGGTCCTCAGCGGCGCCGTCACCGGGCAGACCGAGGGCTCCCGGATCGTCGTACGGGCCCCGGTCAGCGGCAGCGACGGGCTCACCGAGGAGGTCACGGTGGTCGACGTCCTGCCGACCACCGCCACCGGCCAGGAGCTGGACGCCCCGGTGGGCACGCCGTCGGCCACCCTGGGCCAGGACGGCTGCATGGCGGTCTCGGCGGCGGGGCTGCCCACCCCCACCCGCTCCAGCGCCACCGTGGTCGTCCAGGGGGACGGCCCCCAGGTCACCGCCTCGGACACCATCGTGGCCCGCTACACCACCGTCGGCTGGGCGGACGACTCCGTCCTGTCCTCGACCTACGGCACCACCACCGTCCCGGGCACCATCAACATGGCCTCCACCATGGCGGGGATCGCCCAGCACCTGCTGGACATCCCGGTCGGCAGCCGCGTCATCCTCTCGCTGCCGGCCGACCAGGCCCGGGGCGACCAGCCCGTGGCGGTGGTCATCGACGTCCTGGCCGTCGCCGAGGGCGGCGAGGGCGCCACGGGCACCCCCCGGGGCTCCGCCACCCCCAGCGCCCCCGCTGAGGGGGCCACGCCCTCCACCCCTCCCACCCGCTGAGACCGGCAGGAGACCACCGATGAGCGTCGCGATCCGCATTATCCCCTGCCTGGACGTCAAGGACGGCCGGGTGGTCAAGGGCGTCAACTTCACCGGCCTGCGTGACGCCGGGGACCCCGTCGAGCTCGCCCGCCGCTACGACGCCCAGGGCGCGGACGAGATCACCTTCCTGGACGTGTCCGCCTCGGCCGAGGGGCGAGCCACCATGGTGGACGTGGTCTCCGCCGCCGCCGACCAGGTCTTCGTGCCCCTGACCGTGGGCGGCGGCGTGCGCACCGTCCAGGACGTGGCCCGTCTCCTGGCCGCCGGGGCGGACAAGGTCGGGGTCAACACCGCCGCCGTCGCCCGCCCCGAGCTCCTGGGCGAGGTCGCCGACCGCTTCGGCAACCAGGTCATCGTCCTGTCGGTGGACGCCCGCCGCAGCCCTACAATTTTCCCCCTTGCACGACAATCCGGACTTTTCCGTCATCATTTTCCCCCTCATTATTTTATTTTCATGGACTTACTATATTATCCGCCTCAATGCGCACAAATACGGCTGGCCTTTAATCAGCTTGTCTGTAACCGGCCTGCTCGCCATGTCTTGGTCGTTGAATGATCAGAAACTGCTGCCCGAAAACGGCATCGCGGCCACCTATTGCGCCATCCTGCTGTGGTTCAACGCTGCCCTCTACCTGCTTGAGCACAAACCAAACTGGCTCGCCGCCGTCGAACGCCCGATCAACCTCTTATTGAACGGGCAGGCCTCCCGCCTGCAACAGCCGTTCTGCGCCCTGTATGCCGCCGCCGTCTGGCCGCTGCTGTTGCCCGCCCACATTGCCCGCACAGTGCAAAACGGCCATTTGGGCACGGTGCTGGAAATTGCCGCTATCGGCCTGTTTTTGATGCTGCTCATTCCCGACAGCCTCTATCCTTACGGCTTCCTGTTGTTCTATCCTGCCATGATGCTGGCAGCCTGGCTGCGCCGCTACTCCATGCGCGGGCTGCTGAAACTGATGCGGCGTTACCCTGCCGCCGACGGCCAAACTTAGTCCGCCGTATCTGCCCGGACATTTGTCTGCCGCCCAAGCAGGCCAACCCTTCAGCAGACATCGGCAGATATCAAAAAGCCGTCTGAAAGCCCGACTTCAACGAAGTCCGAAGCTTTTCAGACGGCCTTTTGATGCCCTACCGAAACCTATGCCGCGTTTTCCGCATCGCGGCAGATTTCGATGGCTTCCTGAAGGCTGGAAACGCCGAAGATTTTTAGGTTTGGGAACTCTTTTTCGTTGCGCGGCATATTGGCTTTGGGGACGATGGCGCGTTTGAAGCCGAGTTTTTCCGCTTCTTTGAGCCGCTCTTGTCCGCGTGCGACGGGGCGGACTTCGCCGCTTAGGCCGATTTCACCGAAGGCGACCATTTTTTCGGGCAGCGGGCGGTTGCGGAAGCTGGAGAGCATGGCGAGGATGACGGCGAGGTCGGCGGCGGGTTCGCCGATTTTGACGCCGCCGACGGCGTTGAGGAACACGTCTTGGTCGAAGCAGGCGATGCCGCCGTGGCGGTTGAGGACGGCGAGCAGCATGGCGAGGCGGTTTTGTTCGAGGCCGACGGTGAGGCGTTTGGGGGTGAAGCCGTGTGCGTCATCGACCAATGCCTGAATTTCGACCAGAAGCGGGCGGCTGCCTTCCTGCGTGACCAAAACACACGAACCTGGCGTGTCATCGCGGTAACTGGCAAGGAAGATGGCGGACGGGTTGGACACGCCTTTCAAACCGTTTTCGGTCATGGCAAACACGCCCAATTCGTTTGCCGCGCCGAAGCGGTTTTTGATGGCGCGTATCATGCGGTAGTTGGAATGTTGGTCGCCCTCGAAATACAGCACGGTATCGACCATGTGCTCCAATACGCGCGGACCGGCAATCGCGCCGTCTTTGGTAACGTGTCCGACCAGTATCATGGCGATGCCCATTTGTTTCGCCATGCGCGTCAGTTGGGCAGCGCATTCGCGCACCTGCGACACGGAGCCGGGGGCGGAAGTGATTTGGTCGGAATACATGGTTTGGATGGAGTCGATGACAACGACTTCGGGCTGATGCTGTTTCAAGGCCGTCTGAATCGCTTCCATGCGGATTTCGGCAAGCAGGTTCACGCCTTCGGTGGGCAGTTCCAAACGCTGCGCGCGCAGGGCGACCTGTTGGGCGGATTCCTCACCGGAAACGTACAGCACTTTGCGGCTTTGCGCCATTTTGGCGATGGTTTGCAATAGCAGCGTGGATTTGCCGATGCCGGGGTCGCCGCCGAGCAGGATGACCGCGCCGTCGACCAAACCGCCGCCCAATACGCGGTCGAGTTCGCCCATACCGGTCGGATTGCGCGGCACTTCGGTGGCGGTAACGGTGGAGAGGGATTGGACGGTCGAAGTGTCCGCCGCCCAAGATTGGAAGCGGGCGTTTTTCGGTTCGGGCGCGGCAAGGCTTTCCTGAAGCGTGTTCCACTCGCCGCAATGCGGGCATTTGCCTTGCCATTTCGGGGAAGTGCCGCCGCATTCGGAACATTGGTAGATGGTTTTGGGGGCTTTTGCCATGTGTCGGTTTCCGCTGTCGTGATGATGTTGGGAGGCCGTCTGAAAAACCGGTTCGGCGTTTTCAGACGGCCTGTTTGCGCTTATTGTTTTTGTGCCGCATTTTCCAGTGTGTTGAGGAATTTTTCTACATCTTGCCTGAAATAACTCATCCGATTGCCGCTTGCCTCATCGGTCAATTCCAGCATACTCGGCTTGTTATCGACCACAAGCATCCTGACTTTGATCGTACTTTTCTTGCCGATTTCTTGCCTGTCCCGCTGTTCTTTGCCGTTTTTCACAACCCGATAATCGGTAACGGTCTGCCGCAACGCCTGCCGCTCTTCGTCGAATGTCCAAGTGAATTGCTGTTTGATGATAACGGGCTTGCCTTCGGCCTTGACCGTCAGAATCATTGTGTCCACACCCGTCCCGTCGGGATGCATGGCCGTCGTGTTAATCAGCGAACCTTTTTCATTTTCTGCCGCATTGCCCCAAAATCCATACAAATCATTCTGTCCGACTTTGTCGGCAATGCGCATTCTGTCGGCCTGCCCGGCGGCGGGTTTCTGCTTGGATGCGGCGGAAACGGGCGGGCTGAGGAATATCAGGCTTGACGAAACCATTAAGGCGGGCAAAATGCTTTTTAAAATCTTCATGCTGTTTTCTTCCGGCTAAATTAAATCAAAACGGCAAAGCCGTATGGGGATGCTTATTTCAATGTGAGGCCGTCTGAAAAACGGTTAAGCGTTTTCAGACGGCCTTTTTCCGCTAACAGCCTACAAATAAACCGTTTCACCGTTTCTGCCTTTGCTTTCGCTGCCCAGCCAATAAATAAAGGCGGGCATGATGTCGGCCGGTTCGCGCCGTTCGCTTTTCGATTCGCCGGGGTGGGTTTTTTCCCGCTGCGGCGAGTTTACCGCGCCGGGAATCAAAATGTTGGCGCGCAGGTTGTCGAAGCGTTCCCATTCGTCGGCAATGCTGAGGGCGAGGTAGTTCACTGCCGCTTTCGATGCGCCGAACCCGCCCCAGTAGGCCTGCGCTTTTTCGCTGTGGCTTTCGCTGACGAAGAGGACGGATGCGTCGTCGGACTGTTTCAGCAGCGGGGTGAAGGCGCGGGTCAGCCCCATCGGGCCGACGGTGTTGATGCGGTATTGTTTCACCCAGTCGCCGACAGTTTGGAATTCGAGCGGGGACAAGGCGGTAAAGCAGCTCGCGCAGTGTACGATGCCGTCCAGGCGCCCGCCCGTGGCTTCGCCTATGGTGGCGGCCAGTTGGGCGAATTCGTTTTCTTCTGCCGTGAGGAGGTCGAAGCAGACGGCAAAAGGTTCGGGCGAACCGGCGGCAACGATTTCGTCGTACACTTTTTCCATGCGTTTCTGGCGGCGCGCCACCAGGATGACGGTCGCGCCTTCGGCCGCGCAGTGTTTCGCCACTTCCGCGCCTATTCCTTGCGAGGCTCCGGTTACCAAGATGGTTCTGCCGCTTAATTTTCCTGCCATGGCTGTTACTCCCGTTTTATTGAAGGTTGATAGGCTGTCGAGGCCGTCTGAAAAAGGGTTTTCAGACGGCCTCTTTGGTCTGTTGCCTTTGCTACTGCCCTGCTTTCAATTCCTGCCACAGTTTGGTTTGCAGTTTGACGGTTTCCCGCGATTTGGGCAGGACGACGAAGCTGTTGGCCCGGACTTCGTCGTCGGGGAAGACCGACGGGTCGGCGGCATATTTCGGCTGCATCAGTTCGCGCGCCGGTTTGCTCGCCGGTGCGTAGGTGACGAAATTGCCGTTTTTCGCCGCCACGTCGGCCTGAAGGGTGTAGTTGATGTATTTGTGGGCGTTGAGGACGTTGGCAGAATCACGTGGAATCATGAAGGAATCCACCCAAAGTCCGACGCCGGTTTTCGGGGTGAGCACGCGCAGTTTCACGCCGTTGCCCGCCTCTTCGGCACGGGTTTTGGCAATGTTCAAATCGCCGCCGTAGCCGATGGCGACGCACAGGTTGCCCGATGCCATGTCGTCGATGTAACCCGAAGAGGTAAAGCGTTTGATGTCGCCGCGCACTTTCCTCATCAAATCGGTGGCGGCTTCAATGTCGGCCGCTTCTTCGCTGTTGGGGTTTTTACCCAAATATTTCAGGGCCAGCGGGTATTGCTCGGTCGGGCTGTCGAAGAAGCTGATGCCGCAATGTTTCAGTTTGGCGGTGTATTCGGGGTTGAAAACCAAATCCCATTCGTTTTCCGGCCATTTATCGCCCAAAGCGGCTTTCACTTTGTCTTCGTTGATTGCCAAGGTGTTGATGCCCCAAAAATACGGTACGGCGTATTTGTTACCGGGATCGACCTGTTCCATCTGTTTGAGCAGTTCGGGATCGATGTTGCTGTAATTCGGGATTTTGCTTTTATCGATTTCCCGATAGGCACCGGCCTTGATTTGGCGGCCGATGTTGGAGATGGAAGGGGCAACCAGGTCGTAGCCGGAATTGCCGGTCAGCAACTTGGCTTCCAAGGCTTCGTTGCTGTCGTAGAAATCGTAGCGTATCTTAATGCCTTCGGTCGCTTCGAATGCGGAAACAGTGTCAGGATCGACGTAATCCGACCAGTTGAAAATATTGAGTTTTTTTGTGGCGGCAGGCTGTTTGTCTGCGGCAGTATCCGCGCCGCCGGATGCTTGGTCGGAACCGCCGCAGGCTGCAAGCAGCAGGGCGCTCAGCACGAATGCCGGTAGTGTTTTTTTCATGGGTGTGTCCTTGGAGTGTGCGCAACCGCATCTTCCGGCCCAATTGCAGCCGGCTGAGGTTCCGCTGAAAAAAATGATTCCGCCTGCCGTATTTTCAACGGTTTCCGGCGCACCCCGCCGCGATCCTGAATGTCCTTCTCTCTCTTAACGGTGTTGCCGCGCATTAAACGGCAAAAGCCCGTACGATGCAAGCGGCTTTCAGGGTTTGGCCGACATTTTTTAACGGCCTGTTACGTTATCGATACGCCGCCGCTTGCTTTTCAGACGGCCTGTAATATGGGAAAATCGCCCGATTTGAAATTTGTACGAGGGCGGAATCATGTTGGACAGGGAAGGCTATCGCCCTAATGTCGGTATCATCCTCATCAACGGCCAAAACCGTGTCTTCTGGGGCAAGCGGGTGCGCGAGCATTCGTGGCAGTTCCCGCAGGGCGGCATCAAGCCGGGCGAAAGCCCGGAAACGGCCATGTACCGCGAATTGATGGAAGAAGTCGGCCTACTGCCGCACCATGTGAAAATCATCGGGCGCACGCGCGACTGGCTGCGTTATGACGTGCCGAACAACTGGGTACGGCGTGAATGGCGCGGCTCTTACCGCGGGCAGAAACAGATTTGGTATCTGCTGAAACTGGTCGGACGCGAAAGCGATGTACACCTGCGCGCCACCAGCCACCCAGAATTCGACGGTTGGCGTTGGCACGATTACTGGGCACCGATAGACGAGGTTATCGAATTCAAACGCGGCGTTTACGAGGGCGCGTTGTCCGAACTGGCGCGTTTCTTAAAGAATTTGGAACCGCGCGAAGTGTTTGAACGTAAAAAATTGGAAAACGCACGATAATCGGTTTTCCAATACATCAGGCCGTCTGAAAACACTGCGGGAGAAAATCCCCTGCCGTATTTTCAGACGGCCTTCCCTTTGCCCGCCGCTTTCTTCACTAACGGCCGGGCGATAAAACAGAAAACCCTGCATTCCGTTCCGATATGCAGGGTTTTTCACGCCAATCCGCTTATTTCTTCACTTCTTTGGCCAGATACAACCAAGTTTCAATCACGGTATCGGGGTTCAACGAAACGGTATCGATGCCTTCTTCCACCAGCCATTTGGCAAAATCGGGATGGTCTGACGGGCCTTGCCCGCAGATGCCGACATATTTGTTGTGCTTGCGGCAGGCGGAAATGGCCAGATGCAGCATAACTTTAACCGCAGGATTGCGCTCGTCGAAAGAGGAAGCAATCGAACCGCCGCTGTCGCGGTCCACACCCAAAGTCAGCTGGGTCATATCATTTGAACCGATAGAGAAGCCGTCGAAATACTGCAGGAATTGCTCGGCCAAAAGCGCGTTACTCGGCACTTCGCACATCATAATCAGGCGCAGGCCGTTTTTACCGCGCTCCAAGCCGTTGGCTTTCAATGCCTTAACCACGGCTTCCGCTTCAGACAAGGTGCGGACGAACGGAATCATGATTTCGACGTTGGTCAGCCCCATGTCGTCACGGACGCGTTTCAAGGCACGGCATTCCAAAGCGAAACATTCGGCAAAGTCTTCGGAAACATAACGCGCCGCACCGCGGAAGCCCAACATCGGGTTTTCTTCGTGCGGTTCGTAACGGCTGCCGCCAATCAAGCCCATATACTCGTTGGATTTGAAATCGGACATCCGCACGATGACCTTGCGCGGGAATACGGAAGCGGCCAGCGTGGACACGCCCTCGGCAATTTTATCCACATAGAAATCGACCGGAGAGGCATAACCGGCGATACGGTCTTCGATTTCCTCACGGACGTCTTCGTCTTGACGTTCGAACTCGAGCAATGCTTTCGGATGGATGCCGATTTGGCGGTTGATGATAAATTCCATTCGTGCCAAGCCGATGCCTTCGCTGGGCAGGCTGGAGAACGAGAAGGCCAATTCGGGATTGCCCACGTTCATCATGATTTTCACCGGCGATGCGGGCATGTTGTCCAAAGCGATGTCGCTGACTTCAACATCCAGCAAACCGTCGTAAATAAAGCCGGTGTCGCCTTCGGCACAAGAAACCGTCACTTCCTGGCCTTCCTGCAGGACGGAAGAGGCGTTGCCGCAACCGACAACTGCCGGAATACCCAATTCGCGCGCGATAATTGCCGCGTGGCAGGTACGTCCGCCACGGTTGGTAACGATGGCTGCCGCACGTTTCATCACCGGCTCCCAATCGGGGTCGGTCATATCGGTAACCAATACGTCGCCTTCTTTCACGCTGTCCATCTCGGAAGCGTCTTTCACCAGGCGCACTTTGCCTTGGCCAACCTTCTGACCGATGGCCCGGCCTTCGGCCAATACTTTTTTCTCGCCGGAAATCGCATAACGGCGCAGGCTGCGGCTGCTTTCCTCTTGGGATTTAACGGTTTCGGGGCGTGCCTGCAAAATATAGATTTTACCGTCCACGCCGTCGCGGCCCCACTCGATGTCCATCGGGCGGCCGTAGTGTTCTTCGATAATCAGCGCATATTGTGCCAACTCGGTAATTTCTTCGTTGCTGATGGAGAACTGTTTGCGCTGCTCGGCCGGAACGTCCACCACCTGCACGGACTTGCCTGCCTGGGCCTGTTCGGTGAACACCATTTTAATCAGTTTCGAACCCATGGTTTTACGCAGCACAGCAGGACGGCCGGCACGCAAAGTCGGTTTATGGACATAGAATTCGTCGGGATTTACCGCACCCTGAACCACCATTTCACCCAAACCATAAGAAGAAGTCACGAAAACGACTTGATCGAAGCCGCTTTCGGTATCCAGCGTAAACATTACGCCCGAAGCGCCGCTGTCGGAGCGCACCATGCGCTGCACGCCTGCCGACAAAGCCACGATATCGTGCGCGAAACCTTTGTGGACGCGGTAGGAAATGGCGCGGTCATTGTAAAGCGAAGCAAAAACATGCTTCATGGCTTCTTTGACGTTGTCCAGCCCGTTGATATTCAGGAAGGTTTCCTGCTGCCCGGCAAAAGAGGCATCCGGCAGGTCTTCTGCGGTGGCGGATGAGCGCACGGCAACGGAAATGGCGGCAGTGCCCGCATCGGCCGTCATTTTGTTCCAGGCTTCTTCAACCGCGCGGTCCAGCTCTTCCGGGAACGGGGTTTCCAAAATCCACTGGCGAATTTCTTTGCCGACGCGTGCCAATTCGTTTACGTCGTTCACATCCAATGTGGCCAGCGCGGCGGAAATACGTTCGCTCAGGCCGTTATGCGCCAAGAATGCGCGGTATGCTTCCGCCGTTGTGGCGAAACCGCCCGGCACGCGCACGCCTTTTTCTGTCAGTTGGCTAATCATCTCGCCGAGGGAAGCGTTTTTTCCGCCAACGCGATCCACATCGGTCATACGCAGATTTTCAAACCAGATAACATAATTTTCAGCCATTTGTGTCGTCCAAAATAAAGGTTGGGAAAGGTAAAGGATTCAGCGCGGCATTGTAACCAGCCTGTGCCTTCGTGTCATGCTTTTTTCAGACGGCCCGTGTGTTTCGGCCGTCTGAAAATTGCGCTCCGCCTCATTGTAGTCGAGTGAAACAAAATCCGCCCGACAAATGTAAAACCGATGTAAACACCACCAAATCTTATAGTTAAATGATATTGCAAATCCCTAATCAAGCAAATTTTACGCACAACAAAGAAATTTTATGCCGATAAAAAAATTAAAAAGAAATTTAATAGCTAAATTATATTTGACCAAAATTTCATGTAGCACCATGTAGCATCCATCTCGCACTTCAATTTCAGACGGCATCTTGCTATCATCCGCGCCTGTTTTCCAAACCAGACAGCGAAAGAGAGCCGCATCATTATGTCGCGCAGACACGCCTTTTTTATTTCCGACCGCACCGGCCTGACTTCCGAGAGCATGGGCGAAGCCTTGCTCGACCAATTTCAGGAAGTGAAATTCAAACGCTCCACCTACCCCTTCGTCGATACGCCGGACAAAGCCCGTGCGATGGTAAAAATCATTGAAACCGCCGCCAATCAGACCGCCATGCGGCCTTTGGTTTTCTCCAGCATCATCAACGAAGAAATCCGCGACATCATCCGCAACAGCCCGGGCCTGCACCTGAGTTTTTTCGATGCCTTCCTCGGCATATTGGAAAAAGAACTGGGCACCAAGGCCCGCCACGAAGTCGGACGCAATCACGGCATCTCCGACACCGCCCGCTACGATGCCCGCATGGAAGCGGTAAACTTTACCCTCAACCATGACGACGGCGTCAGCGACAAAGACCTGAAAGATGCAGACGTAATCCTGATGGGCGTATCGCGCAGCGGCAAAACCCCGACCTGCCTGTATCTCGCCCTGCAATACGGCATCCGCGCCGCCAACTACCCGCTCACGCCCGACGACCTCGACAAACCCGACCTGCCGCCGATGGTGAAACAGTACCGCAATAAAATCTACGGCCTCACCATCAAGCCCGAACGCCTGGCCGACATCCGCGAAGAACGCCGCCCGAATTCGAACTACGCCAGCATCTCCACCTGCAAACAGGAAGTAGCCGACGCGCAGGCCATGTTCCGCCGCTTCGACATCCCGTTCACCAACACCACGCACAAATCGGTGGAAGAACTCGCCGCCAGCATCATGCAGGCCTGCGGGCTGAAACGGCGTTTCTAAACGCGCATACGGTTCAGGCCGTCTGAAACCCCGTTGTCCCGGTTTTCAGACGGCCTGAACCTTTATCCGCCGCAGCCTATTGCAGCCTATTTATGCCGGAGAACCAGCCTGAACACACCTTCCCGCTCCTCCGAAGCCAGCAGCACATGGCCGGTTTGGCGGCAGAAAGCGGCAAAATCGTCCGGCGCGCCCGCGTCTGTGGCATCGACCGTCAAAACGTCGCCGCAGGCCAGAGCGGCCAAAGCCTTTTTCGCCCTCAAAATCGGCAGCGGGCATTTCAGCCCGGTTACATCGAGATAATGTTCGCTCATTTTCATCGCCTCAAATCAAAAGCGGCGGATTATACGCCTTTCGTCGGCATACCGCCCCACGGTGCGGCAAAACTTGTCTACCGACCCGCCGTTGGTGCTAGAATCCGCCGCACAACCTCCCACACAAGGAAATGACATGCCGAGAAAATACGCCGCCCTATTCGCCCTCCTGCTTGCCGCCCCCTTCGTCCAAGCGGAAAGATTCAGCCTGAAAGACAACGAAAACAGCTCCCGCTATGTGGAAACCGAGGCTGACATCAAACGCCGCACCTTTACCGAAGCGGAAGAAGCCCTGCCCCCCTTCCCTGCCGAAGGCACAAAATGGTTCGAACTCTACGTTTCCCCCACCTTCGACAAACACTTCCTGATTTCCCCCGACAGCATCCATGCGGCCGAAGACGGCACCGTACGCTACGTCCTCAACCTCCGTTCGGGAAAAGGCATTGACAACATCAGCAGCGAGGCACTGTATTGCGCGCCCGGCTCGTTCTCCAGCCGACAAGGCAAAAAACACTCTTATAAAATTTATGCCTACGGCGACCCCGTGAACAAACGCTGGATCAAGGCACGCAATCCGCAATGGCAGGAATTGGGCGGCGCGGCCACCAGCAATGCCGCCGTGCGCGCCGTACTCCACGATGTCTGGTGCGTGGACGGCATACCGTCCGGAGACGGCGCACTACTGGAGCGGCTGAACATACGCGGCGGCAAATATGAAGCCGACGGCCGCCGAAGCGACCGTGAAACCAAAAAATAAAAACCGTCCGGTTTTTAAGCAAACAAAACTGACAAACATCGAGGCCGTCTGAAAACTGTTTTTCAGACGGCCTCAAAGCATGTATAGCGGATAACGGCCCCGTCTTTCGGGTCAATCCGTTTCACTGCCGCCCATGTCCTATGCCAACCACTCCTTCGGCACGTTGCAGACCGGAATCGGTTGGATTTTGTGCTGCGCGGCACGGTTCAGACGGCGGTAAATCGCCAGCACTTCGCGCTGCCGCCCTTCGAAATCTTCGGGCTGCTTGTCGGCGGGAATGTCCATCGCCCATTCCAATTCGGGATAACTCGCGCCCATCTGCTGTTCGTCGGTGCGCTCGGTGTCCCACAGGCCGTCGGTGGGGACGGCTTTCCGTATCACCTCGATAATGTTCAGACTTTCGGCCAAACGGTAAACCTGAGTTTTGGTGAGGTCGGCAATCGGGCTGATGTCCACGCCGCCGTCGCCGTATTTGGTGAAGAAACCCACGCCGAAATCTTCGATTTTGTTGCCTGTCCCCGTAACCAAAAGGCCGTTGATTTGGCCGTAATAATACAGGGTCAGCATACGTAGGCGGGCGCGGCTGTTGGCCAGCGCGAGCTGTTTGGCCGGATACTCGGCTTCGTTTACGTCCACCGTGTCGGCAAAGCAGTTGAAGGCGGGTGTGAGGTCGACGCGCAGGCTGCGGACGTTGGCAAAACGGCTTTGCAAATCGGCAATGTGCTGCTGCGCGCGGTCGATTTGTTCGGCCTGCTGGCGGATGGGCATTTCCAACAGCAGCACGTCGAGACCTGTTCGGGCGGCCAATGCGGAAACGACGGCGGAATCGATGCCGCCGGAAATGCCGACGATAAAGCCTTTAACGCGCGCCTGGCCGGCATAGTCGTGCAGCCAGCGGACGATGTGTTCGATAACGGCTTGTGTTTGCATGATTTTCTCTTTCGGATGTTTGTTTCAGACGGCCTTTTCGATGCAGAGGCCGTCTGAAAACGGATGAGCGGGATTTAGGAATATTTGTCGGACAGCCATTTTTTCAGGTTTTCGCGCAGAAAGGCAAGCTGTTTGCGGTAGCGGCGGCAGGGCGAGCAGACGGCCAGGTGGAAGTTAAGCAGGACGCGTTCGCGCAGAGTCAGTTTCCTGTCTTGCGCTTCGGACAGCAGTTTGCAGGCTTCGCGGCATTTGAACATGTTTTCCTCCTTACGCGCCGATGTCGAACCAGCGCAGTTGCAGACAGCGGCGCAGGCTATTGCGGGCCCGGTGCAGGATGACGTAGCAGTTGTCCCGCCCGATGCCGAAGCGGCCGCAGATTTCCTCTACTTCCATGCCCATGATTTCGCGCAAGTAGAAGATGCGGGCGGTGTCCTCCGGCAGGCCGCCGAGGCAGTTTTCCAGCGTGCGGAAAAAATCCTGCTGTTCGGCATAGTCTTCCGGCGGCCGCCAGGCGGCGGGAGCGGCGGTTTCGAGCCAGTGGCCGCCGGCATCGAAGCAGGTGTGCCAGGCTTGGTCGGCGGCTTCGTTTTCTTCGCGCAGGCTGTCGAGGCTGACGACCGTGCGCCTGCCGCTGCGGAAATGGTCGGCGATTTTGTTTTTGAGAATAGCCGTTACCCAGGTTTTCAAATCGGCTTCTTCGCGGAATTGGCCGAGCTTGCCCCAGGCGGCGGCAAGGGTTTCCTGCACGATGTCTTCCGCCTGCGCCGGGTCGCGCAGTTGGATGAGTGCAAAACGCAGGAGGCCGGGGCGCAGGGCGGCAAGCAGGCGGCCGTAGGTGTCTTGTCCGGGCGTGGTCATAAATCCCGATTCCGCCCGGCAGGCGCGGGCAGCAGCACGCCTGCTTCCACCCAGCTTCGGACGGTCTCTTCCAGCCAGTCTGAAGCGTCGAGGCCGTCTGAAAGCGCGGCAAGTTGCGCCGAGATGCCCGACAGCGTGTCCGCGCCCGCTTCTTGGAAGTGGTTCAGCAGCAACAGGTCGGCTCCGTCGAGGGCGGCGTAATATACTTTGCCCGCGTTGTCGCGCCAGGTGAGCACGTCGGCGGCCGCATCGTCTATGCGTTCGAGGCCGGAAGAGACGAAGTCGCAGGGATAGTGTTTCAGCCGCGCGCCTTCGGCCCAGCGCAATTCGGTGTTTTCATCCCATTGCGGGGCGGCTTCGGACTGGATGACGGTTTCGGCGTGCAGGAGGTCGGTTTCGAAAGCCATCATGTGCAGGATGTTTTCAGACGGCCTTTCGTTTTCCGGCCTGCTGCGGACGTAGTCGAGAAACTGTTTGGGGATGTCGTTGAAAAACGGCGACTGCGGGCGGGCTTCGAGCAGGAAACGCCGTTGCAGGTCCTGCCACAGGCCGGCTTCGGCGAAACTGCCGGAAGCACTGAAGCATAAGTCGATGAAACTTTTCAGGTTGTTCAGCAGCAGGCGGCGGTAGACGCCGAGCCGTCCGATGTCCACGCCTTCGGGGGCTTGCGCCGCGCCGCGCGCATAGTCGGCCAAGGCCGTCTGAAAGGCCGCGCTGCGGCCGCTTCCGTTGTCAGGCTGCATGGTTTTCATGACGCTCCTGCTCCGTTTGTTGTTGGATTCGGGCGATGCGCGCCACTTCCGCTTCGAGTTCGGCAAACGGCGGCAGGTTGTTGTCGCGTTCGAGCAGGGTCGGCACGCTGTGCGGCAGGC
>ERZ772921.1285-NODE-1285-length-14780-cov-5.121698_pt1 | contig 14780 bp, 14 predicted proteins | sample MGYA00512117_ERZ772921 | MGnify/ENA primary metagenome ERZ772921 (study PRJEB29015, sample SAMEA2737944) | human oral metagenome | biome: human oral; feature: human-associated habitat; material: dental | place: China | collected 2150 ... | reverse complement strand
TTGATGTTCTCATCGTGCGCCCTTTCGTGCAGGGCATTCCCCTCGACGGTCAGAATATTTTCCTGCCAATGCTGCTCGAGATGAATCAGCCCCCATTGACGAGGACAAAAGACATAGTGCTGAATCTCCGAGAGCATGAGATACTCTTCCTCAGCATACCCCATATCAATCGACCAAGCTTCCCTCAACATATTTCTCAATGTGAATGCCGTCAATAGCGTAGAGCGCACTATCGTCAATGATGTAGTCATCCAAATGTGATGGTGTCTCTACTCCATCCTTTTTCTGTGCCGAAACGCTGCGGTGGATCTTCGCACTCGGTGCGCAGCCGGTTTTATTGGCATGCTCAATCCAATAGAAACGGCTCATCTCCATGCTTCCCTCAGGGCGGACGATGCATCATTCTCGAAAATTGTACAGAGAGCCTCCTTGATCTTTTCGGCATCCCCCTCGCTGAACCCCGTCTTTTCCGCCAGCTGGACGTTAATACTGCCCTGGAATTTATACACGCCAAAGTCTACGCGATACTTCATGCCCATCGTATCCGAGCCTTTCTTATCGCCTGGCTCATTGTTGACACTCTTCGTGATCTGTATACCCGTGATGGTGACAGGATCGAGGCTGACTGCCGTATGGAGAGTTACGGGGCCCCGCACGCCGACGGATACGCCATCAGTATCTGTTGATTCAGATTCCTCTTCTTTGTTTTTTCTCTTATCCTGCTTTTTTAACGCAAAAACCTGACCAAAAGTTCGAACATCTATCCATGCTCTGCATACTTCTCTTTCAAATTCCAGCCGCATTTCTCTTTTGTTTTCCACACCTTGACCTTTTCCTTTGCCCTTATTCATCTGCGCCAATATCAATCCAACTTTTGGATGTTTTTCTACACGAGAACGAATACTATCACAGCCATCGTCAGAACGTTCATCTGCCTGGATAAGAATTCTCTCTCCTGCATCCTGCAGGCGATTCCGTATTTTACGCTTAATGCATACATCGGACATTTCCCCATAGCCATCGTAGTCTGTACGAGGCTGATTCCCATTCAACGGATCTCCATTCGGATTCGCGTGATCCACAACGATAAATCCAATAAAATCAATTTTCTTTTCCAAAACAGCCATCATTTATTCTCCTCTCTCATTGCATCCTTCTTATTCTCTTCTCGCTCTTTTCTCAACGCATGACGTTGGCAGGATAATCCCAAAAGGAATTCAACCTCTAACGGTGCATTCGAGCAAAAGTCCCCATCATCAAACATAGAGATAATTTCATCGATAAGCGCTATTTCTTTTCCTCCAAACTTTTCCCGTTTCGCTTGATAAGGGAGAAGCTTTTTTTGTATGGTTTCCCATGTCGAAGCCGGTCGCGAGGAAAAGATATTCATATAACGCATTGCGTTGGTGATACGACTCCCCTTTTCCTCTGCAGTGAATGTTTCACGCTCCATCTGATCGGCAACAGCCAACAGCCTGCCAAACAGATATGATCGATTCGTCTTTCTCTCATTCAATACCACAGTATATACCTCCTTTTTACGATTCAACCGATTGCAGATAATAGAGCAAGCAGGTTCTAAAATCAGATGCTCCCATTTTTCCAATGGATCACATATTGCCCTTTTTACCACTCGGCTATACGCCATTCGCTCCATATCTGCAGGCAATGGAACGCCTTGGACAATAGAGAAGAATATTCTATGAAGTTCCATCTTCATCTGCTTATCACTGATGTTATCACCACGATATGCATAAACCAGCTTTCGTGGACTAGGAACTCCAAAGTAAGGTGGATACCAACCTGGATTTTTCTTGTCCCTTGTATCTTGATTTCGCTGATACCACTGACCAGCTGTATGCCATTTTTCGATTCGTTCGATAAAGTCCTCGCCCGCCATCTCGCCGTAATAGCAGATAGAAAGCCGCCCCTTATCAGTCACTGCGTCTAGGATTATGACATTAACCTGACTCGTCTTTGCACGCCGAAAATCATGCCGATAGCCATCCAACGCTTTATGCAGATTCTGAGCCCACATTTTCAGAGTATCCGGCTGCGCCGCCTCCATAAGTCTGCGCTTGTGTATCAATCCCTCCGTATCATCAAAGACCGAAGGAATCGACACGGAGTTTCTACCCCATGCAAGGAACACACGCCCATCAACGTTTTTTCCTTGATTCTCAACAAGCCATCGCAATGCATTCATAGACTTTTGAACGGTTTCTTCTCCAATTGAAAGACATTCCTTTCCTAAAACAAACCGTCCACGAAAAGTAAAATTGTCTTCATCATTGGAAGAAATAAGCCTTGTCCCATCTCCATGCGTTCGAATTCCTCTGGTATCAGGTTTCTCAATAGTTACCATCATCTTGCCTGATCCATAACAAAGAGACTTGGATACATTCTCATAGAATAAACTACTATATATTTTTTTATAGGAGTCTTGTACCTCTTTGTCTCGCCAAGGATCAATACGCCCCTCTATCCTAAAACGAACGACCGATGATAACTTTGATGTTATTTTTCCTTTTGTCGCAATCTTCCTTTCAAGCAAATCATGAATTAGGTCATGCTGACTGATATATGCATAAACTGCTCGCACAATCAATGGAGAATCTTCTTGCTGCACCCACTTTGTGAGAAGCTTTTTATATGCCCTATAAGACTCCATATCTTTCTTTTTTGGGTTTTCAATAAATTTATGGTAATCTTTAGATACATATGCTATTTTATCAAATAACGGATGCGGCACTGCTTTTGATGTTCTTGGGTATGGCGTACAAGGCATAGGGGTCGCCCGTTCTTCCTTAGGAAGTTCAAATGCATCAATAAATTCTCCGTTTTCTCTCAATACTACTTCGAGCCATGCATCATGTATGCTATACCCTATCGGAGATAAAGCAACCTTCATACCCTCAACATCATCCCTGCCGGCAAAGCGCTCGTTCTCATCATAGGTCTGCACCAGCTGTTCCATCCAGCTCATAATCTCCCCCCTTCCAATTCCTCCCATTCATCTGCAGCAAAGGTAATGCTGTTCTTATCGAAGAGCTTGCTCTTCACCTTGCGAATGTCGCGCACAAGACGGCATTCCTCCGGGCGCGGGAAACGAATCACACCGTCTTCCATTACCGGCTGCCAAAGGCGCACCTGTAGCATATTTCCACCCGTTTCATCAACGTAGTTGAATCCGTGGAACATCGTGCCGAGCGGCATCTCACCTGCTTTATCGTAGTATCCGACGCCCTCTCCGTAGTTCACAGGCTCGACATAGCCCTGACACTCGCGCGTGCCGAGGAAGATGTCGCGCCGTCCGCCGCGCTCCACCATCCTCTTTGCGATATTGTGATGCTTATGCTCATCCCTGTCCGCTGCCAGCTCCTTTCGATGCAGATTGAACTCGAAATGCGCACGCACCTGATAGCACACATCACTCAGATATGTATAGATGGAGAGTTCGTTGCGACCACCGCTATACTTCATCGGCTTCACACCACGCGACTGCGTTGTGATTCGATTCATGACACGCACCTCGTCGATCACCCAGTAGAACGTAGGTTTCCAATACAAACTTTCGGTAATCCCCTTCAGTGCCTGATAGGTCGGTATCGAGTAAGAGGATCGCTCGCCACCAATCTTCGTAATCGGATCGGTAAAGAGTGCCATCCTCCCATAGACCTGAAACTCAATCGTATTTCTCATATGTTCACCTCCTTAAATCATGCAGTAAGCATTCCCCTGCTCTTCTGTCTGCACACCGAATGCCTCATTGTAGTATTCCTCGCGCAGTGCCATCACCCCGCTCTCCGTCCGCCAGACTGCACCAAGTCCTGCGAGTTCTTTTATCTCATACGAAAAGAGGTTAACCATATATTGCTGCGCTGATTTCATCTGCTTTCCGATTGATTTCCTGTCGAAAATCCTGTCATCAAACGCGACAATCATATCCTTCCCGCCCGCATAGGGAACAAGTACGGCTTCGGTATGTGAATCAATGACGATAAAGGCACGCCCCGCATCCCGAAATGCCTGCCTAAAATAAGAAGAGATCCTATCCCCGCGTCCCATACGAGCCTGCACGCCTGCGCTATTAGCGCTTAATAAGTCAAATATTGTATTTTGAGTATTTAGAGGATAGCGCATTTCTTTCCCAGTACGCCCAGCATAAAACCTGCGAAAGTACTCCTGCATGACTGAGGGACTTAAAATTGTATTTGCCGCTCGATCATAAAGCATAACGCGGGCAATATTTTTCCCGTGACGAATGTCTTTCAAGTGATCAAGATTTTCATCGGCACATTCAAAAACCCGAACTATCCCCTTCTCCATTTCCCCGTGCCGATTACACCGCCCTGCAGCCTGCGCGATGGAGGAGAATCCTGCTAGAGCACGATAAACCACGGGAAAAGACACATCAACCCCCGCTTCAATCAGCTGTGTACTGATGCAAACAAGTCTTTTCTCCGGATGATTTTTACGCTCAGCAAGCGCCCTTCGAAGTTCTTTTAAGGTTGCTTTACGATGTGCCGAGCACATCTTCGTGCTAAGGTGCACAATTTGTATCTCTTTATCTGAAAGCTGTATCTTTTCCGAAACAGCCTGATAGATTTCCTTCGCTTTTTTCGTGAGATTCACAATACAGAGTACATCCCCGATTTCTTCCACGCTTTTGCAGATTTCTGAGGCAATCTCCTCCGCAGACCACCCGCCATCACGATAACAATTTTCAACATCTACCCTTTCGAATCCTTCAAATGTCTTTTTAATATCAGAGGTCATGGCTGCGTTGTCACTGAGATTGATTGAAACATCTAGCTTCTCCAAAGGTGGCTGGGTTGCCGTACACAGAACCGCTGTAATGCGGCAGAAATCTTTAAGAAAATTCATAGCTGCATTGAAAAGAAAAGTACATCGTACAGGAAGAGTCTGTATCTCGTCAAAGATTACAATGCTGTCCTGCAGAGAATTCATCCTGCGAATGGAACTGTTCCCGCCAGCAAAAAGTGTGTTGAGAAACTGCACCTGTGTTGTAAAGATGATGGGCACATCCCATCGTTCTGTCAGGATACGACGCCAGTCCATACTCTCTGTGTCTTCTCCGTCCGCCTCGGTAATGACATTGGAATGATGCTCCAGAATTGCTTCATCCACGCGGAAAATATCGCGAATTTCTTTGACGTTCTGGTCGATGATCGAGGTGTAGGGTATGACGACAATGATTCGTTTCTTTTGATATCTCTGTGCATGCTGTAGGGCAAAACGCATGCTTGCCAGCGTTTTCCCTCCGCCCGTGGGAACACAAAGCCTGAAAATTCCCGGCTCCTCCTCCGCAGCTTTCAAACAATCATCGCTGATTTTTTTGCGCAACTGTGCAATCTTCTTTGCTTTTGGTTCCTTCGGCAGAGAAAAACCCGCAAGTTTACACTCCAATTTATCAGAGAAATCCGCCCATATCTCAGCAGTTTCCCATTTATCTGTCAGTGGTCTATCCAGCTCAAATTCCGCGCTGTCCAAGCGATCTGCGTCAACCAGCATACTAAGCAGGAGTTTGTGTACCATGCCCCAGTAAAAACAATATGCTTCATTCATCTCGTCATCCGGGCAATGTACGGCACGCGCAATTTTCGCATCCAAATCGGCAATCTCATAAATCGACTGTTCAAATATTCCATTAAGTTCTTCCTCCGCAATCACTTCACTGAAAAAATATTTGAGATCGACCCGAGAGAGTATATCCGCCTTATCGTTACGGCGAAGAAAATCAGAAGATTCATCTTTTCCATCTTGTCCATAATAATTCAGTAAGCCAGTATGATGTGAAAAAATCACAAGCGATGCGATTTCTGCAACAAACCTATAATCTGCATTCTTTCTTCCATACTGTACCAACAGAAACTGACCGCCCGCCGTCGAGTGATCCACATCACCTGCACGGCTGTAATTCCCAGGATTCTTGCGGCACCAGTCAAGATACTCTGCAAACTCCGCCGTACACTTGCCGAGATCATGCAGCACGCCGATCAGATAAGCAAGCGACGAGAGTCCGAGCCTCGCCGCATCTTCTTTCATTAAATTGCCCACACGAAGAAGATGATCCTCCATCGACTGTTCTTTCGAGCCATCGCGCCGAATATGTGCAAGATACTGTTTCATCTTCATCTCACTCCTAAGGTCATAATTCTATTTTATTTTATTAATTCCTTTAACTATTTATTCTAATCAAAAAATTTTATACCCTTTCATGTATAGACATGACATTAAAAAATCCCCTCGTCCGAAAATCATCAGATGAGAGGATATATTGTTCATTTGGTGGCGGCACAGAGATTTGAACTCCGGACACTGCGGGTATGAACCGCATGCTCTAGCCAACTGAGCTATGCCGCCGATGGTGGGCAGGGATGGATTCGAACCATCGTAATCCGAAGATGACAGATTTACAGTCTGTTGCCTTTAACCACTCGGCCACCTACCCAAAAACTTTGACAAGTATATGCGATAAGGCGCTCCTTTGTCAAGGAGTTTTTCCCGTTATTCAGCAAGCGGTTTCATCGTCGGGAACAGCAGCACATCGCGGATGGACGGGCTGTCCGTCAGGAGCATGACGAGGCGGTCGATGCCGATGCCAAGTCCGCCTGTCGGCGGAAGTCCGTACTCAAGTGCCGTCACATAGTCATGATCCATGACATGTGCCTCGGCATCCCCTGCCTCGCGCTGTGCGAGCTGATCCAGGAAGCGCTGTTCCTGATCGATGGGATCGTTCAGCTCCGTAAAGCCATTGGCGAGCTCACGCCCATAGATGAAGAACTCAAAGCGATCTGTGATTCGCGGGTCGTCCGCGTTGCGCTTGGCGAGCGGCGAGATCTCCGTCGGATGTCCCGTAATGAAGGTCGGCTGCATCAGAGACTCCTCGACCTTCTCCTCAAATGCCGCATTGAGAATTCCGCCGATGCCATGACGCTCCTCGAACGGGACGTGAATCTCGCGCGCCATGGCGCGTGCCTCGTCCACTGTACGGCAGGAGAGGAAGTCCTTCCCCGTCGCCTCACGGACAGCATCATTCATACTGATGGTACGCACCTGTCCAAGGTCGATCTCAACCCCCTGATACGTGATCTTCGTCGTCCCCAGTACATCCTCTGCCGCCTGACGGACAATACCCTCCGTGATCGCCATGAGATCGCGATGATCAGCAAATGCCTGATAGATCTCAATGGAGGTAAACTCAGGGTTATGCCGTACGTCCATCCCCTCGTTGCGGAAGACGCGCCCCATCTCGTAGACGCGATCCAGTCCGCCGACGATCAGACGCTTTAGACTGAGCTCGGTCGCAATACGCAGATAGAGGTCGATGTCGAGCGCGTTGTGATGTGTGACAAAGGGACGCGCCGCTGCCCCGCCCGCAAGTGTGGAAAGCACAGGCGTCTCAACCTCGAGGAAGTCGCGCGCATCGAGATAGCGGCGAATCGATTGGAGGATTGCCGTGCGCTTGCGGAATGTCTCACGCACCTCCTGATTGACCATGAGATCAAGATAGCGCTGACGATAGCGTGTATCCACGTCCTTCAGTCCGTGGAACTTCTCAGGCAGAGGACGAAGCGCCTTGGCGAGGAGGTCAAAGTCCTCGACACGCACAGTCACCTCACCGCGCCGCGTCTTAAAAACGACACCGCGAATGCCGATGATATCGCCAATGTCGAGACGCTTGAACTCTTCCTTGTACTTCTGTTCGCCGAGCACGTCAAGCTTAAAGTACACCTGAATGTTCCCCGTGCGGTCATTCAACGTGGAGAAGGACGCCTTGCCATGCCCGCGAATCGCCATCAGACGCCCTGCAATGCGGACTTCCTTCCCTTCTTCATCCTCGGCGAGATGATCGTATTCCTTTTTCAGATTTGCCGCATAGTCCGTGACCTCATAGCGATGTCCGAACGGCGCGATACCCATGGAACGGAATGCATCCATCTTTTCCCGACGGACGCGCATCATTTCATTCAGATCCTGTTCCTGAGCAACGGATGCATGTTCTTCAGCCATCAATGTTCCTTTCACTTCTTGATATCGATAATCTTGTACTGGATGACACCCGCGGGGGCATTCACATTGATGGTGCGCCCGATTTTCTGTCCGAGGAGCGCCTCGCCGAGCGGGGACTCATTCGAGATCTTTCCCTCATCGGGATCCGCCTCCGTCGAACCGACGATGAGGAACGTCTCCTCCTCGTCAAACTCCAAATCCTTAACCGTCACACGGCTGCCCATCGTCACAGTCTTGCCGTCGCCCGCCTTGATGATGTCGGAGTTGCGAATCTTGTTCTCGAGCTCCTGAATCTCGCCCTCGAGAAATGCCTGCTCATTCTTCGCGTCATCGTACTCAGAGTTCTCGGAGAGGTCACCGAGAGCAATGGCGGCCTTTAAACGCTCTGCGATCTCGATGCGTCGAACGCTTTTGAGATAGTTGAGTTTCTCAACGAGCTTGTTGTACCCATCTTCGGTCAGCATGACCTTTTTCTCTGCCATGAAATGTTCTCCTTCACTCTATGTGTACTTTTTTATTGATTTCATCCAGCAGTGCGGTGAGTTCCTCACCGCCTGACAGGACTAATGCTTCTCTTTGTGCATGCCGGAGTTTTTTGATCTGACATTCCCTCCGCTGCGCCTCCTCCTTCGTCGAAAAGGACTCGACATAGGCGAGGAAAACGGGGCGGTGCGCACGCGTGTACTTTGCCCCGCTGCCGTCATTATGCGCACGAAGCCGCCGCTCAAGGTCGTTTGTCCAGCCCGCGTAAAGGCTCCCGTCCGCGCACCGCAGGAGGTAGGTGTAGTTCATTCGTCCGCAGACTTGATCGTGATCTTCTCGATCACGACATCATGCACGGGGCGGTCTGCATAACCGGTCTGCGTGTGTCCAATGTCGCGTACGACATCCATCCCCTCGATCACCTTTCCGAAAACGGCATGATGATCGTCCAGCCACGGCGTCGCGGCAAGCGTGATGAAGAACTGACTTCCGCCCGTATTGGGACCCGCATTTGCCATGGAGAGGATGCCCTCATCATCGTGACGGAGTGACGGGTCGAACTCATCGGGAATACTGTAGCCCGGACCACCCGTGCCATTCCCGTTCGGATCTCCGCCCTGGATCATGAATCCGTCAATGACGCGATGAAAAATCAGCCCGTCATAGAACCCCTTCTCCACGAGATCAATGAAATTTTTCGTCGTGATCGGCACCTTGTCCTCAAACAGCTCGACCTCAAATGTTCCCTTATTCGTTGTAAAAACTGCGATGTGATTTGCCACGGTGCGTTGTTCTCCTTTTTGATTCTGCGACAGCATATTGAGTGACATCCCTGCGTTCCCGCTGTGCACGATGCAAAGCACGGCAGCCACAACGAAAAAAACGAGCGCAAGGACAGAAAATTTCTTTCCCATTCTACCGAATGCTCTCCTATATTTCAACCAAAATTGGAAAATTTATGCCGCTCTCCCGCCGTGCAGGGGGACCACACAGGAATTTCACGCCCCTTGGCAAAGAAATCTGCGGAGGGCTGCCATGCGGGATAGCCAACGGAATGCATCGCAACGAGTGCGCGCGGATTCGTCTCGGCGCAGAACACCTTCGCACCGCGTTCCATGGATGGACCAAGACGCCCGTCCACAGGGAAAAATGCGACGTCACACGAAAGCCCCGCCAGCCGTTTCATCTGTTTCCGAAAGCCGTTCTCGGCAAACTTGCGGTTCACCTCGGTGTCCCCAGTCCAGTCCCACCAGTTGAAATCGCCGGCATGAAAGATACTCTTTCCGTCCGCCTCGACGAGGAACGATGTTCCCTCGTCCGTAGAGGAGAACGATGTCACGGATATGCACTCATCCTGCCATGCATCGTAGCAGCCGATCCACGTGGTCTTATCCTGCGGAATCCGTGCTGCTCCTGCATTTTCACGAATATCCTCACTGAGGATATAGCGTGTGGTATGCGCCGAAAAATCGGCAATCATCGGGTTAAAGTGGTCAAAATGTGCATGTGACGCAAAAAAATACAACGGCGCATCCCCATGGGCCCCAATCTGCTTCGGCAGCACGCCGGCAGGATCATCAAATGCATCAAACACGAGCAGAATCTCTCCCACACGGATAAGAAAGCCGCTGTTCAGCAAATAGGTCGCTTCCACGAGCACTCATCTCCTTTCGTTTTCATCTTCCGTATTTTCATCGGATGCTGCGGCATCGTTTTGATTGATTCGCCCGAATCCGCGCCCCATAACCTCATTGGCCGACATAATGATGACGAAGGCATGAGGATCGACATTATGGACGATAAATTTCAATTTTCCGACCTGCGTTGTCCCAACGCAAACGAAGACAACGTTGCGCTCACGGCGTGTATATGCTCCCTGTCCATGCAGGAATGTGACACCGCGGTGCATGTTGTCGATGATACTCTCCGCGATTTCCCGATGACGATCGGAGACGATCAGCACGGCCTTGCGCTGATTGAAGCCAGCGACGATCTTATCCACCATCGTCGCATTGATGAACATATAGATCAGCGTAAACATCGCCGGTGCCATGCCAAAGAGGAATGCGGCAATCAGCATGATGAGACAGTTGAGCGAGAAAAGCACGCCGCCCATGTGCAGATCATAGTACTTTCGCACGATCGCCGCAAGGATGTCGAATCCGCCCGTGCTGCCGTTCATGCGGAATACAATGCCGTAGCCTAGTCCTGCGAATACACCGCCGTACACTGTTGTCAGCATCATATCGTTCACCGGCGCATAGGCATTGAACGGGCGTGTGAGATCAAGCAGAAAGGAAAAAATCGCCGTACCGATGATAATATCAACCGTATACGCACGTCCCATCAGCTTCCACGCCATGAAGAGCAGCGGAATGTTATAGACGAACGTCTGCAGACCGATCGGCAGTCCGAACAGATAGTAGACAATCATCGCAATTCCGGTTGCACCGCCCGTGAGCAAATGCGCCGGAACGAGAAATAGATTGATCGCGCTGCTCGCGATAAGACATCCCAACGTGATACCGGCATAGCGCATGACGCGATGCCCCAGCATACGCATGTGCAGATGATGCGTCATGTTCCGTATCCTCCCAGACGAACAGGAGCAGCAGACGGCAAGGCAGTCACATCTATCTCCTTCTGTTCGATGAAATCACGCGCAAAATCCTGCACACAAAAGGGGCTGTATGGAGAACGTGCAAGTTCCTCTGTCTCCTCCTCGGTCAGCGGCAGCATGGTCATCCGCGCGGAAAGCAGTGCTCCGTGCTCGGCATCCAGATTCAACACGAGATGGCGGTGCACATTCATCGGATCGTCATAAACATAGCAGGTATGATCATCCCTGAACTGCCGCTGTGCTTTTCCAAACACACGAAAGATGTAGCTGCTCGTCGCACCATAGCGCACATCTTGCCGCAGACGGTACGCTTCTCCCATGAGGCTGATGTCCACCACCTTCTTTCCTGCGACAGTGGTCGAGACGACAACATCCCCGTATGTGAACGTACGGAGATGAATCCCATGAACCATCTGCGTCCCCTCTGTATCCTCCTCACCCCAGGCCTGTTTGAGTGACTGCTCTGCATCCCCGAGAGAAATGCCACGATAGGAAAAGTCCGTGTCCTGTATCTGCCCCGCCGCTTCTCCTCTTGCAAAGAGAACACAGAATGCCAGCATACAGGAAAGAAAAAAGAGGATGCTCTGCGTATTGTTCCGCATATTCTTCACCTCAACCATCGGAAGCAATCAGATAGGGACGTTCTCAAAAGGAAAAGCTGCCATGCTCCATGATCGTGATCTCCTCTCCCGCCCGCGTCCTGCCGATGACGGATAGATCTGCCGTTCCGATCATAAAGTCCTCGTGAACAAGGGAATGATTGACTCCATGACGGAGAAGCTCCTCCTCCGTCATGCCATCTCCTCCCCTGATGCACGTCGGATACGCCTTACCCAAGGCCAAATGACAGGACGCATTCTCATCAAAGAGCGTATTGTAAAAGAGGATACCGCTCGCAGAGATGGGCGACGCGTGCGGCACGAGAGCCACCTCGCCAAGGAAGGGTGCCCCCTCATCTGTCTGCAAGAGCTCGCGCAGATGCTCCTCCCCGCTCTCCGCATGGTAGTCCGTTACCTTCCCCGCACGGAATGTCAGCGAAAAACCAGAGATCAGATTTCCGTTATAGTGCAGGGGCTTCGACGCAACAACAACACCGTTCACACCGTCTCGCTTCGGCAGTGTGTAGACTTCCTCCGTGGGAATATTCGCGACAAACATCGTCCCCGATGCCGCCCATTCCGCACCGCCCATCCAGATATGCCCCTTGGGCAGCTCCACATGGAGATCCGTGCCCAGACCGTTCCGATAGTGAAGTTCCGAAAAATCATGTGCATTCAGAAAATCTGCCGTCTTCTGCAGAGCGGACACGTGCTCCTTCCACGCCGCAACGGGGTCAGACTCCTCCGACACGCGCACGGCACGCAGAATCTCCGTCCAGAGACGCGCGACCGCCGTCTCTTCTGTCTCATGTGGGAATACCTTGCACGCCCACGCAGGCGTAGGAGCAGAGACAACACACCACGTATTCTGATTGCTCATCAGCCGCGCACGATAGTCCTGCAGAGCCTTGCCTGCTGTCTGCCCCGCCTCCGTCAGACGCTTCGGGTCGACATCGGAGAAGAGATCCGGATTTTCCGCCGCGATGGAGATAAACGCAGCTCCCTGCGCCGCACTTTCATCATAGAAGGCCTTCCGCCATGCGGGAAACTCACGGAACCGTGCCGCAGGCGCCTGGCGAAAGCGGATGTGTGAGAACTCCTCATCACTCCAGTTCACGGCAACATCATGCGCACCCGCATTGTAGCCCTCCGCCGCGAGCGCATGGACAAAATCTGCACAAGTGATCGGCGCATGAATAACGAGCGGTTGGTCTTCCTGAAGATTCACGCCGACACGTACCACAAGAGCGGCATATTTACGAAGCAAATTCGTATTCATTCTATACCTCATCCGTATCAAAGAGGAGCGTCACGGGACCGTCGTTGACCGATGCCACCCGCATATCCGCACCGAATTCTCCATGTGCGACAGAAACGCCGTGTTCCCTTAGATGCGTCATAAACGCCTCATACATAGGAATTGCCACATCCGGCTTTGCCGCCTTGGAAAATCCCGGACGGCGCTTTTTGAGATCCGCAAAGAGCGTAAACTGCGAGATCACCAATACTGCACCGTTCACCTCAGAGAGCGCACGGTTCATCTTCCCCGCGTCATCAGAGAACACGCGCAGATGAACGATCTTTTCCGCCAGATGCGCTGCATCGGCGTCCGTATCCTCCGGCGCAATACCAAGCAAAACAAGATAGCCCGTTCCGATCTGTCCATGCAGCATCCCATCAATATGGACGGATGCCTCCTTAACACGCGTGACTACTGCTCGCAACACATCACCTCGTTTTATCAGTGATTCCTTTACATAATGTTCTCTATTATAACACGCCTTGCCGCGGATGTCTTTCCTATGCGGAGAAAAAAGACGAAAGAAGCCGCGTAAGTGCCGTCTGATCCTCTGCCCCCATGGTCTCGCGTGCAGAGTGCATCCCAAGAACAGGGACGCCGATATCCACCGTCCGCATTGGCAGCTGTGCCGAGAGAATCGAGCCAAGTGTCGCCCCGCCCGGCGCATCCGAATGATTCGTAAACACCTGATAGGGGATCTCCTCGTCCTCGCACAGTGTCCTTATGACAGCACGCCCGTAGGCATCCCCTGCATAGGATTGATTCGCCGCCACTTTCAGGACGACGCCTCCATTCAGCACGGGCTGATTCGTCGGATCTGCCTTCTCTGGTACATTGGGATGGAGTGCATGAGCAACATCCACCGAGAGACAGAATCCTTGCAGAATCGTCTCAAGATACTCCTCACGTGAGCATCCGAGGGCCGTATAGACCTGCTCCAAGATCATCCCCAACACAGCCGAGCCTGCGCCCTGCTTCGTACGGCTGCCGACCTCCTCATTGTCAAAGAGCGCTGCAACACGGATGCCCGCCATGCCATCCCAGCCATTCACTGCATCAAGACACGCCTTGACCGAGGACAGATTATCGAGGCGCGGCGCCGACAGAAACGCATTGTCCGCCCCCAGCAGGCAGCCGCACTCGCAGGGATAGGCATTCAGATCATAGGACAGGATCTCCTCTGGGGGAGCGTTCAGCTCCTCAGCGAGAAGTGCGGTCAGTCTATCCTCGTCAGTGTCTTCTTCATGACCGTCGAGGAAGAGCAGCGGCAGGAGGTCCTTCTGCGGCTTCAGCTCCACCCCCTCATTCACCTTACGGTTCATGTGTATCGCGAGATTCGGAACGATCATCAGCGGGCGGCGGAAATCGACACAGTGCATCTGCGGGGCAAGAGAATCTGCGCTGCGCACAGCCACAGCCCCTGCAAGTGAGAGAGGACGATCCATCCACGTACTGCGGATCATTCCGCCGTATACCTCCACATTGAGCTTGCCATAGCCGTGCTCATGCATCACAGCATGCGGCTTGACGCGCAGACATGGAAAATCCGTATGGGCACAGACAATGCGAAGCGGTCCGTGCACATCTTCGCCGACCGAAACAACAACGCCGCCCGTATCAAACAGAGGAAAATAATAACTGTGCCCCGCAGAAATTCCTTCCTCAGGAGACAGATGTGCCCCGAGCAGTGCATTGCACGTCCTGCCTGCCACATGATATGGCGAAGTCGCCGTATCAATAA
>ERZ772921.1282-NODE-1282-length-14808-cov-5.021691_pt1 | contig 14808 bp, 16 predicted proteins | sample MGYA00512117_ERZ772921 | MGnify/ENA primary metagenome ERZ772921 (study PRJEB29015, sample SAMEA2737944) | human oral metagenome | biome: human oral; feature: human-associated habitat; material: dental | place: China | collected 2150 ... | reverse complement strand
ACACACCATAGCGAATATTGAGCGCGGGGTCGTAGAGGTAGTCCTCGGTAAACGGTTCGTCCATCTGCCGCGCAATCCACGCCGCCGTCTGCGGCATGAGCTGCATCAGCCCGAGTGCACCGCCGTCGGACTTGGCACGCGGCTGAAATTTGCTCTCGTGCTTGATGACGGCGGCGACGAGGTAGGGGTCGGCACGGTAGGCATCGGCACTGGTCTCGATGTAGCTGCGGTAGCCATAGGGATAGATATAGCTGCGCTCCACCCATCCCCAGCCGCCGACAAGCGCAAAGGCAATGACGGCGACGACAAGAAGGCGCAGTATCCACCAGAATCTGTACCGAATTTTACGCGCGTTCAAGAATCCGTTCCTTCCAAAGTTTCCCAATGTATTCCCGTACTTCTTCCTGTGTCCCGCGGTTGTCGATCACAACATCTGCGCGTGCGCATTTCTCCGCGAGCGGCATCTGAGCGGCGATGCGTGCCCGCGCCTCACCCGCATCCATCGCTTTGTCCCGTGCGAGGAGACGCACCAGCTGCTCCTCTCGCGGGAGCGCAACCACCCATGTCTCGTCGGCGAGCGCGTCCCATCCCGCCTCAAAGAGCAGCGGCACATCCAGTACCGCTGCCCTTTTCTGTTCCCGCTCTGCCGCACGCAAACACTCCTCTGCTGCCGTGCGGATCAGGGGGTGTGCAATGGCATCCACTTCCGCGCGCACGGCGGGATCGGCAAATACAAGGCGTGCGAGCGCAGAGCGGTCGAGTGTTCCGTCCGCCGTCACGATCTCCTGCCCGAAGCGTGCAACATAGGCGTTGAAGAGCGGCTGATTTGGTCGGGAGAGCCTGTGCGCGAGGGCATCCGCGTCAATGATCGCTGCACCGAGTGCACGCAGTGCCTTGCTGACGGTGGACTTGCCGCAGGCGATGCCGCCCGTGAGCCCGATGATCTTCACCGTTACTTCGCCTCCGCCCAGTTCTTCCCCGTATGCACATCCACGGCGAGCGGTACAGCGAGCTCTGCCGCACCGCTCATCGCCGTGCGCAGGATGTCACTGACCTCCTTGATCTCCGCCTCTACCGCCTCAAGCACAAGTTCATCATGCACCTGCAGGAGGATGCGGCTTTTGACATGTGCGGCACGCAGCGCCGCATCGGCGCGGATCATTGCAATCTTGATGAGGTCGGCAGCCGTGCCCTGAATCGGCGTATTCATCGCCATGCGCTCGGCAAAGGAGCGCTGCATAAAGTTGCGGCTGTTGAGCGCGGGCAGATCACGCCGCCGTCCGTAGAGTGTCGTTACGTAACCGTTCGCGTGTGCATCGGCTACGGTTTTGTCCAAGAACTCCCGCACGCCATGATAGCGCTCAAAGTAGCGCTCAATATAGCCCGCCGCCTCCCTGCGCCCGATGCCGAGGTCACGCGCAAGTCCGAAATCACTGAGCCCGTATACGATGCCGAAGTTGACCGCCTTTGCCCTGCGCCGCTGCTCGGCTGTGACCTCCGCGAGCGGCACATCGAACACCTCCGATGCGGTTCGGGCATGGACATCCTGCCCGTGGCGGAATGCGTCGATGAGTGTCGCGTCCCCCGACATGTGCGCGAGGATGCGCAGCTCGATCTGCGAGTAGTCCGCCGAGAGCAGTGCGTCATAGCCTTCCCCCGGGGTAAAGAGAGCACGCACGGCGCGCCCCTCCTCCGTCCGCACGGGGATGTTCTGGAGGTTCGGGTCGGAACTCGAGAGCCGCCCCGTCGCCGTCACGGTTTGGTTAAAGCTCGTATGGACGCGCCCCGTGACGGGGCGGATGAGTGCGCCGATGCCGTCGAGATAGGTCGAGCGCAGCTTCGTCCACATACGGTAGGTCAGTACCTTATCAATGATGGGATGCTGATCACGCAGCCCCTCCAAGGTTTCCGCATTGGTCGAGTAGCCCGTCTTGGTCTTTTTGACCTTCCCGTCGCCGAGCCCGAGCTGCTCAAAGAGGATCTCCCCGAGCTGCTTGGGGGAGCTGATGTTGAACTCCGTCCCCGCGAGTGCATGAATCTCACGTGCCAGTGCGTCGATGCGCTCTGTCGCTGCCGCGCGCTCATGCTCCAGTGCCGCACGATTCACGCATACGCCCGTCTGCTCCATCGCCGCGAGTACGGGGACAAGCGGCAGCTCCACCGTACGATAGAGATGCATCAGTCCCTGCGCCGCAAGCTCCGTCTCCATGATGGGCTGCAGGCGCGCAGAAAGAAGCGCCTCGTGCACAGCATACGCCTCAGGTGAGAGTCCCTCTGCCGAGGTCGTATCGCCAAGGAACGCAAACGCCGCGCGTGCCATGTCGCGTCGGCTCTCCTCGGGGTGCAGCAGATAGTCCGCCAGCTCCAGATCAAAGACCTGTGCCGTCCCCCGCAGTCCTGCCTGTACGTAGCGCTTCGCATTCCAGAGTGCGACGGAACGCTCCGCCAAGCATGCCAAAATGGCGGCAAAATGCGGAGACGATGCAGACAGGATGCGCCGCTCCCCATCCATGACGAGGGCGAGTGTCGTGACCTCCACGAAGGGCGGCATACCCGCAAAGACGCCGCCGACGGCGACCTTTTCCGCCGTGCGCAGCAGCTCCATATCGGCATCACAAAATTCCGCTGCCGTGAGGTCAGCCGCAGGTGCAGGCTCGCCAAAGAGCGACTGCTGCGCTGCGGCGGAAGCCGGTGTCTCAGCCGCCCCCAAGTACTCCGACAAGGCGCGCCAGACCGTGCGCAGCTCATAGGCATGACAGAATGACTCAAGTGCAGTACGGTCGGGCTGCATGCGGAATGCCTCCGCATCGTAGTGTAGCTCCGGCACATGACATTCGATCGTGGCGAGCTGCTTGGAGAGCAGTGCCTGTTCGCGATACTCCACGAGCGACGTACTGAGCTTTTTCCCGCTGACCTCTGCGGCATGGTCGAGAACGTTCTCGATGCTCTCATAGGCGAGCAGAAGCTTTGTCGCCGTCTTCGGGCCGACACCGGGCACACCCGGAATATTGTCCGAGCTGTCGCCCATCAGCCCCTTCATATCGATCAGGCGGATCGGCGGGAAGCCGTACTCCTCCTCGAATATTGCCGTATCATACGCCTTCGTCTCGCTGATGCCCTTCTTCGTCAAAAGGACGGTGAGCTGCGGGCGAATGAGCTGCAGGGCATCGCGGTCGCCCGTAATGACGCGCGTCTCCACGCCCTCTGCCGCCGCCTGCACCGCGAGCGTGCCGATGATGTCGTCCGCCTCGTAGTCATCAAGTTCGAGAAACGAAATGCCGAGTGCCTCCGCCAGCTCCTTCAGCAGCGGGATCTGGGCGATCAATTCTTCCGGCGTTTTGTCCCGCGTTCCCTTGTAGTCGGGATAGAGAGCCGTGCGAAATGTCGTACGGCTCTTGTCGAATGCGATGACGATCTGTGTCGGCGACAGCTCCTTCAGGAGCTTTACGAGCATCATGGCAAAGCCATGTACTGCATTCGTATGAATTCCGCGCGCATTCGGCGGGAGCTGCAGCGCATAGAACGCGCGAAAGAAGAGGCTGCTCCCGTCAATGACGGCAAATATTCCGCTGCTCACAGGTTCGGCTTGTCCTGATCCTCAAGGCGCATGAGGATGAAGATATAGTCCGAGAGACGGTTGAGATAACGCAGATCGATCTCTGCCACAGAGCCGCGCCGCGCCAAGGTCCACGCATGACGCTCCGCCGCCCGTGCCGTCGTGCGCGCGAGATCGAGCATTGCACTCGACTTCTTGTCGCCCGGGATGATGAACTCCCGCAGCTCGGGCAGTCTCTCCTCAATGTCCGCGATCGATTTCTCAATGCCTGCGACCATTTCCTCTGTGATACGCGGTGCCTTGTTGCGGCTCGCGAAGTCCGCCATCAGCACACCGAGCTGCTTCTGCAGATTGTAGATACGCTCCTTGACCTCGGGGCTCGTCACGAAGGCACGCGCCATTCCGAGGGTCGAGCCGAGGCTGTCCACGGCCCCATAGACCTCCACGCGCATATCATCCTTCGCGATGCGCTCCCCCGTAAAAAGGCTCGTCATCCCCTGATCGCCGGTTTTTGTCGTCACACTCATCGTCATGTTCCTCCTCTGCCGATAAATGCACCCGATCATACCGTGTATGATCGGGCACAGCAAACATCATTCTTTTCTAGAAGATTTCCGTCTCACTGAAGAAGATATGCACCTCGCGCGCCGCACTCTCGGGACTGTCGGATGCGTGAACGGCGTTCTCACTCCCATTTTTCGCAAAGCGCTTGCGGATCGTTCCCTCGGCCGCGTTCGCAGGATTCGTCGCGCCGTGCAGCTCGCGCACGCGCGCAATCGCATTGTCCCCAGCGAGTACCATCGCCACGAGCGGCGCCGAGGTCATGAACGCGGCGAGCTCTCCGTAAAACGGCTTTTCAAGATGCTCTGCATAGTGGATGCGTGCGATGCGGTCCGTCATCTGCATCATCTTCATCGCGCGGATCTCAAGCCCTGCCTCCTCGTACGCCTTCGTAATGTCCCCGATGTGATGAGCACCGACAGCATCCGGCTTAATGAGAACCAATGTCCGTTCCATTACTTCATCTCCTCAATGATACGTTTATACTCTTCTCCAAGGTCGGCGTAGTTGAGTGCCGCCGCCTGAAGTGCCTCGATTTCATCGTCGCGCAGGGCGCGTACGATCTGTGCAGGATTGCCGAACACAAGAGAATTCGATGGAATCTTTTTATGCTGCGAGAGGAATGTCCCCGCGCCGATCACAACGTTTTCGCCGATCTCGGAGTAGCCCATGATGATCGAGCCCATGCCGACCAGCGTATTAGCCCCAATGTGGCGTGCATGCACCACGGCATTGTGTCCGATGATGACACCATCGTCGATCCGTACGGGTGCATCTCCCATAACATGGATCGTCGCGTTCTCTTGAATGTTGGTGTTCTTTCCAATCGTAATCGGCTGAAAATCTCCGCGCACCACAGCACCAAACCAGACACTCGAACCGGCTCCGATGGTCACGTCGCCGATCACGGCCGCCGTGGGCGCAATAAACGCCGTTTCATCGATAACGGGAGTCTTCCCGCGATAGGGCAGAATGATTTTGTCCACCAATACGCGCCTCCTTCGTACAGATTATCCAGCATCATACAAACGTATTATAACACGCTTATTCCTTCTCCAACAAGAGTTTTTTCAGGATGGCGATGTGCGCCGTACGCAGCCATGCACCAATTTCCGCACCGCGCAGCGCAGGCGGCGCGTCACGCCCCGTAACCGTGCGCATCGCTGCAAGATATGCCTCTCCGCAGCGGAGATACCGCGGCAGACTGCCGTGATCGGCACGAATCACAACGTTAAAGTCCGCGACAGAGAGCCCTGATGATTCAATTCCAAACAGGAGATCCACGATCTTTCCGGGATGCGTCAGGCGCGGCGCACGCATGTGCTGACGGATCACAAACGCCGCCGCCTTTTTCCAATCATGAGGAAGTGTCATGCGTTGATTCCATGATGCGAGTGCCTCAAGCCCTGTTTCTTCATGTCTGTAGTGATGCGGCAGCATCTCCTGCGGCGTCCTCCCCTTGCCAAGATCATGCGCAAGCGCAGCGAAACGAACGATGATATTGTCTGACCTCTCCGCGACAACGTCGAGCATCGCCATCGTATGAGCATAGGCATCGCCCTCGGGATGAAACTCCGTCGGCTGCGTCTGCCCGACAAGTGCCGCGATTTCCGGAAACGTCACCGTGAGGAGCTCTGCCGCATGCAGCACGCGGAAGAACACCGAGGGGCGCGGCGTCATCAGTGCGCGCCGCAGTTCTCCCACCATGCGCTCGGACGGCTCATGGCCCAGTTCCTCCGCACAGGCGTGCATCTGTCCCAATGTTTCCTTCTCCACCCGATACCCGAACTCTGCCGCCTGCCGTGCCGCACGCAGGGCACGCACGGGATCCTCTAAGAAATGCGGCGATACGGCACGGATGATCCCAGCCGCAAGATCTGCCTGTCCGCCGTAGGGATCGAGCAGTGTGCCCGCCGGCAGCTCCACCGCCATCGCATTCATCGTCGTATCACGGCGATAAAGATCCTCTTCGATGGTCACGGTCGGATCAAACGTCACGTCAAAGCCGCGGTACCCCGCCCCCGTCTTGCGCTCTCTGCGTGCAAAGGCGACCTCGGAACGTACGCCGCCAATGCGCACATGATAGACGGGAAACCCCTTGCCGATCTTCTCCGCCCGCGGGAAAAGCACACAGAACTCCGCTTCCGTCAGCCCCGTGACAACATAGTCCACATCCTTCGGCGGCACACCGCGGACGGCATCACGGACACAGCCGCCAACGCGGAAAACATGCGCTCCTGCACCGCGCAACTCCGCCACGAACGCCCCCTCTGTCATGCGTTCACCTCCTCGCACATAAAGGAAGCACTGATAAATTCGGTACAACCATCTTGACGCATCTTTTTTGCCCGCACTTCGGCGGAAAATCCTCCACAGAGCACCACTCTGCGTCCGGTTTTCCACCTCGTTCGGACGAAAAAATCTGCGCCAATCTGGCAGACCTCATTTTATCAGTGATTCCCTAAAAGTCGGCGTCATCAAGCTTCTTTCGGGGGCAGACGACCGGTACACAAAGGAGAAAACAATATGAAACGCTTATGGCATCGCACTGCGCTCGCGGCACTCATTGCACTTGCGCCGCTCTCCGCTGCGGCTGCTCCCGCCACCGTCGGAAGTCCAGCACTCGCGTGGCAGTCGATGGGAACGCTCTCACCCGCAGAGGGGCAGAAGGAGAACATCGGCGTTGCGGGACTTCTTCAGGGCACATTTGGTGACTATATCATCGTCGGCGGCGGCGCGAACTTTCCCGCGGGCGGGCCGCTCACAGGCGGGGCGAAGGTGACCTACCCCGACGTCTACGTCCTGCGTGCCGCGGAGGCAGGACTCACCGAGACCGATCACGCACAGATGCCGTACCCCGTCGGATACGGCGTATCCGCAACAACACCGGACGGCGTACTCTACTTTGGCGGGAGCACAGACGAGTCGGGAGCGCGTGCCGTGACACGGCTCACCGCGCCGAACGGCAAGCTCCGCACAGAGACGCTGCCCGCCCTGCCCTTTGCCCTGCAGAACGGCGTCGCCGCCTATGACAAGGATACCGTGTACCTCGGCGGCGGCAAGCAGGACGGCGTGCTCAGCAAGAAGTTCTACACTTACGATATCAAGACAGGAACGCTTACCTCACTGCCTGATTTCCCCGGCGAGGCACGCGAGCAGTCGGTCGCGGAATTCCTCGGCGGGCGGTTCTTCGTATTCAGCGGCGGCGCGAACGTAGCGTACACGGACGGCTATGCCTATGACCCAAAGGCGCAGACATGGACGAGTGTCGCCGGGCCGAACGTGAACGGCACGCCCGTCTCGCTCCTCGGTGCGCGTTCTGTGCGTCTCAATGCGGACGAAATGCTGGTCGTGGGCGGCTTTAACCATGAGATCTACAACTGGGCAGTTTCCAATCTAAACACCCTGCAAGGCGAGGAAAAGGACGCATTCCGCGCCCACTACTTCACCATGTCCCCCGAGGACTACCATTGGAATCGCGACATCCTCGTCTACAACGCCAAGACCGACGCATGGCGCACCGTCGGACAGCTGCCGTTCCCCGCACCCTGCGGCGAGGCACTCGTCATGGCAAAGGGCGCACTCTACTCCATCAGCGGCGAGATCAAGCCGGGCGTGCGCAGCCCACGCCTCTATCGCGGCCTCTTCGTGAAGTGAGCGCAACGCTTGACGAACTGCGCGAATTGAAGTAAAATAAGCATAGAAAAAGGGCACTGCCGCTCAGCGGTTGCCCCTTATACATGCGAGAATCTCCCCGTCTGCAGTTTGGAGCGCAAGGCGGGGCTTTCTCATTTATCTTTTTACTGATAGAATCAGTATGGTATATACTATGAGAAATGATAGGAACTCATAGGTATCCATATATATTCCCCCTTTCGGGGGTGAGAAAAGGCGTCCCTCATGGGATGAAGCCGCTCTCAGATTGGCTTAGATTTTTTGTCCTATCTAGAAGACAAACCGGACGCATAGCGGTGGCTATGTGGAGGATTTGTCGACGACGAGAGGGCACAAAAGATAAGTCAAGATGAGTGGCTGATTCCATGAGGGACGCCTAACCGCCTACCGTATTTGATAGTAGTACCTTTTTATATTATAGCAGACGAACATATGTTGTGCAAGACAGTGAGGGAATGATATGATTATCTCTTGGGACGAATACTTCATGGGCGTGGCGCTCTTTTCCGCCTATCGCAGCAAGGATCCGCATACGCAGGTCGGCGCCTGCATCGTCAACGAGGACAAGCATATCGTCGGCGTCGGCTACAACGGGATGCCGAACGGCTGCGACGACCATGAGTATCCATGGGGACGGACGGGGGAGTTCGCCGAGCAAAAATACCCCTATGTCGTGCATGCAGAGCTGAATGCCATCCTCAATGCGAGCACGTCATTGAAAGGCTGCCGTATTTACACAACACTGTTCCCGTGCAACGAATGCTGCAAGGCGATCATTCAGAGCGGCATTCGTGAGGTCATCTATCTCTCGGACAAGTACGCCGCCGCCGACAGTACGAAGGCATCGAAGCGGATGCTCGCCTCGGCGAATGTCACCTGCCGCCGCATGGAGACGGAGCTGACGGAGGTGCCGGTTCGCTTTACGCCGGAGGAGTAAGTCGTTCCCTTGTACAAAAAGAGCCGCATGGCGGCTCTTTTTGTATGCGGCGCTGCGGCGGTCATTCTCTCGGGAGAAGCAGCTCAAAATATTCCTCCGTATGACAGCAGATGTCCTCTTCGGCAGGGAGCTCTTCATGTGTGAGTTCTCCTCTGCGGTCAGAGACGGAGATTTTGATGCTCGCGTAGGGGATATGGAGATACATGCGGGTGATCTCTTTGCCGTCGCTTGAGAGAAAGAGGGTATAGATGCCTTCATAGGGGAGGAAGAAGGCTGATGCGAAATCATACGTCTCTCCCGCATGAAACGTCTGCCCGCCGTGGTCGACGAAGTCCCGTCGGATACGAAAACGGTCTCCTGCCTGTATGTGTCCGAAGGAAAATATCTGATTGTCGGCACTCTGCACCGTACGGTAGAACGCATAGGGGGACAGTTCTTCCTTCTTTTGCCGGAGATATGCATCATGTGCCTCTTGTTTGTGCCGCTGTCTTACACTGTAGAGATAGGCGGCAAGAAAGAACGAGCCGAAGAGGATGGCGGCGATGATGGAAAAGAAGAGAAAGGGGGTCATGTTTCCTCACATGCATGGAAAAGGAGCTGCACAGCAGCTCCTTTTTTGTTCCGTTGTATCGATGTTACCCGACGAGCCATACCACGAAGTAGAGCACGAGCGGGATGGTCACGCAGAAGATGCCGATGAAGTCGATGTAGACACCGGTCTTGATCATCTTTGTGATGGGAATATAGCCCGATGCATAGACAATTGCATTCGGAGGTGTAGACACAGGAAGCATGAAGCCAAGCGACGAAGAGAGGGCGATACCGATCGCGACGTGGATCGGGCTGAACCCTGCGGATACCGCTGCGGTAATGGCGAGCGGGCCGATCATGTTCGTCGCCGCCGTGTGGCTTGTGAGCTCGGAGAGCAGCAGCGCCATCACGCAGAAGATCGCGACGAGGGCGAACTCGGACGGCTCACCGCCGAGCATCCCGACAATGCGGTCGCCGACCCACTGCGAGAGCCCCGTCTTATACATCATGCCGCCCATCGCGAGGCCGCCGCCGAAGAGGATGAGCGTGCCCCACTCGATGCCCTGTACGGCCGATTTCCACTCGAGCGTGAACTTGCGCTCCTTGAAGTTGATCGGCAGGAGGAAGAGGAGCAGTCCGCCGGCCATTGCCGCGACCGCCTCAGGGAAGAGGTGGTTGTACATCTTGAGGAGCGGTGAGGTGCTGCCGAGCGTCATCGAGAGGATGCCCGGGAACACCCAGAGGAAGACGGCGACGAGGAAGCAGACGAGCGTGTTCTTCTGTGCGCGCGTCCAGCCGCCAAGCTCGGCGACACGCGCGCGGATGAACTCCTCCGCGCCGTCGATGCGCTCGACATCGGGCGGGAACATACGGATGAGAACAATATAGGCGATAATAAAGTATGCCACCATTGCAATGGCGCCCCACGTCATCCATTCGAAGAAGGAGATGTGGATGTTTGCCATCTGATCGAGGAAGCCGAGCATGATGATGTTCGGCGGAGTGCCGATCGGAGTCAGAACGCCGCCGATCGAGCAGGCATACGCCGTCATGAGCATCAGCCCGGTCGCGTACTTGTAGTCGTGCAGGTCGATCTCCTTGCCGTTCGCGGCCATCATTTCCTTGACGGCAGACAGCAGGCCGAGGGCGATCGGGAACATCATCGCGGCCGTCGCCGTATTGCTCACCCAGCCGGAGCAGAGTGCTGCGGCAAGACCGATCGCGAGGAAAATGCGGCGCGGATTCGAGCCGACCCACGAGCGCGAGAGCAGCCAGTAGGCAAAACGCTTGTCGAGTCCATGATCCATCATCGCCTTGGCGAGGATGAATCCGCCCATGAAGAGGAAGATCATCGGATTGGCGAATGCCGCATAGGCATCCTTTGCCGTGACTACGCCTGTTACGACAGCGAGCGTCGGCCCGATGAGGGACGTGACGGGGATGGGTACGGGTTCCGTGATCCACCAGAGTGCCACCAGAACCATGATGGCGAGCAGCTTGTGTGATGCAAGCGTCAGTCCGTCAATCGGCGTCAGGAGCACCAGAATCGCAAGGATTGGCGCACCGAAAAGACCGACGAGACGACGTGTGCGATCAAACTTTTGCTCCGCCTCATGAATCTGTTGGGCTTCTTTGCTTTGATCTCCGCTCATTTTCTCAGCCTCCTTCAATGGTAATCGATAATCCCATTATTTATATTGTTATTATACGAAATTTTGAAGTCTTTTTGCAACACTTTTCTTAACCGATGGAATGACTTTTTTTCCTCGGTTCTGTTATAATGAACACGATGAAATAAGTTTGTGAAAAGAGGAGGAGTTTCATGCAGAGCTTTACCTATCATTGTCCGACGGAGATCATCTTCGGGCGGGGAGCGGAGGATAGTGTTCCCGCAAAACTGCGTGCGGCAGGGGCGCACCGCGTGCTCATCCTTCACGGCAGGGGCAGTGCGGAGCGGTCGGGGCTGCTCTCGCACATCGAGATGCAGCTGACCTCGGCGGGGCTTGCCTTTCTCGTGATCGGCGGCGTACAGCCGAACCCGCGTGTCGCGTTCGTTCGCGAGGCGATCCGTGAGGGCCTCGCGGCGGATGTGAACTTCGTCCTTGCCATCGGCGGCGGCAGTGTGATCGACTCGGCGAAGGCGGTCGCCCACGGCATCGCGAACCCTGACGTGGACATTTGGGATATCTGGACGAAGAAGGCAGCGCTGACGCGCACGCTGCCCGTTGCGTCCGTGCTCACCATTCCCGCTGCAGGCAGTGAGACGAGCGACTCCGCCGTATTGACGAATGAGGATACGGGGCAGAAGCTTGGGCTGAACGCGCCGCTCAACCGCCCTGTCTTCGCCTTTATGAACCCGACGCTCGCCTTTACCCTGCCGCGTGAGCAGATCGCCGCGGGGGCATCGGATATCATGATGCACACGATGGAGCGGTTCTTCACGGACGTCAAGGAGCCGAATGTCTTTACCGACCGCATTGCGATCGATCTTCTGCGCACTGTGATGGAATCCGTGCGACGCCTTCTCGTCTCGCGCAAGGACTACGATGCGATGAGCGAGCTCATGTACTGCGGCAGTATATCGCACAGCGACTTGACAGGACTTGGACGCGGTAAGGATTTCTCCGTACATAAGCTGAGCCATCCGCTCTCTGCACGCTATGATGTGACGCACGGGCGTGCGCTCACCGCGCTCTGGGGATCGTGGGCGCGGTTTGCCTATCCCTGCGACCCGGCACGCTTTGCCCAGTTCGCTGCCGACCTCTTCGACATTGATGCGGGCACGGATGAGGAGCGGGCGCGCGCGGGCATCCGTCACATGGAGGAGTTCTTCACCTCCATCGGGATGCCGACGAGCATCGGCGGGCTGGGGATCGGCACCCTCTCGGCGGGGACGATCGAGCAGCTCGCCGATGATGCGACGCAGGAGGATCGCATCCGCATCGGCGTGTTCCATCCGCTCACACGCGCCGACGCCATCACCATCTATACGGCGGCAAATCACTAGGGAAGTGCTGAATTTATCAGTATTTCCCTAAGCCATCAGCAAAAGACCTGCCCAACGAAGCTATTCGGCTTCATCGGACAGGTCTTTTTATTATCACTAATTCCCTAGAAAAAAACTTCCTGCATAGACAATGCCAATACATAGAACTGTGAATAGATATTCCCGCAGCGAGCCGACGGTAAAGAGGCGTATCCCGATTTTCTGTGTCGGGAGGACGGCGGGCACCTTGCCACAGACCGCGTCCTCTGCAATGTGGAGAAGTGCACCGAGGAAGATCCATAGGAGTACTGTGAGGAACATCCTGCTCCCGATGTACGTCTCGCTGTGGAGGAGCGCACCGATGAGGGCGAGATAGAGCATTGGCCAGTGTGACCAGCCGCGATGACGGCTGCGCCATGTACGCCATCCGACACTGCCGGGGGTGCCCTCCACCTTGTCCGGCAGGACGGCGCCGACGCATGCCGCCGCCGCCGCGAGTGGATCGGCACTCACCGCATAGGCAATCGTACCCGTGAGTGCAGCGTGCGATACCCATGTCATGATGGCGTATTTCCTCCTCTGAAAATGGGGACGGGCATCGAATCTATACGGATAGATATTGTGCAGACAATAGCCGTTAAGTAACTATGTGTTTGCTCTTTCTCGTGTCTCTTTGATGATGTCGGCGAGAGTGGTCTCCTCCATTTTCTTTTCCATGGCGTGCTGGATGTCTGCGAGGCGATGGTCGAGTACATCGTGGATGTGGCTGCCGACGGGGCAGGCAGGGTTCGGATTCTCATGGAAGCTGAAGAGGGACTGACCGCTGATGCTCTCCACGGCACAGAAGATGTCGGCGAGCGTGATGTCCGTGAGTTCCTTGGCGATATGTGCGCCGCCCTCGCGCCCGCGCGCGACGGTGATGAGCCCCGCGCGGCGGAGCTGACCGAGGATGCGGCGGATGACGACGGGATGTGCGCCGATGCTTCCCGAGAGCGACTCGCTTGTCGCGGGCTCACGTTTGCCGAAAAGATCGACGCAGATGAGGATGTGGACGGCGATGGTAAAGCGGCTCGAAATCTGCATATTGTACCCTCCGTTGTTCGATATTCGTATCATACAATGGATGGAGGAGAAATGCAAGGGACTTCTCTACGCCAAGTCCTCGGCAAAGCGAAGCTGGCGGCGCACGTCGTTGAGAAGTTTGTAGTGGAGGGCGCGCCCCTCGCGCACGTGGCGCTCCAGTGTGCCGAACGCCCACAGGCTGTGGATGATGTCACCGTTCTGCAGGGCGATGTCGCTCCCCGTGCCGCGCCGCTGCAGGACGAGGGCGGCGTATGCTGTGTTGATGTAGCCGATGCCGCCGCGGCGCGCATTGTACATCTTGATCGGGGTGAGGACGCAGCCATGTAGGATGGGGAGGATAATGTTGCGCCGCCGTGCCATGAGACGGGCGGCGTTGCGTCGGATGAGGCGGAGTGCCTTGTCCTCGCGCTCGGCGAGACAGGCGAGCACGTGCTCCGGTGTGGCGCCGAGCATCAGGATGCTCCCGTGCGCACAGATCACGGCAGTGCGCGTCGCGTCCTCCTGTGCCGGAATGAGGGCGAGGATGTCCGCCGGAGCGGGCAGGCGCTGCATCAGGCATTCTCTTTTCGTACGATTCATAGTGGATCTCCTTTGTTTGGGGGAATCACGGCAAAATGCTGTGACTCCATGACTCCTGCCTGCCGCTGGCGGGGCGCACAGGCACGGGACACGATTCTGGATCTCCTGTTCCTTTCTGAATGCTATTATAGAGAAAATATGTTCGTATGTAAAGAAAATTTTGCATGGAGGCTCTTCTTTTTTTTCGCCGCAGCAGGTATTTGGGTGTAAGCAGCTTACAGCGGACGAACAAAACGGAAAGGAGTGACATCTATGGCACGCAAAGAAGCAGCGAGCAAGCTCACGCTGAAGGTGATTACGGGGGTCGGCGCAGACGGCAAGAACCTCTATAAGAACCGCACGATCGCAGGGCTTGCGCCTGTGCTCACGGATGCGGATGCGCTCGCGGTCGGACGCGGGTTCGCGAATCTGCAGAAGCACGGGCTCGATCAGGTGATGCGCACGGATACGGCTGTCCTGACGGACTGAGCCCCCGCGCGGCAGATGATGTGAGGACATAGAAAGGAGGTACGACTATGTCGACGAAGAAACAGCTCCGCATGACGCTGGCACTCTCGACGGGCAAGAACCACACGGTCAGTCTGATGGATCCGAAGGATGATCTGACGAAGGCGGCGGTGGAGACCTGCCTGCAGGATGTCATCGCAAAGAAGGCGATCATGCTCGGTGAGGCATACCCTGTCTCCATTAAGGACATCAGTGTCCAGACGATAGACAGCGCCCAGCTTGCCTGAGTACTGCATCGGCAGGGCATGATGAGGGACACTGGACGAAGCGAAACGTTTCGTCCAGTGTCCCTTTTTGTGCTCTGTCGCCACTTCCCCCCGCACGGCGGGGGAAGCTAATGTACTGTAGTCACAAGTCTCCCCCGTGCGGCACGGGGGGGGGGGGCCGCGAAGC
>ERZ772921.1280-NODE-1280-length-14818-cov-2.785613_pt1 | contig 14818 bp, 17 predicted proteins | sample MGYA00512117_ERZ772921 | MGnify/ENA primary metagenome ERZ772921 (study PRJEB29015, sample SAMEA2737944) | human oral metagenome | biome: human oral; feature: human-associated habitat; material: dental | place: China | collected 2150 ... | reverse complement strand
AGGGATGGATGCCTTTAAAATCAAGAGATAATAAGAATAAAAAACACTCCGTAGCTACGGAGTGTTTTTTATTCTACCAATTTTTCTCCACAATCTTTGCAGTATCGTGCATTATCATCATTATCTATATTTCCGCAGCGGTTGCATATTACTTTTCCTTTTCCTTTTCCTTTATTCATGCGTCTTTTCATCTGTGAAGAAACTATACCCGCAGGCACCGCAACGATGCTGTAACCACAGAGCATCAACAACATAGAAATTAGTTTCCCTGTAGGTGTTGCTGGAGAGATATCTCCATAGCCCACAGTAGTAATTGTAACTACCGCCCAATAAATACTGACAGGTACATTTGTAAAGCCGTTTTTTCCTCCTTCTACAATGTACATAAGCGAACCTAATATTAATACAATGATGGTAATAAACAAAAGAAAAATATAAATCTTCCTTGAACTATGTTTTAACGATTGCAAAATATATTCGCCATCATCCATGTAGTCCATCATATTGAGTATACGGAATATTCTAAGCATACGGAACAGCCTGATAATCATCAGGTATTTAGCTTCGGGAGTAAATAAACTGATGTAAAAAGGAAGGATAGAGACAAGGTCTATTATTCCCATTAGACTAAAAATATAGTCTTTTTTATTCTTTACAATCACCACTCTCACAATATACTCTATTGTGAATAGGATACTCATAATCCACTCTATCACCAGAAAAGTTTCGTGGAACTTAATGTGCTTTACGCTGTCCAATATAACAGTCATGGCACTGAGTGCTATCATGAACAGAAGCGTGACATCAAACAGCTTTCCCAGAGGTGTGTCTGCGAAATAAACGATGCGGAAAAGTTTTTTCTTCCATTCGCCTTCTGCTGGGATGAAATTATGTTCTCGTTGCATTTTATTTAATTTCTGATGCAAAGATAAAAAATGGCAAGCATATTGCTTTTCTTTTTGACATAAACATTACAAACCAATGAAAAAAACATTATTAATTTCATTATTATCTGCATGTTTAGGCGTTTCTGCACAACAGATAAGAATAGGTAAAATTTTTCCAAATGAAATTCGACCTACACTGAAAACCAATCGGAACTTCAATTATAATTTTATGGGCAGTAACACTGCCGAAGTTTTCATCAGAATCCCTGAAGGAGGCAGATACCGCATCATTATCAATGAGCAGGAGATAGAATCTTCTACCGGCATGTTCCGTTTTTTTGATTTGGAAGAAGGCAGCCACACTCTTTCTATTTTGGAAGATGATTTTACTATTTACAGAACCCGCATCAACCTGAGAAATAACCACCGCTTGGTTTTTGATTTTTTCTATTATGATGGCTTATTTTTGTTAGAAGACATTAATCTCAATAATATCAGAGAATTAGACAAAAGAGAAAACCGCGGCCGAAATTATCTTTCCCCTTTTGGGAAAAGTGTAATGAGTCCTAATGATTTCAGTCAGTTTTTTTCTCATTTTAAAAAACAGACTTTTGATAAAGAGAAATTGGAAACTTTTAGAATGCAGAATCTTTCTACAGCGTTCAGCACGGCACAAATCATCAGCTTGATGAAAGAAATCAGTTTTGATGACCAAAAACTTGTTCTTGCCAAAGAAGCCTATCCATACTGCATAGACCAAGAAAACTACTATAAAGTGGCAGATGCTTTTACTTTCTCATCTAATTCGTGGAAGTTGAAAGATTTTGTAAAGAATTACCGATAATAATCATTATAGATTAAACATTTTTCTATATTTGCAGCTGAGAAATTTAACTTTTATCTATGGAACTATTATCATTATCAATGCCAGATTTTGCAGATCCGCAGATTTGGATAAGTTTATTAACATTGACCTTCTTGGAGGTGGTTTTGGGAGTGGACAACATTATTTTCGTTTCCATTTTGTCCAATAAACTTCCTGCTCAGCAGCAAAACAGAACCAGAAATATCGGACTGTTCTTTGCGATGATTTTCCGTATTGGATTATTATTGACTATCAGCTGGTTAATCGGGCTGAGCGACCCTGTTCTTACATTAGATTGGTTCAATGACCCACAAAACCCAGGCAATGCATTGGCTTTAAGCTGGAAAGACATCATTCTACTCTGTGGAGGGCTTTTCCTTATCGTGAAAAGTACGATGGAAATCCACCACAAAATGCAAGGTAACGAGCACGAAGAATCTAATACATCCAAAGCCTCTGCGGCGATTACAATGGTTATCGTGCAGATTATCTTAGTGGATATGGTGTTCTCGCTGGACTCTATCCTTACGGCGGTGGGACTTGTTGATAATGTGGCGATTATGATTGCAGCCGTAATTATCTCTATGACGATAATGATGCTCTTCGCTGGAAAGGTAAGCAGCGTTATAAATGCTCATCCGAGTTTGCAGATGCTGGCGCTTTCTTTCTTGGTTGTAATCGGTGTATTACTCGTTGCAGAAGGTATCCACCAGCATATTAGCAAAAATATTATTTATTCTTGCTTGGCATTCAGTTTAACAGTAGAGTTTTTAAACATCAGACTTCGTTCAAAACAAGAAAAACAAAAAAAAGCGGAATAATTTCCGCTTTTTTTATTTCAAATTAGCTTTTTTCGCGAGTTCGAATAATTCTGGATTGATGTGGCAGTATCCACTTGGATTTTTATCCAAATAATCCTGATGATATTCTTCTCCGCTGTAGAAATTTTTCAAAGGCTCGTTTTCCACCACTATGGGTTTTTCATATTTTTTTTGAAGTTCCGAAAGTGCCTCTTTTACTACTTTTTCATCTTCTGAATTTACCCAATAAATTCCCGTTCTGTAACGGGTTCCGATGTCTTCTCCCTGCTGATTAAGGCTTGTAGGGTCTATTGTTTTAAAAAACAAATCCAAAAGCATTTCCAGACTTACCACCTTTGGGTCATAAGCCACCTTTACCACCTCTGCAAAGCCCGTGCTGTCAGTATACACCTGCTCATAAGTGGGATTTTCTATATTTCCGTTGGCATAGCCTACCTGCGTAGCCGTTACTCCGCTAATTTGTTTGAAAAAATGCTCCGTTCCCCAGAAACACCCACCAGCAAAATAAATTTCTCTATCCATTTTATTTCTCGCCCTTAAATTCTTTTATCGTTTCCTGATATAAATTCTCATACATCGGAATGATTTTATTGTAATCAAAAGTCTTTGCTACTTCTGTAGCATTTGTTTTCATTTCCTTTAAAAGAGCCTCATCAGACAAAATCTGAAGTGTATATTCAGCCATTTTATCCACATCGCCTACATTCGCCAAAAATCCTGTCTTTCCATGAATATTAACCTCTGGAATTCCTCCTGTATTACTGCTGACCACGGGCGTTCCGGCTGCCATAGCCTCTAGCGCCGCCAGACCAAAACTTTCCTTTTCCGAAGGGAGAAGGAATACATCCGCATAGGTAAGCACTGGGCGAAGGTCATTTACTTTTCCCATAATTTTTATTTTGTCGATAAAATCTGGTTTTTCTGATAAGAAAGCATTTACTTTTTCCATCTCAGGGCCCTCACCTACTATGATTAGTTTGCTCGGAATTTTTTGATTTACCTTTTCAAAAATCCCCAAAACATCCTGAATTCTTTTAACAGGTCTAAGGTTAGAAATATGCACCAAAATCTTCTCATTCTCCTCCGCAAACTGATTTCTAAAACAAACCGAACACTGCTCAAAGTGTCTTTCTTCGATGAAGTTCGGAATCACATTGATTTCTTTTTTAATGTCAAAAAAAGCCAATGTATCCTGTTTTAAACTTTCCGAAACTGAAGTCAGTGCATCGGACTGATTGATAGAAAATTCCACTGCATGCTTATAGCTCGGGTGCTGCCCCACCAAAGTAATATCCGTTCCGTGAAGCGTAGTCACCAGCGGTAAATTCTTGCCTTTTTCTTTCAGCATCTGTTTTGCTGTAAAAGCCGCATAGGCATACGGAATAGCATAATGAGCATGGAGAACATCCAGCTGATACATACACACCACCTGATATATCATAGAAGACAGCGCGATATCATACGGCTGATGCCTGAATAACGGATACGCCTGCACATTCACTTTATGAAAAAAGATATTAGGTCTGGTCATATCCAGCCTTGCTGGAAGCTCTGAACTGATGAAATGCACTTCATAGCCTTTTCGGGCAAGGTTCATTCCTAGTTCTGTCGCCACTATTCCACTTCCCCCATAAGTAGGGTAACATAATATTCCTATTTTTAACATTTTCCTTTGTTTATTTCTGTTTTGGGACATCTATTCCCATTCCGTATTTTATTTGTTCATTTACCACCACTGGCAGCCTTCCGTTTATCTTTTGTTTTCCTAAATAAGCCTCTGCTGTAGCTTTCATCGAGAGAGGATTATTTTCATAAGAAACCAAAACCGATGAAATTCCACTAACATCCACATCCTGAAGAGCATATGGACTTCCGAACACATTGAGAATCACTTTGTTTCTTGATTCCACTTGATTGATGAGTCTTTTACTCTCCCACGAAACCTTGTAAGGCTTGTAAGCGGTAGAATTATCCTTATGAAGTCCGATGATTACCACTGCATTTTCAGGGATAGACTGGATTTCTTTGAAAGATATTTTTTTAACCTTAATTTCTTTAGACAATTCTTGTAAAAACACCTCATGCGAAGCCTCCTCTAACGGAAGATAATAAACCTCCTTTTCTCTAAGTGGGAAAAGCTGTTTTTCATCTTTTAATAAAGTCAAAGCATTGGCGTACAACTTCTCTGAAATTTTCGCGTGAGAATCATTGTTTAAAACATTATTGATACCTTCTGAACTAAGCGGTCGCAGATTCTGAAGCCCCAAAAGATATTTCGTTTTCAAAATCTTTTTCACGCTTTCTTCCAGCCTTTTTTCGCTGACTTCTCCCTTTTGAATTGCTTCTTTTATCAACTTTTTTCCTGTCGGCACATCTTGGCTAAAAAGCAGAACATCATTCCCAGCCTTGAACGCCCTCAAATCCAATTCCCCTGCAGGATATTTTTTGGCAACGGCATTCATGTTTAGAGCATCAGTAATGACCAGCCCTTCGTATCGGAATTTATTTTTCAGCAAATTGGTTACAATATCATAAGAAATAGATGCAGGGATATTTTTCCCTTTTTCCAGCTGTGGGACATAGAGATGCGCTATCATCACCCCGCCTATTTTCTTGTCCATCAAAGCTTTGAAGGGCGCCAATTCTATTTTATTTAGCCTCTCTAGACTATGTTTTACCACTGGCAAATCTAAATGCGAATCTACATCCGTGTCCCCATGCCCTGGAAAATGTTTAATCGCTGCCAGCACGCCATTGTCCTGCAAACCTTGAGCATAAGCGAGAGCTTTCGCGATTACATTCTGAACATCCGAACCGAACGAACGATTGCCTATAATCGGGTTTTTAGGATTGGTATTCACATCCACCACAGGAGCAAAATTCCAGTAGATTCCCATTTTCTTTGCATCTTCTGCTATTTTAGAAGCCATTTCATAAACCAAATTATTGTCTTGAATAGCTCCAAGGGTCATCGCCCAAGGGAATTTGTGCGCTGTTTTTATTCTCTGATAAAGTCCCCATTCGGCATCCATACCAAAGAGCATCGGCACTCTGGATTTCTTCTGAAATTCATTTACCAGCGCTATTTCCTGCTCGGCATCATCCTGCATTAGGATAATTCCTCCTATCCTCTCCTGCTCTACAAGTTTCCTTACTCCTGAGATATGGTTTTGGTCTTTATTGGTATAAAGCGCCACTATGTATAACTGCCCGATACGCTCATCCATGCTGAGTTTAGCATAAAGGCTGTCAGCATATTTCACCGCTTTTTTATCCAAATCTTTGGTGAAATTTTTGGGAGAAAACTGTGCCTGTAAATACCCTGCACACCCAAAAATAAAAACTAAAATACAAGAAATATTATTTTTCATAGTGAACAAAAGTACAATTTTCAGATAAAATAATCTTACTTTTGCATCAAAATTAAAGTTTTGATTAAAAAACTATTGGGACAAACGGCGCTCTACGGCATCAGTTCGGTACTGGTGAGGATATTTCCTTTCCTCATCGCGCCCATCATCACAAGGGCTTTTTCGCCAGCAGAGTCTGCGCCCTTTGTGGATTGGTACTCCATCGCGGGAGTGGTTACTGTTTTTCTGACGCACGGCATGGAGACCTCGTTTTTTCGTTTTGCTCAAGAGGAAAACATCAGCCGGAGGACGCTGGTTTCTACTTGTTCCATGAGCATCTTGGCGATGTCTTTTATTTATTTGGTCTTGGGATGGGTGTTTCGGCGAGAGATTACGGAATATTTCCATACGCCAGATCAAGTGCATTTCTTGATTTTATTTTTATTCATTCTTTCCATTGATGCCTTTTCTACGATTCCTTCGGCTGTTCTTCGTTTAGAGGGAAAACCGCTGCGGTATGTAGTATCCAAGGTAGCAGGAAGCGTGATTTATTTTGGGTTGGTAGTGTTTTTCATCAATATTCTTCCCAATTTACCCAATGGATTCCTCGGACTGAAATACGATGCTGAATTTGGCGTGGGATATGTCTTTGTGGCAAATTTGGTTCAGAGCATCGTTTCGCTGCTCATTGTTTCTAAAGAGTTTGTGAATTTCAGTTTTAGGAGTTTTGATTTTTCTTTATGGAAAAGAATTATGAACTACTCTTGGCCTGTGATGGTGGCAGGGCTGGCGGGCATCATCAACCAGACAATGGACAGACAATTCCTAAAATACCTCCTCCCTGAAGAAGAAAGCAAACACCAGATAGGCGTATATGGGGCGGTTTACAAAATAGCGACATTCATCACCGTTTTTAGGCAGGCCTACCAACTGGGGATAGAACCATATTTCTTTTCAAGTTTTAAAAACGAAAATGCAAAGAAAACTTATACCCTGCTGATGGACATCTTCGTGATATGCAGCTGTGTGATTTTCCTAGGATTGATTACCAATATTTCTTGGATTTCCAAAATCTACATCAGCAATCCTCTCTACTACGAAGGCATAGAACTGATTCCGTGCCTTATGCTGGGTGCTGTGTTTTTGGGGATATATCTTAATTTGTCCATTTGGTACAAACTCTCTGACCAGACCATCGTAGGGCTGTATATTTCCCTCATCGGAGCAGCGATTACGATATCTGTCAATTATTTCTTCGTGCCTGAATATGGATACTGGGCAAGTGCAGTGGCAGCGCTGCTGACTTTCATGTCTATGATGATAATTTCCTATATTTGGGGACAAATAAAATATCCGATTCCTTATAATACGGGAAAAATAGCAGTCTACCTGCTTCTTTCCATAGGATTAGGGATGATTTCTTTTAAATATTTTAGAGAAAATTACATCATCAGTAACATTATTTTTGTAATTTTTCTGATATTTGTCGTTTTTAAGGAAAGAGTACTCTTGAAAAAATTTTTGAAAAAATGAAAATTAAGATTATAAATAAATCCAAACACCCACTTCCAAAGTACCAGACCGAGCTTTCGGCTGGAATGGATTTGTATGCGAATATCACAGAGCCTGTTCGTTTAGGTTCTTTAGAGCGAATGATTATCCCGACAGGTATTTTCATAGCCCTTCCAGCAGGATACGAAGCCCAAGTAAGACCTCGCAGCGGACTGGCTGCCAAGCACGGAATTACTTGTCTGAACAGCCCTGGAACGATAGATGCAGACTACCGCGGAGAGGTCGGCGTGATTCTCGCAAATCTATCCAAAGATGAATTTGTCATCAATGATGGAGAGCGAATTGCCCAGCTGGTCATCGCAAAACACGAAACTGCCCAGTGGGAAGAAGTAGAAACCCTTGACGAAACAGAAAGAGGCGCAGGAGGTTTCGGTAGCTCTGGAACGAAATAACAATTGTAAAACCTAAATTATAAATACAACTATTATGAAAATAATAATACCTATGGCGGGAAAGGGTTCCCGATTAAGACCGCACACTTTGACTGTGCCGAAACCTTTGATTCCTATTGCAGGAAAACCTATCGTGCAGAGATTGGTAGAGGACATCGCAAAGGTGGTAAATCAGAAGATAGATGAAGTTGCCTTCATCACTGGTGATTTCGGAAGTCAAGTGGAGCAGGATTTATTAGCTGTTGCAGAAAAATTAGGCGCAAAAGGAAGCATATACCATCAAACAGAGGCTTTGGGAACAGCTCATGCTATCAACTGCGCAAGAGAAAGTATGCAGGGGCCTGTAATCATCGCTTTTGCAGATACATTATTTAGAGCTGATTTTCATCTAGATACCAATTCCGATGGAGTGATTTGGGTAAAAAAAGTAGATGACCCGAGTGCTTTCGGAGTTGTAAAATTAGATGACTATGGCTTCATCACGGACTTTGTAGAAAAACCAAAAGAGTTCGTATCTGATTTGGCAATTATCGGAATTTACTATTTCAACAGCGCAGAAAAACTCATGGGCGAAATAGACTATATCATGAGTAATGATATCAAAGATGGAGGCGAATACCAGCTGACAACTGCACTAGAAAACCTTAGAAAAAAAGGGGCTAAATTCTCTTTAGGAAAGGTAAATGACTGGATGGACTGCGGAAACAAAACCATCACGGTGCAGACCAATGGCAAGATTCTAGAATACGAAAAAGAAAATCTTTCCGAGTATCCAGCCTCTGCGCAGATAGAAAACAGTTTGATAATTCCTCCATGTTTCATCGGAGAGAATGTGAAAATCGTAAATTCTATCATCGGGCCGAGAGTTTCTCTAGGTAATAACACAATAGTAAAAAATTCTAATATAGATAATTCTCTAATCCAAGAAAGAACAGAAATCCAGTCTGCTAACCTGAGCAACTCCATGATTGGGAACTCGGCGAAGTATATCGGAACTTCTATCAATCTTTCTTTGGGAGATTTTTCCGTATTGGATTTCTCTGAATAAAAAATTTTTTAGAAGTGATTTTAATGATTAACAAAATGAAAAAATTAATAGCTCTATCGGCCATTATGGTGCTTTTAGCCTCTTGTGGTGCTAAAAAAAGTATCGCTGCTAAATCAGAAATCCCTGCTGTCTCCAGCAACAAAAGTTTCTATGATGCTATCACGAAAAAATCTGATTTTGACGCCCTTAAAATCACTTCTAAAATAGATGCAGAAGTAGGAAAATTCGTTCCTACCATTCATGCAACTATCTACATAGAAAACAACCAGAAAATATGGATGAATATGTCTGCTCTGTTTATGAATGTAGGTCGTGGAATAGCAACTCCACAGGGACTAAAAGCCTACGAAAAACTGAGCAGAACTTATATCGATTCTGATTTTTCTTATCTCAATAACTTACTGAAGGTTAATTTTTTAGATTATTCTTCTCTTCAAAATTTATTGGTCGGAAAAGTTTTCTTTCCTGTCAATGAAAAAGATTTTAATTTAATCAAAGAAGCCGAAGAATACATCCTAAAACCTAACAACACACAGAAAGTAAATATTGACGGAAAAACCAGCGAATACCTTACAGAGTTCCGTTTTTCTAACGAGCTGAACCTTACCAAAGTTTCTTTAAAAGACACAAAAACTGCGGATAATTTGGCATTATTTTATGATAATTGGGTAGATATCAATGGAGTGAAACTCCCTAAAAATGTTAAAATAGTTATAAAAAGCAAGAAAACTGACCAAATTTTAATAGAAAATACGAATTTTGACTTTTCTAGAATGGAAACCCCATATTCGGTTCCAAATAATTATAAAAAACGAGATTTCTGATGATATTAAGAAAAATAGTTATCATAACCGCAGTACTCTCCGCCTATCTTATTTCTGCACAAAGAAGTAAGGAAGAGCTTCAGCAGCAAAATGCCGAACTCAAACGGCAGATAGCGGCCATCAATTCTAACTTAGCGAAAGCTAAGAATGAAGCAAAACTATCTATTTTTTACTTAAATAATATTAATAGAAAAATAGCTCTTCGGGAGAAAGTCTACCGCAATACACAGAAAGAAAAAAGATTCTTGGAGGACGAAATCTACCTCCGCCAGCTGGAAATTAATAAATACAACCGCGAACTTAAGGTTCTCAGGAAAGATTATGCCCAAGTTTTAGTGAATGCTTATAAAAATAAAGGTGTTCAAAATAAGGTAACTTTCATTCTTTCTTCTAAAAATTTAGGCGAAGCCCTTAGGCGGGTACAGTATCTAAAAAAATATGGTGAATATCAGGATAAAAAAGCCGCAGAAATTACCGATAAAGCCAATCAGATAAAAAAGACCATAGCACTGAGAGAAAAATCTAAAAAAGATAAAGAAGTTCTCTTGGTAAGACAGGGAAGCGAGCTGGAAACCATTAATCAGGAACGAAAAGAGAAAGAAATTTTATTAGAAGATTTCAAGAAGAATGAGGCTAAATTAGTAGCGGAACTTAAACAAAAACAAGCTGAATCCAAAAGATTAGAAGGCGAAATTAGAAAAATCATCGCCGAAGAAATCAAAATTGCAAAAGCAAAGGAAGAAGCCGAAAGAAAAGCTCGTGAAGAAAAACTAAGACTAGCAAGAATAGAAGCCGAGAAGGAAAAAGCACGGATAGAAGAGGCGAACAGAAAAGCCCGTGAAGAAGCCGAAAGAGCAAAAAGAAAAGCAGAAGAAGAAGAGCGAAAACTAGCTGAAATTGCTAGAAAAAAAGCGGAAGAAGAAAGAAAAGCCATAGAAGCTAATAATGAAGCCAAAAGAATAGCCGCTGAAAAAGCAAGAATAGAAGCGGCCGAAAAAGCTAAAATAGCTGCAAGCAAAGCCGAAGTAGCCAGAGCAAATTCCGAGGCTGTAGCAAAGAAAACAGAATCGGAGAAGAAAGTTGTAGATGAAAAAGTGATGAGCACCTTTGGTCCTGGCAGTGCTACTGGAAACAGTTTCGTAGCCAACAGAGGCAAAATGTCTTTCCCTGTGAGCAAAGGGCAGGTTACCCATCTCTTTGGGAAAAGACCAGACCCTAGATATAAAAATGTAATCGTTGAAAATAACGGAATTAAAATCGCTGTAGACGCTGGTACAAAAGCCCGAAGCGTTTTCGCGGGAGTAGTGGTGAATGTCCTTTCCAGCGGAGGAGCAAAAACGGTAATGGTAAAACATGGCGATTATTTCACGATTTATGGTAATTTGGTAAGCACCAATGTGTCTAAGAATCAGAATATAAGTGCTGGAGCGACTATCGGAGAAGTTGGTTTAGACTTTGATGGAACCCACACACTAGATTTTCAGATTTGGGAAAGAACAACTCCTGTAGACCCATTGGGCTGGATTAGCCGTTAATCTTTATGTTTATTGCAAAAGAATTAGTATTTTTGTTTCATTAAAAATTATATTATGAACAACATAGCGCAGATTCCTCTTTTTATGGGACTTGGAGTAAAAGAAATATTGGTCATTGCTGTTATTATCTTGCTTCTTTTTGGAGGAAAAAAAATTCCCGAACTGATGAAAGGAATTGGTTCTGGAATTAAAGAATTCAAAAAGTCTGTAAAAGACGATGATACCAAAGATAAAGAAGAAGATAAAAATAATACAAAATAATTTTTTAGAAAAATGAATCAAAACTCATTCTCTGAATTTGCATGGGAAATTTTTAATAAATCCATCAACGATTATCACATTACCGATAATGTAGATGCAAACGAGCCTAACAACTATGCTCAAGGCAGTTTGGAACAGATTTTGTATTCCAAAAATTGGATTGATACAGTTCAATGGCATTTGGAAGACATTATCCGAGATGAAAATATAAATCCTGTAAAAGCATTAGAAATCAAACGAAGAATAGATGCTTCTAATCAGAAAAGAACTGATTTAGTGGAATTTATAGATGGTTGGTTTTTAAATAAATACAAAAACACCACGCCAAAACCTAATGCTAAAATAAACACTGAAACACCTGCATGGGCTGTGGACAGACTTTCTATTTTGGCGCTGAAAGTGTACCATATGGAATTGGAAACACGCAGAGAGTCAGCGAGTGAGGAGCACAAGAAAAAATGCCAAGACAAGTTGAATATCCTTTTAGAACAAAAAAAAGATTTGAGTTCGGCAATAGACCAGCTGCTCAAAGATATAGAAGAAGGAAAGGTTAAGATAAAAACTTACAAACAGATGAAAATGTATAATGATGAGTCCCTTAACCCTATCCTTTATCAAAAAGGAAAATAATGAAGATTTTAGGAATTAGTTTTTGTTTGTTATTGGTATCCTGCAGCGTAGAAAAAGTAAGTGTATCTCCTGCAACAGCATTATTATCAGAGGTTTCATATGATACATTCGCGGATGCTGCCGATGGTATAGAAACCAAAATAGAATTCATAAATTACTCTTCGGAGCTTAATAATGCTTTTCAAAACAGCTTAATTTCTTTTTCTAAAAAGGAAGTAAATGAGGAGGTTTCAGCATTGAAATTTACCATTTCTGAATACTTATATGCTGTAAAAGAGCATAACACGATAGGTAAAGAAAAATCTTTTTTCAATTACGAAAAATCTTATAAGAAACTTCAAAAATTAAAAAACAAATTAACCCCTGAAGAGCAGGATACACTTAATCGGTTTTTAGTAAAAATAAAAACAAATATCTCCTTGATAGAATCTTTAAAAGACACTCCTTAGTATTAAAGATGATAAAAATCCAAGCCGAAGCCAATGTCCCTACAGAGTACGGAAAATTCAAAATCATCGCTTTCTCTGAAAAGGAACAAGACTGGATGCCGCACCTTGCTTTGATAGCAGAAAATACGGACTTATCCAGCGTGGTGAATGTCCGTTTTCATTCAGAATGCATTACAGGAGAGGTTTTCCATTCTAAAAAATGCGAATGCGGACAGCAGCTTTCCTCCGCGATGCAGTATACCCAAAAACATGGTGGAGTGATTATCTATCTACGGCAAGAAGGCAGAAATATCGGTATTATCAATAAGCTGAAAGCCTACGCATTACAAGAAAAAGGTTTAGACACTGTGGAAGCCAATCTAGAATTGGGACTTCCTGCTGATGATAGGAATTTCAGTGTAGCGGTTGATATTTTAGAAATACTTGGGATAAAGGAAATCAACCTCATCACCAACAACCCTGATAAAATCAGCTTCGTAGAAAACAGCAAAATAAAACTACACTCCCGCATTCCGCTGGAGATAAAACCCAACAAAGAAAACCGAGATTATCTAAAAACCAAAAAAGATTTTTTTGGACATTTTCTTTCTGGAGAATAAACTAAAAACCCTTCCAAGATTCTTTTAGAAGTGTTTATTTTGCTTTATATTTTACTATAAAAAAGTTGTATCAAAAGAAAAAGGCAGTAAATCCTTTATGGAATTTATCTTTATAATCTTCTCTCCGCTGATGCTTGCGATGTAGATTTCTATATTTTGCGCTTGTTTTACTTCATATTCTACGATACTTTGTCTGCATGAGCCACATGGAGGAACGATCCTATCTAAGTCTGGATTTACCTCCAAACCACCGATAACGAACAGCTTTTCTATTTTTTGGTTAGGGAAATTAGCACCCAGCCAAAAAATCACACTTCTCTCCGCACATAGACCGGACGGATAAGCAGCATTCTCCTGATTGCTTCCTGTGTAAATTTCGCCATTTTCTAACAAAACGGAACAACCTACCAGAAATTTGGAATAGGGCGCATATGCTTTTAATCTGGAGTTTTTCGCTTCCTCAAAAAGTTTTTTTTCTATTTCCGAGAGTGTATTTATGTTTAGAATTTCGTATTCTATTTCTAATTTGCTTTTCATAAGAGAAATTAAGATTTGTTGATATAAGGACAAAAAAGAGGCTTTTGGAAAAAACCTCTTTTCTTATTCTTAGTTATTTACCACTATTTGCTGTGTTATAAACTTCTATTCTGTAATCCTCAATATCTGCGCTGTTCTGCAGACTTCTCATAAATGCCTGCGGGAAAATCCCAGCGTTCTGCTGAATAAGTGCTTGGGTGATATCTTTAACACTGCCAGGCTGTTTATTTACATTCACTCCTTTGTTGATGACTACATAAACTCCAGAATTCCCTTGGACTGGCTGTGACACCTTATTTTTACCAGCTCCGAAAACTGCTCCTGCTACCTTAGGTTCTATAGCTCCTCCGATTACAGGATTCAGCAGATTAATTTGTCCTGACTCTTTGCTCACACCGAATAAATTAGCAATCGCACCTAAATCTTGAGCTTTTACAGTGGATATTTTTTTGATGATTTCTTTAGCCAAAAGTTGATTTTTTACAATCGGTTCTATCTGCTCTCTCACGGTTTCTGGGTCTGCAAGACCTTCGGAGTATTTCTCATTGAAATAAACTACAATTCTATCTCCTCCTGCCGTGGTGAACATCTCTGTGTCTCCTTTCTTTCTTTTTGAGTCAAAAGCCCATCTTATGACTTCTTCATCTTTATCTGTTCCTCCGCCTTGTAAGATTCCTTGGAATCTTTGCACCATTTTAGGGTTGTGGTAGTTATAGTTTCCTTTCTTTGCTAAATTAGCAAATTCATTAAAACTCTTGCCTTGCACCTGCTGTGCAAAAGTTGTTGACTGGGCATGAGCTTTATTGACTGTCGCATCAGAAGGTTTTATTTCCTTCGTCAGATTAGCAATTTTATAAGTAACAGCTCCCACTCCCAGTTTTTTATCCGTTACATTGATGATGTGATAGCCGTACTGTGATTCTACCAAGCCTACAGATCCTTTAGGATTGTTTTCTATATAACTTTGGAAAGTAGGAACAAACTGCGCTCTCCCTGAAACCACCCAGCCCAAAGTACTTTTATTTTATTTTTTGAGACAGAGTCTCAC
>ERZ772921.1274-NODE-1274-length-14825-cov-10.399120_pt1 | contig 14825 bp, 10 predicted proteins | sample MGYA00512117_ERZ772921 | MGnify/ENA primary metagenome ERZ772921 (study PRJEB29015, sample SAMEA2737944) | human oral metagenome | biome: human oral; feature: human-associated habitat; material: dental | place: China | collected 2150 ... | reverse complement strand
TCCAGCCCCTCTCCGATTGCTGCATAGGCCATGCGCTTGCCGCATGACAATCGGGTATCCTACAAAGTCGGGGTGCCCGTTTTTGTATCCGCCCCCTTCCGACTGAGGAGCCTTATCGTAGGTCTATTGTCCAGACCCTTCCGACCGGGAGAGTCCAATCGTTGGCTCAGCGTCCAGACCCCCTCAGACCGTAGCATAGGCCATGCGCTCATCGCATGGCAATCGGGCATCCCGCAAGGTTAGGATGCCCGTTCTTATATCCAGACCCCTTCTGGCCGGGAGAGTCCAATCGCAGGCTCAGCGTCCAGACCCCCTCCAACCGCAGCATAGGCCATGCGCTTGTCGCATGGTAATCGGGCATCCTGCAAAGTTAGGGTGCTCGATTTTGTATGCTATCCTTCCGACCGGGAGAGTCCAATCGTTGGCTCAGCGTCCAGACCCCTTCAGACCGCAACATAGGTCCTGCACTTATTGCATGGCAATCGGGCATTCTGCAAAGTCAGAGTGCCCGTTTTTGTGTTCAGACCTCTTCTGACCGAGGAAGCTAATCGCAGGCTCAGCGTCCAGCCCCTCTCCGATTGCTGCATAGGCCATGCGCTTGCCGCATGACAATCGGGCATCCTACAAAGTCGGGGTGCCCGATTTTGTATGCTATCCTTCCGACCGGAGAATCTAATCGCAGGTTCAGCGCCTATCCTCCCTCCGACTGCAGCATAGGCCATGCGCTTGTTGCATGGCAATCGGGCATCCTGCAAAGTCGTGGTGCCTGTTTTTGTATCCACCCCCCTCCGACCGCAGCATAGGCCATGCGCTTATCGCATGGCAATCGGGCATCCTGCAAAGCCAGAGTGCCCGATTTTGTATGCTATCCTTCCGATCAGGGAGTCTAATCGCAGATTCAGCGCCCAGCCCCTTCTGACCGAGGAATCTAATCGCAGGCTCAGCGTTCAGACCTCCTCCGACCGCAGCATAGGCCATGCGCTTGCCGCATGGCAATCGGGCATCTTGCAAAGTCGGGATACCCGTTTTTGTATCCAGACCCCTTCCGACCGGAGAATCTAATCGCAGGCTCAGCGTCCAGACCTCCTCAGACCGCAGCATAGGCCATGCGCTTGCCGCATGGCAATCGGGCATCCTGCAAAGCCAGGGTGCCCGTTTTTGTATCCACCCCCTTCCGACCGGAGAATCTAATTGCAGATCCAGTGTCCAGACCCCCTCAGACCGCAGCATAGGCCATGCGCTTGTCGCATAGCAATCGGGCATCCTGCAAGGTTAGGGTGCCCGTTTTTGTATGCTACCCTTCTGACTGAAGAGTCTAATCGCTGATTCAGCGTCCAGCCCTCCTCAGACCGCAGCATAGGCCATGCGCTCATCGCATGGCAATCGGACATCCTGCAAAGTCAGGGTGCCTGCTTTTATATGGTATTCTTCCAGCCAGGGAATCTAATCACAGGTTCAGCGTCCAGATCCCCCTCAGACCGCAGCATAGGCCATGCGCTCATCGCATGGTAATCGGGCATTTTGCAAAGTCAGGATGCCCGATTTTGTATATTATCCTTCCGACCGAGAGAGTCCAATCGTTGGCTCAGCGTCCAGACCCCCTCCAACAGCAGTATAGACCATGCGCTTGTCGCATAGTAATCGGGCATTCTGCAAAGTCGGTGTGCCCGTTTTGGTATTCAGTCATTCCCTTGGAAGGGCTTTCATTTTCATTCAGTTAGGGTTGTTATTCTGCTGAGAGGACCTATTTCTCCTACTCGGTAGGGTAGGCGCGTATCGCATACGCCTCCCAAACGTCTCCATGAAGAGCGATCCGTCCCATCGCTGGGTAGGGCCTTAGCATCCGTCTTTCCACCCCATCCTGCGGCGGGGTAGGCAAAGAGGATCGAGAAAGGATAGTCTAGCGGGGGAACAGGTGACAAAAAAATCCCGCCGATGCATCTCTGCGTCGGCGGGAAGACACAATGTATGACAAGGGAGAAAACTCCCAAAAACAGTCGATTAGTTCCTATGTTCCGGTCGAAGCAGGTCGTTGACCGTCTTGACAGGGTTGAAAGTTTCGATCGGCACCTCTACGAAGACCGTATTCCAGTCGCTCATCGCGCCGTTCCACAGTCCGGGCAGCTCAAGTGCCTTAAGCTCACGCCCATCCTTACTCTTCTGCGTGATGAATCCCGTGTTACGATCAACAAAGTCAGGCAAGTGGTACTTATGACCGTACGGATCGCGCAGCGCACAGACTATGTCGCAGGGATTGAAGTGCGTACCTTGCTCGAATAGGTGGCGCGCATGGGGATCGCTCATATCGATCTGCGAACTTTCGAGGATCTGCAGTGAGATGGTGCCATCCGGATCGACCGCAAAGAAGGGTCCGCCGCCCGGTTCACCCGTATTCTTCACCATGCCGCACACCCGGAGCGGCCGCATGAGCTTGCGTCGCAAATAGGCGATGCGATCCTTCAGCTCGGTGGGCATAGACGGATTACGCACGCAGAGCGTCTCGCAGACGAAACGGTCGATCTCGTCCACCTGTTCGGGCGAGCATGCACCGCTGTCGATCAGTCGTACATAGTTAGAAATGCGATCGTGCAGGTCGACCAGCATACCCGCCAGAAGTTGTTTGTAGGTTACGGTCACGGGTTTCATGCGGTCGGGGACTACGTTGTCGATATTCTTAATGAAAACAACATCCGCGTTCATCGCGTCGAGGTTGCCAATCAGCGCGCCGTGTCCACCGGGGCGGAAAAGGATCGTACCGTCCGCCTCGCGGAAGGGCTGATTCTGCAAATCCACGGCAACTGTGTCGGTGGAAGGCTGCTGCGTACTGAACGAGATGTCGTACTGTACACCGTAACGACTCTCGTATGCAGGTACGACACGCCGCACCAGCTGCTCGAAGAGTGCCTGATGCTCAGGCGAAACGGTCAGGTGGATGTTCACACGCCCCGCTTGATTACGTGCGTAGAGTGCACCCTCCACGAGGTGCTCCTCGAGTGCCGTCCGCGGACCGTCAGCCGATCCGTGGAAAAGGAGCAGTCCCTTCGGCAGTTCGCCATAGTCCATCCCGCGCGCCTCGAGCAAGTTAGCGACGACAGCCTTATACCGCCCCGCGGCGATCAGCTCATGCACGCCCATTCCCTCATTGGTGCGGCATGCAGAGTCGAGCGTACCGAAGAAGGCGAACGAGTCAATCTGGTCGAAGAAGGTGCGTTCGAAGTCCGTCGACGGACTATCCGACGAGGAGGACAGGAATGCGAAGAGGTTCTTGAACATCCGGCTGGCTGCACCAGAGGCCGGAACGAATTTGAGAATGTGGGCATCGCGCGTCAGATAAGTGTTCCAACGTTCAATGTACTGGGCAAGCTCTTCGTCGGACACTACGCGGATACCGTTTCCAGCAGTTGCGGAGGCCACGAGGGAGAGAAATGGAAAGCCGTTCGCGAAGCATGCCAGCTGTTCATTCAGTTGGGCTTCGGTGATTTTCTTATCGGCCAGATGCCGAATGTCGTCTGAGCTAAGTGTCATAAGGCGTATCATTTATGTTGGTTGATGCCCCAAAGATCCGCAAGGTTCCCCGATGCTGCAAACGATCCATCGACCGTCTGCGTAGCAGCTATCCCGCACCACGCAGCCCCCTACCGACAGCGTCGTCTGACCTGTTATTCCTTGCGCAGACTCCTATCGCGTGAAACGGTAAACGTACCGCTCCGAGCGCTGGCTTGCACTTGCGATTTCCGCGACCCGTATAAACAGACAGAGGGCGCCGGAAAACGTATCCGACGCCCTCAGTCCGTATGGCGGTGAATGAGTGATCACGCTTCGAAAGGGATCCTCATCTGTATGTGGGGGTGTGATTCAGCGGTACAGACGTCCCAGAGCATACTGCGGAATAGGTCGTTCGCAGACAAAATCAATCCTGCCTTATTGTCCCGGATCAGTTGATTGCATCCGAGAGAGTGGTCATCTCCCACATTACCCGGGAAGGCGAAGACGTCGCGGCTATTGGCGAAGGCGTGGGTGGCCGTCGAGAGCGCCCCGCCCCGCTCAAACGATTCGACGACAACGATTGCATCGGAGAGACCGGCAATCAAACGGTTGCGCTTTAAGAAGTTCTCACCTGCGATGGGTGTCTCGGACGGGTAATCAGTAAACAATCCGCCCCGCTCAACCATCCTCCGCGCAATCTCGCAGTGGCTTTTCGGATAGCAATTGTCGAGTCCGTGAGCAAATACCCCGACCGTCGGAAGCCCGAGTTGCAATGCTGTGCGGTGAGCACATACGTCGATACCATACGCTAACCCACTGATCACAAGCATCTCTGGATAAACTTTAGCCACATCTCGAAGTAATTTCTCTGCAAGCCGTAGTCCGTAAGGGGTAGCACGCCGAGTCCCCACCACGCCGATCACCTTCGGCGCATTAAGATCGGCACTCCCTCGGTAGTAACATACGATGGGCGGATTGTCATATTCAGCCAAACGGCGCGGATAGTCCGGATCCGTGATGGTGTAGAGGCGTATGCGATGCTGCTCGATAAACCGCGCTTCTTGCTCAGCACGCCTCAGCCCATCCTCCATCCGACTAACAATCCGCGATGCGGGATATCCGCTGCCCAATCCACGCGCAATCTCCCACGGATGACTGCGGGCCGCAAAGACTTCAGACGCCGTTCCAAAATGATCTAATAGTATGTGCGCCTTGGCGTTGTTGATGCCTTCTGTCATTGCCAGAGCCATCATGCAGATTCGTTCATTGTCAATCATGTCTTTTGGTTTTTGTGTGATGTGGACAAAGGTAAAGATTACGTCTGATCCCAGATAGATATGAGAAGAGGGCGCCGAAAACAAGTTCCGACGCCCTCAGTGCGTATTGTCGTGCGACTCGGGCATCCGAGTGCAGCGTAGAGATCAGTCTTTGAGTTTTGCTGAGATGAACTCGCGGTTGAGGCGTGCGATGTTCAGGACAGAGATACTCTTCGGACATTCAGCCTCACAGGCACGCGTATTCGTACAGTTGCCGAAGCCTAGCTCGTCCATCTTGGCCACCATCGCCTTAGCGCGTCGTGTAGCCTCAACTCTTCCCTGTGGGAGGAGTGCCAACTGACTGACTTTGGCCGATACGAAGAGCATGGCCGAGCCGTTCTTACAAGCGGCGGCGCAGGCGCCACAGCCGATACAAGCGGCGGCATCCATTGCGAGGTCAGCGTCCTTCTTCGGGATCGGTATGGCGTTGGCGTCAGGGACGCCGCCAGTGTTGACCGATACGAAACCGCCAGCCTGCATGATCTTGTCGTACGCCTGACGATCCACCGTGAGGTCGCGAATGATGGGGAAGCCGGCCGAGCGCCACGGCTCGATGGTGATCGTTTCGCCGTCGTGGAACTTGCGCATGTGGAGCTGGCAGGTGGTGATGGCGCTGTCGGGGCCGTGCGGGTGGCCGTTGATGTAGAGCGAGCACATGCCGCAGATACCCTCACGGCAGTCATGATCGAAGAAGACAGGCTCGCGGCCTTCGTTGACAAGTTGCTCGTTAAGTACGTCGAGCATCTCGAGGAACGAGCTGCCCTGCGAGATGTCCTTCAGTTGATAGGTTTCAAAGGCGCCCTTCTCTTTCGGTCCTTTCTGGCGCCAGACTTTCAATGTTATATTGATATTCTTATCCATGATTCGGTCGTATTTGAGTAGGGGGATTACTTCTTGTAGTTACGTGTCTGCGGTACCACAAACTGATAGTTCAGCATCTCTTTCTGCATGACGGGATCCTTGTCCTCGCCGCGGTATTCCCAGCAGGAGACGTACATGAATTTGTCGTCGTGACGCAGGGCCTCACCTTCCTCTGTCTGGTGTTCGCTGCGGAAGTGTCCGCCGCAAGACTCCTCGCGGTCGAGCGCATCGTGTGCCATAAGGGCACCCGTCTCGATGAAGTCAGCCAGACGGAGAGCTTTCTCGAGCTCTACGTTCAGGTCGTAAGGCTTACCCGGGATACGGACGTTCGACCAAAATTCCTTCTTCAGCTCTTTCAGCATCTCGATAGCTTCCTTCAAGCCGGCAGCATCGCGCGCCATACCGACATGTTCCCACATGATGTGGCCCAGCTCCTTGTGGATGCTGTCCACGGAGCGCTTGCCCTTGATGTTCATCAGTGTCTCGATGCGGTGGCGCACCTGTTTCTCTGCTTCTTCAAACTCGGGCAGATCGGTGTGGAAGTGAGGCACCTGAATTTGGTCGGCCAGATAGTTCTGGATCGTGTAGGGGAGCACGAAATATCCGTCGGCCAGGCCTTGCATCAGCGCCGAGGCACCAAGGCGATTGGCACCGTGGTCGGAGAAGTTGGCCTCGCCGATGGCAAAGAGTCCCGGTATGCTGGTCATCAGTTCGTAGTCTACCCAAATGCCGCCCATGGTGTAATGGAGCGCGGGGAAGATCATCATCGGCGTCTCGTAGGGATTCTCGTCGACGATCTTCTCATACATCTGGAAGAGGTTGCCGTATTTCTGCTCTACTACGTCACGGCCGAGGCGTTTGATGGCGTCAGCGAAGTCGAGGTAGACGGCCAGACCCGTGTTGTTCACGCCGAAGCCTGCGTCGCAACGTTCCTTGGCGGCACGCGAAGCTACGTCACGCGGTACGAGGTTACCGAAGGCCGGATAGCGGCGCTCGAGGTAGTAGTCGCGGTCTTCCTCTTTGATCTGCGTCGGTTTCAGCTTGCCTGCGCGGATGGCTTGTGCATCCTCGAGCTTTTTAGGCACCCAGATACGGCCATCATTACGGAGCGACTCGGACATCAGCGTCAGTTTCGACTGGAACTCGCCGTGAACGGGGATACAGGTCGGGTGGATCTGCGCCATACAGGGATTGGCGAAGTAGGCGCCCTTCTTGTAGCACTGCCATGCGGCCGAACCGTTCGAGGCCATGGCGTTCGTAGAAAGGAAGAAGACGTTGGCGTAACCGCCCGTGGCGATCACTACGGCGTGGGCAGCGTAACGCTCAATGGCGCCGGTGACGAGGTTGCGGACGATGATGCCGCGTGCACGGCCGTCGACGATAACGAGGTCGAGCATTTCGTGGCGCGTAAACATCTTCACTTTGCCTTTGCCCACCTGACGGCTGAGGGCCGAATAGGCGCCCAGCAGAAGCTGCTGACCCGTTTGGCCGCGGGCGTAGAAGGTTCGCGATACCTGCGCACCACCGAAGGAGCGGTTGTCGAGCAAGCCGCCGTATTCGCGGGCGAAGGGTACGCCTTGTGCTACGCATTGGTCGATGATGGCGTTCGAGACTTCAGCCAGACGATAGACGTTGGCTTCGCGAGCGCGGTAGTCACCCCCCTTGATGGTGTCGTAGAAGAGGCGATAGACGGAGTCGCCGTCGTTCTGATAGTTCTTGGCTGCGTTGATACCACCCTGTGCGGCGATGGAGTGTGCGCGGCGCGGGGAGTCCTGAATACAGAAGTTGAGCACGTTGAAGCCCATCTCGGCGAGCGAGGCCGCGGCTGATGCGCCAGCCAGTCCGGTGCCGACGATGATGACGTCGAGGCGGCGCTTGTTGGCGGGGTTGACTAACTTCTGATGGTCTTTATAATTGGTCCATTTGTCGGCTAATGGGCCTTCCGGTATTTTGGAATTGATTTCTGCCATGATGATTTCCGAATAATAAATGAGGTGTTTCTATGCGTCACACCTACACATAAGTAATGCTTGTCTTTCTCTCTCTCTTGTTAGTTGCTGAGGCTTTGCGCGTAGAAGAAAAGGGTTACGAAGGCGAAGCCTACGCAGATGAGCGTAGCCACGATGGTGGAGATACATTTCCAACGGTTGAACCATTGTAGGTTGTTCCAGCCGATGGTGTGGATGGCGCTCCAGAAGCCGTGCGTGAGGTGGAACCACAGGGCTACGTACCAGATCAGATAGCCCAGAACCACGAGGGGCTGGCTGAAGTAGTAGCGGATGAAGGCGGCTCCGTCTTGCGGAGAGACCATCTGGCCGCCCAACGCCACTTCATGGTGCCCGGCGAGTTCGGCGAACATCATCTTGTGCCAGAACTGACACAGGTGAAGGCACATGAAGCCGATCACAACCACGCCGATGGCGAACATGTTTTGCGATGCCCAGCTTACGCCCGCCGGACGGGTGTTGACCGCATAGCGATCGTTACCGCGAGCCTTGCGATTTTGCAGCGTCAGCATCGTTGCATAAACGAAATGGAGCACCACGAAGCCGCCCAATACAACGGTTGCGGCCACAGCGTACCAATTCGCGCCCAACAGTCCACAGATCATATTATAGGCGTCCGTTGAGAAGACGGCCGCCACGTTCATCGATAAGTGGAACAACAGAAAGAAGATCAAGAAAAGCCCGGAGATACTCATCACCAACTTTTTCCCGACGGAAGATTTGACTAACCACATAAGTAAATAATTTAATTGTTTTCTCTGTTCATTCTTTGTGGTGCAAAAGTACGATAAGGCCGGGCATTCACAACTGTTTAGGGAAATATTTCCGTAATGGGTGGAGGCTTGGCGGAACAGCCCCGTCGGAGCAGTGTTTAGCGTCGGATCATTCGGGCAGCTCGCTTGTCAGTGCTCTCAAAGCATGGCTACGGGGTGTTGGGGCCCAAAACGGGCCGCCTTTTGCATGGCTACGGGGTGTCGGGGCCCAAAACGGGCCGCCTTTTTCATGGCTACGGGGTGTCGGGGTCAAAAACGGGCCGCCTTTTGTATGGCTACGGGGTGTTGGGGTCCAAAACGGGCCGCCTTTTTCATGGCTACGGGGTGTCGGGGCCCAAAACAGACCGCCTTTTGCATGGCTACGGGGTGCGCGGTCCAAAACGGGCCGCCTTTTACACCGCGACGGGGTGCGCGGTCCAAAACGGGCCACCTTTTTCATGCCGACAGCCTGCGCGGCGAAAACGGCGGGCTGTTTTTCACAGTTCTTGGGTGCGCGGTGAAAAAGGCGCCCTGTTTTTCACAGTTCTTGCCTGCGCGGTGAAAACGGCGGGGGAGCTTCGAGGCGCCGAAAGGTGTATCCAGCGGTGCGGAGCCACGTGACGACGCGCGGCAGGGCGTCGAACATCCGCGGGGCGGCCTTGGGGGAGTCGTGGAAGACGATGAGGGAGCCGTTGCGGGCGTAACGGGTGGCGATGCGGTAGACGTGGTCGGGGGTGAGGCGGGGACTGTAGTCGCGGGTGACGACGTCGAACATGATGAGTCGGTAGCCAGCCGCGCGGAGGGCTGTCTGTTGAGCGGGGGTGAGTCGACCGTGCGGGGGGCGGAAGAGGGGGCTGTCGATCAGCTCGGCGGCCAGGCGGACGTCGGCCATGTAGTCCGACGCGGGCAGACGGAAGCCGCGGATGTGGTGATAGGTGTGGTTGCCGACGGTGTGTCCGGAGGCGAGGATGGCGTGGTAGGCTTCGGGGTAACGGTGGACGTTGTCGCCAACGCAGAAGAAGGTGGCAGGGACGGCGAGCTGCTCCAGCAGGCGGAGCAGGCGGGGGGTGGTGGCGGCGTTGGGGCCGTCGTCGAAGGTGATATAAACACAGGGCTCTTCCGCGGGCAGTCGCCAGACCGACCCGGGGAAGAGCTTCCTGTAAAACCAAGGAGGGCGCTCGATGAACATACCCTACGACTCCGCAGAGCAGCACGTCTGCACTACGCTGCGAAGTCTACTTGGTTCATTGCTTATTGCCCAGCTGCGGGGCGAGGGTGTTGTAGAACTTGGTGAACTCGTCGACGTACTTGGCACCGTAGTTCGGGTCGTAGTGCTTGCCGACACCGATGACGTTCTGCACGATGGCCATGTCGCGCTGGAGATCTTCGCGTATGCTGGCGAACTGGGCCGGTTTGAGGCGGACGTACCAGCGGATGTTGCGCAGGGAGTTCTCAACGATGGCGTCGAGGATGGGTTCGCCCTTGTCCTTCTTGCCGAGCGCCATGTAGGTCTCGCCGATGGCGATGGCGCTGTAGTCAAGCGGGACGTTGACGGCCGGGAGCACCTTCATGGCCTTGTCCGCTACGGCCAGCGCCTTGTCGCGTTTGCCTTCGCGGATGAGGGCTTGGGCCAGCTCGCCGAAGACGTACATACGGTAGCTCTTGCACATGCGCATCGTGTTCTCCTCGAGGTAGACACCGGGCTTGTCGGCACCGCCCCACTTGAAGCGGTTCATGACGTTGTCGTACATCTTTTCCGTGTTGATCGGGCGGGCACCCTCGGCACGTGTCGAGAAGGGCACGAGGCGGTAGGCCAGGCCGGTCTTTTGGAAGTAGGGGTCGAGGCGGACGAACTGGTTCGGGTCGACGGTGATGGCGAAGTAGATGGGGCGCTTCCAGTTGTTGGTCACCACCATGTCGAGGATGGTGATGGCTTCCTTACCGATGGCTTGCTTGCCGGAGAGGTCGATGAGGAGCTCTCGGGCCATCATCGGGGCGTCTTGCGGATCGATGGCGTTGTTCTGACGCACAGCGTTGGAGTCGATCGGGTAGACGAACTTCTCGGCCGGCAGATAGTCGATCGGCTCATTGACGCCGGGGACGGTCTTCGTGCGTGGGTCGTCGCTGCGGAGCCACTCGAGGGCCTGATTGAGATCCATCTGCTCCACGCGCTTGATGAGGTAGGCGTGGTCGCGGGTGCCCTGAATGTATTGGGCGCGCGTCCAGGTGATGGGCAGCGGATCTGAGTTGTAAGCCTGACGCTTCATCTGATCCGTGTACCAGTCTGTTTGCAGGTAGCTGGTGTTGCAGACGCGCACATCGGTGCGAATGCCTTCCACCTCTTGGGCATACCAAAGCGGGAAGGTGTCGTTGTCGCCGTTGGTGAAGATCACGGCGTTCGGCTCGCACGACTCGAGGTAGTTGGCGCCAAAGTCGCGGCACATGTAGCGGCCCGAGCGATCGTGGTCGTCCCAGTTCTGTCCGGCCATTTGCAACGGTACGAGCACGCAGAGCACCGTGGCGATGGCTCCGGCTGCAATGCCCGGCAGCTTGCCATATTTCTCTATCGCCCGTGCGATGGCTCCGACGCCCAGTCCGATCCAAATGCAGAAGGCATAGAACGATCCGGCGTAAGCATAGTCGCGCTCACGCGGCTGGTAGGGCGTCTGGTTCAGATAAAGCACGATGGCAATGCCAGTCATGAAGAAGAGTAGGAAGGTGATCCAGAACGACTGCATGCCGCGGCGTCCGCTGCCCAGCTGATAGAAGATACCGAGGATACCGAGCAGCAGCGGGAGCATGTAGTAGACGTTGTGGCCCTTGTTGTTGATGATGTCGTTCGGCATATTGTCCTGCGGGCCAACCATGAGGGCGTCGATGGGTTTGATGCCCGTGATCCAGTTGCCGTTCAGGATCTCGCCGGCGCCTTGGATGTCATTCTGTCGGCCGGAGAAGTTCCACATGAAGTAGCGCCAGTACATGAAGTTCAGCTGGTAGCGCACGAAGAAGACGAGGTTCTCCGCGAAGGTGGGCTTCATGGCCGTCTTCGTCTCCCCCATCAGCTGATACTTGATCGGCGTACCCTTCACGTTGCCCCAAGACTTATACGCCTCCACGTGGCGCGGGTCGGAGCTGAACATGCGGGGGAAGAGCATTTCGGTTTCGCTGACGTATTCGTAATCCGGGGTGACGTAGGAGACGTAATAGCGATCCTTCTCGCCCGGGTTTTTCTTGATCACGCGGCTCCACGTCTTGGGGCCGTCCTTCGATGCGGCTGTGCCATCACTGTTGCGAGCCACCTCGGAGACGTACGTCGGGCCGTAGAGCAGGGGCACGCTGCCGTATTGTTCGCGGGCCAAGTAGCTGCGGAGGGTGAAGATGTCGCTCGGGGCATTCTGGTTCATCGGCGTGTCAGCCGTCGAGCGGATAAGGATCAACGCGTAGGAGGAATAACCCACCACGATGACGAGCAGTGAGACGAGCGTCGTGTTCAGTGCCGCCACGTGGAGTCTCTTCATGCGGAAGAGGGCCACACCCAGCGCTGCGATCAGCAGCACACCGAGCACGTAGCCTTCACCAATGAAGGGGATACCCAGCAGGACGATGGAGAGCAGGAACGAGAGACGCACGCGGAGTGCATTGGGCTCGTCGCGCATCGTCTCCCAGATGGCCCAAGCCAAGACGGCAGCCACGATGATGACGTAGGCATAGACGCCCGTATTGTACGGCATGCCCAGCACGTTGACGAACAGCAGTTCGAAGAGTCCGCAGACTTCCACCAGACCCTGCACCACGCCGTACATCATCACGGCCACGAGGGCGAATGAGATAAGCAGTGCCACCAGTGTACCCTTCAGCGTGGGGTTGGGGTACTTCCTATAATAATATACGAGCACGATGGCCGGGATACAGAGCAGGTTCAGGAGGTGCACTCCGACGCTCAGGCCCATGAAGTAGGCGATAAGCACGATCCAGCGATCGGCATGCGGTCGGTCGGCCACCTCTTCCCATTTCAGGATCAGCCAAAAGACAAGGGCCGTGAAGAGCGACGAAGAGGCGTAAACCTCACCCTCGACGGCGCTAAACCAGAACGTATCGCTGAACGTGTAAGCCAGCGCGCCCACAATGCCACAGCCCATCACCATCACGGTGCGCGCCAGCGTCAGCTCGCGCTTCCCTTCCTTGAGGATAATGCGCCGCGCCATGTGCGTGATGCTCCAAAAGAGGAAGAGGATGGTCAGGGCGCTGAAGAGGGCCGACATCGAGTTGACCATCTTAGCCACCTGGGCCGTGTTCGACGTCAGCTGCGTGAAGAGGTTAGCCATGAGCATAAAAAATGGGGCTCCGGGCGGGTGTCCCACTTCTAATTTGAAGGCCGACGAGATGAACTCGCCGCAATCCCAGAAACTACCCGTCGGCTCGATGGTCGACAGATACGTGAACGCCGCGACGAGGAATACGAGCCATCCCGTGACGTTGTCGATTAGCTTGAAATGCTTCATAAAACGATGATATTGTATGCTTTTAGATGTGTCTAAAAAAACGCGCGCAAAGGTACATGCGTGATCTGAAAACGAAAACCGCGGACCCCGAGTGCAGAACCGGGTGGGAGATTAGAGCAGTGCGGCCGACTCACGTATCCGAGCCAAGCGTGTGGCCAGGCTTCGGTCTTCTTTGATTAAGCGCATCGCGTAATCTGTCTGCATACCCATCAAAAGATCGGATGATACGCCAAGAGCTGCCTCAAAGAGCAGGGCTGTGGTCGGGGTTAGTGCACGACGCTCGTTGAGGATGTCGTTCAGTAGTGTAGCTGATACGCCCATCTGCTTGGCCAGCTGGGCCTGACGGATCCCGCGATATTCGATCTCCTCCTTCAGCAGTTCGCCAGGGTGGATCGGGCGGGCACATACGTGGTGTTTCATCGTCGTCGTCATTTGTAGTGGTTTGCCGTTTTATTGGACGAAAGCGGGGCTACTTGCTGTTTAGTGATGGGGGACGGGCCCAACGCCCATCCCCCATTTTGACTCTGCTTGGCTTACTCCTTCTTTTCGGCCTCGGCTTCGGGCACGAGCTTCAGGTATTCACCATAGCCCTCGGCCTCCATGCGGTCGCGCGGGACGAACCGCAGCGCGGCACTGTTGATACAGTAGCGCAGGCCGCCACGCTCCTTAGGGCCGTCGGTGAAGACGTGCCCCAGATGCGCGTTGCCCGTCTTGCTACGCACCTCGGTGCGCTCCATGCCGTGCGAATGGTCGGCATGCTCCGTGATGAGGCTCTTGTCGATGGGCTTCGAGAAGGCTGGCCAGCCGCAGCCCGACTCGAACTTGTCGGTCGAGACGAAGAGCGGTTCGCCCGTGGTGATGTCCACGTAAATGCCGGGGCGGAACTCGCCGCAGTAGGCGTTCGTGAAGGGGCGTTCGGTGGCGCTGTTTTGCGTCACGTCGTACTGCTCTTCGGTGAGTGTGCGGCGGAGCGTAGCGTCGTCCTTACGGGTGTAACGCGGTGCGGGGTTGGCCTTGCGTGCCATCTCGAAGAGGGCCGGCGAGATGTGGCAGTATCCGGTCGGGTGCTTGACGAGGTAGTCCTGATGATACTCCTCGGCGGGGTAGAAGTTCCGGAGCTTCCCCTCCTCCACGGCTACGGGTTTGCCCAGCTTCACGGCCAGGGCAGCGATGGCGCGGTGGATGGTCTCGGCGTCCGCTTCGTCGGTGTAGTAGATGCCCGTGCGATAGCGTGTGCCTTGGTCGTTGCCCTGCCGATTGAGGCTCGTCGGGTCGATGGTTTGGAAGTAGAGTTGAATGAGCTGATCGAGGGTGATCACCGCCGGATCGTAGGTCACGCGGACCGTCTCGACGAAGCCCGTCGTCTCGGTCGACACCTCCTCATAGGTCGGCGCCGTATCCGTCTTGCCGTTCGCATAGCCCACCTCGGTGCTCATCACGCCACGGATCTGCTTGAAGAAGTGTTCCGTGCCCCAGAAGCATCCGCCGGCAAAGCAGATGGTCTTCGTTCCCGTCTCGTTGTTCGTTAGGGTGGCGGCATTGGCGCGCCCACGTGTCACGGCGCTCCTTCCGGCGAAGAAGAGCGCAACGACACCGGCCGCAGCCGATGCCCACAGTAGGATCTGTTTCTTTCTCATTGTCGTATTCATTTAATATGGTAGGGCAAAGATAGGGGCGTGGGGGTTACCGGGGTGCACGATTTCCTGACGAAAAAGGCCGCGTCTCGCCCCGCGACATTGGGCAAAATGTCGAGCGACAAGGGCCAACGAAGGATCAAGGGAGGCGTTTCTTTGAGTAATTTTCACCGACGACCTGCCAACGGTGAAAATTACTCAAGGAAATTCCTCCAAAAGAGATCGGTTGGAGGAAATTACTCGGAGAAATTCCTTCAAAAGAGATCGG
>ERZ772921.1273-NODE-1273-length-14842-cov-9.331305_pt1 | contig 14842 bp, 13 predicted proteins | sample MGYA00512117_ERZ772921 | MGnify/ENA primary metagenome ERZ772921 (study PRJEB29015, sample SAMEA2737944) | human oral metagenome | biome: human oral; feature: human-associated habitat; material: dental | place: China | collected 2150 ... | reverse complement strand
TTTGAAGCAAAACCCGACCCCGATTCGGGCCAAACCAATGGTTTGAAGCAAAACCGCCCCCCGATTTAGGCCAAACCAATGGTTTGAAGCAAAACCCACCTCCGATTTGGGCCAAACCAATGGTTTGAAGCAAAACCCGACCCCGATTCGAGCCAAACCAATGGTTTGAGACTTTCTATAGCTGTAGAAGGGGGAAAACGAGTGTTCTTTTCGGACCAAAAACTGCGGCAAGACGAGACACGGGTCCCCGCCTTCGGCGAAAAGCCCCTTATTTCGCCCCCGATTCTCCGAGCCTCGGATAACCACCAACCATTCACCCTACACACATCTTACTCGTTATGAAAAAGAACTTCGTCTTAGACACCAACGTCATCCTGCACGACTACAGTTGCATCGACCATTTCGAGGACAACGACATCTATCTGCCCATCACCGTGCTTGAGGAGCTGGACCGATTCAAGAAGGGCAGTGAACAGATCCATTACAACGCCCGCGCCTTCGTCCGTCGACTCGACGAACTGACCTCCAACGAGCTGCACCTGCGCGGCGCATCGCTCGGCCCGGGACGCGGCATGCTCTACGTCGTCGTGGGCGACCATTACCAGAGGCGCGTGGCCAACTCCTTCCCCGAGCGTATCCCCGACCACCGCATCCTCTCCGCAGCCGTGACCGTGGCCGATCGACATCCGGACATGCTCACCATCCTCGTCACCAAAGACATCAACATGCGTATGAAGGCCCGCGCGCTGGGCATTCCGGTCGAGGATTATTTCACGGACAAGGTGACGGATTTCGTGCCCTTCAGTGAAAATGAGACCGTCTACGAGGGCATCGACCCGGAGCTTATCGACCGCCTCTACGCCACGCCCGAGGGCGTCGACGCCGACCTTTTCGGGGGGCTACCCAAACGCCCCGAACCGAACGCCTGCTTCATTCTCAAAAGCCACCGAAACTCTGTGCCCGCGCGCTATGTGCCCTTCACCGAGCGCTTTCACCGTGTGGACAAGGGCGCGGCCGTGGGCCTTGGCATCCGGCCCCGCAACGTGGAGCAGAGCTTCGCCTTCGAGGTGCTCAACGACCCGGAGGTGAAGCTCGTCGGTATCACCGGTCGCGCAGGCACGGGCAAGACGCTTCTGGCGCTGGCTTCGGCTCTCCGACAGATGGACGACTATAAGCAGATCCTCCTGGCGCGCCCCATCGTGGCGCTGGCCAACAAAGACATTGGCTACCTGCCCGGGTCGGGCAAAGACAAGGTGGCGCCTTACATGCAGCCGCTCTTCGACAACCTTAACGTGATCCGTGCCCAACTCGCCCCCGGGTCGAAGGAGCTGCGCCGGCTGGATGAGCTCCAGAAGAGCGACCGGCTCGTGATCGAGGCGCTGGCCTTCATCCGCGGACGGAGTCTCTCGGAGACCTTCTGCATCGTCGACGAGGCGCAGAACCTGACGCCGCACGAGATCAAGACCATCATCACCCGCACCGGCGAGGGTACCAAAATGGTCTTCACCGGCGACATCGAGCAGATCGATTCACCCTACCTCGACGCCCAGAGCAACGGCCTGGCTTACATGATCGATAAAATGCGTGGCGAGCGACTCTTTGCGCACGTGAACCTGGTCAAAGGCGAGCGTAGCGCCTTGGCCGAATTGGCTTCGGAGCGCCTCTGACGATGGCTGAGATCACCCCAAACACCCCCTGCGGCGAGCCGACAGACAGCGCACGTGAACGGGCACTCGTCGGCATCATCGCCGCTGGGGCAGCGGTCAATCTGCTGCTACTCCTCTTCAAATTCGCCGCCGGTGTAGGCGGGCATAGTGGCGCCATGATGGCCGACGCGGTGCATTCGCTCTCGGACTTCGCCACGGACCTCATCGTCTTCCTCTGCCTCCATCTCTCGGCCCGCCCCTGGGACAAGGATCACGACTACGGCCACGGCAAGTATGAGACCCTGGCCACGTCCATCATCGGCATCGTGCTGCTCTTCGTCGGTATCGGTATCTTCTGGGAGGGGGCGGCTAAGATTCACGCCGTCCTCTTCCTCGGCTACGAGCTCGAAGCGCCGGGCCACATCGCACTCATCGCCGCCCTTGTCTCGATCGTAGTCAAGGAGCTGCTCTATCGTGTCACGCTCTCCGCCGGCCGACGGCGCGGCAGCCCCACAGTCATTGCCAACGCTTGGCATCACCGCTCGGACGCCCTCTCATCCGTCGGCACAGCGTTAGGCATCGGCGGCGCCATCTTCCTCGGACACGGCTGGACGGTGCTCGACCCCATTGCGGCCGTCGTCGTCAGCATCCTCATCGTGCGCGTGGCCATCAAGCTGACCGTCCCCGCCGTGAACGACCTCCTGGAGAAGTCCCTGCCCGAAGAGGTAGAGCGCGACATCCTCGCCACCATCCTCGAAGACCATCGCATCAGCAATCCGCACCATCTACAGACACGCCGCATCGGCAACGACTACGCCATCGACGTGCATATCCGCGTAGACGGCCACATGACAGTTGCCGAAGCACACGAGATCATGTGTCACGTAGAGCGCCGCCTGCGCCAGAAGTACGGCCTCGGCACACAGATCACGCTGCACGCCGAGCCGGTGAAATGAGATAAGGGGCACCCCTCCGTTCGAGGGATGCCCCTTTTGTTGTTATCGGTCGGTACTGGGAGGTATTGATACTATACTGGTACACGCTCAGCGGCGGTCATTGTATGCTTTGTAAGGGTTGATGCACGTCCCGGTAAGGGATAATAAGCGGCTTCATATTCTATGACCGCGTCCGAAAGACGGATGTACTCGCGCTTCTCTTCGTCTGAGAGATAATCCATCCCTCCAAGCTCCGCTCCACGACGTATAAGCGCTTCGCAACCTTCTTGATATTCCCTGAATTGTTTCTCTGTTTTGATTTTCATCATTGTCTACATTATGCAAGAGGGAGATAAGACTGGGAAAGACGAAAGCCGGGTACATAAGAGCTCTTCCGCTCGTGTACCCGGATTCGTTTTTAGTCGGTAGTTCTTAGCTATTAGTTCTCCACGTCCAACCGCAGCCCCACTCCCCTTATGGTGGAGATGGTGATGGCGGGATCGGCAGAAAGCAGCTTACGCAGCTTCGTGATAAAGACATCCAAGCGGCGAGAGGCATAGAAGTAATCCACGTCGGGCCACAAAGTCTCCAAGATTGTATCTCGGCCGACTGTCTCTCCCATGCTGCGGCAAAGCAGGCGGAGGATCTGCGATTCCAAAAGGGTCAGAGAGACGTTTTTCCCCTCCGTATCGCTGAGCGACGCCTTCTCGGCGTTGAACTTCCATCGGCCGATAGGATACGTTTCCGTGTTGTTCTCCATCCGCCCGCCCATATTGATATTCCGAAGCAGCGCCCGGACGTGTGCGTCCAACTCCTCGGGCAGGTAAGGCTTCTTGATGTAGTTGTTCACACCCACCTCGTAGCCCCGCATCACGTGCGACGGATCCTCCATACCGGAGGCAAACACGATGGGCTGCAGGCGATCCCTCTCCCGGATCTTGGCCACCATCTCGTAGCCATCCATGACGGGCATTTCCACGTCGGCCACGATGATATCTGGCCAGAACGTCTTCCACAGTTCCAATCCTTCCGCACCGTTGGCGGCTTCGGCCATCTCATATCCGCCGATCACAACCTCCAAGCTGTTGCGAATCATATAGCGCAGCGTGGCATCGTCTTCTACCAATAGCAACTTTATCATGTCTCCGTTTTCTCTTTGTTTTATCTGTGTGTACCTATTCTTTTTATGTCTCCGACGGAACGGGAAAGGTCAGGGTAAACGTACTGCCGCGGCCGGGTTCACTCGACACCGTCACACTCCCGCCGTGCTCCTTCATCATGAGCTGTACATAATTCAGCCCCAACCCGAATCCCGTAGCCCCAGTACCAGTCGTCGACCGTTTATTGGCTCTGGATGCACGTTCAAACTTCTCGAAGATCCGCGCCTGCTCACTCTGCGGAATACCCACGCCATTGTCCGACACTTGAATGCTCGTCTGAGCCTCATCGTGGGCATAAGCAATGGCGATATGCACCGTCCGGCCAGAGTATTTCTCGGCGTTCTCGACGAGGTTGCTTAAACACTCTGTGAGATGTGACGGATCAGCATAGACGACGGCATCGTCAGGGACATCGACGCTGAACGTGACCGTTTTTTTCGACCGCAACGGGTATTTCTCCATCAACTCATCTACCATCGGCTTAAGGGCGATCTGCTTACGATTAAGCACAAGCTTTCCACTCTCCATCTTGGCAATGGTCAGCACCTTATTCACGAGCGAAAGCAGGTGCTGATTCTCGCGCTCGACCAGATCGAATATCTCTTGCTTCTTCTCCGGAAGGCTGTCGAACTGTCCACCCCTCAGCATCCTTATCCCGGTTATAATGGACGAAATGGGCGTCTTCATGTCATGCACCATCGTGCGGGAGAAAGTTTCCCTAAGCTCCGACAGGCGGTTCTGATCGAAGATGATCTTCACCTGATAATACAACCCCCAGGCAGCAAAGCCGATCAACACAATCGAACTGAGATAAAGCAGCCATACCCTCCGAAGCACATCCTGAACAGGTGAGACGACCACGGCTACCACGGCCTCAGTACTATCCCGCCGGAGGTATTCCGGATAGGTGGTAATCGCCCCCCACGACCCGTGAAACGTAGAGTCTGTGCTTTCCAATACCTCACCTGTCTTTGGATTAATCCGGTTAATGAAGGCCTGAGCACGTATGCCTTCAGTCAATAGATCGGAACGATATGTAGAATCTAGCTGAGAAAGAAGAAGTGGAGCACTAAAATCTTCAGAAAGAGCCTCCTGTAAATAAGAATAATCGTTTACTCCTTCACTTTGGAGTTGGCCAATGTCCACCTCTGTTCCTTCAGGCATACTAGCCTCCGAACGTCTTATCACATCTGAGAGTGTAGATGTGTGGAATATTTTGTTATACAAACCATGCAGTTTAGTCTGTTGCTCCTTATACGTATAAACAGACCACACCACCTGCAAGCAGAGCAGGATAAATAGCGATGAAAACGTAACGATTTTGACGCGTTGGATCTTCATTGTGTCCGCCTGAGTTTTTCGTCTTTACCCCCTGATCACCTCCGTGTCGGTGACGACGGCGGTCATGCGGCGGTCGTGGGTGTCGACGGGGATGTGGTCGAAGAGCTGAAAGGCGAAGGCTAGCCCGATGCAAGGCAGGGTGAGGTCGGAGAGCAGGCGGTCGTAGTATCCGCGGCCACGACCGAGGCGGTTCAGCTGGCGGTCGAAGGCGATGCCGGGCACGATGATGAGGTCGGGCCGTGGCACGTCGGTGGCGGAGGTGTCGACGGACGGTTCCCAGATGTCGTAGGCGCCTTTGTGCAGGCTGTCCGGACCCGCATAGGGGCGGAGCACAAGGTCGTCGCCCTGCACAATGGGCAGCAGGAGTTGCTTACGGCCGTACCATCGCCCGAGGAACTCGGCCGTCTGCACCTCGCCCGGCAGCGCGTGGTAGAGTGCCACGCAGGCGGCAGATCGAAAGGCGTCGACGGCTTCTAATCGGGCGAGCGCCTCGGCGGAGAGTGCCTCGAGTGCCTCCGGGGTATGGGCTCGCTTGAGCGCTGCCACTTGCTTGCGGAGCGCCTGTTTCTGTTCGTTGATCGTCATATCAAGGATCGTTAGAAGTGGTAGTTATGCGCCTTTCATGCGATAGTTACGGTCTAAGGGCAGCGGGGAATAGATGAAATAAGAAGCTGTGGTGGAGCGCATGTTCCCTATCCTGATGCGTCCGATGGAGAGGATGTGGGCCATGAGCTTTTGACGCCAGGCGCTACTCTCTAACTCCTGAACGGCACGCTGTAGGGTAGCGTCGTCGCGCTGGAAGACGGGATAGAAGCCGTCGTAGTCGAAGAAATGGCGGACGATGAAGGCTTCGAGAGCGGTCTCGATTAGCGGTCGTGAAACTTCGATGAGTGTCGGGCGACGGCGGACACCATTCTCCTCGGCATAGTCAACGAAACGATTGAGTAGCGACTGCTGACGGAGGTAACCAAGCAGTTCGGGGTAGGAATGGAAGGAGGAGAGCTTCTTGTAATTGCGATCGGAGTAATCGAGGGTGAAATCGTAGAGAATACCGTCGGTCATGACCTGATTGTAATACGAGGTGATGCGCTGCGTATCGCGAGGGATAAAGATGTCAGGCATGATGCCGCCGCCGCCATAGACGGTACGCCCGCCGCGGGTCTTGTAGGCAGCCGACTTGTCGAAGGTGATGCTGTCGGCCGTGTCGAACTCGCCGTGGAGGTAGCGCCGATAAAGATCTTGCTCGTATTCGTCGGTCTTGCCCATCTCGTACATCTTCTGGATGCAACGACCGGAGGGCGTGTAGTAACGGGCGATGGTCAGGCGCAGCTCGGAGCCGTCGGAGAGGGGGATGGGCATTTGCACGAGGCCCTTACCGTAGGAGCGCCGACCGATGATGAGTCCGCGGTCGTTGTCCTGGATGGCGCCGGCGAAGATCTCGCTGGCCGAGCCAGACATCTCGTCGGTGAGGACGACCAACGGGGCGTCTTGGCAGGTGCCGCGACCATCGGCAAAGAACTCCTGCCGAGGGTAAGCCTTGCCCTGCACATAGACAATCATCTCGCCACCGGGTATGAACTCGTTGAGCATGGTCACGGCCGCGTCCAAGAGTCCGCCGGCATTGTCGCGCAGGTCGATGATGAACTTGGTGCAGCCCTCTTTCTTCTCTTTGGCAATGGCGGTGATGAACTCGTTATAGGTGGAGCGGGTAAAGCTGCGCACCTTGATGTAGCCGATGTCGCGCCCGATCTTATAGGCAGCGTCGACGGAGCGGTTGGGCACTTCGCCACGGGTAACGACAAAGTCAGTCAGCTTCGAGGCATGGTTGCGCTGCACACCGAGCTTCACCCTTGTGCCCTTCTTGCCGCGCAGGGTGCGCATGATCTTGGCCTGCTCGAAGCCCTTGCCGGCGAACGTCGTGTCGTTGATCGCTATGATGCGATCGAAGGGGCGGAGACCGGCCTTCTCGGCGGGCCCACCGGAGATGATGCCGGTGATGAGGATCGTGTCGTTTCGCAGGCTGAAGGAGACGCCGATGCCGCCGAACGACCCCTCGAGATCGTCGTTAACGGCCTCCACACTCTCGGCCGGGATGAGCACGGAGTGCGGATCAAGCTCGCTGATCAGGTTCTCAGCCGTGCGGTCGATGAGGTCGCCCATGTTGACCGTGTCAACGTACTGCGTGTCGATGATGTCGAGGATGGCGTTGATCTTGTTTTTGCCCGTGTTGATGCCGCGGAACCGGGGCGACCGCGAATAGAGGAAGATGCCGAGCCACATGCCCAAACAGAGGCACGCCACGGCGCCGACAATTCCCCACAAGACATTCTTACGCTTCTTATTCATGATTTTCTTCGTTGATGCTGATGTAATCGACTGCTATACCTGCGCGGCGGAGCAACTGGACGCCCTCGTCGGTGTGATACTCCTCGGAGTAGACCACCCGCACGACGCCGGCTTGGATGATGAGCTTGGCGCACTCGATGCAGGGCGAGGCGGTGACGTAGATCGTGGATCCGCGACTATTATTTGACGAGGCTGCCACCTTGGTGATGGCGTTGGCCTCGGCGTGCAGCACATAAGGCTTGGTCACGCCGTCCGCGTCCTCGCAAATGTTCTCAAAGCCCGAGGGCGTGCCATTGTACCCGTCGGAAATAATCATGTGATCCTTGACAAGCAGTGCGCCTACTTGACGGCGCTTACAATAGGAATTTTCGGCCCAGACGGCTGCCATACGCAGGTAGCGCCGGTCGGTTTCATATTGTTTCTCTTCCTTATTCGTCATCGCTGTATCTACATATTAGGAATAGCCCCCTTCATCGTCGTGTGTAGTCACCCTGTCCGAAAAGGGTGCGCAAAAGTAGCATTAAGCGTAAATCGGCATGGACAGCCGAGTCTGGCAGGGCGGGGCGAGCGGGAGAAGATCAGCCAGACATCGCTCCTCCTTGCGCCCATTCAGTAGGCCAACACCCCGTCGGGCACCAAAAGGCGGTCTGTTTTGCAGGCCAACACCCCGTCGGGCACCAAAAGGCGGTCTGTTTTGTAGGCCAACACCCCGTCGGGGTCAAAAAGGCGGCCTGTTTTGCAGGTCAACACCCCGTCGGGGTCAAAAAGGCGGTCTGTTTTGCAGGCCAACACCCCGTCGGGGTCCAAAAGGCGGCCCGTTTTGCAGGCCAACACCCCGTCGAGGTCAAAAAGGCGGTCTGTTTTGCACCGTTCCGGGCTGCGCGGTCAAAAAGGCGGCCTGTTTTGCACCGTTCCGGGCTGCGCGGTGAAAAAGGCGGCCCGTTTTTCACCATTCCTAACTGCGCGGTGAAAAAGGCGGTCTGTTTTTCACAGTTCTTGGGTGCGCGGTCAAAAAGGCGGCCCGTTTTTTACCATTCCTAACTGCGCGGTGAAAAAGGCGGTCTGTTTTGCACCGTTCCGGGCTGCGCGGCGAAAAAGGCGGCCCGTTTTGCAGGCCAACACCCCGCGGGGCTGCTGTATTGGGCCTTCATTCCGGGCTGACTATAAAACGAAGCCGGATACACGATGAAAATCCCATCGTGTACCCGGCAAACTTCGCTGGCGTCCGAAGACGCCCCGGCAAACTTCGCTGGCGTCCGAAGACGCCCCGGCAAATTTTGCTGTGGTGGCCGCAGACGCCTTCGGTAGGGCGTTAGGCCTATCCAGCGAGGTGAGATCAGGCCTGCGAGAGCAGGTAGTCCTTGAACGCCTCGAAGGTGCGCGCCATCGGCACACTGCGCTTCTCGCCCTGCATAAAGGCACGGAGCCGCTCGGGGATCTCGACCGAGCGACCCGTGGCCGTCTCCACCGTGTCGAGGAACTTGGCCGGGTGAGCCGTCTCAAGGAAGACGCCCGTCTCGCCCGGATGCAGGCCGCGCTGCATGAGGGCGTGATAGCCACAGGCACCGTGGGGATCGGGCGTGTAGCCATGCGTGCGGACGACGTCGGCGAGGGTGGCGCGAATCTCCTCGTCCGTCGTGCGGCTGCCGGAGATGAGCGCCGTGATCGCGGCATGGTCGCCGCCGAAGAGGTCGAGGATGCGGGCGAAGTTGCTCGGATCGCCTACGTCCATCGCGTTGGCCAGCGTGGCCACCGAGGGGCGGGGCCGATAGACGCCCGTGTGGAGGTAGTCCAAGAAGACGTCGTTGCGGTTGTTGGCGGCGATGAAGTGCGACACGGGCAGCCCCATACGGTGCGCGATGAGTCCGGCGGTTAGGTTGCCGAAGTTGCCGCTGGGCACACTCACGACGAGGCGCTGGGCACGGCCGATGCGATCCATCTGAGCGTAGGCGTGGAAGTAATAGAAGGCCTGGGGCAGGAAGCGGGCCACGTTGATGGAGTTGGCCGAGGTGAGCTGCAGGTGGGCGTTGAGGTCGGCGTCCACGAAGGCGGACTTGACGAGCGCCTGACAGTCGTCGAAGACGCCGTCCACCTCCAGCGCGGTGATGTTACGCCCGAGGGTGGTGAACTGGCACTCCTGAATCGCGCTGACCTTGCCCTTGGGGTAGAGTACAAAGACGCGGATGCCGGGCACATCGAGGAAACCGTTGGCTACGGCGCTGCCCGTGTCGCCCGAGGTGGCCACGAGCACGTTGACCTCGCGACTCGCCCCACGGCGGGCAATAAAGTGGCCCAGCATGCGGGCCATGAACCGTGCGCCGACGTCTTTGAAGGCCAGCGTGGGGCCGTGGAAAAGCTCAAGGGAGTAGACCGTGTCCGTGACGGGCACGACGGGCGTGTCAAAGGCCAGCGTGTCCTCTACGATGCGGCGGAGATCGCTCTGCGGCATATCGTCGCCAAAGAAGGCGCTGGCCACGTGGAGGGCGATCTCGTGAAAGGTCATGTGCTTCATCCCGTCGATGAACGCGCGGTCGAGCGTGGGGATGCGTTCGGGCATGAATAGCCCGCGGTCGGCGGCAAGCCCGCGGACTACGGCCTCCTCAAGGCTGGCGGGCGATACTTGGTGATTGGTGCTGTAATATTTCATCTTGATAGGGGGAGTTATGCGCCTGCGGCGCGGTAGTTAGGGGGGCTACGCCCCCGGTAGTTAGAAAGGAGTTATGCGCCTACGGCGCAGTAGTCAGGGGGGCTACGCCCCCGGTAGTTAGAAAGAAGTTATGCGCCTGCGGCGCGGTAGTCAGAGGGGCTACGCCCCCGGTAGTTAAAGGGTAGCTTCTTCTGCTGCTGCTACTTCTGACTACCTGCGCCGAAGGCGCATAACTACCGGGGCGTAGCCCCATAACTACCCGGCCGTTAGGCCGTAACTACCGCGGCCGAAAGGCCGCATGACTACCTTAAGAACACCTTCATAAACTCATCCTTACGGAGCAGGCCGTAGCTGCCATCGACGGCGGCGAACTCGTCGTAACGCTCCACGGCGTCGGGCGTGGCGCCGGGCTTGTAGATCACGAAGGGGATGGGGGCGTTGGTGTGTGTACGGATGGCACAGGGCGTGGGGTGGTCGGGCAGGACGGCGATAGCCACCGGCTCGTCCCACTGGCTGACGGCGCGGAAGACGGGATCGACGATGCGGCGGTCGAGGTACTCAATGGTGCGCACCTTCAGCTCCACGTCGCCCTCGTGACCGGCCTCGTCGCTGGCCTCGATGTGCAGATAGACGAAGTCGTGCGTGCGGAGGGCCTCGATGGCCGCGGCCGCCTTGCCCTCGTAATTCGTGTCGTACAGCCCCGTGGCGCCCTCCACATGGATCACGTCCATGCCGGCATAAACGCCGATACCGCGGATCAGATCGACGGCCGAGATGACGGCCGAGGAGCCTATGCCGTACAGTTCGCGGAGCGTCTTCATGGCCGGACGTACGCCGGGCGACCACGGCCAGATGCTGTTCGCGGGATCCTTACCCTCGGCACGACGCTTCACGTTGATCGGATGATCGGCCAGCAACTGCTGCGAGCGGAGGATGAGGTCGTTCAGACGGTTGGCCGTAGCCTCAGCCTCGGGCACACGCGCCTTGACGAGCGCTGGACGGAAGGGGTGCAGCGGAATGTCGTGCGGCGGGGTGCAATCCAGGCGCCGGTCGCCGCCACGGAGCACAAGCAGATGGCGGTAGGAGACGCCGTGGTGAAAGGTGACATCGTCCGACCCGAGCTGCTCGTTGAGATAGCGAATCAAGACGTCGGACTCCTCCGAAGAAATGTGTCCCGCGGAGTGGTTCTTGATCCGGTCGCCGTCGATACAGATGAGATTGCAGCGCAGGCCCAGCTCACCGGGTCGGAGGTCGACCCCCATGCTAGCAGCCTCGAGCACGCCGCGCCCCTCGTAGACGGTGGGCAGGTCGTAACCGAGAATCGAAAGGTTGGCCACCTCACTGCCCGGGTGGAATCCGTCGGGCACCGTGTGCAGTCGGCCGGAAGCTCCGAGCTTGGCCAGCCGATCCATCGCAGGCGTAGGTGCATATTGCAAGGGCGTCAGTCCGCCCAGTTCGGCTATCGGCTCGTCGGCCATGCCGTCTCCCAAAATGATGATATGCTTCATATATAATATGTATGTGGGCGCACCTCACAGTCCGCCCAGGGATTTCGATGTGTTGTAGGGGCGGCAAAAGTAAACGTAGGGGCGGACGCGCGATGCCTGATCAGCAGAGATCGGTGCAAGTAGGTTCCGCCATCCGTTCTTCTCGTCCCGCCGCGGGATGGCGTCTCAACCATCATTTTGGTCTCGTCCCGCCACGGGATAGCGTCTCAACGGCCATTTTGGCTCCGTCCCGCCACGGGATGGCGTCTCAACGGTCATTTTGGCTCCGTCCCGCCGCGGGATGGCGTCTCAACGACCATTTTGGTCTCGTCCCGCCGCGGGATGGCGTCTCAACCGTCATTTTGGCCCCGTCCCGTCGCGGGACGCCTCGCCGTACCTCCCAAAGCATGTCATCTGGGCCTCCCTCTGGGGAAATCTCATCCATCAGACACACATTTCCGCCAGAAGTGGCGCGCGCTTCTATCTTTGCCTGCGCTTAAAAGAAAACGAAAGCACATCCATGAATACTTCTCTCACCATACGCTCGGCCAACGCTGACGATCTGGACGCCATCCTGTCACTCTTCGATACGGCGCGCCGCTTCATGGCTGCCAACGGCAACCCGTCGCAATGGGTCGAAGGCTATCCCAACGCGGATATTGTACGGGCAGACATCGCCCACGGCAACTGCTACGTCTGCACGCCGGCAGACCGCCAAACGATCGTCGGCACGTTCGTCTTCATCCTCGGCGAGGAACCCACGTATCGCCTCATCGAGCAGGGCCACTGGCACGCCAATCGCCCCTACGGCACCATCTACGTCCGCGACGGTAGCCCGCGTCTGGCGTTCGACTTGGAACGGCCTTCGGCCGGGCGCCCATAAGGGGTGCCCCTACTACCGCGCCGCAGGCGCATAACTACCCGGCCGCAAGGCCGTCACTACTTATAACTACCGCGGCGAATGCCGCATAAACCCATCAAACACCAAACATCATGGAACTCCCTTTTTCCGAATCCTACCGCATTAAAATGGTAGAGCCGATCCGCAAAAGCACGCGCACAGAACGCGAAGGCTGGATGGCGGACGCAAAGTACAACCTCTTCATGCTGAAGAGCGACGAGGTCTTCATCGACCTCCTGACCGACTCCGGCACCGGCGCCATGAGCGACCGCCAATGGTCGGCCCTCATGCTTGGCGACGAGAGCTACGCCGGTGCACGCTCGTACGAAAACATGCGCGAGGCCATCCGCCGTATCCTCGGCTTCGACTTCTTCCTGCCCACCCATCAGGGTCGCGCGGCTGAGAACGTACTTTACTCCGCCATCGTCCACGAGGGCGACATCCTGCCCGGCAACTCCCACTTCGACACCACCAAGGGGCACATCGAGTTTCGCCGCGCCACCGCCCTCGACTGCACCATCGACGCCGCTGCCGACACGCAGCTCGAGCTGCCCTTCAAAGGCAACATGGACGTCGAGAAGCTCGAGCGCGTGCTCCGCTCCTACCCCGCCGAACGCATCCCCTGCGTCGTGCTCACGATCACGAACAACACCGCCGGCGGTCAGCCCGTGTCGATGCAGAACATTCGCGAGGTCTCTGCCCTCTGTCGCCGCTACGGCGTGAAGCTGCAAATCGACTCGGCCCGCTTCGCAGAAAACGCCTACTTCATCAAGACGCGTGAGGAGGGTTACGCCGACAAGTCGATCAAAGAGATCGTGCGCGAGATCTTCTCCTACGCCGACATCATGACCATGTCATCGAAGAAGGACGCGATTGTGAACATGGGCGGCTTCGTAGCCTTCCGCTCCGAGGAGCTTTGGCGCCGCTGCCAGATGTTCTGCATCATGAACGAAGGCTTCATCACCTACGGCGGCATGAGCGGCCGCGACATGAACGCCCTGGCTGTGGGCCTCGACGAGGGCACGGAGTTCGACTATCTCGAGACACGCATCCGGCAGGTGGAGCACCTGGCCCACCGTCTCGACGAGTACGGCATCCCCTACCAACGCCCCGTCGGCGGTCACGCTGTCTTCATCGACGCCAAACGTGTCCTCACGCATGTGCCTAAGGAGGAGTTCATCGCCCAGACGCTCGGCGTGGAGCTGTACCTCGAGGCCGGCATCCGCGGCGTGGAGATCGGCTCCATCCTGGCCGATCGCGATCCGAAAACGCGCGAGAACCGTTACCCGAAGCTCGAGCTGCTGCGCCTGGCCATCCCCCGCCGCACGTACACCGACAACCACATGGACGTCGTGGCTGCGGCGCTGAAGAACGTCTTCGACCGCCGCGAACGGATCACCCGAGGCTACCGCATCACGAAGGAGCACCCCATCATGCGTCACTTCACCGTCGAGCTTGCGCCGGCAGAATAGACCGTCTGAGAAACCTCGGAAGCAGTGACCGGTGCGTCGCAATGCCATGTCTGCGTCTATTTTTGCCGCCCGTACAAAACCCATAAGTAGTTATACAAGATGAGAGTAAAGATTTTCATGGGCATGGCGTTGCTGATGGCGGCTGTGCTGACCCTGACCTCGTGCGGCAAGGATGAGTCGTTCGCCAGCAAACAGCGGGCTGAGCGTAAGGCCGTTGAGAAGTTTATCAAAGAACGCGGCATTGAGGTGCTGCACCGCTATCCCGCCAATGGCGTCTTCGGCAAGAACCAGTATTACTTGATCGACGACGGCCTGAACGAAGGCAAAGTCTATCTGCATGTGATCGACTCCGGGAATGGCAACCGCGCCGTGATGGGCCGCACGGATGTGCTGATGCGTTGCAGCGGCGAAGACTTCTTCCAGCGCGACACGGCGATCCCCTTCAACCTCTTTGTCAACGAAGAAGCGCCGATCGAATTTATCTACGGCACGGCGCAGTATGTCTCCTCGCGAGGCTTTTACGTAGACAGGGATAAGAAGCTCTACACCGCGTCTGGTTCCTTCCTCAGCCCCGGCGTGGAGTCGGCTCTGCGCTACGTGGGCGAGAACGCCACCGTCAGCCTGATCGTCTGCTTTGTCGATGGCAGCTTGCAACAGCTGGAGCAATACAGGCCGATCTTCTATGACCGGGTGACTTTCCGCTTCGGTGATTGACCCTCACGCGTCGGGATTGGATCATGCAAAGACTCGGAGCCAGATGGAAACAGCCATCGGTTCCGAGTCTTTGTATCTCATGCGAGCAGCCCGCCCCGTCATGCGACATTTTGGGAAGCCTGCGTGCCAGCGGCGCCGTCATGCGACATTTTGAGGAGCCTGCGTGCCAGCGGCGCCGTCATGCGACATTTTG